>Ga0075464_10000847_pt1 | contig 13596 bp, 14 predicted proteins | sample DEB19_08_DNA_5_FD_75068 | JGI IMG/M metagenome (GOLD analysis project Ga0075464, IMG submission 75068) | Aqueous microbial communities from the Delaware River and Bay under freshwater to marine salinity gradient to study organic matter... | ecosystem: Environmental > Aquatic > Marine > Coastal ...
GCCCCACGGCCTGGTGGATGCCTTTGCAGCCACCTTGCAGGAAGCTGCGGACGCAGACCTTCTGCTGCACGTGGTGGATGCGGCCAACCCCGACTATCTGGAGCAAATTGAGCAGGTTCAGCGAGTACTGGAAGAAATTGGTGCGGCTGACGTACCGCAAATTTTGATCTTCAACAAACTTGTTGCCCTTGAAAAATCACGCTGGCCGCTGCATTTGAGTGACATGTTTGAAGTCAAAGACGCATTTTCAGAAGCCACCCGCCGTGTAGAACGCGTTTTTGTCAGCGCGCAGTCGGGTGAAGGTTTGCCGCAGCTCAGGCAACTGCTTTCCGCCCACGCTGCCGTGGGCAATGCACTGGATACCCCCGAGACATCTGAGGTCGTTGTCTAGATGCGGACCTGAATTAGGCACAATGTCGAAGTATTGAAAAACGAGCAAGACCTCATGAACCTGAACCCTGCGCTACAGATATTGGCCTCTTGGCCCGCCCGATTGAAGCACCGTGCCCACGGCATGTTCAATCTCAACGACAACCGCTGGGGCCGTGACGGAGACAAGCCCGCATCAGACAAGCCTTCGGAGGGCGAAAGCAAGCCGGGTGCGGAGCCCGTAAGTCCGGCGCCAGCGCCCGAGCAGCGGCCCCGTCCAAAAGGCAGCAACCAGGGTCCGCCTGACCTGGATGAGCTGTGGCGCGATTTCAATAAAAAACTCAACGGCCTGTTTGGCGGCAATAAAAATGCACGTGGCCGCAGTGTGGGCGGTAACGGTAACGGTAACGGCGGCGGTGGCAATACCCCTGGCGGTGGCTTTCAGCCCGACATGAAAAGCGCTGGCATTGGTGCTGGCCTGATTGCAGCTGTGGCTGTGCTGATTTGGTTGGGCACGGGGTTTTTCATTGTGCAAGAGGGTCAGCAGGCTGTCATCACGCGCTTTGGCGAGCTCAAGGGCACGCGCGACGCAGGTTTTAACTGGCGCATGCCTTATCCCATTGAGCGGCACGAAACGGTGGCACTGACACAGTTGCGTTCAGTCGAAATTGGCCGGGGTGCTGCCGCTGGTGCAGCCGGGCTCAAAGAGTCATCCATGCTGACTCAGGACGAAAACATTGTCGATGTCAAATTCACCATTCAGTACCGCCTGAAAAGCGCCGCCGATTACCTGTTTCAAAACCGTCAGCCCGATGACGCCGTTAAAAAAGCAGCGGAATCGGCGATTCGTGAAGTTGTAGGCAAGGGCACGATGGACACCGTGCTCAACAAAGACCGTGAATCGATTCAGCGCGATGTGGTCAAAAGCGTGCAAGCCCAGCTTGACCGTTACAAGACCGGCATTTTGATTCAGACTGTCAACATACAAAACGTGCAGCCGCCAGAGCCTGTGCAAGCCGCCTTTGACGATGCGCTCAAAGCAGGCCAGGACCGGGATCGCCTGAAAAACGAAGGCCAGGCCTATGCCAATGAAGTGGTGCCGCGCGCCAAGGGTACTGCCGCACGTCTGAAAGAAGAGGCCGACGGCTACAAGGCCAATGTGGTGGCACGGGCCGAGGGTGATGCGCAGCGCTTCAAATCTGTCTATACCGAGTACCAGAAAGCCCCGCAAGTCACCCGTGACCGCTTGTACACAGATGCCATGCAGCAAATTTACAGCAGTGTGACCAAGGTGGTGGTTGATTCGAAACAGGGCAGTAACTTGCTGTACCTGCCGCTTGACAAGCTGATGCAGGCTGCGGGTGCGGCTGCCAGCGCTAGCAGCGCTGACATTGCCGTTGTGCCCGCTGTACCTGCCGCAGCTGCCGCACCAGTACCTGCCGCAACAGACACACGATCACGCGATGGTTCACGTACCCGTGACAACCGATAAGCCGGAGAATAACAATGAATAAACTCGGATTTTTCATCACCACCTTGCTGGTGGCCCTGGCGGTATTTGCATCGACCCTGTTTGTGGTGGACCAGCGTCAGTTTGGCGTGCTGTATTCCTTTGGCCAGATCAAGGAAGTCATCACAGAACCTGGCTTGCGCTTTAAGTTGCCCCAGCCATTTCAAAACGTGGTGTTTCTGGATCGTCGCGTGCTGACACTGGACAGCCCTGAAACCGGCTCCATCCAGACTGCAGAAAAGAAAAACCTGGTGGTTGACTGGCTGGTCAAGTGGCGCATTGCGGACCCCAAGCAGTTCATTCGTAACAACTCTGGCGGCACCAGCATCCAGACGGCCGAGGCGCGTTTGACATCTGTGGTGCAGGACGCACTCAACTCGGAAGTGACCAAACGCACGGTCAAGGACGTGTTGTCGACGGACCGCGACAAAATCATGCAGGGCGTGCAGCAGCGCCTCATCGACGATGCCAAAACTTTTGGTATTGAAATTGTGGATGTCCGGATCAAGCGTGTTGACTTCCCGCCCTCAGTGGCTGATTCGGTTTACCAGCGCATGAAGTCTGAGCGCCAGCAGGTGGCCAATGAATTGCGTTCGACGGGTAGCGCTGAAGGCGAAAAAATCCGGGCTGATGCCGACCGTCAGCGCGACGTTCTGATTGCCGAGGCTTACCGTGACGCCCAAAAAATCAAGGGTGAGGGTGATGCCAAGGCGTCTGCCTTGTACGCTGAAGCTTTTGGACGGGATGCTCAATTTGCCCAGTTTTACCGCAGCCTGGACGCTTACAAAGCCAGCTTTAACAAGAAAAGCGATGTGATGATCCTTGATCCATCTTCAGACTTCTTCAAGGCCATGCGGGGGTCCGGCGGCTCTGGCGGCGCAGCGTCAACCAAAAAATAAAAGCGATTCACTGCATGGATGCCAACAGCGTCTGGCTGGCGCTGGCAATGGTGCTGGTCATTGAAGGCTTGTTGCCCTTTATGTCGCCAAACAGTTGGCGCAAGGCCTTTGAGCAGGCCCTCAAAATGAATGACGGGCAAATCCGGTTTTTCGGCTTGTGCAGTGTTGTTTTGGGAATACTGGCCATTGCTTTTTTAAGCTGAGATGGTGCGCGCTGCCTCTTGCGCCGAAAACCGGGGTGTTCGCCCGGTAAAATCCTGTTTTTAACAGCGTACTGAAAACCACATGCCCGCCTGGTCATCATCATGGCAATTGCCGGATCAAATTGCCGATGTCCTGCCTTCCGAGGCGCGTCACATTGAGGAACTGCGTCGTCTGTGGCTGGACACCGCCCGCAGCTACGGCTACGAGCTGGTCATGCCGCCGCTGCTCGAGCACATTGAATCACTGCTCACCGGCACGGGTGAGGCGCTGGACCTGCAAACCTTCAAACTTGTCGACCAGCTGTCGGGTCGCACGCTGGGCCTGCGGGCCGACACCACTCCGCAAGTGGCCCGCATTGATGCACATCTGCTCAACCGCAGTGGTGTGGCCCGGCTGTGCTACTGCGGGCCGGTGCTGCACACCCGTGCCGACCGGCCACATGCGACCCGCGAACCCTTGCAATTTGGCGCTGAAATTTACGGCCACGCCGGGCCTGAGGCGGACCTGGAAGCGCAGATGCTGGCTTTACAGGGCTTGAAGGCGTCGGGCATCAAGGATTTGTCTGTGGACATGGCCGACGTGCGCATTGTGGGCAGCCTGCTGGCGGGAATGGTCATTCCCGCCAAAACTGTCAGCCTGATCCACGCTGCGCTCGGAGCCAAAGATGCAGCAGAGCTGCGCAGCCTGACAGCGAGCATCACGGACATGCCGGCCAGCACGCGCGAAGGCCTGCAAAGCCTGCTGCAGCTGTATGGCGATGTGACCGTCCTGGACGAAGCTGAAAAAGCTCTCAAACCCAATGAATCCATGCGCAAGGCGCTACAAAATTTGAAGTGGCTGGCGTCGCATGTGGAGACGCTGGCAACGGTCAGCTTTGACCTGGCTGACCTGCGTGGCTACGCTTATTACAGCGGTACACGCTTTGCCATTTATGGCCATGGTGCAGAACTGGCCCGGGGCGGGCGTTATGACGAGGTTGGAGCCGTCTTTGGCCGTAACCGTCCTGCAGCGGGCTTTAGCCTGGACTTGAAGGAACTCGTTAACGTGTTGCCGCCGCGCCAGCTCAAGGCCGCTGTGCGTGCGCCGTGGGCTGAAAGCCCAGAGCTGTCTGCAGCCATTGCCCGACTGCGCGCAGCAGGCGACACCGTCGCGTGTGTGCTGCCTGGCCATGAGCATGAGGTCAACGAGTTCGACTGTGACCGCGAGCTTATTCAATCAAACGGCCAATGGCTGGTGGCTGCGCTGGCCAAACCCGTTTGATCCCTTTTTGAATCCCCCATTTTTAACCCACAAGACATGATGATCAAAAAACAAGCCACTACTGCTGGACGCAACGTTGTGGTCGTCGGTACCCAATGGGGCGATGAAGGCAAAGGCAAGCTGGTCGACTGGCTGACCGAGTCCGCCCAAGGGGTGGTGCGCTTTCAGGGCGGCCACAACGCAGGCCACACGCTGGTGATCAATGGCGTAAAGACTGCGCTTAATTTAATCCCCAGCGGCATCATGCGCGCGGGCGTCAAGTGCTACATCGGCAACGGTGTGGTGCTGTCAACAGCGCATCTGTTCAAGGAAATTGCACAGCTGGAGTCGCAAGGCGTTGAAGTCCGCTCCCGCCTGCGCATCAGCGAAGCCTGTCCGTTGATTCTGCCTTTTCACGCCGCACTGGATGCTGCAAGGGAGGCCTTGCGAGAGCAGGGCGGTACCGAGAAAATTGGCACCACGGGCAAGGGCATCGGCCCCGCCTATGAAGACAAAATCGCCAGGCGTGCCCTGCGCGTGCAAGACCTCAAGTACCCCGAGCGTTTTGCCACCAAACTGCGCGTACTGCTCGAGTTGCACAACCATGTGCTGACCACCTACCTGAACGCGCCTGCGATTGATTTTGATGCTACTTACGCCGAGGCCATCAGCCACGCAGAGCAACTCAAACCCATGATGGCCGACGTGTCGCGTGAGTTGAACGACGCCCACAAGGCCGGTGCCAACTTGCTGTTTGAAGGCGCACAAGGCACGCTGCTTGACGTCGACCACGGGACCTATCCGTATGTCACGTCCAGCAATTGCGTGGCCGGCAATGCTGCTGCAGGCTCGGGCGTGGGCCCTGGCATGCTGCACTACATTTTGGGTATCACCAAAGCCTATTGCACCCGCGTGGGGGGGGGTCCTTTCCCAACCGAGCTGGACTGGCAAAAAGAGGGTACCCCTGGCTGGCACATGAGCACCGTGGGCGCTGAGCGCGGGGTGGTCACGGGCCGCTACCGCCGCTGCGGCTGGTTTGATGCGGCACTGCTCAAGCGTTCGGCGCAGGTCAATGGCCTGAGCGGTTTGTGCATCACCAAGCTGGACGTGCTGGACGGCATTGACAAACTGTTGCTGTGTACGGGCTATGAGCTGGACGGCGAGATCACCGACATTTTGCCGATGGGTGCCGACGACATTTCCCGTTGCAAGCCGATTTACGAGACGATGGACGGCTGGAAAGACGTGACCGTGGGCATCACCGAGTACGACAAGCTGCCGGTCAATGCGCGCCTGTATTTGCAGCGTATCGAGCAGGTCACTGGCGTGCCGATTGCCATGGTGTCCACCAGCCCCGACCGCGACCACACCATCATGATGGCGCATCCCTACTTGGCAGCCTGACATCGGTTTTTAAGCTGATTTCAGGTATCAAATATGCTTTTAGGCCAATAAATATATGCACGAGCAGCTACTAAATCAGGAGCATCAAGTATGTTGACCGAAGACGGCAAACATCTCTACGTCAGCTATGACGAGTACCACAATCTGATTGAAAAACTGGCCATCAAAATCCATCAGTCGGGTTGGCAGTTCGACACCATCCTGTGTCTGGCACGCGGCGGCATGCGGCCTGGCGACATCTTGTCGCGCATCTTCGACAAGCCGCTGGCCATCATGTCCACCAGCTCTTATCGCGCTGATGCGGGTACCACCCAGGGCGCCTTGGACATTGCCCGCTTCATCACCACCCCCAAAGGCGAGATCGCCGGCAAGGTGCTGCTGGTGGATGACCTGGCCGACACGGGCCACACGCTGAACGCCGTGATACACCAGTTGAAAAACAACTATCAGCCCATCACCGAACTGCGCAGCGCTGTCATCTGGACCAAGGGCGTGTCCACCTTCCAGCCTGACTATTCGGTCGAGCTGTTGCCCACCAACCCGTGGATTCATCAGCCGTTTGAAAGTTACGACGCGCTCACGCCAACGCAGCTTCTGGCGAAGTGGAAGATATGACCCCCACGGTCGTTCGCTTCGCGTAACTCCCTGCCCCCGAGGGGGCCGCTGCGCCTGTGGCTCGGCAAAGCCGGTTCCATGGCCCCTCCTTGTCAAGTCAGAAATGCACATAGGCGCGTAGCAGTACCATGTATGGATGAGCGATTCATCTCCCCAACTTCCTACCGCGCTGATCCACCACCCCTACAAGCCACCCGCTGGCTTTGAGGCGATACCGCCCGCCGTCCACCGGGCATCGACGGTCATCTTTCCCAACGTGGCGGCCCTGCGCAGCCGCGACTGGAAGCACAAAACCGGTTACACCTACGGCCTGCATGGCACGCCGACAACGTTCTTGCTGGAAGAGCGTATTGCCACGCTGGAAGGGGGCCAATTTTGCACCTTGGTGCCCAGCGGCCTGGCGGCGGTGGTGCTGGTGGGCATGGCGCTGCTCAGGGCGGGTGATGAGTTGCTCATCCCTGACAACGCCTACGGTCCCAACAAGGCGTTTGCCCATGGCGAGCTGGCCGCCTGGGGCATCACGCACCAGTTGTACGACCCGATGCGTCCGGCAGATCTGGCCGCCAAGCTCAGCGTCAAAACCCGGCTGGTCTGGCTGGAGGCGCCCGGCAGCATCACGCTGGAGTTTCCTGATTTGCCGGCGCTGGTGGCTGTTGTCAAAGCCCATCAACACGCCCACCCGCAAGGCATCGTCACCGCACTGGACAACACCTGGGGCGCTGGCATCGCGTTCAATGCCTTCAAACTGGGGGCTGACATTTCTGCCCACGCCCTGACCAAGTACCCCAGCGGCGGTGCGGATGTGCTGATGGGATCGGTGGTCACACAAAGCCAAGCGCTGCATCACCTGATTGACTTGTGCCACATGCGTGTGGGCTACGGCGTGGCGGGCAATGATGCCGAGCTGGTGCTGCGCGGTTTGAACTCGATGGCGCTGCGCTACGCCGCGCAAGACACTGCCACACGTGCTGTGGCCACCTGGATGCAACACCAGCCACAGGTGGCTGCCGTGCTTCACCCTGCCTTGCCAGGCTCGCCTGGACATGAAGTCTTCAAACGCGATTGCACTGCTGCGGCGTGCCTGTTCAGTGTCGTTTTCAAACCTGAATTCACCCCCACCCAAATTGACCGCTTTTGCGACAGCCTCAAACTCTTCAAACTGGGCTACAGCTGGGCCGGGCCGATGAGCTTGTGCGCGCCCTACGACATCCCGGCGCTGCGCACCACCGACTGGCCGCACAAGGGCGGTTTGGTGCGCTTTTCAGTCGGGCTGGAGGCGGTACAAGACCTGCAGGCTGACCTGGCCCAGGCACTCTCAAAAATGACTTAGAGCGATGCATTACAGTTAGGGCAACATTCAAACGAAAGCAGCCTGTGGCAACTCCCAACTATGGTTACGAAAAGCGTCAAAAAGAGCTGGCCAAAAAACGCAAAAAAGAAGACAAGCTCAAACGCAAAGCCGAAGGCAAACCTGACGAGCCTGAAGACGGCAGCGATGGTGATGGCGATGGCAACACACCGGCTGACGGCACACCGCCAGCCGAGCCACAAGCCTGATTTGGGGTGTCAAAAAGGCCTGCAGATCAATAAATACGTGCGCGAGCAGCTACTGTATCGATAGCATCTCTTGGGCCAGCAGCCGCATGGCTTCGACGCTTCGATTGGCGGGCGCAATGCTTTTTCTGGCAGGGTATTGCGCAAAGTTGCGCTTCATCGACTGCAAATACACCGGGTCATAGTGATCGACCAGCAATTGTCGGACAACTGAGGCCACGTCGCCACTGAGGGCGCGCGTTTGCCAGCCGGTCACCACCTCTTTGCCGCGTGCCTGCGTCAGCGCGCCCAGGCGGTCGCAAAAGTACGCAATGTCCTTGACGAAAAAATCGTAGTCTTCCAGCAGCAGCGCCACCCGTTCGTCCTCATTCAAGTCCAGTTGCAGGCAAGGCGCAGCGCGCATGGCGGTGATCAGCCCTTCGGGTATCGCCACATTGCCGACTTTTTTGCTCTCGCTTTCAATGTAGACAGGCCGCGACGCGTCAAAGCTTCTCAAAGCCGCCCAAATCAGGCTGTCGTAGGCTTTTTGGGTCGGTTGCGCCATACCGGGAATCACGCCCAGCACCGATGACCGGTGGTTGGCCAAAGCTTCGAGGTCCAGCACTTGCGCGCCTTGCGCTTTGAGCGCTTGCAGCAAACGGGTTTTGCCTGAACCCGTCGTACCGCAAATCACGCGGTAGTCAAACTTGCTGGCGAGTTGCGGCAAGTCAGCCACCAGCGCGGCCCTGAAGGCCTTGTAGCCACCGTCAACCAGCGTCACGTTAAAGCCAATCTGGTCCAGAATCAGCGCCAGCGAGCCACTGCGCTTGCCGCCACGCCAGCAGTACACCAGCGGCTGCCAGTCACGCGGCTTGTGAATCACGTCACGCTCCAGATGGCGTGCAATGTTCTTGGCGACCAGTGCCGCGCCGCGCTTTTTCGCGTCAAAGGCGCTGATCTGTTTGTACTCCGTCCCCACCAGTTGGCGCTCTTCGTTGTTCAGGCTGGGCCAGTTGATGGCTCCCGGCAGGTGGTCTTCGGCAAATTCACCCTCACTGCGCGCGTCAATCACATCTGTAAATTCACCCAGCCGGTTCAGTGCATCGGCGGCTGCTATTTTGATCAAACTCATTGGAGGAGCTTTTTCAATTCAGGCCACACATTGGCCAGCATTTTGGGTTGTGCCTGCTCGTTCGGGTGAATCCGGTCGGCTTGAAACTGGCTAGATACATCCGGCACATCGGCCACGCCTTTTAAAAAGAACGGCATCAAGGCCACTTGTTCTGCATTGGCGACTTTGCCGAACAAAGCCGAAAAAGTTGCGCCATAGGCAGCGCCATAGTTGGGCGGCACCTGCATACCCAGCAGCAGCACCTTGGCCCCCGCTTTTTTGGCGGCTTGCGTCATGGCCGTCAGGTTGACCTCGGTCATGTCCAGCGGCAGGCCGCGCAGGGCGTCGTTACCGCCAAGCTCAATTACCACGATGGTGGGCTTGTGCCTGGTCAGCAGCGCTCCCAAGCGCGAACGCCCCCCAGAGGTGGTGTCGCCGCTGATACTGGCGTTGATCACTTTGACGGCTTTCTTGTCGCTGCTGAGTTGTTTTTCAAGCAAGGGCACCCATCCTGTTCCGCGCCTCAAGCCATATTCAGCACTGAGCGAATCACCGACGACCAAAATCGTGTGCTTGGGGGTCGCCGCATGCGCGCCCAGGCCAAGCGTTAATGCCAAAACGACGATTAAACCTTTCAGAACGCCCCCCAAGGCCAGCTTGTTAAAGTCACGCAGTGGATGCATTGCATTCGGTTCAAAGATTTTTGATAGGGTCGTCATGTCTGTTTCTGAAGTGTCTAGCTTGGTTCGTAGCGATTCAATTGTTGCCGTTCAGCATATTTTCAAGTCAGTCAGCGACTCGACCGGCACATTGACCATTTTGCGCGATATTGACTTTGCCCTTGCCCCGCGCGAGACCGCCGCCATTGTCGGGGCATCAGGCTCAGGCAAAAGCACGCTGCTGTCCATCATCGCCGGGCTGGACACGCCCACCAGCGGGACGGTACGACTGGCCGGGCAAGATATTTTTGCCATCAGTGAGGATGACCGTGCCGCCTTGCGGGCACAAAAAGTCGGCTTTGTCTTTCAAAGCTTTCAGTTGATGGGCAATTTGACGGCACTGGAGAACGTCATGCTGCCGCTGGAGCTGTCGGGCACCAAAAACGCCCGCAGCCTGGCGCTGGAGATGCTCAAGCGCGTCGGCCTGGGCGAACGGCTGTCGCACTACCCCAAGGTGCTGTCCGGTGGCGAGCAGCAGCGCGTGGCGTTGGCCCGGGCTTTTGTGGTGCAGCCTGCGGTGCTGCTGGCCGACGAACCCACTGGAAGCCTCGACTTTGCGACCGGTGAAACGGTGATGCAGCTGATGTTCGAGCTGAACCGCGAGCTGGGTACGACGCTGGTGCTGGTCACGCACGACAAGGCGATAGCGGCGCGCTGCGAGCGGCGAATTGTGATCGAGGCGGGGCAAATCAAGCCAGATTGAGGGTATAAAAGCCCCTGAGCCAATGAATACGTGCGCGAGCAGCTATATTAATTAGAGCAATTGGCGACATCGCCCGGTGCAGGGATAATCGCACCATGTCTTCTTCCTCCAAAAATCTTTTCGGTTTCCACGCTGTTGGCGTGCGCATCAAAACCGCCCCCAAGTCCGTCTTTGAAGTGTTTTACGACGTCCAGCGGCGCGATGTACGCATGCGCTCTTTTCTCGACCGGGCACGTGACAGCGGCATCAAGCTGGTCGAATCCGACGGCCTGCGGCTGGCCAAAATGTGCGGCAGCCACGGCCACCAGGGTGTGGTGGCGCGGGTCGATGCGCTGGCTCAGGTCACGTCGCTCGATGAGCTGCTTGAAAACCTGGAAGCCTCAGGCATCAAAAACCCGTTGCTGCTGGTGCTGGACGGCGTGACCGACCCGCACAACCTGGGTGCCTGTCTGCGTGTGGCCGACGGTGCGGGTGCGCATGCCGTGATCGCTCCCAAAGACCATGCCGCGGGCATCAGTGCGATTGTTTCCAAAGTGGCCAGTGGTGCGGCTGAAACCATGCCTTACTTCATGGTGACCAACCTGGCACGCACGCTGAATGAATTGAAGGAGCGGAGCATCTGGTGTGTGGGCACGTCTGACGACGCTGAAAAAACCATTTACGACGTGGCCCTGACAGGCCCGGTCGCGCTGGTGCTGGGCGCTGAAGGCGAGGGCATGCGCCAGCTGACCCGCAAAACCTGCGACCAGCTGGTCAGCATCCCGATGCACGGTGCGGTTGAAAGCCTGAACGTGTCTGTGGCCAGTGGTGTTTGCCTGTACGAGGCGCTGCGCCAACGGCGGTCAATATAAAAGCAGCGCAGCAGCGTTCAAACCAGCCCAAACCAGCCCAGCAAGGCCCCAGCGGCCAACAGCCACAACAAATGCATTTGGGTGCGCCAGACGATCAGGGCCGTCAAGCCCGTCAGCAGCCAGAGCGGCCAGTTTTTCATGCTGCTGCCATTGGCTGCTGTCAGCACCCAGCCGGTCGCCACCAGCAGCGCCACCACAATCGGTGCCATGCCTTGCTTGAAGGCACGCACCGCTCGCCGCTCGCGGTTGCGGTGGCCCCACTGCGCGGCCAGGTAGGTCAGTGTGGTGCTGGGGATCAACATGCCCAGCATGGCCGTGAAAACGCCGAGCAGGCCGCTCAGCATGCCGCCTGCGTTCAGGCCCACATTCCAGCCCATCAGGGCAATGAACAGCACGTTGGGCCCGGGCGCTGCTTGCGCAATCGCAATGGACGCATTGAACTGCGCATCGGTCAGCCAATGTTGCTCATCCACCAGAAAGCGGTGCATGTCTGATGCGGTGGTGATCGCCCCGCCAATAGCCAGCAAGGACAACGACAGGTAATGAACAAACAGCGTCGCCCAGTCTTGCCAGACAAACACCAGTTGAGGGGCCAGTTGTGACGCTTGGGTCATCGCTCAAGTCTTTGGTAAGCCAGTGCGCAGGCCACAACGCCCAGCCCCAGCAACACATCAGCCAGCGGCCAGCGCAGCAGCCCAACCGCAACAAAACACAGCACACCCAGGCCTGTGCACAGGGGCAAGCCCAAAGCATTTTTTTGCAGCGCGCCAAACAGCTTCAGGCCGGTCGCGGCAATCAGGCCCGCGGCCACGGCCGCCATGCCCCGCAGCGCGCCCTGCACGCCGGGGTGGTCTGCAAACTGCGCATACACCAGCGCCAGCAGCAAAACGACGACCAGCGGCGCCGCCAGCATGCCTGCCAGTGCTGCCATGGCGCCCTTGAAGCCAAAGTAACGGCTTCCTATCATCAGCGACAGGTTCACCACATTGGGTCCCGGCATGATTTGCGCTACCGCCCAGTCCTCGACAAACTCTTCACGTGTCATCCAGCGTTTTTTCTCCACCAGCTCGCGCTGCACAACAGCCAGCACGCCGCCAAAACCCTGCAAGGCCAGCAGGCTGAAAGACACAAACAGATCGGTCAGTGACCGGGGCTGCGCCCGGTGCTCATGTGTGGGGAGGGTCATCGCTGCATTATCTCTGTGGGCTGTCACGTACCAGTCACAAATTAAAAGCAACATGGCGGGTTAGATTTTTACTGAAAGCCCGCCATGACATCGGAAAATAATTCCAGCGCACTCCGCCACACCGACCCTGACGATCTGGACAAAAATTTCAGCGGCAACCCCAGCTTGCAGGACGTGCTGGCGGCCCGCCTGCATCGCCGCCATGTGTTGAAAGGTGGTGTCGGCGCGCTGACGATGGCAGGACTGGGCACGCTCGGTTTGACGGCCTGCAGCACCATGACGGGCGCGAGCAGCTCTGCGCCGGTGCTGGGCTTCAAGGCTGTCAACAAGTCACTGATGGACCGCGTCACTGTGCCTGAAGGCTACACCGCCACGGTGATTTACGCGACCGGCGATGCCATGGATCCAGCGGTCGGCGACTACAAAAACGATGGCACCGACGACAACTTTGCCCGCCGTGCGGGTGACCACCATGACGGCATCCATTACTTTGGCCTGAACGCTGCAGGCCAGCGCGACGACAACAACCTGGACCGCGCCCTGCTGGTCATGAACCATGAAAACATCACGGGTACGGTGCGCTTCATGCACCCGGCCGGGCAAACCAACATCGCTGCCAATGCGGGCCCGCGCCCGGCAGCCGAAGTGGTCAAGGAAATAGAGGCACATGGCGTGTCAGTCGTCGAGTTGCGCAAAACAAATGGCCAATATGGCTATGTCAAAGCTTCTGGCTACAACCGCCGCATCACCGCTGCCACAACCATGGAAATGAGTGGCCCAGCACGTGGCTCAGCTTACATGAAAACCGTGTTTTCGCCCAACGGCACGCAAACCCGCGGCACCGTCAACAACTGCGCCAACGGCTACACGCCCTGGGGTACCTACCTGACCTGTGAAGAAAACTGGGCCGGCTACTTTATTCGCAACAACGACACGGCTGCGCGCAGCCAGCGTGACAACTCAGCCCTTTTGCGCAACGGCATTCGCCCCGGCACTTCTGGTTTTGCCCACAACCGCTGGGCCAGCGTGGTGGCCAGCGATGCCGCCAACACCCAGTTCAGCCGCTGGGACTGCACGGCCGATGCCAGCAAGCCTGCTGACGGCACAGGCGACTTTCGCAACGCGGCCAACACCTTTGGCTATGTGGTGGAAATTGACCCCTTCAACCCGAACGCCGCACCCGTCAAACGCACCGCCCTGGGCCGCCGCGCCAATGAGGGAGCGAGTGCCAGCATGGCCAAGGCTGGGGAGCC
>Ga0075464_10000848_pt1 | contig 13589 bp, 27 predicted proteins | sample DEB19_08_DNA_5_FD_75068 | JGI IMG/M metagenome (GOLD analysis project Ga0075464, IMG submission 75068) | Aqueous microbial communities from the Delaware River and Bay under freshwater to marine salinity gradient to study organic matter... | ecosystem: Environmental > Aquatic > Marine > Coastal ...
CATACCTGCAGTCTCTTGTTGGTTGGCTAACTACTGCCATGATTGCTGATAATGCGGTTACTGCCGTAAAGCTGGCAACTACCGCAATCAAGATTGGCAAGGCACAGGTTACCTCTACCGTAAACCTAAATACCAGCTATGCAGATATTATTTCAGTGACTGTAACAGTGCCTAGCGGTGGTCGTGACTTACTACTTGTATTGTCATACTCACAAGCACAGGGTAGCGGCGGCACAGAGCGCGGCGAAATCCGGCTTATGGAGGGGTCTACCATTTACCAGCGTTACTATCATGGCTTTAAAAACCCCGGCTTAGGCGGCACATTCCAAATCATCATACCTGCACCATCTGCCGGCTCACACACCTACAAAGTAAATGGCAAAATGGATATTGGTACTGCTGGTCTATTCTATGCTGATGCAACAGGCTCACCACTAGAATTACAAGCCTACATGGTATAGGGCTATGGATGGGGTATTACCAACTGTCCAAAAGCTAAACGGCACTGAATGGGCGGCAGCGCGCCGGCGCGCCATTGCCAGCCTTGATGCTATATGTGCGATATGTCACAAGCCCATTGACCTAGACGCGCCAAAGAATACGCCACTTGCTGTAGAGGTAGACCATATTGTGCCTAGGTCGCGCGGTGGGCAGCTCTATGCGCTTGAAAACCTGCAGCTTACACATCATCGCTGCAACCGAAAAAAGGGCGCTAGAATGACTGAGGATTATGCACATCAGCAGGTAGTAAACCCTGTGCCGCTTTCAAATCCTTGGTAAGTGGTTGTGTTATAATCAGCATATATGGTAACTAAGATTGGAGTAGGCATATGACACTTGAGGGAGTTGATTACAGTTGGGCAAGACCCGGCGGAGCGACATTAAAAGCAGCAGGCAAACATTTTGCTGTGCGTTATCTTTACCCTGATGGGCAAGGTGGAAAAGGGCTTGATGCAAGCGAATTAGCAGACCTTACAGCCAATGGTGTTGAAGTGCCTGTAGTCTATGAAAGTTACGCGGCTCGCGCAAAAGAGGGGCGCGCTGCAGGTCAGTCAGATGCTAAGACGGCTCAGGCTGCTCTAGTAGCTCTAGGCTTGCCAAGTGGTATGCCAATTTACTTTGCAGTTGATTACGATGCGCCAGAGGGTGACCAAGGCGTTATTGATGAATACTTGCGCGGCTGTGCTGATGTTATTGGCTTAGACCGGGTAGGCGTTTACGCTGGCTATTGGGTCATCAAGCGCTGCAAGGAAAACAATACTGCTAAGTGGCTATGGCAAACTTATGCATGGTCCGGCGGCAATGTACACCCAGACATCCACCTATACCAATACCGCAATGGTCAAGACCTCAATGGCGCTGTAGACTTTTGCCGCGCGCTCAAAGACAACTATGGGCAGCCTAGCGCCTTTGGTGCAGCTAAACCGCCTCAGCCTACACCAGAACAGCCAGCAGCCCCACAAGGCACTTACACGGTCCGCAGCGGCGATACATTAAGTGGCATTGCCTCACGCTATGGCACTACCTACCAAATGCTTGCAGCAATCAATGGTATCTCAGACCCTAATAAGATTTATCCGGGTCAGGTATTGCGGCTCAGTGGTGCAGTCAGCACAGCGCCAGCAGGCGGCGGAGCAGGCACTTACACTGTAGTTGGTGGCGATACCCTCAGCGGCATCGCGCAGCGCTACAACACCACATGGCAGGCTCTGCAGGCTATGAATGGTCTAGCCAATCCAAACCTGATTAATGTAGGGCAAGTGTTGAAAGTACCCGGCTCAGGCGCAGCAGCACCAGCACCAAGCCCTCAAAAGACATATACGGTTCAGAGTGGCGATAGCCTAAGTGGTATTGCAGCCAAGTTTGGTACAAGCTGGCAGCGATTACAGCAGCTAAATGCTATTCCTAACGCAAATCTAATTTATCCCGGTCAAGTATTAAAGATTGGGTAAGGAGTAAAGCTATGGATGAGGTCAAACAAAAAGCCCTAATAGAAACATTAAAATCTATTGGGCGTGGTCTTTGGTTTGGTGTGCTAGGGCTTGTAGTGGTCGCTCTGACTGCTTTGGCAAGCTCAGGTGACATTAGTAATGTAAGCATCACTATAGCCGGTCTAACGGTCAATTTGAGCGTTGTAATACTGGCAGTAGTAGGCTTTGTTGCTAAAAGCATTGACACCTACATACACAAGAATGACAACATTGATAGCAATGGCATTGCGCCTAGCTTTTTGCAAAAGTAGCTATTGGGGTATAATAAACACATGCCAACATTTAACTACAGATACACACACGACAACGGCAACGGTGAGGGTACTATTGATGCTAAAGATGCTGATAGTGCCAAGAAAAAGCTGACAGAAACTATTGTTTTGCCGCGTGATGAAAAGGGCAAACCCCTACCACTCAAGAACCTAGAAATTGAAGTTGCAAGAGTAAAATAACCAAAAAGAGCGCCCTCGCACAGCGCTCTTTTTTAATTGGTCACTATTTGTTTTGAATGGTGAATAACTATTTTATACAGCATCGGGCTTTACTTGGTCAAGTGACTTACTGCCTTTTTCGCCGTTACAGTATATGCAGGCAGGTCTTAGATTGTCTTGGTTAAAGCGCAGTTTGACATCCCTAGTGCGGCTAACAACATGGTCCAAAGTGAGATGTGCAATATCAATGCGCCCCGGACACCAAGGATGTATACGCAGGTAGCACATCCAATATTTGCCCTCTATTGGTGGTGGGTTTTTCCTAATCCATGTGGCGCGAGTTATAAACCATTGCTTGGTTTGTTTACCCACTTTATTAATAGGCTTTGTAGAGCGCTTTATCTCAGTGCGCTTGAGCTGTTTGAGCGCGCGTTTTGGGTTTTGGTAGCAGGCATATGCGAAATGCCCCATAAGCCCACAATGCTTGCAGGGCTTTTTTGGTGTACGGTCCATGAGCTGTTGTTACCTCCAATCTGAATACTTATATTGTACAGTAACCCTTATGTTATAATTACACCACAAACTAACCAGAGTCGCATACGGGTACTACCCGGTCAATAAAGGAGGAGGCGAATTATGGGCAAGCAAGAGTTTGAGGTAAAAATACATGTGGTCAAGCTATCTAGCTTGGTCCATAACAGTAAAAATCCTCGCTATATAAAATCAAAAAAGCATAAAGAGCTGGTCAAATCGCTGCAAGAATTTCCTGAGATGAAAGACATCAGGGAAATTGTTGTTGATGAAAACCTGCTTATTCTAGCTGGCGATAAGCGCACCTATGCCCTAGAGGAATTGCAGTATGAGGATGTGCGCGTTAAGCAAGTGTTTGGTCTCACAGAGGCTAAAAAGCGCGAGTTTATCATTAAAGACAATGCCCATAGCGGTGATTGGGATAGCGACATTCTAGCCAATGAGTGGGATATGGATGAGCTTGATGAGTGGGGCGCGGACTTTAAATTTAGTACCGGCGGCGATGATGATAAAGCTGATAAGGGCGATTACAAAGCCCATGAGGTAACATGCCCAAACTGTGGGCATCACTTTGAGCTATCAGAGTCACCAACCGAATAGGCAATTACTACCATGCCAAAACAGCGCAAGGCAAGTGATGAGCCTACCCCTATCAAAGAGGTAATTAAAAATAAGAAACTCCCGGCAAAGCCAGTGGTGGTTAAAAAGGCTGTGCCAAAAAAGGCGAGTAAAAAAGTTGCCCAAAAAAAGAAACCGGCAAAGCCAGCATTTACGCAGGCGATGTTTGAAAAGCGGTTTTATAGCCTAGGCATTGATGAATTCAAAGCGCTGTGTGAGGTCTACAATGAGCAACAGCTTAAGATTAAAATTACCAAGCAGCCAGACTATGACCACTGGCTTAATTACTTTAAGAGCTTTCCGGCTAGCCACATACGCCTACTGGTAAAGATTGGGCAGGACATGCTAGATGCAGAGGCATACAGCGCCCTCCGCATGTGGCATGACATTATCAGTAACCCACAGCGCATTGCCAAGATTCACCAATCCGCGCTGCTTGGTCCAAAGACCAAAGACGGCAAAGGCATTGTGGCTATGGCGCTTGCTAATGACCGCCTAGGCGTTTTGCAAGCCACACGCGATAAGATAGCCGAAAAACTAGAAAAAGGCGCAGGGGCGCGCGATACGGCGGCTCTGGCGCGTGAATTGACGGAAGTGATGACCCAGATTGCCGATTATGAAAAGCGCCAAGGTCCAAAGAAAACTACCATGCTTGGGCAATTACTAGAGGGTATGCCCGGCTCTGATGTTAAGAACACCAGCAAAAAGCCGGCTAAAGCTGGGCAGGGCAGGCGCAAAACAAGTTATGCAGCTAGAGTAACCATTAAAGATATTGAGGCAGCAAATGATTAGGCAGAGCAAAAGCAAAGGCACACCAAAAGCTAATAGCCAAACACCTAAAAAACGCTATGGTAATCAAAAGCCGCGCATTGATATTTATAAGGATGGTGACATTTGGCTTGCTGATAAGGTCATACGATTACTAGAGCATTACGGCATTGACCTCAAGCCTTGGCAAAAGATGGTCCTGTATAAGTGGATGGCTGTAGAGCAGGGTGATGATGGCAAGTGGTATTGGGTAAACCCAGAGGCAGGATTATTAGTACCCCGGCAAAATGGTAAGTCAGAGCTGCTTATTGCTCGCATTGTAGGTGGCATGGTCTTTTTAGGTGAGGCACTAATTTATACAGCCCACTCAGACAAAACAGTAGATGAAATTAAGCGCCGCGTTATGCGCTTTTTCTATGATGCTGAGGAGGAAATACGCGACATGCTCACCGATGATTTTAATAATGAGCCAAAGAGCCTAGACTTTTGTGAGCTTAGGAATGGTGGGCGCTGTGTATTTCGTACTAGAACACGCACCGGCGGCTTGGGTACTACCAATGACACGCTGCTGCTGGATGAGGACCAAGAGGAAACCGATGCACAGCAGGAGGCGCTATTGCCTACCATTTCAGCCGGTAAGTCTCAAAACCAGCAAGTTATTAGGGTGGGTACTCCGCCAAGCGGTGGCTCTGCCGGCACAGTATTCTTGCGAGTGCGCCGCGCTATATTGGATGGCAAGGACACTGATACCTGTTGGCAAGAGTGGTCAGTTGAAACAATCACAGACCCTAGTGATGAGGATGCATGGTATGCCACTAACCCAAGCCTTGGTTATTTCCTAATGGTTGCAGCGGTCCGCAGCGAGTCCAAAAAAATGGCAGTGGATAGCTTTAACAAAATGCGCCTTGGATGGGTAGCCGGGGTAGAGAATATGCGCGCCATATCTGATGAGTTGTGGTCACCTCTAGCGGTTAAGACTGTAGAGCTACCTGAGCATCCAATGATGGTCTACGCCATTAAGTTTGCACCAGACGGCAGCGCAGTCAGCCTAGCAGTGGGTGTGCTTATGCCAGATGGCAAGGTGCATGTTGAGCTGGTAGAGCGTAAGCCTATGAGCGCCGGCACTGGCTGGATTGTCCGCTTTTTGATGGATAACAACCGCTGGAAAAAAGTAAACAAAATAATCATTGATGGCGCAGCCGGCACACAGCTCTTGGTAGAGGAATTAGTACGCACCGAAAAGAAACTAAGCAAGCGCATCCTAACCCCTAATGCTAAAGAGGCTGGCGCGGCTTATGCAGACTTTCACACCGGCATTGAGCAAAAACAGCTCACACACTTTAATCAGCCTGCCCTCAATGTTTCAATTCGCACAGTTAAAAAGCGGTCCATTGGTAAAGATGGCATGTATGGCTATGCCAGTATGAACCCGGATATTCAGAGTGACCCCACAGAGGCAGCCGCTTTTGCTTACTATGGCGCGCGGCGCTTTGCTAAAGAGAAAACTACCAGTGGTAGTGGTCAGAGCATAATGATATAGTTTATGGCATGGCTTTAGGTCGTAAGACAGCCTTTTGCCTAGAACTCCAATTCGCCAATTAAACCCCTCCGCGCTGGTGGGGTTTTTGGTTTGTTATACTAATGCTTATGGCTAAACTCCAAACGGTAAAAGACTCTAGCGTTGCAATTTTTTATTGCCCCGGTTGTGAGGAACACCACCAGATTGATACCGCTAAGTGGGAATTTAACGGCAGCTTTGATAAGCCCACATTTACACCGTCATACCTTACATGGCTAGACCCAAACCCTAATGCTAATGAAAAGCGTAAGCCAGAATGGGAAAAGTTTAGGCTAGGGTTTAGATGCCACAGCTACATCACCGATGGCTTTATAGAATATTTGGGTGACTGCACACATAAACTAGCCGGGCAAAAAGTTGAATTGCCAGAGCTTGAAAGGTAACTATGGAAAAAGAGCCGCCTACCGACAACATAGCCTACATGGATGAATACCCACACCTTGAGGAAAAGCTAAGGCTGCAGCGGCTTGCTAGACCGGCTGTAAAAGCCGCGCTGCATGATATGCGTAACCTGCTAGTGTTTGAGCGCCCAGAGCCGCCAGATGGTGCAGCATGAGCAATAGAGGGCATTACAAATCAGTCAATAAAGGCATCCCGGCGCTGGTCTGTGTGCCAACAGGTGAGACAATTCTTATAGACGGCAAACGCTACAAGCTGCTAAAACTGATGTATGACCTAAAAGGGGAATACTTACCAATGGCAGCGATTGTACCAAGATGACAATTTACGAATGCTCAGGGCATTACAGCCAGCTTGAGCCGGGCAACTGCTATATTTGTGGCTCTGAGCTAGTTAGTAGATATATACAAACTCACCAGCGCCAGCGGTCCGATAAGTAGTAGCGCCCCATGTAGGTGCATTCATTTCAGAGATATTTGCAGACCCATCAGCATTTACGCTTTCCACATAGACAACATGCCCAAGTGAGCCGCGAGTAGTAGTACCAACCGCACCGGGCTTAGGCACTGAGCCAACAGCCATACCAAAACCGGCTGCCCGGCTATACCAAGTGTTAGCATTACCCAAGCCATTGGGGATGCTTGCGCCCCGGCGGTTTTTTACATACCAAGTGCAATACCCATAGTCATACGAATTGCCGCCGTCATAGCTCGCTCTAGGCGCTACACCGGGCGTTGTGGTTGGTAGCTGGACTTGTGCCGGTATTTCGCGTGATAGCTGCTCAGACGGCTCAGGAATGGTTATTTGGTCACCAACATGTATAAGGTCCGGGTTAGTGAGCTGAGTGTTTTTAGCCCACAGCCTTTGCCATTCCACATTATGAGCTGTGCCAATCTTGCTGAGGTTGTCACCATCTACCACAGAATAAATAACCGGCTGTGGCTTTGTAGGCTCTACAACCGGCTTGGGTGTTTCTTTTGGTGGCACAATAATTTGCGCGGCAGGCTTATCAAGTACCTGCAAACTAAAAAGGTCAAACTGCTTGGACAGTGGCAGTGGTGATTGCGCCGCTGCTACTGAGGGTGTCGCTAAAATTGATACCGTCAGTAGTGATGTAAGTAAAAGTTTCATAATCCATGAGCCTCAAGGTAGGGTAGGTAGCGCGGCTCGCTTTTTGTCTCCTAAAACATTAATAGACCATTTGAGTTTATCATGCTCATGCTGTTGGATGTCAAGCCACAGGCATTGACAAAAAGAGCATTGTGTGCTAATATGTACTTATGTTAAACCTAAAACAAACAATCAAAAATACTTACTATCGTTACCAGCCCGGCGAATTCCTACCAGTGCGCTCAGGCAATGTATTGCTTAACAGCCGCGAGTTTCACATTTACCGCATTAAGTGGATTATCAAAAACCGCAGCGCCTTTGTCTACCAGCTTACTCACCAGCGCGGCTAGTCACCTCTGTTAATTACCGGCTTTTACATACTATATAGATATGTTCAATTAGAACATTTTTACATACTATATAGAAACGGAATATTTAAATGAGTTTAAATCTGTGCAAAAGTGCGGTATTGTGAGTGCATGAAAGAGGTTAAGCTAGGTGAGCGCTACCAGTACAAGCCCTATAAGCAGGGTAACTACATACTGCTCACTAAACGAATGAAACAATCAGCCCGGAAACTAGCGCATAAAGCGGTTAAGGATGGCAGGATAACAAAGTTGCCATGTGAATTTGCGGATTGTACACAGGTAAAAGTAGAGGCTCACCATCCTGATTATTCAATGCCCCTTGAGGTACTTTGGCTTTGCCGCGCTCATCATTTAGAACTGCACAAATATCTACCCACAGTTTATCCACAAGCACATTTTGCAGTTGCTTAATTGGCGTGATATATTGGAGTCCAGACAAAGAAATTGGAGGGTACAAATGTCTTACAGTCTTAATGACCAACGAAAAAACACCATGCTACAGAGGTTAGGGGATGCAGCGCAGCTCATAGATGACCAGCGCTTTTTACCGTTTTACCGTAGCATTCAAATCAAATTAGAGCGCATGGATAAGGGCGCAGAGTGGCTACACATGATTGAAACAGCGCTAACCAAGGACAACCCCAGCCGGTATTTTGCCAAAATGTGCAAAATGATTAAGGACGGCACTTATAAATTTGTTGAAAAAGTCAAAGAAGTGCAGGCAGATTTGCGCCTATATGTGCATGACAAGCTGGTAAAGTACCAATTTGGCAAATATCAAAAGTTTTGGGTACGCAAAGCGCAGGAATTTATTAATAAAAATGGGCAGGCAGGCTTTGTTGACCTGCTAGAATACGCGGACAGAAAAGGCATAAATCAAAAGCAGATGGCTACCGCATTGAAAAATTGCAAATCACCGCGCCAATATTACCAAGAGAATGTGCTAGGCGCTGCAGCATGAAACGCTGGCTGTGGTGGCTGCTAGTTATCATCACTGCCGTACTATATAGCTTTACGGTGTATTACTGGTGGCAAGAGGGCAATAAAAACTTTGAGCGCCAGCGCCAAGAGCAAGAGAGGCAGCAGCTATGATTATCCTATTTCTACTACTCGCGCCGCTACTGGCAATCATGTACGTTGCCTACCTAACTATTAAAGCCTTTTTTATACTGTTAGCTCTGCCTTTCCGCCTGCTATTCTAAGAGCATGAAAATACTGTTTTTAGATATTGATGGGGTGTGTAACTCGCGGCGCTTTGCCGAGGCAGGCAACAGCCTTTGGAATAACACAGACCCGGCAGCCGTTGCGCTGGTCCAGCGGATTATTAAAGAAACCAAATGTGATGTGGTCCTAAGCAGCACATGGCGCATGTACCCGGACAGCCGGGCAGCAGTCAAAGCGCAGGTGTGCCATTACATTGATGTGACCAAAGACCTGCAGGGTGGTGAAAAGCGCGGCATTGTTGACCGGGGTGTTGAGGTGCAGGAATGGCTAGACCGCCACCCGGCAGTTGAGCAGTACGCAATTATTGACGATGACTCAGACTTTTTGCCTAACCAATGGCTATTTAAAACCAGCTTTAATGAGGGACTTACACCAGAGATAGCGGCAGCAGTTATCCACCATTTAAATGCAAAAGATAATATTGTATTGACAAACTCTAGGTAGTTTTAATACACTAGGGTTATCAGTGTGAGCAATGAATTGGAGGGCAACACACAAATGGGTCTATTTGATAAAAAGCCGGGGTACAAGGATGTGGTACTTTACCTATCGCACATACCAGAGGCTGAATATAAAAAGCTACTTAGAGTGGTCCGCATCTATCGCGGCGCAGAAAAAACAGTTAAATCAGTGCTTGGCGGCAACCTTGCCGATTATGTTTTAGAGTATGAGGAAGTTGGTGAGCTACCAAAAGTAGGTAAAAAGAAATGACCATTGTTGTTAAAAGCTGCAGCCGGGCATACAAGATATTTGTAGCCACACCTGCCAACCCTAATAAACCAAGTTGGGCGCGATGAAAAACGCATATAAAGCACTAATCCAAAAACCAATCACCAAGGCTGAGGTCCGGGCGGCTGTTGCGGTCACACTAAGCACCGGCTATGTGGATGCCGTTATATTGAGTCGCCGATTGCAAATAGGCTTTGGCAAGGCTGATAAGTTAGCCAAGCTGATGTACGATGCAGGCATTATTGTAGACAGCACTATGCGCGGCACAGTAGTAATATTAAAGGGCGAGGCACAGGCGCTTAATGCGGCTTACCGGCAATTAAAGAAAGGCAGGCGGTAATGGATTGGGATAAATTTATAAATCAAATTGTAGACTTGGGCATAACTGCCGCAAAACGAGACTACAAGCGCCCAGACCAAAAACCACTGCTAGACGGCAGTATTGCAGGCTTTCAGGCTTGCCGCAATAAGTCAGTAGTTGATTTGCCTAAGATATTAGAGGATGCGGCAGCGGCGCGCGAAGTGTCGCTCAATGGCTCTACTACCGGCATCCTATTTGCCAAAGGTTATTACAATGAGGTTGAGTGGGTGTGTAATGTAGCCAGTGCAGCTTTGTATAATCAGCAGTTGCCGGTCATCATCCAACCAACCGTAAGAGCTATGCAAACAGCGGCTCAGATATTAGGGGTAAAAGACAATGCTTAGATTACTAAAATGGACATACCGACTAGCGCAGCAAACTGAGCGCCAACGCATTGCATCTATACTTAATGACCATAGGCGATACCGCGCACCAAACCAAATTGCCAGAGAGCTATTTGGCAAGGATATTGATAGACTCTCAGAAAAGAGAAAAGACACCCTAAAATTTGAGCAGGCTGTTGATGGTAGGGTAAACGACATTATTGATAATATTGTGCGCCCACAAGACCGCGATGTAGAGAGCTATAGCTTGCTCTACCCCAAGGAGGGCAAATAATATGCAATTTCATTGGTGGTATGTACCACTTTGGCTTTTCATAGTGTTTGCCACAAGCTACCTATGGACTGCTGCAAAATATCTAGCTCGTAATGACCATAAGGACAAAAAGAAATGAAATACAAACTAGCCTGCCTACTGCTTGTGGTAGCTATAGCTGGCACTGCAGGCATTCTAAGTGGCTTATCAGTACGCATTGAGCATAATACTGCCAAAGCCGCTGAGAGCGCCCCATTTGACCACAGCGGATGCCAATACCCTGACCGCACTACCAACCCGGCTAATGGCTGTGATAACTCAGACCCATGTGACCCGGCACAAACAAAGGGCGGCAGCGGTGATTGCCTACCAATAGGCACAGCCGAAAAGCAGCAAGCGATTGCAGAGCATGATGCAGCATTTAACCAACCAGCGCCAGCAAAGGTGTCTGAGAGTGAGGGTAAGTAATGGCATCTGTAGGCGAGGAAATATTAGTAGAGCTAAAGCGCAACCGCGAACTACTTAAGATATATCAAGAGTTGCCGGGCGGCGCAGGCTTTATAGGCGCTCAGTTTATTAATGCAGATATTGATGCAGCAGAAAAGGCGCTTGCCGAGAATGATGTTATAGCTATTCTGCAGTGCTATGAAAAGTTGAAAGGCAACGAATAATGTTTTGGTGGATTTGGCGGATGATACCGCACTCTCATGGTACAGATAACATGGAATTTCAGGGTATGTACCGCCCCGGCGATTACGAAATATGGCGCTGCAAAAAGTGCAAATTGGAGGAGGCAATTTAATGGAAAAGCCAAAGGTCAAACACATTGAAATGGTCTGTGGCAAACCTCTTGGCAAGGGTGAAGTTTGCGAGGCTGGCGCATTCGTGCAGGTCTTAATAGTTGATAATGCGGAATTACAAAAACGGATTGATGCCAGAGCCAACCGCAAGCTCAGGGGCGCACTGGATAAAATGCACAAGGATGGTGACCATGACAAATGACGGTAAAAGCCAAGCATGGCGCGATGGTGCAGACCGGCTGCTTGAGTCTCTAGCGCGAGACAATAAATATATTGTCAGCGACATGCTTATTATTTTCTTAGAGTCGGCAAATTGGGGGCTAGATAACTATGAGCCATTAGGGGGTGTGTTTAAGCGCGCAGCCAAAAAGGGAATTATCAAAAAGGTAGATGCAGCGCGCAAGCAGGCGCTGTGGTACAGCAATATTTATGAGGTGTATGAGCGATGAGCAACTTACTTGATAAAATGACCGATGGGCAAAAAGCTGCTATCAGCGAATACATTGAGTCGCTAGAGCTGGATGATGCAGATAACAGTATTGAAAACGCCACACGCTGCTTAAAAGAGCAGGGCTACCATGAGCTGCAGGTGATGGTCCATAACCACTTTTACTATGCCGGCATTAACCATGCCAAAAATGAATTGCGCGAAATACTAGGATTGCCGGTTATGCGGACTGAGCTAGAGCAAAAGCGCTTTGAGTACGATATTAGCCACCCTAAAGGCAGCCAAGTTTGGTGGCAATGTCCGCCGCTTGAGCCGCATGAGTTTGAAATTGTAGAGGGCAGCGCAAAGCTGATACCTCTTGGCGAGGATAGGCTTAGTCTGGTAGTCATTGGCACAAAAGACCGCAAAAAGGCGGCGCGCATGATGCGGCGCTACCAGCGCGATTATTTTGATAATGATTTGCTGGTTGAGGATAGAGAGCTAGAATTTAAAAAGCTAGTGTGGCGCAAAGCCGGTGATGAGGATGGTGAGCATACGCACATGTTTAGCTGGTCCAGCAGAGATACCAAACATAACCATAAGGCAATAGATGCCTTTATATTTGAGGGCTAACCCATGACAAAGTGTGCATTCTGCAAACAGCCAACACCAATAGCCGAAATGGTAGCTGACCATATAGTGCCGTTAAGTCGCGGCGGCTCTCGCGGTCCTGAAAATATCCAATGGGTGCATAGGCTTTGCCACCGCCGGCAAGTCAAATGGTACTGGCAGCTTTGGTATAGATTTTTAAACTGGCTTGATAGCTTTACGCCTTGCCCTAAAGAGCTTGGCGGATATACCTGCCACCACCGTACTATGAGCAATGGCAGAAAAGAGTGCGGCAATGACTAAGTTTAAAGCCGGTGACCGGGTGCATTGGCAGTACACCCATCAGAATGGGCGCAGCCGCTTTGAGCGCGTTAAAGTTGGTATTGTAGTTGGCTATGTGCGAGTCAGAGACTACACCAGATACCCTGCACCTTGGGTAGACGGCGATAAAGTAAAAGTGCGCTTTGAAACTAACAAAACTATTACCACAGTGCCAGAGTCAGAATTGAGGGCAGCATGAGCAAAATATGTGACCGCAACTACCAAGCCAATAGCATGTACACCGTTAAGCGTATTAATGGCATTGGCTGCTGCCCATCCTGCCTGCAGCCGGCAGACTGTCATGGCAAATCAGTTGAGTACCGGGCGCTGTTTTGGGCAGTGCATGGCTCTACTGGCACATCATCAAAATCTATTGCACAACACATGGCTACAGGCATTAGTGACGGTATGCCGCCTAGCGATGCCGATGACCGCAGCCGCTGCATAAAGCTGCTAGAGCTAGTACCTGAATGGCTGCCCCGGCTTGATGAGCTTAAAAAGTATGATGGTCCTGACCTTAAGCCACAAGGCATAGTAATTGGTGGCAGCGGCATTAGTGCCTATGATAATAGTTGGTCCAAGCAGATACCCTTAATTGTGAGAGAGGGCAACTTTGCTAGACCAAGCAACTAAGGCAATTTAAACGAATTGGAGGTGTTAAATGCCACAAGTAAAATTACCAGCACCGCGCCCGGTAGAAACAGACATTGAGCTGTTTGCCAAAGC
>Ga0075464_10000849_pt1 | contig 13575 bp, 32 predicted proteins | sample DEB19_08_DNA_5_FD_75068 | JGI IMG/M metagenome (GOLD analysis project Ga0075464, IMG submission 75068) | Aqueous microbial communities from the Delaware River and Bay under freshwater to marine salinity gradient to study organic matter... | ecosystem: Environmental > Aquatic > Marine > Coastal ...
AAAAATAATAAAAGTAATTATGATTACCAGGTGTTTTACACTTCAAACCAATAGAAGAGTCTATTTTTTGACCTTTGTTGCCACATATTAAGCAATAAATTTTATTTGAAATAAGGTTATCCATGAGATTTACTCATCTGATGTTTGATAATCTTTCTTCTTAACTCTTCTATTTTTATTTCTAATTCATTTCTTTGTTTGAATAGATTTTCTAAATCTGAATTTAGAGAATTTACTTTATCAATCAAAGGTTGATTTCTATCTTTTCTTTTAAGATATTCCGCCAAGACTTTCCAACAGATATTTCTAATTCATCTAAGTAATGATCATATCCATTATCATCTGTCCAATTAGGCATTTTTAAATTTCCTTATCAAACAAATCCGAATTAGAAAAAAATATCCTCGCATTCAGATTTAACATTGAATTTAAGCTCAGGAAATCCTGAAAGGTCTAGAGTTCCCGGAAACCGCTCTGCTTTCCAAGCATGAAGTTTTTTAATTCCAGCTGTCATATCTTTAATGGCAGAAGCATTTGCGGAATGAACACGCAAATTAGGAATTGGAAAGGTAAGGTCACAATCTGGGTTACGCTCATCACAAAGCTCTTCTAGATAACGAATGACCTGATAGCCCTCGTTTTCTTTACCCGGAATGCCCAAATCATTATCAAGGCTTAGATGAGTCACATTTCTCTGTTTTAGTAGATTAATCACTTCAAAAACAGTCCAGCATCGAGTAAAACCAATTGGGGTTGCTCGCTCATCATCTAGAAAGATCTTCATTTTTTTTCTCACTGAGAAAGGTTAGCTCGAACCTTCATAAGGATTTGACCAAGAAGATTTTGACTCTTCCATTTACTTGGATTTGTAGCATCTGGATGATCGGCACTCAATCCGATTCCCCAAACGCAATCATAGTCAGCAGCTTCTGCAAGAATAAGATTTCCGGTTTCAAGCAAAGCCTTTTTGATATCTGGATTTTGATCGAACTTTGCAAAGCAAGCACGATAAACAGTATCGAACTTAATATCATCCCATGCTTCGGGAACAAAATTCTTGGTTGCACGACCCAAACGCTTTTGCTCTTTGCAATCAGAAGTTGCCATAATCAAAGCAACCGTTTCATGATCTCCAGCTTGCTTAGCTTTTGCTGCCATAAAAGCTTGTTCTGTAGAAGAGTATTTTACATCATCCAAAACAAAAGAAAAGGCTGCCCAATTAGAAAGGTAGCCGGAAAGAAACAAACAATATCCATCACGAATAACGGGTAGCTTTTTAGCCATTTAGTATTTTTTCTGGCTTAGAATAATCTACTCTAGAATATCCTCTATCAAAGTGAGATACAGATATATTATAGTCTGTAATAAACTTTGATAGCACAGCCTCTAGATATGATGATGGTTGAAGTCCCAATTTTATTGGGATTTCTTTACGCGATTTTGAATTTGCTACAGCTGATCGTAATTCATTGATATTTATCTTCATAGAAATTTTTTCTATTTATAATAATGTAAATTTTACATTAAATGTATAAGTAAAATGTTAATAGTGCTTAGGAAGGGATTCGAACCCTCATGGGATTACTCCCGATTGATTTTGAATCAATTTTGTAAACCGTTCCAACACCTAAGCAAATTTAATGCACTGTATAAAACTATATCACATCATCCAAAACAAACATCATTAAAAACATACCCTTCATCAACAGCCCATCCGCCAAAAGATTTTTCCCAAGAAAAAAGTTTGTTTTTGCTTTCCTCTTCTGAAACTTTAGACCTATCTGGATTATATTTTCCCAGAATAAGTTGGCGAATATCTCCCATGGAGAAATAACATTTGTAAGAAAAGAAAGACCTTTGATAGAACAAAGAATCAAAATAATCTTCAATTGTTTGACAACAATCGTTTGCAAAACGATCAAAAGAACAAAGATTGGTCATGATCTATCATTCCATTAACTTGAAGTTTTCAATCCAATTTTTTAAATTGGAATAATCTATATTGAAATATCTTTCATTTACAAATGAATCTGATCCCCAATCATCAGATGAAAGAATCCCTTCATAATTAGAAGTATATACATTTGTGTATGAAATTATATTCCCATTGTTAAATGGGATGAAAAATGCCATAGAGAAAAATCCATCAATCGATGTTACCAACTCTTTTTTTATTTTTCCAGAGTTAGGTACATGATACATATCATAATGACCTTCAACGCAACCAATATGATTTTTTAAATAGCTATTGATTTTAATTATCGGTTTTAAGCAAACTGGACAATCAAAAAGATCAGAAGAAAGAAATCTTTCTTTTTGCGATAAGATCATTCCCAATTTTCTTTTCTATCTTTAAGATAAGCCTCAAAAGCCTTATCAAAGGCTTTTGAAGGCTCTGAATCTGTTGCGATAAACTCCATACAACTATGATCATTAGTAACTGTACATTCAATCATTGGCTCTCCATCAATTTCAAGGAGAACTGGCATAAAGTAAATATTTTTAACTGAAATTCCATGTTTAACTGAATGAATAGCTTCTTTCAATTTTTCTTCAAAAGATTTCATTGAATTTTCCTTGAAAAGATTTTTAATTTTTATCTTTACAACGAAGGTCTTACTAGGAGGCTGAACTTGCTCAAATTACACAAAGGTGCTAATAGCAAGAAGTGTGCCAAGTGTTTAAAAATCCCTACATAGGGATTTTTAAAATTCAATTAACGTCGCCATTCACTTGCTTCCTTTTTAAGCCTAAGCTTATTCCAAGCTTTGGAATCAGGAAGATTATCATAAATAAATTGAGCCATGTCTCCTGTGTATGTTAGATTTGAACTTCTTTTAACTACAGGGAGGTTATCGAACATTTCCATAGCAAAATCAAATTCAACTCCATCGAGAGCAATCGATTTAACTTTGTTAGTTGCTCCAAAAATTTTATTAGGAGCTGCGGATCCAATAATCCATTCAAAATCTACATGCTTAGTGTCAGTAACAAAAGAAATCTTCATCATATGATTAATCCTTAATTCAATTAATTTAAAATTAAAATCTTGGGCAGTTTTTATTCTTACCCAGGAATAGTTTTCCAAAAACTTATTACTTGATAAGAGTATCGTTATCAAGCTTCTTAAGAACGTCATCCCAAACAGGACCCAAAACTTCCGCAAACTTTTCAAGACAAAGTTGCTGACTATCTTCAACAAATTGAGTTCGACATTCTTCTCCAACAATTTTTGCCTTTGGATGATTTTGAAGTTGAGGAACAAAAAGCTGAAGAAGTCCAAAAAGACCCTTTGCAAAAATTTCTGCTTCCTCTTCCTTTAGAAGCTCTCCAACAAAAACAACTCGCGAATCTGTGGAATTCGAAGATTCAACAACCCTTGCCATTCCTTGAACCATTGTCTTTGCAACACCTCGAACCATGTTTCGCTTGGTGGCTTCCTTAATAGCCGAAGAACCAGCATCAACGAGAACATCCTTAACAGAAACAATAGCAGAAGTATCGGTCTTAGTAACAGAAGAAGTGGTCATGGTATTTTTGCTTTCTTTAGAATTAACGTTAGACGTTGGATTAGAGAATTGGGTTTTAGAAATAGTTTGTGGGGTTTTATGATTGTAAGTAGAGTTATTGAATCCTACAAAATTTGGATCATCTTTATGGTGAAAAAATAGACCAGAATCATTTAGCCTAACATTTGGATAGGCTCGAAGAGCTGTTCGAATACAGGCATTCATCATGACTGTGTCACGAATAACTCCTGATTCGTTAAAACGTTGAACAAAATATGGAAAAGATGATGTGGTCCCATCTTTATTAGCGTTTATATACCTAAATTCTGCATGGAGAAAATGGATAGCCTCATCGAAGAAAGTAACTTCAGACATTTGAGTAATAGAACTAAAGTAATGATATTCATCATTAATAGTTCTATTACGATCATATCCCCAACCATCATTCAGCCATTTATAGATCTCATCTACATCTACAACAAAGTTTGAAATTTTCATTTAAGCTCTCCATTTAAACTCCCCATTAAACGAACATAAATACTTGCTTCATTCCCCAATCCTTAAGTTTTTCAATGTTTGGTTTGTGAAACACAAATGCACTTTCCATGATTTCTTCTCCGATCAACTCGGAGAAAATATCATTAGGAAAAAACCCAGCTCCATCAGGAAAGCAATTATGCTTAGCAAAATAAAGCGATGTTGTTATAAACACACATTGAAATTCTTCATCCCACATAAAAACATATGTGGTTGGATCACGATAATCCAAATCACCCCAATATTCAACAAAGAATGAGTCATCAAAAGATTCACTAAAGTTTTTAGACTTTAGATAAAGAATAATCTTTTACAATTCCCCAATGAACTTTCTTTCCACAATCAGAAACAAACCAAACATTGGAATTGATGTTGAATTTATAATTAGAATTTGATTCATCTTTTGATGTGCCCAAATGAACTTTTTTAGTTTCGTCGATAACAAACGAAATATCAGAGTTAATAAAATCAACATCAAATTTATTTTCCATTAGAAGTCTTTGTATGAATTTTAATATAATCTTTTACTTCATTCTCAGTGAAATAAAAAATTTCGCCACGATGACTCAACATGAATTTATTATTATATTTATCTGAGCAAAGATTAGAGTTAATCAAAGTAAGATGAACAACAATTCTATTGCTTCCGGCAAGAGGTGAAACATAATAATTTTTTGATTTTTCTTCAGGAAAAAAGCCATTGACTTCCAACCATTCTGAAAGAGTCATTTTAATATCCCATGATTAGATGCTTCTTCCAAATAATCAGGATCAGCTAGAACAACAGAAGAAATAAATCCAACAATACTTTGATCCAAAAATTTTTTAATTGGAAGAAGTCGGTCTTTGATTTTTGGAATCAAAGATTCATAAGTTATAATTTGAGTTTTATTTTCTTTAAAAGCTTTTTCTATTTCTTCTTTTACAAGAAGAGAAATATTATTACCTTCCATTTTTATCATATGGATCAAAGCCCGGCGGGAAATTATGAATAAGGTTATAATTTTCCATTTCATACATTTGTGCATTTCGCACAGTTTCAAACTCTTTAACTGGCGTTGATCTATAATGATAGCGTTCATCACCCTTCAAATCTTTTGAAGAAGGTTCGGTTGAAGACCAACAATGAAATGTCCATTCAATACAATCCATAAATGCGCCTGGAGTCATCGCATTACCCTTAAACTTTTTTTCAATAATATAAATTTGCATTTTAGTTTTTAATTAAATAGTTGGAATGTAATTTTCAAAAAGTGAAAAAAATTTACTTTGTCCCACAAGATGTTCAAGAATTTCTACCAATGAAAGAAAATGAAAGCAATCTTCTTTTGACATAAAAGAAAAACAATCTTTTGCATTACTAGCATAGATTTGCAAATCTAAGCTTTCAAAATACCAATCATAATCTCCTTCATCATAATCTCCATGTTTGAAAAATGAAAGATTATATTTATCGCACAATGGATTTATAAAATTTTTTTGAATTTCAAAAGAAACAATTGCTGCTTTTTCAATTGCGTCAGCATAAGTATCAATTTTATACGCTTCGATTTGAATATGACAATCTCTTGTAATTTCAAATACTTTATTGCAATTTAATAAAAAAGAATTCATATTGTTATTCAATGGTTGGAGAATAGTTCTTAAACATATAATAGCCTTTTATATTGAAAGCAAATGTTAAATTGAAAAATCAAATTCTTTGTTTAATTTCGCGCTCACAAATCCAAAAACTTGCAAGCTCATCAGAAGAAGCATTTGGAATACTATTATAAGATTCCATTACTTTTTGATAAAGATCATTCAAAATTTCTTTGGATTCTTGATCAAACCAAAATTGATATTCAATTGAGCAATTTAGCGTTTTATTGATCCACTTATCTTGTGGATCTTGGCTAAATTGAATGCAAGTATTATTGCCACAATAATCCCAAAGATAGACGCTCATTTCTTTGCAAATAAAAAGTTGCGCATCTGAAAGATTAGAAAAAACATTTACCTGCTTGGGTTCGTTTGACCTTGGATCCAAAACAATAGCTACAAAAGTTTTCATGATGTTTTCCTTAATGTTAATTGTTTGATAATCAAATAACCGGAGAATAGTTTTTTACATAAAATCCAACAACAAATTTACCAATTGGTGTATCTAAAATTTTAATCAAATCTAATAAATGCTTATAATCTTCTTTAGTCATAAAGGATTTGCTATTAACAAAATAAGCACTGTCTATAGTAGTAATCCATGTATCTATTGAAGAAAATCTCCAATAGGATGCGTCATCCTCAGATTGAAAATCTAAATAATATTTATTACATATTGGCTTTATATAGTTTTCTTCAATAGTCATTATTAATGAACATAAATCATCATTAAGTTCGTTAAGCTGCTTAGCTAAATCTTTTTTCATTAAAACCCAGGATTGTAAGAACCAACATGTTCGCCTAAAATACCATTGCCCATTTTCATTTCTAGAAGTTTAACTAGCTCTTTAAATTTTTTTACATCATCTTTTGTCATAAAAGATTCAACGGAAGATGAATTATCATAAATTATATAAAAACCGCCTAATGGGCGGCTGTAAATTGACTCAAAATGCCAAAATATACTATTTTGCTGGCTGGAAAAAATTAGACGATATCTATCGCAAATAGGTTCAATAAAGTTTTTTTCAATCTCAAAAATTATTGATATAAAATCATTGTCAATTTTTTCAATAGCATTGGCATAATTTTTGGATTTTTTATTTGTCATCTTAGTATTGGAGAATAATTTTCTAGATTAGGGTGAAAAAAACTAATGTCAATAAGAGCCTGCAAAAGATCTCTTATTTCACGAAAATTAGTAACATCTTTTATACTAAGAATTTCAATACCAGATTCTCTATTATGACTGTAATAGAAATTATGTGTTTGATTTGGTTTGTGAAAAGTTGGATAAAAATCCCATGCAATATTTTCCGTTTCAGGTGAAAAATCCAATGAATATTTATCACATAGATTATTAATTCGTTGTTGAATTTTAGTACAAGCAATCTTCAACAAATAATTAATTTGATTTAGATCTTCTATATTTATTTCGTCAATTTTGTCTTGATAATCAAGGCTCATTTTTTTATTCTTTTATGTTTTCTTGATCTTTTTTAGATCTTTGAAGAAAAATTTTCTTATAAATTCTTTCATATTCAAGTTCAAATTGATTTTTTCATTGATAGATTCAGTCATTATAAAACTCTTTAGTGAATACAATTAATCTTTGATAGTTACCAAAGTAAATTGAAGCTCATTACGACAATCGGTTTCTTTCACTTCAACTTGAACACCGTCATCTTTTTGAAAAACAAAAACATAACATGAATTCATGCTCATACGAGAGCCGATAAAAACGCCTTCTCCGCCAACATATTTTCCAAACGGACTGGTTCCTCGGAAAATGATTCGATCGCCTTTTTTCATTTCCTTCTTAAATTCAGACATGAACATATATTGTTCATCCTTTTTAAGTTTAATTACTTAATATCTGGTGAATAATCAGCTAGTATTTCGCCAATATCTGCTGATCCTAGCTTTGTATCCAACAACCCTGCTAAAATAACAAATTGCTCAGAATCTTTTTTACTCATAAAATATTCTGAACCAGAATCATCACCACTCATAAAGAGCACATCTTTATCTGGATCATCTAAATCATAAAAATACCAAGAATAATTTCTTTGATATTTTATTTCTTTTGGGGAAAAACTCATATGATATTTATCACATAATGGATTGAGAATTTGATTCTGTATCTCAGAAACAAAACCAAAGATTGAAGAATTGATTTCTTTAATCTTGATTAGGTGACGCTCATCAATCATTTAAAAATCCTTTTAAATTGCTGGGTAATAATCTTTTGTAAGGTCGCTTATACATTGGTTAGCAATGAAAGTATCTAGCAACCTTGCCAAAGCAAATAGCATTATAATATCTTCGTTATTTTTTATTATACTTTTCCATATTTTTTTATCTGTATTATCACAAAAATAATTTCCAGAAAGATAAATGCTTTCATTATTATCAATAATCCAATGATTCTCATCATTGGATTGATAATAATTCAAATGATATTTATCACACAAAGGCTTGATAAGATTCTCATGAATCTCGTTGGCGAAATCACAAATCGTTTGCAACGAGATAGGAGAAAGAAGTGCGTTGAAATCTTTAATTCTAGCTTGATAATAATCAAGCGATTTAGAATCGCTAGTCATTTAAACCTTTGGATAATAATCGCTTGTGAAGTTACTTATACATATTCTGCCGATCCAAGTATCAAGCAACCTTTCCAAGGTAATAATTTTTTTGTAATCTTCATTGTTTTTTGCACACAAAAACATTGGATCATGAATTCCCTCATAATCACCAAAGCCCCAATTCTCATCGGGGGTTGAGCCAGAATAAGCTATGTGATATTTATCGCAAAATGGATTAATAAGATTGTTCTGAATCTCAGAAACAAAATCATGAATCTTTTCCAATGGAATTGGAGAAAGAAGCGTTTTAAAGAATTCAACCCTAGCTTGATAATAATCAAGGGTTGGCAAATCATTATCATCAATCATTGCAAGAATCTTTCTTAAAATCCCGGAGAATAATCTTTTACGAGATTGCAAATAAAACGCGATCCCAATTTTTCCTCAAACAAAGTCATCAATTCAATAAATTTCTCAGAATCTTTGTTGGTCATAAAAGACCATGAGTCTTTGCCAGAACCTTCATATAAGGAAATGTCTATATCTGATTCTTCATCAAGACCGCCAAAATACCAATTCATCGAACCAGAATCAGCATAAGTAAATCTCATATGATATTTATCACACAAAGGCTTGATAATATTTTCTTGAATTCCCCTAACAATGTTTGTTATTCTTTCGGCAAACAAAGATGTGATTTCATAATTTATTTGATCAATTTCGTCTTGATAATCTTTCATTTTCTATCCCAAAGAGTTAATCTTTTTATAAAACTAGTCAAGCGCTCAAATGCTTGATTGCAAAGCTCATCATGTTGATCAATGTTAAAATCTTGCGTATAATTTGCAGAATCACTTTTTGAAGAAATTGATCCAAAAGGATTTTCATATTCTGCAACAACATGGCGAATAGATCCAATCATGTCCCACTTATAAAAGAATCTAACATCTTTTTTTGTGATCATTTAATTTTCCCTTCCCAATAAAGAGTATCGCAAACAAGCCTTTCGACTCGCTCTTCAAATGTCCCAGAAGTGTCATACTTCAAACTATCCACGCAAATAGAATTGATTCCATGCAACTGTTTAAGTTGCGCCTTTGCCTCAGAGATAATAAAAGCCTCATCTTTAGAATATTTTGTGTGGCTTTTATCCTGAGTTTTATCAATGCTGGATAATTTTTCTTATCCAAATCATCGCTTCTCACTAGTAGCAAGAGTCGTGCCAAGAGCGAATATAAGCTCTAAGGTATAAAAATTACTCACATCTCATATCTTACGTCTTTACCAAAACCACAGCCAATTTTATAAAATCTATCAAAATCTATAATTTTATATTGACCAATAGAATTGGTCATAATATTAAGACTATGCATATCATACAACAGATATCCCGAATTTATATATTTGTTTATGAACATTTTTGCATGATCACTAATTCTAGTATTTCTACTATTAAAAGTCAAATTTCTATTATCGCCACAACAATAGTTATACATACAATGTATTTCATGACAAATATAATCAACTTCCTTTTTGTTTTGTGGCTCAAACAATTTTTCACTTACCATGAAATACCCAATAACACAATTTGGACAATTGTTTCTATTCGAAAATGCAAAGTCAAAAACTTTTGACGTAAAAGTAAAATTTTCATTTTTAATGATATTAAATACTTTCTTTTGATAATCAATAGGGTTTCTAGTGGAAAGTTTATCATAGTAATCATCATACGATGAAAATTTGATAACCTTATCATCATCATATTCAAATACTTCTCCATCATAGCCTTTGCCGATAATTTTTCCAATCTTATCAAGGTTAATTTTAGTATCACTAAAACATTTTTTACAAAATGGATTTGATTTCAAATCATTCACCTGTTTTGTAATAAAAATTAAAAAAGGGGATAAGATTTCTTATCCCCTTTTTAATTCATCAACCTTCAAGAGATCGAAGAAAACTTTTTACTTGCTGACAAACAACAGTTCCTTCTCCAACAGCAGAAGCAACTCGCTTAATACTTCCTTCCCTAACATCACCACAAACAAAAACCCGTTCCATTGAGGTTTTAAACCCATCCGAAGTAAGAATATAACCCTTCTCATTAAGGTCAATCAATCCTTGCAGCCAATGAGTCTTGGGACTTGCTCCAATAAAAACACTCAAAGCATCACACTGCAAATGAAAGATCGGATCTTTAGAGATTAGAAGATCATTGGACCTAACTTGGATAGATTCAATAACGTTTTCTGCAAAAACTTGCTCAACCTCACAATTAAAATAAACCTCGATGTTAGGATCCTTGATAATACGCTCACTCAAATAGTGACTCATTCCTCCAGCTTCAAAACTGGAAGCGCGAATAATCAAATTCACTTTGGCACCGTTTGCCGTCAAATGCAAACAAGCTTGACCAGCAGAATTGCCACCACCAACAATGCAAACATTCTTTTTGTTCAAAGGAGTTTCGCCATAATAAACTCCCCTCCCAATAAAGAAATCAGCGCCAGAAGCTTGTAGCTTTCGATAGCTCAAACCCAAAGCAAGAATCAAAGACTTTGTCCTGATCCTAGACATCTTTTCAGAATTGGTAGACAACTCAACGCAGTTTTCATATTTTCGAAAATAAGTCGCAACAGTTGAATGAACAATCTCAACACCAAAATCCAAAGCTTGCTTCTTAAACAAATTTGTAAGGTCTTGACCAGAAATTCCTCCAGGAAATCCTGGATAATTTTCAATCTTAGATGATTGAGCAGCTTGCCCTCCAATTTTTTCCTTGGAGTCAATCAAAACAACTTTGATTCCTTCCGATGCCAAATTAATTGCCGCAGCAAGACCAGCAGGACCACCACCAATGATGATAGAATCATACATGAATTTGTTTCAATATATGACAAATCGAGACGATGGGCTAATAGCAAGAGCTGTGCCAGCCAACAGTTATTTGTTGCGATCAACAAGCTTTGACTATCAGATTAATTTATGACATTGTAAATTACAATCACATTGAACCAAAATACTTTGTGTGCGGTGATGCCAAATGCTGTGAGCATACTCTGTGACAGCGTCAGAATATAATAAAACCGTTAATTTTTCACCCCGATCGCCTTAGAAGCAATGGCTATGCCAGCTAACAAAAAACCGCGTAAAAAATCGCGCGGCAAATTTTGTTTTAAAGCGGCTTGTTCAATCCATTCGCCTTCAGCGTTAATACTTCTTAGTCCTTCGGTTTTAATTGGAATTCCAAGATTGTGGGCAGCACGAATCGCGCATGGATTAACAATCTTTTCAAAAGAACTTTTGAAAACATCGCTAACATTCATTCCAAACATCTTAAGGTAGCCCATTTCTTTCATCATCGAAACGATCTGACCCATGATATTATCTCCTAATTTACAACTTTTTAAATCCAGAAATAAATATTTATCGTTTCGATGAATAAGGCGAAAAAAGCTGAGCCCAAGTAACGTCACCAATTTTGGTATCGAAAAGCTCTACGAGAGCAAGAAAGTCTTTACATTCTTTTTCGCTCATAAAATCCGAACAAAAATCTTTGCTATCAATGTTAAGATCAATATAAACATCAGGGTCGGCGGAAACAAAGCTCCAAAAAGAACCTTCAATAACTTCGCTCGTGGAAAAAGTCATATGATACTTTTCACACAAAGGGTTAATCAATTCTTTTTGAATATGATTCGCAACAATCCAAGCGGATTGCTTGGCTTTAGCTTGCTCGGTTTGAAGATCGGAATTAATTTTGGAAACTTCTTTCCTAAAGCTTTCGAAAGTAATCATTGTGTTATCCTTTGAATTTAGTTCAAATGAAAAAGGTTTAATTGCTAGTTAATTATTCTTCTAGCTTAAGAAGATTTTGAAGACTAATGATATTTGAAATGATGGTTTCTGCTTTACCAGAAAAAACCAAAGCTTCAAAATATTTATCATCAGAGCAAAGAGCCTCAAAAGATATAGATTTAACTTTTGACATGGATTCTTCACATTTATTCAAAAGATCATTGATAGCATCAAACTTTTCTTGCCTGGAAATTTCCTCCATAACCTTTGCTGAAACAAGCTCAGTAATTTTCTCGCTAGATGGAAACTTTCCATCTTTGTCAATTTCAATAGAAATCGTGATATTTATTTTTTGCCTTTCAAATTGAATAAAAATGTAAATTTGATTAGGGGTTACTTGCGCAGAAAAGAGTTTTAAAATCCATGCTGGTTTGAAAGCAAACATCTTCGCCCAGATGATAAAACCTAAGCTTCTCACAACGCGGTTGAGTATTATACTTGAGATCAAAAAGCCAGAGAGCATAATCCTGACAAAAAGATCCTTCGTCTTCGTGAAAGATAATTTCTTTCTCGTAAAGCTCTTCGAGCCAACGATCATAACAAAGACCACCATTACTCCAATTCTCCTCAGAAAACCATGAATTAGAACAGTTTTGCACTTCTTTTGCAAAAGGAATATTCTTTACTGCCTTAGAATGAAGGTCAATATAACATTGATCATGAACTTCATCAGGCGGATAAAAGTAAAGATGCCATCCCATCAAAAGATAAACGCAAGAATCTTTTCCAACGGTCGGAGTCGGGTAGCGATCCCAATCTTCAAAACGAATCATAACCGGCGTTTCATTGCTAACCGAATCACGATGGTTTTCGGAGGTCATATCAATATATATTGCATAATCAAATCACACAGATAGACTAGTAGCAAGAGTCATGCCAAGCCCGATATTCTCAGCCAGATAAAAACATTGATAACCTAGAATTACAATATATTTAGCATTAATGTTTTGTGTTTGTTATGCCCGAGACCACTCTGCAATGAAGCTTTCTTTTTGCTGGGCACTCAGACCAGCAGGTCCGCCCATCTTCTCAAAAAGACCAGGTCTATGGATTATATATAAAGTTATAATTTCTCTAGAAATAAAGTTTTTATCTTCTTTTGGATAATTTTTATCCAAAAGAATTGGGGGATTCGTAATTAAGTTACGGTCCAAGATATTCACCGAGTATTTTTTAGAATTATTTATAAATACTTTTTTTAATAAGGTAATGATATTGTTTGGATTATGATTTTGTAATCTTATCAAAACCATATACAATCCTTCAATACCAATATTACTAAGTGCTGAGATAAAATCTTCAAGGGGAATAAGTTTTATCTTATCTGAATATTTAGAAACCATTACTAAATTATTTACTTGATTATCAAAATCATATAGATCATGGTATAATACTTTTAAATAAAAAGTCTCAGCGGATAAAGGTAGACTATCAAGCTTATC
>Ga0075464_10000850_pt1 | contig 13555 bp, 12 predicted proteins | sample DEB19_08_DNA_5_FD_75068 | JGI IMG/M metagenome (GOLD analysis project Ga0075464, IMG submission 75068) | Aqueous microbial communities from the Delaware River and Bay under freshwater to marine salinity gradient to study organic matter... | ecosystem: Environmental > Aquatic > Marine > Coastal ...
AGCCCTGGGCCACCAGCTCAGAATACGCATCGTTGTGAATCAAATGGCTGGGCGTAGCGACCTGACTGCGCGCCTGCCTGCCCGGCAAATAACTGCACGGGTAGGGTGCTGTGGCGTAAAACTGCAAGGTTTGCAGCGGCAGGTCTTTGAGATGCGTCACGGTGTGTGTGTCGTCTTTAAAGGCGTCAGTTCATTCCAGATTTTTTGCCAGTATAGGGGGTCAAACTGCCAGGTGGGGGCAGGGCGGGCCATCACCTGCTTCACATGTGCGGTGAATGCATCGCGGCTGATTTCCTCTGCCCCCAGCGACGCCAAGTGTCCGGTGTTTTGTTGGCAATCAATCATCGTGATGCCCTGCACGCGGCAAAAGCCCACCAGCGCACACAGCGCGATTTTTGACGCATCGGTCACATGCGCAAACATCGACTCGCCAAACACCATGCCGCCCAAGTTCACACAATACAGCCCCCCCACCAGCTCGCCGCCCACCCAGGTTTCAATGCTGTGCGCATGGCCCGCAGCGTGCAGGGCGCAGTAAGCCGCAATCATCTCGGGCACTATCCACGTCCCCGGCTGGCCGTCACGCGGCTTGCTGGCGCAAGCATGGATGACGCGCTCAAACGCCGTGTCAAAGCGAACTTCGCAGGCCGGGTTGTTTGAAAAATGCTGAAGCGTTTTGCGCAATGACCGGTGCAGCTTGAAATGCTGCGTCTGCAGCACCATGCGCGGGTCAGGGCTCCACCACAGGGTCGGCTGGCCTTCGCTGTACCAGGGGAAGATGCCTTGGCTGTAGGCCAGCACCAGCGTGGGCACATCCAGCTTGCTGCCAGCCGCCAGCAAGCCCGGCGCAGGGTCATCATGCCCCCACGCGCTGCTGACATGCGGAAAGTCTTCTCCGGCATCAAGCCAGGGCAAAGGACGCGGCGGTTTTTTCATTCGGTGTGTGTGGGTGGCTCAGGAAGGGGACAAATAGGACGCTATAATCTTAGGCTGTATTCCTCGATAGCTCAGTTGGTAGAGCGCCGGACTGTTAATCCGTAGGTCCCTGGTTCGAGCCCAGGTCGAGGAGCCACATTTTCAAGCCCCGTCATCGCAAGGTGACGGGGCTTTTTTCTTGCCTTTTTTTGCATGTAGGCAACCACGTCGTCGAATTCCTGCAAGGTCAGCACAGCTAGGGCGGAGTGTTTTACCTGCATGTCGTGCGCAGCGGGAATTTGATTGGTTAAATTGACGAATCAAACAATTCGGAGCTAATCAATGGCTGGCAGAGCGGCCAGTCGCGCAGTGCCCTCATCGGTCGCAGAATTCATTGTTGGTCACAAAAGCCAGCATCGCCTGATTTATGGATATTGCAGGGGCGATTAACAAATTGACTGCTAAAACGCCGAGCAGTCTCAACCCCACACTGCGTAGACGTTTTACTTAATGTCTTGTGGGGCAAGGAGTAATTCAAATGTCGATCCTGAAACCTGGCACCCGGTGCGTCATCATCGCTGGCTGTCCTGAAAACATTGGTCTAGTGGTCGAGGTAATCCAACGGCTGGGCGCCCACGGGGATCGCTCAGACGCCTACCATGTCAAAACTGTCAGCGGCAGGAACTTTCATCAACTTCGGGATGGCGGTGACTTGCTGCGTGGCTATTCAAATGAATGCGTAACTGACCGGCACAAACTGCGACCGATGATTGAGCTCGTAGACCAAGTCAAAGATATCCAGGCTGAGGATGTCCTTCAATGAGAACGATCGACTCCAGCAGGCCGCGTTTGATGCTGTCGAATGTTTGGCTCATGCGGTTTCCACCGCTGTCGCAATGATGCGTTTGGCGCGTGTGTGCTTGACTGACTTCGGCTTGGACACTTTGACAGTGGGGCTCATGCCCGCAGTAGCCGCCATGTCGATGAGGGTGTCCAGTGAAAACAGGTTGATCTTGCCGCGCATCAGGTCGGAAATGCGGGGTTGGGTCACACCAAAAAGGGCCGCAGCATCGCCTTGGGTCATGCCTCGTTCGCGGATGACTTCGGTCAAGTTCATCATCAGCTCGGAGCGCGCCCGCATACTGGCGGCCTGCTGGGGGGTGTCTTCAATGGCATCCCACACGCTGCTGAATCGTTGTTTGTCGGTCATTTTGAAATCTCCTTCACCAGTTCCTTAAATCGCTTACGAGCCAGTTCAATATCCTGCTGTGATGTTTGCGGTGTCTTCTTTTTGAAGCAGTGCAACACATACACGGCATCCTCAAATTTGGCGACATAGACCACCCTGTATGTCCCGGCTTCATCCCAAATACGCAGCTCCATGACGCCCGCGCCAATGGTCGGCATAGGCTTGACATCATCCGGCGCTAGTCCTTTCTGGACCTTGTCCAGTTGATGCCCGGCCTCGCGCATCGCCGTTTGCGGAAAGTCCCGCAAATCACTCAGTGAGCTGCTCCGAAATTCAACATCCTTCATGGTTTTAGTATATAGGTTTTTGTATGTTTGTGTTGAAGAATGTCCGCCTGATACGCTGCTTTGGAACAATCGGTGGAACAATCGGGGTCAGACTCCAATTCATCCCAATTTGCTATTAATTCAGCAGATAAATGCGCTCGTATTTATTGGGTTTTAGGCCTGTCAGGCATCTTAAAAACTGGCCTGCAAGGTAAGCGGCTTATGTTGCCTGCGTGGCTTCAAAACTGTGGGGCAGTGCAGAATTTAAATGGAGTTTGTGTCAAGTAAATTCTTTACCTGTCGATTCAAGGCGTAAGTCAAGCAGTGTCATCTCTGACTCGCATAGAAAGTTGCATACTTGAAACCCAATTTCATTAAGTTTTGGCTAGGCTGTGTCATCAGTTTGCTGATGGTTCATACCGCATACGCACAGTCTAGAAACAGGGGTGCGCCTGTGGCTGGAGAGGCACCCTCGAGTTCGTGTGTCATTGCAGAGTTCAGGCATATCGCATTAACCGTACATCATCCTCAAGAGCGGCAAAATAAAGCGATTGAATGGTTGCAGAAAAATGGCAGGTTTTGCTCCCTCCTACAAATGTCCATTCTTGTTTCAAGCAAAGCTTCATTGTTGGGAACTTCAGACAGTGTGGCATTGGGCACTGTTATAGACAGCATCATTGAAAAGCGCATGGGCGGTGATCATGTCGCCGTGAGTCGATACTACCAACCTGATGCACAAAGTCCTGGCAAGGGCCGTGAAGAAGCCGCTGCAGTTAAAACCACCGGGTCGAGCGCTGCGCCGAATCCTACAGGGGGTGGCCCTGCGGGCCGTGGCGTGGCAACGCCTGCGGTTGTGGCGCTTGCAACTGCACCCGCTATGGGTGCAATGCCGGCTGCGCCCGGCGCAGCCAGTATCAACATCAACATGGGTGGCCCCAAGCCACCAGATGAAGACATGTCTCGCAAGTATCCCTTGCCAACAGAGCCCATGTTTGTATTTCCACCAGAGTTTGGAGCCCCCGCGCTCAATTATTTTGGGAAGATCAGACGCCAATTTGTCCGCTCATTTTTCATGGAAACTTTGTCTCCCGGTAAATGCCCTGAAGGTATGAATTGGCGCAACGACGCCTGTGAAGCTGGCTTCAAAGTGGCCTGGAGATTTGGCGAGAAATTGCCCCAAGGTGCCCAAACCTACGCTGTCGACGCCAAGTTGGTGGAAAAGCTCAACTTTGACCCTGGCTATACTTTTGTGAGGGTCGGGGGTGACATTCTGGCGCTAGAGCGCGACACTGGCAAAGTAGCTGACGCTGTGCTCAATTTGGGCAAGACCACCTAAGCTCTGAAGCTTATGGCGTGCAAGTTCGCTTACGTGTAATGGTTCCGTTTGTGACAGGGAGTAATCGGGGTCAGACGCCAACTAATTTCCAACCGCTATTAATTCAGGAGCTGCTTGAGGCGTAATCGGGGTCAGATTCCAATTAATTTCCAACCGCTATTAATTCAGGAGCTACTTGCGCGCGTATCCATTGGTCTAGAAGCCTAAACAACAGGTAAAAACTGGCCCAAAACAGCTTTTTGAAGACTTTTGGAAGCGTTAATGGCTTTCGCTGAGCTTGAAAAGCCCAAAAACGGCCATTTTTACCTATCAAATCGGCCTCTAGACCAATAGATACCAGCGCAAGCAGCTACTAAATCAGTAGCGCTCACCAAACAGTCTAAAGCGTCGCCTCAATCATCCGCCGCAGCTCAGGCGTGATGTCTGGCAGCACGCCAAACCAGGCTTCAAACGCGGGCCTGGCCTGGTTGAGCACCATGCCCTGGCTGGTGGTGTTGACTGGCTGACGTCCTACGACCGCCGGCGGTTGCACTTCATGCTGGGCTACGTCAGTCCAATGCAATTTGAAAAACGCTGGGACGCGGCACAGCAGTTGAAGGTCGCATGATTAAGCGGTCAAGCGGTCAAGCGGTAAGTCAAACAGGGGCAGGTTCATGCTGCTGCGGCTTCACCGATCCGCTAGAGCGAGTCGAGTGCTATCAGACAACATGACCAGCTGCAATGTCGTGTCCCGCTTCGCAACCATCTGTCCGTTTACGTATATCAATGTCTGGGCCCGGTACTGGCCTTGGGTAATCCCAGATGGAAGTTTGAATTCCCAATCGGTTTCGTAAGAGCCGCTCGCACCGGAACTCAGCACCTTGCTGCCCCGTTTGAACTCCTTATTATCCGTATCGAAAAGAACCAGTTCTTCCTTAACTTCCCGCACTGGTACGGCTGTTCCTCGCACCACCTCGACGTTGGTACGTACGCGCACATCTGAGTTCGCGCGAATGGTTCCGCTCGGCTCGACGCGGGTCTGGTACGTTACCAATTGAGGCTGGGCAGGCAAAGCGCCACGCTGCTTCGCAAAGTCCTGCTCGACCACAGCTGCGGTTTTGGTCTGGCGGGACTGCGCATTGAGGGCAACGCATGCCAAAGCCCCGACGGCACCACCAATGAGCGTACCAGCTGCAGCTGATTTTGTATTGCCACTCAATAGTCCGATTGCTAGCCCTACGCCGGCTCCGACCAGCGCAGTCCTGGCGGCATCGCATCCGCCACCGCCTGCAGTCCCCCCTCCCTGTGGCGCGGCACATCCACTCAGTAACAAGGCAACGGCAGCAGTGCCCGCGGTAGCGCGGCGACAAAATCCAGTCATGGCGAACTCCTCTAATGAATTAATTCAGGAAAAATAGCAGAAAGTCAATTGAGGAAGGCTGTCCACGAATCGCCTCGCTTCGAAAAGCGCAAGGTTATGGGTATCGCGATGGCCCCGATGATGGGGACTTCCTCGCTGACGATCTTGACTGCACAATACCTCCCGTCGAGTGGCTTGGCATCTGCACAGTCGCCGACTTTGACTTCGCGAATACCTAGTGAAGATGGCAAGGCCATCCCGGTGATCTTTCCGCCATTCGCGAGCAGGCTTCTCACAGCGAATGTTGCCTCCTCATCACTGGGAACACCGGAACACCCGGACAGCAGTAAACCGGCGAAGCTAATGAGAAAAAACCGTTTACGCGGCTCAAATAGGGAAAATAAATTGAATTTCATAACGTGGCTACCTCAGAGTTGTATCGTTCCGCAGGGCGCGTGATTCCGCTTCGGTAGCACGAGTCAAAAGGTCACGCGCCTGCGAGCTGGGAACTACCCTCAACACCGAATTGGCCAGGGCCTTGGCATCCGAATAGCGGCGCTGTCCAAGCGCTGCTTCTCCGTCCCGTAGCATCACGGCAGCCATTTCTGCAGCTGCGTTGTCCCGCTGGCTTTGAACCAGTGACTGCTGTGCAGTGGCCGGACCGGACACCACAGGTGGCGTTGATGACGACGTGTGTTGGTTTGCGGCTTGCGATTGCAGCTCGGCACGTGCAATGGAGGCACGCATCCCCGCGATGGCAGAGTTGTCGCGGTCCATTTTTTGGACCTCGTCCGCGACTCGGCGTGCATTGGAGAAGTCGCCAGCTTCCAACATCATCCGAAACGTCTCCATCTTCGCCGAAACCGCTTGGCGGACTTCTCTCAGCTCCCTACTCGAGGCCTGAACTGCCTCACTTCCAGTGCAGATCTTCATTTTGGATTTAGTGACTGCGTATGCTTCGTTCAGCTTACCCTCGCCTAGCAAGGATTTGAACTTGGCGATGGCTACGTCGCACGACTTTTGCACAGCGATCTTGCGGTCCAAATCTTTAAGCAGGGCGGTTGCATTTTCTTTCTTGTCCCCTTTGCATACGCGTATTGCTTCAAGCGCCTTAGGGCGTGCCTTCTCAGGATCAGACTCGCTGGTAATACCCGCCAATGCCGCCTCGCACGCATCCGTCTTAGATGGTGCAAACATAACCCAAGCTATCGCAAGCAAAGCCATACCCAACACGTACCGTCCCCAGCGCGGCTTGGTTTTAGTTCCCGGTTTGGTGGGGTCGATCGGAGGCACATTGTTGCGCGTTTCTATGACCAGCTTGGTATCAACCGGTGCTGCAATAAGCTTATCGTCAACGACAGGCGTTAGTGGGCTTGGCGCTGGAACGGCTTCAGACGGCGATGCTTCGCCGCCATCGGGTGCAGGGACATCATCAGTCAGTATCAGTGTTTCTGATGACTCAACTTTGTAGCCCACCGCATATACCTTCTCGCGATGCTGTCTACGCATGCCGCAGTACGGGCAAAATATCACCACACCAAAAAGCGCTTGGGTGCAGGATGTGTTTTCACACACCTCCTGCGCCGAAATACTCGCCTTGTTTTTTGTTGCCAAGTCTGCCGCCTGAGATTTAGGTGCCTGGCAATGGAGGAACTCCGGCCGGCAACGGCGGTGGTTCAACATTACCAACCAGTTCAGGTATCTCGCCAAGCGGCTTCCACGTGGCCATACCTTGGCGCCAAACCAACGTGGCTTGTGTAAGCTTGCCAGCGGCAAGAAATTGAGCAAGATGCGCTGGAGTGTAAGGACCGCCTTGCTGCCCGTTGATCGCGACCAGGTAAGTGTTGGGCTGGTAGCTCGGAAGCGGCGGTGGTCCTCCTGACGACGCAAGTCTGTCGATCGGCCCTTGTGCCTGCGCTGCAACGTTCGTCGTCGACAAGGTCTGTTCAAGCCAAGCCGCATCTCGGAATTCCGGCCGTATTGCGTATTTCAGGCGGGCACCTGCGTCCGCCTCGGGGTTACGTACTTCCCACTCATAGGCATCCTGGTCAGACCCTTCAATGGCTTGGGCCCACGAAGCTTTGCGCTCAAGAGCAAGTGCGTCCAACATGTCAAGGTCTCGTTCAGAGATGCCCTTGCGAATCGCTTTCTCGCGAAGTTCGCGTGCAAGTTCGCCGGCCATGGCACTGGCGAAGCCTTTCCTTGGGGTTTCCGCGCCGGTTTCATCCTGAACGTAACGAGGCGAGTAGACTTCCGATTCGTAGTGTGAAGCCAGCGCAGAAAGCGCCGCTATCTGGGTAACATTCAGCTCGTCGAGTTTTTCATTGACGACAGCAATGATCTGGTCCCGGTAAGTTCGAGGAAGGCCGTTTTGTCGGAATGCGCGCTCGTTCCCCATTTTCAGGTTTTCGCCGCGGCGGACCATGAACATGTACTGGCCCAAGGGCGGCACGCGCTGGGTGGATCGCGTCAGCACACCCAGCATTACAGCCAGGAGAAAGCTCTTGAAATCGTCGGCGAGCCCATTTAGTTCATCCATCGTCGGAACAATGGGATGCGTGAATTGCGTCGAGTCCAAATGGATGTGGACAGGTAGTACCTCTCCTTCTTTGCGGTAACTGGTTCGCCATGCCTCCAGACCGCGCATGACGGTCAAAGGGATGCCAGAGAGTTCGCAATAGCAGACGGCCCTTCCAGGAATGCCTGTTTCAAAAATGCTGATCTGGCCGGCGGTGATGCCCGCATACGTGGGGACACCGCTTTCAATATCTGCCAAGAATTTTCTGGAGAACTCTTTTGCATTAGCCACACCGATCAGGCACTTGTACTGGTCGGGCTTAAGCTGAATGTCCCGCGAAAGATTCGCGTCTACCCAAGGCATTGCGCGCGACAGCAACTCCTTGAACCTTCGCTGGCGTTCAGGTGCAGACATTTGCTCAAGTGCTTCGACCAGGGGATCGACCACCTCTTTGTCTTCGTATTCGACACCCACCATCGCGATCTGGCGTTCCGCCATCCGTCGGACCTTTGCCAGCAGCTCGGAACGTGTTTCAGGCTCCGCTAGCATCTCGAAAAGCTTTTTAGACCCGCCAAAGTCCTTAAACGATTCATCAGCCCATTCACGAAGAACCTCTGGATTTGGAAGCGGGATGTCCTTTTCGGCGACATCTATTTTTATGTATGTCGCGTGATCCTTCTTCAGCTCCTGCTTGAGGCTGTCGATGCTGTGATCCAGTACCGCAATCATGTCCACGACAGAATTGCGACCAGCCTGCAAAACACCTACCAGCCCGTTCCATGTCACCAAGCCCTGCGCGTCGACACCGGTCTTTTCGCCAAGCCAGCGGGACAGATCGTTCAGAAAGCCAGCCGCCTCGCTCGCCGCCTTGAAGCGACAATGGAACTTCAGATAGTTGGCGATTTCAATCTTCAGTTGATCCATCACCACGACAGCCTGTTTCTCGCCGCTGCCGAATAGGCTGCTTTTGGTCTGGGCCAAGTTGTTCATCAGGCGCTCGTATTCGTGCGTGCGTAATGCATCGCGGATTTCCTCATAGCGAGCCGCATTCAGTTCGAATTGGGCGATCAGGCCAGTGGCCGTGTTCGCGAGGCGATCCTTGATCTGCTCTACGAGTGAAAGAACGTACTCGAGGCCACCGAACTCCTTGTTGTCAAGATAGGTAAAGAGTTGCTCCTGGATCCGATCTCTGACTTGCAGGAACAGGGTTTTGCGCTGTCGAGCGATCCGGTCCTCCGCCACATCGGCGGCCGAGTCCTGATCACGAATCGAGTCCCGTTCAAACTGCTTGAGCGTATCCCGGACCTGATTCGCCCACTCTTCCCGTTTAAAGCCTGCCTTTATGCCTTCGATTCGGTCATCGACTTTTTGCTGTATGCCCGACAGAATGCTGCCCTGTTTGTCCTTCAGAAGTTCCTCAACGACAAGGTAGTCAGTGAACTCGCCGCTTGACCGCTTCAGGGCAACGGCCTTGGAGGAGAACTCTGGGAAATCGCTGAAAGTGATGGGTCGTAGCAGCATGTGCTCGGCCAGGAATTCATCCCGTTTTTTGTCAGTCGCGCGGTTCACACCAACGTTGTCCGTCACGCCGAAGAATGCCTTGAGCATGGCGCCCGCCCACAGATGCGCCCGGATGTCGCGTCGGTCTTCCTGCTGCGTATCAAGCAGTGCCTGCCCAAATGCCGAATAGCCTTTGGAGAAGGTCAGCTTCATGTCTCCGTACCGTCCTACGGTGACTGGAGGAGTAAGAGGGGCAATTTTGTGGTGACGCTGATTTACTGCGACGGAGCGCTTGCGATTTGCGAAGTCGGCTGAAGCAAAATCCTCGAACAACGCGTCGGCTACCATTTGGTAGACGTCGGAGATGTCGCTAGTGCGCTGTTGCGCGACGTTTCCAGCGTCAACAAGGTAGACCTCGTCGTAGGGCTTAAGCGAGAACTCCGGCTTGTCATAGCCATCCCATCGACCGACGAACCTACCACCGATGCCGCCGCGCATTGCAGTTTCCAGTTCCATCAGGGCTGCATAGCCATTGGCCTCGGTACGGTCCTTGTTTGCGCTCTGGAAGCCGGAGGGCATAAAAACCACGAGTTCGACTTCAACTGCCCCTACTTCTGTACGCCCAAGCCAGGTGGACAACCAGCCCATGTCAAGAAAGGAACCTGATCCCGTACCACCTGCAACCGAACACACGACAACCACCCTGAACTTGTCCTGCTGCAATTCCAGCTGCAGCTTCTTGAGCTGGTGATCCTTCGACAGCCCGTTGCTCAGGCTGCGCAACTTCAGCCGGATCATTTCCTTGATCTTGGGATACTTGTCGAAGAAATAAAGCCGTGAGATGCCTCGAATCTGGCCAGCACCCTTGGACGGATCGATGTTCAGCTCGCGGATCTTCTGTGGAGTCAGTGGCGACCAGTCTTTAATGTGAGGGTAACGGCCAAGTGAGTCGTCATCGCGACTGTACTTCTCGATGTCGAACGATTCGATCAGCTTTTCTTCTTCGGAGAATTTCACAAGGTCATACATGGCGTCCTGTTTCTGGGACTGCCCGGACTGGGTGACGGCGCCAGCATCAAGGTCGAAATTAATGAACTGCGCGATCGGAAAATCCGCCAGTGACTCCACGCGGTGCCTATTGCTATCGGTTCCCCAGATTTGGCTGAGGATGTGCCGCCGAACCCGTTGCAACACTTCCATTCCGGTGCCGCCGACACCGATGAAAAGTGTTGGACGGAGCTTTTCGACCTTGTCCTGCGTCTTGGTCGCTGCGGGTGTGCCCGCCAGATTCTCGTTTTCATTCGACACGGTAGTTTCCTTAAAATGTGCTTGCTGACCTTAGCGGCGGGATGAAATGATCATCAAGACGAGCGACACCAGCGCACCCAGGCTGAGTGGCCCGACGATGAATGGCGTCATTAGCACCGATCCACTGACCACGGCCAAAATCACGCCTACGGACAGCAGAGTCAGAAATATGAACAGCCACCAGCCGGCCGCATTGGCAGAGCTTGGCTGAACCCTCTTGGCGACCAGCCCGTTCGCATACCAATTCTTAGCTAAGAAGAATGCAACTATCAGCACCAGCAGCAAGGCGCCACCGATCAACATGTCGCGTGAAGAGGTGCTGCCGCCCGGTGAGGGCATACCGAAATTAAAGGTTGGGCCAGCGGGTTGGATCTGTGCACTGGATGTTTGCGTCGGCGAGTTTGGCATCGGAAGGCTGAAGCCGGAGTTGGTCGGGGTGTTTTCTGACATCTTGTACGTCCATTCATTAAAAAAATAAGTTCTGCGAATCAGCGAAAGATTACAGTGTGGCCATCGGCTACCTTCATCACACTTGGCTTGCCCAAGCCGCGTTTGACGGTGCCCACCACGGTTCCATCGATCGTTCTGACTTCAGTCGATCCAAATGCCTTCACTGCAAGGGAACGCTTGTTACCGTCTACCGTCAGGTCGTATCGGGACGGCCGCGAGATTGCGAAGAATAGGCTGAGGGCTGCGCCCAAGACTGTTAGGGCGAAGAGGATTGCCACAATAAGCGGCAGAAGCGGATACTGGATCCGAACTACAAACGGAAGGCGTACCGATGAAGACTTGACGCTTTCCGGAGGAACAAACATCTCGGACAGCGGATCGCCGGGGAACAGGTCGCTTAAAGACTTTTTGAAGCCATCCGCGACAGCCAGTTTTTGGTTGTCCAATGAGATCTCCAGTACCGCCGGAATCTCCACCTGCTTGCCGAGTGCTGACATCGCAGCGGGCGACCATGCTGATGGCACCTGCGCCAAAGGAATTGGAATCGAAACGGTCACTTCTCGCTCATCGCTTGGCTGAATAGCACTCATGGATTTGGGCATGATGGCAACTCCGGACTTACCCCATTCGCCGATCAGCGTTGCCGATGTTGTCGCGCTAGTGATCACATATGGATAAAACAAGTTCTGGATGGTGGCTTTCACTTTCAGTTCTGGAAGAACATCGGAAGCTGCGATATCGACCAGCAGGGTTCTTTCGTCCTTCGCGAGCGCCAGTGTCGCGTTGCCGGAATTTGTCACGCCCTTGGGGATGAGTCGGACGGCATCCTGGTCAATTGGCTTGAGTCGTGCTGGTGGCGTTGTGAAGATCTTCGAGAGGTGACCGGACTCCAGCATCTCAGACAGGTACTGAGAAGACTCAGTTCCATAGGCCAACGCATAGACCATCATCCCGTTGGCGCTATACATCTTCCCCTTGACCGGCATACGCAACGGGAAAGCCAGGGTGCGGGTAATGGACGGCTCAAGATGAACCAAGCGGTAGAAATCCTTGTTGCGCTGGGTTGTCTGCAGGTCGTTATTAGGACTGTTCTTGTTGTTGGTGAAGATCCAGATGATTCCTGGTTTTGCATTGAACTGGTTTTTGATGACATGAACTACCGCTTCCTGAAAATCGGTATCCGCCAGGCCACCGGAAGCGTTCTTTTTAGCAATGCCGACTGGATCCAGGTATTTCGCCGGCGTAACTACCGATGACCCTTCATGCAAAAGGCCTGGAGACTTGTTACTGCCCGCCGTCTGGTTAAACGTGGAGACGAATATCTTGTCATCTGGCCGACCCACGTGCTGGATCACAGCGCCGACTAGTGCCTTGTACTGCGACGCCGGATCCACATAAAACGGCTCCATCCAGCCCGAGTTTTGAATCAGGAAGGCCTGTTGGGTTGCCGCTGTAGTTCCGAGCGAACACAGGCTTAACAGGGTGGCTAAAAAAAACTTCATCCCCTGACTCCTTCAAGTGCCCACCCCATGACGCGAGGCGCATCGTGATGGTATATCCACAGGCGGCCGTCGTGGATAAAGGCCGTGGTAAGCCAAGGCTGCGAAACAATCAGAATTCCGAACAGTACGTCTGCACTGTTATCTGCCTGGATTTGCAGTACCGCACGATGGCGCTCGCGCGATGACTCAAGTAGTTCAAGCACGCCGTTCGGTGCACTTACCTTCAGGCTGACCGATGCTCGGTCCTGTGTTGTTTCAATGATCGGGATGACGGCGTCCGCGGAGGCGCCATCGTTGACATTTTCAGGGTCGCGCCAGGGGTCACCTTTGATACGTTGATCCTTCTTGTAGCTGATGTACCCGGTTCCGAGACGCGGCGCATCAACTTCGACGCGCTCAGGATCTTTTTTGCCCATTTGCACGTACTCAATTCGACCTGCGTTTTCGTTCCAGCACGCCTGCCAGAAAATGCCTGTCGAAGACAAGAAGGCGCTGCCCAGATTGAACCTCGGCAGCGTTCCTGCAGGCCAGTCTATCCACTCTGTCTCTTCCTTACCATCCTGATTCAGGCGAACGATCAACTGGCCTTCTTCGCAGGGCCAGATGACGTAGCGGTTATCAAACACTGGCGCTTCAAATCCCTTGACCGGAACCGGGGCAGAGGTATCTAGCACGATAGCTTTGGCCATGTTATTTGGCTGACCAATCAGGTTCACTTTGCCGCTGCTACCGAGAACGGGCAGCCAAACTTCGCCAGCCCATGCAACCGGTCCACCAAGTGCCCTGCTATCGCCTACATACCGAACTGAGTAGGTCAGGCTGAGAACTTTCGGCGTAATGATGGCGAGGCCGCTAACCGTCGGCACATAGAGGTCCGCACCTTCAGCCGTACGTACTAATTCCATCCGCCACCCAGTCAGACTCCCAGAATATTCCGCCAGAATACCGCCACTCTTGTGGTTCAGGGCAGTCCACTTACCAGTCTCAGGCAGAAGCACCTGAATTTCGCCTTTTTCAGCATCGATTGCAATCAAAACTCCAGCAATGACATCAAGCCGGTCTGAAAGAAAGTTATAGCGGCCGGGAGGTAACGCGGGCAAGATGAATTGAGGGTCAACTGCTGGGTCGAAATGTCCTCCTCCCGATTTGGACTCCAATCGAAGCGACCATCC
>Ga0075464_10000851_pt1 | contig 13553 bp, 18 predicted proteins | sample DEB19_08_DNA_5_FD_75068 | JGI IMG/M metagenome (GOLD analysis project Ga0075464, IMG submission 75068) | Aqueous microbial communities from the Delaware River and Bay under freshwater to marine salinity gradient to study organic matter... | ecosystem: Environmental > Aquatic > Marine > Coastal ...
TGAACTACCCACCGTCTAAAGCCAGTGGGATTTCTGGCTGAATTCTTTAATTACTCCGATCTATCTGCCTTTAATGCTTATGACGTTGACGATACGTCTGGTGCAAAACTCAACCTCGTGCGGTCAGTTTCACATAATGCGCGAATTTAGATTGTGCTCTAAATCCCATAATGCGCAATATACAAGCACGAAAATCAAAGCGAAACCTGTGCGCACAGACAACGCGATGCAAGAGATGCTTGAAAACTCTTTCCTTGAAAGACCTACCGTGGTACGCTTGCAGCAGAGGCGTGGTAGGTACATTGGTGCGGACTCCGAGGAATGACCTCAGACCATTTACTAAGCGCATTGTCTATAGCTACGCTGTTCAACTTACACCTACAAGGCTATCCGCATATGGGCGGCACAATTACTGACTGCCGCCTTGTCAGTGTCGGTTCTCCCGTCAGGAGAAGTGGTGCGGATTACAACATTGTTGCAGTTGCTCTCCACATCGCCCCTTTTCGGGGCGTACCTCTACATTTTACTTGCGGAGCTGCGCAAGAACTTATTTGAAGCCAGCTATTGCCAGCCTTAAAAGTCAAATCTTATCCTTCTTTATCTGGAACGGTATAACTGTACCCTTGATAGGATAGTCGACCGCACTCTTTGCATCATACTCTATAAAGTATGTGCCTTCGGGGAATGCTTCTTCCGTCTTAAACACCACAGGCTCACCAATGATTTCGCCAGTGCTGAATATCGACACGAGCATATTGCCGTCGTTCATCTGGGCTGTCGCAATATCGTTATCCATCAGGTCGGCGCACTCCATGTTGAGATAGAAACTATTTCCATTAATTGTCTTTTCAAACAGTGTTGCAAGAACGCCCTGATAATCCTCATAGTTGATGATAAGGCTAACCATATCATCGTCCATGACGTTAAACAAAACGTCGGTTATGAAGTCCTGATAGGACTCGTATTTCTTATATGATGCGTTTACCATAAAACGCCCTCCTTTAATTCAATTTAATAGTATGCTTAGTAACAAGCCCATTTCCTTCTTCAAATATGAGCATTGTCGCACTTGCATTAGAAGATCTCATAAGACTTGTACTATAATTATCAATACCAATAATACTTCCTACTGATATACCTTCACAGTCAAATCCGTATTCTTCAGCATGATGTTTATGTCCACCTATAAGATAATTCACTCTAAGACCATAAAGCCTTGATAGGTTATCAATAGCAGTCTTGAGAGACTTTACTTCTCCGTGTATTCCCATAAGATTATATCCAACGATATTAGCGTAGATATAGCCAGTAGGATTCTGAGCAATAGTTACGCAAGGATTATCCTGCAAGCGTGTCTTAATAGTATGAATGATTACCTTGCTAAGGTTTTCTCCCTTAAAGGCATTTTTAGGAGCAGAGCAAAGTCTAAGCTGGTTATGATTACTGTCCTCTACCATCTGTAAATCCACATTTACAAATTTGCTGACTTCATTTATCCAATTAGCCATGAAATCGGCATAGATAAGAGCAGAGTCAATAATGCCCCATCTGAGCTTAAACAAATTGTCAGTTAAGCGCAGAAGTCCATCGTTATCATCTCCAAGTCCAAAGATATGCAGAGATGTTATATTTTCTCTCTCACAAATCTCCTTGACTTTATCTCTTAGATACCACATACGCTGATAGAATATTTCGGGGCTATAAGAATTAAGAATTTCTCCGAATAAGCCCTTAATCTCAAATTCAGTATTAAAATGAGCATCAGCCAAGCAAAGAACTGCACCACGATTATTCTCGGCAATACTTCTCGAAGAAGGAACATCAATAGGTGTAAGATTTGCTATACCATCTGCAATTCTTTCATACACCATTTCTTCTCTGGCATTATCTCTAAGCCAACGATTATATTCCAGTTTGTCAGTCTGCAACTTCTTGCGTTCTTTTTCAAGCTCACGCTTCTGGATTTCAAGTTCCTTGCTAACAGAAACATCATTGCCAACACACTTTTTAATGGCACTATCCATGAGATTCCAATATTCGTAAGCTTTTCTATAGCAAGCCTCAGAATAATCACGATGCAGCCTTTGATTTAATACATTGGCAACTTCCTGCCAACTTCCATACTGCTCTTTTTTAGAACATACTTCCCAAATAACAATGTATTCAGAATCGGTAAACTTCTTCACCTCTTTTTATTCCTCCTTGAATTCAAATTGTGATTTACTGAATCACGATTCACTGAATTTATGCAATCTCAATTGACTCGCCAACTGAGATTGACACCTCCGAGCCGGCAAAATCATCAAGCAGACTTGCCAGTTCTAAAGCCTCGCCATCCTCAATCTCTATGACAACACTATTGCTATCTTTATCTACATTTAGAACACCCTTGATACCAAGCGTGTTCTTGCGTATCACATTTGCTTTCGCCATATTATCTCCTTTTACACTTTTCGCATTTTTCTGAGTCGTGTTTCCCCACGAAATCGCATTTTTCTAAAGGACGGGTGGTGTCTATCCACCAAATCCCTTCACTTGTTTATTCTAACTCGTCTGCCATATTTGATAACCAACCACGATAGTTAGTAGCCAGTTCACATACCGCGCATCTATCATCTTTTGAAAAATGATTGAGGTACTTTACAAAACCACTTCTCTCCGGGTTATGAAAAAGATCACACTGTTTGCTATGACCAATAACTATAACCTTGCAAGAATCGTGCATACGAGTTAAGACTTTCTTTAATTCGTCGAAGTAATAATTTTGAGCCTCATCAATTATTACAACCTTCTTCTCAAAATTAGTTCCTCTGAGAAATGTGTGAGTTATGGCTTTTACATAAGCTGTCCCATTTTTCTCATTCATAATGTCATCGAAAGTTGCAGTATTAATGTTTACCCCAATCTTTTCAAGAGCTTCATAGAATGGTTCTGCGTAGGGAGAAGATTTTTCTTCTAACGAGCCTTTAAGATAACCTTGTTTCTCCTCCATACAAGGACTGCTAATATAAACTATTCCATCATATCTGCCATACTTGACAAGCAAATCCGCTACTCCTGTTGCGATTGTGGTTTTGCCAGTTCCAGCCTTTGCATTGCAAAAAACAATAGTCTTGTCTGGCGACCATATAGCATTCCTAAATGCCTGTTGCTCATTATCTAATTCCAAACCATAAAACGGGTGATTTTTTAATGTCTCAGGCACATTGCTGTAATCTATAATTTTAGACTTCTTAGTCATACGCTACCTCACTTCTTGCAATCACACTTGTCGTGGTCACACTCACAAGGCATATCTCCCATAAATCCAAACACTTCTGTTATATCAATATCTTCGCCTATAATAGCATCAACAAATCCATTTTCTTTGCCTTCGTCAGCAAACCAATATGTGTCTGCTCTTGCTATACTTGAAAGATAATCCGCTGTAAGTTTTGTCTTATTTGCAATGAGCTTATTTACACGCTCATCAACCTTGTCATAAAACTTAGCCGCGTCTTTTACCTTGCTCGAAACATTACTATCACAAGTCCAACCGTCGTGATATAAGAATGAAGCATTCTTAGTAGCAAGTCTAAAATCACACTGAGTAAAAATGTTAAACGCCATGCTATATGCGTAGCCAATGCAAATTGCAATTACGGGCACACGGCTTGCGTTGATTGCATCACATAAAGCAAGTCCGTCCATAACAGAGCCGCCGCCAGAATTAATAATGAGTATAATCGGTTGCATATCTTCTGGTTCAAGTCCAACATCTACTCCATTTATTTTATATATCTGCATTATTATTGTATGAAGCACATCTGAATTTACTTCACCATCAAGATACATAATGCGATCTTGCATATCTTCAAGGACAAGCTTTTCACCAAGCCCAATATTCATTACAGTCTGAATACCTCCACCTGCTAATTCAGCAAGCATCTCTGGTGTAACTTCTGCATATCCTTCTGGGATTTTCTTCTCTGTAGTTTCCCCTGTTTTTGTTTCAGGTTTCTTCTTAGCCATAAAACAAGTCCTCACTTGAATTGAGTTAGTCATCCGACCACCTTTGTCATGCAAAGGATTTAGACTTCGCCGTATGTGAGTACGACATTCTGCGACTTCCGATACTGGTCAAGCAACTCTACAAGATATTTATCCTCACAAAGATAATATTTCTTGCGCTTACTATCCTGTCTCATTACACGGGTAATTCCATTAGAGATTCCATGCTGTCTGATGTAAGTTGCTTCTTCTTTGTTAATTTCAATCATGTTTTTCACATCTTTCATGTTTGATATTTGAATACATGAGCAAATGTTCATATATCCATATTCCCCACTATCTGAAAGAGAAAAAACGGCGTAATATCGCCGTTTATCTCATGTTAATTATTTTACTATCGTGCAAATTTACGCTAATTTTTGCTTAAAATAGTCGTAATCAAACAGTTTTACGCAGTTTTCATTGCTCTTTTTTGAGAGTTTATATTGCTCCCCAGAACTACTTCTTATCATTTCGTACAGGTCGGCGTTACCTGTTGCAAACAATGTGTCAAAAATTGTTCTGGCAAATCCTGCATTCTTATCCTTATCAATTTCTCTAAGAAGAAGATACAACTCTACATCGTTCAAATGAATGTTTGCAATATAGTCTACACAGCGACTTCTGATTTCTGCGACTTCTTTGGTTATGAGCTTTTTCTCGTCTTTGGTTTTATCCGTATACCCAATATATGCACTCTGAATACTTCCACGCATAGTCTTAATCTTATTTATAATCTCGTAAACCTTATTGTATAAACGAGAATTTACTTTACGCCAATCTACGTCCATAGGCTTGATAATCTCACAAAATGGTAGATTTTTTGCTTCAATCTTGTCAGCTCTAAACTTATCAATTGCCTTTTGTAAGTAATCCATAGATGTTTCAAACTGCCTATAATGTTGATTGGGATTGAGCGTATAACCATTTCCGAGGGTGATATTACGAAAAAAAAGCGGCTTAGTAAACCTTTCTTTACCATCAATATCAGTGTAAATACCATATTTCTCTTTAAGCGTGGCAAGCATTTTTGACGTATCAACATCAAACATCTTTTTGGCACGATCAATTTCCGATCCACTGGCAGCACTAAGTATACAAATATCATCATATAATTCATGTTGATGCCTAATTGCATCTTCATTTGGGACACCCTGCTTAACTTCATTGCAAATGCGTTCCCACATTATTGAATTAAGATACTGCGATTGATTAACAATCTGACCGATTAGATTGACACTTGTATTTATATCAAGCTGCGCTTTTGACTTTGCGTCATAAGTCCACTGAATCTTCTTAGCCTCAATGAAACTCGTAGGCACTCTAAACTTGCCATAATTTTTCTTAGCGGCATTTATAAGAACTTCATTGTCGGTCAAAAGAACCTGATCACTGTCAAAATCTGCGCCTTGAAGTCTCTGCAAGATATTCTCACCAATACTATTTACATGAACAACCTCTTTGCTTGATACAAAATATTTCTCATGCAATGAGCTTGCCACATTTTTTGCTAACAATACATCTCCTGAATTAATATGCGGTGATCTTGTACCAAGAACCATTTTGCCGTACTCGAATCTCTTTGTATGAATATTGCCAACTCCTAAAATGCTTTCACCCTTAAACGTGCCAATAGCAGCTTGCAACATTTCTATGCCATTGCCAATCAACGTTTCATAATTGCCACTAATCCATATATGCCCCTTGCGATATTCTTTTAGCATAGACTTCACAAGCTCCTTGCGGAAGTTGTCATACAGCTTCGTTTCTACAAACTTGCTATTCATACCCATTACCTTCATCACAACCTCGTCACGATTAAGACAAGGCTCATCACTATCGGCTAAAGCATAAGGGTATTTAAGATGATAACGCATTACCGCAGCATCCTTGCGGATGAGATTAAGATAATCAAAGTTAGGCTTTAACAATGCCTGTATATCATCACGGGTGAGTTGCAGAGAATTAAGTAGTTGATAATGACATTGCACCATTCTGCCATCGAGATACTTAGTAGGTCTTTCGTATTTTACTATGCCAAAAGTTGTGTAGAGATTATCCAGCCATTGCTCAATAGTGCCAAACTTTACATACTTAATACTGGACGGAGTGGTAATAAGCTTAATATCTTCTATACACGTTGCTCTGGTATAACCCTTAAGCTGAGATACTTCTGTAATGCCATTATCTCTAAACCAGTCCTGTATTCTCGTCTTAAATGATGCACTCTTAAAGAAACGGTTGCGAAGAAGAAGCATTGTCCTATCTGCGTAATGCTCATCATACATACTTACATCTAATAGGCTTTGCCCATCCCAAATGCTGTTCTTTATCTTGGCTCGTTCCTCTTTAGCAACAAAATCTTCACCTTCGCCATAGACCGCTACAACATCATCTTCAAACTCCGACTCATAGTCATCAATGACAAGTATATTTTCAGGGCGTATCTCAAGAGTGTCAATGCAACTACTGGAAGGTAATGAGATGTAGGCTTCAAATGCGGCAAGGTCAATCTTGTCTCCCTCTTTAATCTTTAAACCACATAATTCCCATTTGTGCATTGCAGGATAAAGGTTCTCATCTATAAAGAGACACTTACCAACACGACTACTTCCCGATGATCTCTTATAACGCACATACTTTATGCCATTACAGATGAATCCATTCTCGTAAAGGTCAAAGCGAAGCTCTCCACGGCTCATAAGCGTTGGTATGCTCTTACCAAGTTTTATCTTGCGGTTTACTTCATCATGCACAAAATACTTCGGCACACCGTCCCATACTACAACTTCATCTTCTGCTACGTCGCCTATCTTAACGCCTATGCAGATTCCGTCTTTATAGAATGTTCTGTCGCCATACTTGCCAATCTCTTTGATGTCTGCCATGCCATATCCGTCACGCACATATATGTCCCCATGACGATTCCACTCTTTATAGGCTAAATCAAAGTCTACGTTAATAACACGCTGAGTAAATTCCTTGCCCAACTCCTTATCAAAGAAGAATGAACTACGATTATGATAATGTTGATAGGCGACTTCACGAAGCTTCATAAGGTCAAGACTAAAGTCGAGCGTATTCTTCCAACGCTTCAAATTAGTATTGGTATGACCAAGAACCGCGCCTTTATCATCCACTATGGGATTAACCAATCTTTTGGCTGCATAAAGGTCTTTTGCCTCACATGAGAGTATATATACCGAATTTGTTTCCAATCTCATTCCTCCTTATCGTTAATTTGTTGCTTTGTCCGCACAAAAATAATAGTGAATCTTAGTACCCCTTGCACATTTCGTGTAATTTCTTCTCAATTCTTTCCAACTCGTCAATATAGTCTCTCACAGTCTGTATCTGACCGTCAGCAATTTTTTCTTTCACCAGTATCTCAGCCAATCTCCGCAGCATTGCAGTCACCGTCTGAAAATACCCAACTTCCTCTCGCTTCTCGACCATTTCGCCTGTTCCTCTGCGAGTCTTGAAATCTTGCTTCTCACGCATAAATGTATGTACCAGAATATACTGATTCTCGTCAATCTCAAATCACCAACCGTCTGTAATTGTTATTTTCATTTTCTCCTCCTTTGATTTTAACGGCAAATCAACGCAAATTTGCCACGCTAATTTTCATAATATAATTTGATTTTATAAAATTTAGAACGCCAAATTACCAATCAAAACGCAATGTTTTTACAGTCTTACATCACCATTCCGTAACATTGCCAGAAACGCTTGCCCCTGAGCTTCTGAAATCTCATGCAGTCCTTGCTTGCCATAATATGCAAGCAAGGCTTCATATGCGTTAACTCCTCTTTCGTCTGTAGAGTACGCCTTAATCTTCAAGGTTGTCTCTGATTCCAATATAATCACTCCTTTCTATCCAGTGTTGTGCTTGCTCATCTGTAACGTTAGTGAGCTTGCAAATTTTTAAATCCTTTAACATCTGTCTTAGGGCAGAACCCTTATTGTCGCCCATAGACAGAACTCGTTTAATCATCTCTAAAGTCATAAACCATATCGCTCCCTCATCGTTATAATAACATTACGAAGCTGATTGTTTTCTATGTTTAACTGTTCATTCTTGTCCTGTAGCAGTTGAACCTTTTCGGTAAGCTGGTTGATTTTTTCTGTACGGGCGTTTCTTTCTGCTTTACGTTTTTCTTTCATGCGCTCTGCATCCTGTGTGCGCTTGCGCCACTCTGCACAAGCAGGACAATATTTGCGTCGCTTATCATAAAATAATTGTCTCTTTTCGTACAGGTCGTTACCACACATTTTACATTTTGGCATAGTGTCCATTTAACCACTCCCCCAGAATTTTTCGACTACGTAATAACCATTTTAACCCCTAAACCCATCGGGGGAGTAGTTATTGTACATCCCGATGGTCACGAATAATAATATCGGGTACTTTATTAATTGGCGACCTACTTCTCTTACCAATCATATCAAGACTCTTTTGGTATTCAGGTCTGAGTCTCGCTCTCTCTATATCAGCAAGTTCTATCATTGACTTTGCTATTGCCGACTTCTTATCGTAGATGAAAAACTGGTATTCAAGAGCCTCGCCTGTGTTCTCATTGAGCCAACTCAGTGTGAAATATTTATACAACCCATCCGAGTTACTACAAGCTTCAACATCTGTAATTAAATATTCCAACGCTCTGAGTTCTTCTTTCTGTTTGTTCAATCGGTCAAGCTCTTGTTCAGACCGAATAAAATTTAAATCGTCAACTTTTTTGTGCGGTATTAGAAATCGCCAAAACAGATAACCAATACCAATTAAATATGCAAGACTAAGTAATGTGTTCATTATTATCACGCTCCCTGTAATATATAACCATAGTTAATCCATAAATAATATCCTCCGCAAACTAATGATCCCAACAGTGCAAGTTTGACTATTGGATTATACAGTGTCGCCACTAAAATATGTGGCATCCACCGTTTTGCGAAAATCATATTTCGCCTAATAAATCTTCGATATCGTTTATACTTTTTAAATTTCGGATTACCCTTTCCGATATCGGCAAACTTCTTCAAGTCGCCTATGCTATCCTCATCGTTATAGTCATAGATAGAATTGTATCTATCCATAGCCCACCCCTCTCTCATGAGGAGAGCTATCTTTAATTTGTTTGGATTGGCATATTTAGTAAACCAAAAATACTCTACGACCGAGAATCGAAATGCTTTTTCTCCATATTTATTCCAATCTTTTTGCAACCGATCTGAGTGATGTTTACCTTTGCGTAACTCGTTTTTATGTTGATAAAATCTACGCTGTATATCTATGGATTCTCCAATGTATCTTTTCCCATTAACTCGATTCTTTATCATATAAACACCTACTGAGATAAGCCATCACCTCGATCGTAAACATAAATCATCGAGTCTGTCGAGAAACTCTATAGTTTCAGGTTTTAATTTCATAAAGTCTCCTTTCTTATTTTACCTTTGATAAATGTTGAACCTCTCCTGCGCTGAGTTTCGTATAAGCCCGTTACATCTGAATCGTGCTCAAGCCTACGCAAAATAACGTCATCGCTAAATCGTGCAGCCCACTCACTCAAATTACTCATTGCGCAGTTCCTCCAATCTCAGTTTTGCAGCGTATGTGTTGACCTTACTTGGACAGACATTGTTAGTCACCGTATCATAGTACGGGCAGATGGAGCAGTCAGCGTCATTGCCCGCAATGCACTCACAAGCCTTTGTGAGCCAGTCAATCAGTTCTCTCTTATAGGCATCTCGTTCTTCCCGGAGCCTCTGTAGCTCCACCGCAAAGTTGTCTGCTGTCACAGCAACCGCAGCCGTGTAGCCTTCACGGTATGATTTCTCCCTCTCAGCCTTGAGGTGCGCTGGGAGTTGGCACTCCTCAAACCATTTCCCTTCAACCCACATCAGTAGCACCGTTAATTGTTTTATCTTTGTTACTTGTAACAACGTTATTCTGAGCTACAAATGCTTTTCCGTACTCTCTCATAAATTTGTTTTGACACACACCCACAAATCTGCCATTGAGATAATCCATAAACGATATGGAGTTAAGACCTTCAATGTCACCAAAAATAATATTGTCTCCATCAATTCCAATATGGGCAATGTCGTAATCTTGGCAAAGCTGTGCCAGTGCGTCTAAGAATGCAACTTTCGGCTTTGGCATTTCTACTTCTACTGGCACTTCAGGTATTCCCCAACACATATTCATTCCTCCTTAATTCCATTCCATTTGGTACTCGTACCACGACTGACAGCCCTGATAGGTGTCGTATGCGTCGTAGTCGCTCTGTATGTTATCCGTGTACACATCGGAACACGGCTCTAATATCGTCTGCCTGTAAGACATATACTCATCCACTATTTTCACCACCTTATCTATAATTTGTTGCTTTGTGAGGGGGATAGAAAAAGATTATCCCCTCTTTTCAATTATATTATACCACTAATTTTATAATTTGTCAAGAGTTTTTTTGAATTTTCATACGAAATTCTTGAAATTATTTGCGAAGCTTCTAATTTAGTAAGCCAAGAAAAGTTAATATCATCTAAATATTCTTTACAATTTTTCTTTATAAAGGCTATTTGCTTATCAGAAGCGTATTCTCTTGCCCAACCTCGGGAAGCTCTTGAATCCCAAATATTCTTACTATCATTATAATTTCTTTCAAGAAACTTGCGAGTTTTATCAAAGGCTTCTTGAATAAGTATTGATCTGCCAGTTGATTGTGAAATTACATTGCCCATAACATCAGGGCAGGGGATTGCTATTCTTCTGCCGTTAGGTAAATTACATATAAATGATCCATCTGGCATACGGCAATAATTAACATCACGCAAATTATACCCTTGTTCTTCTCCCCAAAGCCGCACATTCTCGATACTCTTTATCCAAACCTTCGGGGTGTCTGTGAGTCTTTCAATAACTTCATCAAGTTTCAGCAAGTCTCCCTCGACCTTATTGCGCTTATTCTTATCAAGCACACTGATGTCAAGTCCGAGCAGAGAAGGAGCTGTACATAAATCTCTCTTGCCAGTAACACCAACACAATCAATTAGCCTTAATTTTTTCTTGCCCTCACAAAGTCGAAGCCCTCTGCCGACCATTTGAGCATACAAGGCATCTGACTGAGTAGGTCTTGCGATGATAACCGTTTCGACTAAAGGCAAATCAGTTCCCTCGGTGAATATCATACAATTAACAATGCAGGGTATTTTTCTCTCAGTAAACTTCTTTACGATTTCTGCTCTATTAGGAGTTTGAGCTGTAACGGCTACGGCACCCTTTATTTTCTTAGCGATAGCTTCTGCGTGTTTAACGGACGAAGCAAATATTAGGGTTGCTCCTTTAGCATATTTACTATAAACCTTTGCAATTGCTTTCTCCGTACCTTCCATTTGTTTCGCAAGCTCATCTTGTGCAAAGTCACCCTGCCTTGTGTGAACGTTGGTGAGGTCATAACCTATATCAACACGTTTGCAATCAATATCACTCAAATACTTATTCTCAATGCCCCAGCGCAGATTTCGCTCAAACACAATCTCATCAAAGACATCATTAAGCCTAACCTTGTCTCCACGATTTGGAGTTGCCGTAAAACCAACCACTTGTCTTGCCTTGAAATGATTAAGTATTGTCTGATATGATTTAGCTGCGGCATGATGCGCTTCATCAACAACGATTACGTCAAATTCGTCACCCTTAAACTTGCCAAGTCTGCGTATAAGCGATTGAACCGAAGCTGATACTACTTCCTCTCCGTCCGATCTTTTGTCAGCCATCTCAATGCCAGTAGAACACTCAAAATATTTTAGCGGCTGATTTACAAGTTCTTCTCTATGTGAGAGAATGAGCATACGTCCTTGCCGTTTCATATGAGTAAAAACGACTGTCTTGCCAAGACCTGTACTCATCTGCACGAGCCATCGTCCAGAGCCTTTACGGTCAAGAGTCTCGATACATTCATTTTGATAATCACGAAGCTTCACGATTAATCTCCTCTCTGTTCTCCAGTAAAAATTCTTGCATTAGTGTTGTAGCTTCAGTCGGAGTAATGCAATACCCCTGATAGAACTGTGGATTAATAGCAATGAATCTACGAGTTTCACCATTCTTTACATCTTGAAGCATTTTTATTACGCTTCTACTGTCTCCGTTCTTATCAATAAAAGATAGTTTGAATAAAGTGTTTACAACTCTTGTCTCATTGCTCTCATCTAAACTGAGAATCGTACACATCTCTCTCGCAGTCAGCCATTTGATTTTACTTCTATCTGTTTCTTCTGGATTAGAACAAAATACGTTGTAGCTTGCATTAATATAAGGAATGAGCCTGTAAAGATAAGCCAGATATCTGTGCGACTTAGTTGTAGTATTTTCATAAAGGTAGCGTACACAATTATCGAATATCTTCATTGCAGACATATCCTTTTTATCCCTCGTTCCAAGCTTACCACGCCTAAACCTATCACAAACTACAAGCTTGCCATTCTCTTGCTCCGCAATAATACCTGTTTGCATAAGGCTATTCCAAAAGTTATCAAACCATTGCCGAGTCAATCCAAGTACCCTTCGGACATCATCTTTTCTCATTGGTCTGTATGGCATAGTAACATCTTCTCTTATTACCAAATAATTTTTATCGTAAGGAAGATACGTCATCAGATAAATGATTCTCGATAAAACAGCAGCCGACACATCCATAAAATAATCTTCTTCCGGATAATACAAACTCCAAAAGAACTTACCGCACTCGCTACGCACAAAGAACTTTTGATTAACTTTGCTCTCCGCTACTTCTCGTTTGAGCTTCTTTTGTTCTGGTGTCTCCACTGTAGAACCAGCGGGGATCTCACCAAGTCGCTCACCTGTTTCCTCATCATAGATAGCAAAATTCTTTTCAGCTTTCAATAAACATTACCACCTTTCAAATTGTTTCACAAAAATGTTTCACAGACACTCTTTAGCACGCTAAAGAGCCCGTTTTTGCCGAAAAACCGTCTCACTAACTTTCAAAATCACCCCTAAAAATAGTCAGTAACTTTACACCGTTTTTCCAGTCAAACGCCTATAAATCGCCAAACTCGTGTTTTACGTTCCTATAACTATTACAAAAAGTTGAGATAGCTCGTCAAGTAGTTGGAAACGATAATTCCTTATTCTGCGAAAGCATAAAAATATCCCACAATCATATTATAACACTAATCTATTGATTTGTCAAGCCTTTAAAAGAAAAAATATTCTTATAGCAAAGCCCCATTCAGAGTGGCTCTCACTAAAAGAAAAGCTCATCAGAGCAAAGAGAACCCCCCTCTCGTCCCAAAGCCCCACATTTCGCCCCAAAGTGGCAGTTTTGTCGGGATTTACTCCGCAATTGCTGGGATTTGTATTATCTCTTAAAGGCTATAATAGGTGGTTTGTCCGAAGTTGGGGACGATGAAAAGTGAGGGTTTTTGTCGGTGAGTGTAAAAATTTAATGGTGAGTGAGATTCATCACCTGTGCCTGCCGTGACCGGGCGGATCA
>Ga0075464_10000852_pt1 | contig 13549 bp, 6 predicted proteins | sample DEB19_08_DNA_5_FD_75068 | JGI IMG/M metagenome (GOLD analysis project Ga0075464, IMG submission 75068) | Aqueous microbial communities from the Delaware River and Bay under freshwater to marine salinity gradient to study organic matter... | ecosystem: Environmental > Aquatic > Marine > Coastal ...
CTAATACTCCAGCTCCAGCACCTAATAATGCTGCACATACTTTATGGCAATTGGAGCAAATGGACATTTTGAGTTTAGCGAAGGATTTGTTCTTCCAACCAGAATGGGATAAGCTAAGTACAGAACAGTATAGTCAAATAAGTATTTTGTTCAAGAGAATTTTTGATAAAAAATTACCTAATAAAGAAGCATTACCGTTTTTGATTCAGTTCCCGGTTAAGTTACCAATACCTGAAATGAGTAAGTTGACTTTGGAAAAAACACAGTCTTTAACTATTCAAGAAATTGAACTTTTATGTAGTGCTTTTTCTATCATTAATTTCAATTCATTCTTTGACTTATTCATTTTAGAATCTAACGGTGATAATTTTGATATTAGAGCTAGAAAGTCAAATGAAACACAAATTTTTGGTGGAGAGGAAGAGTTGGTATTAAACCACACAAAACAGTTCTATGCTAAAGAATTAATTATTAGTCCAAATGTAGAGTGCTTGAATACTTTCATTAAAGTAAAAGGACAAGGCTTATTAGAGCATTTAATTCAAAAAGTAGACGTTAAAGCGGAAGCTGAATTCATTTCATTGACTCATATTCTTCAAACACAGTCGGACGAATTGAAGAAGAAACTATTTAATAAATTCAAGAAAATTAGATACAACGTTGCTAATGAAACTGGTTATAGTTATTTGAAAACTTTAGTTCAGTCTGCAATTAGCTTTACCGACACTTCAGCAGGTCAAGCATTATTCAATAAAATAATTGAAGTACAAATAGACAATGATGTAATAATTACATTAGACGACGTTGTTAACTGTTATGCTGACACTATTTACTTTGGCCCTAAGAATGAGTATAGCGTTAATTTAAGTGAGTTATTCGTTAATGGTGAGTTACATAACTTAAACTTTATTAATGCTATTATTGAGAAATTGGCTACCGACGGCGTGGCTAATAAATCAAAATTATTAGAAGTGTTTAATTTAAAAGAACAAGATTCTAAAAAAGACGTGTTTAATAAATTAAACTATCATTTAAATAAAACCAATACGGCACCTAGCGGAGCTCAGTTGGCATTTATATTATTATACAAGCAATATAGCTAATTCTAAAAATCTAGTATATGGCCGAAGGTCACGTTGACGTCAAAAGATACCAGATCATAAGTCTTTTGTACATTGTTTTTATTTGTTTCTCTGTAATCAATATCAAGATATCGGTATTGGACTCTAATAGCTATACTATTAAGTCATTACAATCAATTGAAAAAGAGGAATTAAAGAAAGTTGCCATTAGTAATAAAATTATTAATGACAACTTAGAATTAATAAATAGAAGCTCAAAAGCAGTTAGTTATTTGAAAATTAGAACAAGATTAACGCAAAGCTACGCTGTTGTTAATGGCGTTCTTAAGCATGTTGACGATGAATTTGTGAAAGAAAAAACTAATATTTCAAAGCAGTTTAATAGTAGAAATTTAATTGAGGAGATATTAAAAAGCGATAAAGGGGTTAAATTATTGGAAAAGGATTTATTCGAATTATCTGATTTCATAAAAAAAGCATCCTTTAAATTAGACGCTTCATTGGACGAGGTAATTCCTTTAAAGAAAACGGTTACAACGATTAAGGGCAAGCAGGAAGAGTGGTCATATTATTTGTTCTTCCACAAGCCTACCGCTATTAGCTATATGCAATTGGAGCGTATTAAATTATTAATTACTAAGACGCAGTTATTATATCAAGAAGCTGCATTGGCTGAAATTGGATATATGCCTACTTATTTTTCTCAGTTTAATCCAAAACTGTATGTTTTAAAAGCATCAGTAAAAGAGTACAAAGAGGAAGATATTATCAAACCTGGACAAAAAGTGGTTAATATTACAGACGACGTGTATGATGATTTATTCAAGAAAATATTGAGCTCTTTACATACCGAAAACATATTCGTTGGCTTGAATAATACACTTTTGAAGGATTTTGATTTTATGATGGGTACAGATTTTGATGTCGATATTTCTCCAAAAGTAAATTTAGTAAAGACAGATAAAAACTATCGTGTTGTATTTAATAAGACTGGGGAATATTTATTACGTTTTTATGACACAAGACGTGGGCAAAAAAAGGTATTATTTGAAAAGCGAATTGTAGTAAACCCTATACCAGATCCAATTGTGCACGTTAAGGGTGATAATTTAAATAGTTATGCCATTAGTGTTAAAGACTTATTGGGTGCAGAAAGACTAGAAGCTAGCTTAGAAATTAATAATTTAAATTTTTTCCCTGGAAGAATTAATAGTTATAAAGTAATTAGAATTCATAACGGAAAGGAAGAAGAATCGGTAAGTAATTACGGTGAACTTTTCCAATCAACCACTCAAAAAGTATTAGGGGCCTTAAAGAAAAATGATTTATTAATTTTCGACAACGTTAATATCTCTTTAGTGGATGGTTCCACTAGAACTTCTGCTCCTATTATCTATAAAATAATCGATTAATGAAAAGGCTGTTTTTTCTAATTTTAACATTACAAGTTATTACTAATGTATCTTATGCTCAAGATACACTTGCAGGCAATTATTCAAAATTGAATATATCTTCAGGTAAGCATATTATTAAAGAAGTAGTAACTATTACTGGCAAGTTGACAGTTGAAGCAGGTGCTAAAATTGAATTTATTGAAGCCGGTGTTTTAGTATGTGAAAGTGCTGTCGAAATTATTGGTAAGAATCATAATATTGAATTCGCTGGTAAAAACAAATTGGAAGGTGTTGGATTAATTATAAAGAATGCCGATTCTAGCCAAGTGGACATTAGTAATGCTGTTTTCAAGGGCTTACAACTTCCTATATTTTTTGATTTTGGGTGGAAACGCCTAGCGGTTAATATCTCAGACAATGAATTCGTAAATAATATTGGTAAGGTTTCTGTATTGCAAGTATTAAATCCACCTTTTAATTTCAATCAAAGCGATGATTATATTCCATTTAGAATTATTCATAATTTATTCGCTGGTAATAATGCTGCTATATACTTTGAAGATTTGAAAAGCGATCATGTTAAGATTGAGATTACGAATAATACTTTCGCGAACAATAGTGTTTATGGTTTTAAGAATTACAATATTTCAACGAACTTGATTTATGGTAGAGCTGACCAACTTTTTTCAAGATTTAGTGCCAAACTAGAAGGAAATAGTTTTGTCTCTAATTACTTAGTTGATAATCTATCTGACACTATTGTACATATAGCAAATTTTGGAGTGTATGGTACGGACAAAACATTTGACTTAGCAAATAACTATTGGGGTTTCTCAAATAAAGAAAATATTTTAAAGGATTATATGATCAAACTTTAAATTATAATGCTCCTAAAATAAATATCGAACCTTTTTTAACAGAGCCAGATAAAAAATCACCAACTCATATATTCTCTGTTAAAAATGGTGAAACAGATGTTGAAATAAATGATACCCTTACAATAAAAGAGAGTCTTAAATCATTAAAATTATTAAGTAATAACAAATTAGATATTAATAATTTGGTTTTAGGATATAGCTTCTTCAAGGACGACAGTAGTATGAAAAAAACAGATACTACTTTAACCTATTCTTTACAAGCAATTAATGACCTTTCGAATAAAGTAACCATAACTAAGCAAGCTAATACGGCAAAAAAAATTGGGTATTATAATTTGTCAGGTATACTAGACGGGAATGGTAATAATGTACCAGAAGTTCGTGTTGGGTACAGTAACTATTTAAAAGACTTAAGAAGAAGAAAAATACTTGCAGAGTTCCTTAAAGATAAAAAGCTAGCGGATAGTTTAAAGACACCACCTAGACCAATTGATTCAATTAAGAATACTTTCCAAAAAATTGAAGCACCTCAGAAAAGCAGATTTGAAGTAGGTATACAAACTGGCGGCGCTATATTTACAGGAACTATTAGTAATGATAATCTCCTAAAGAATGAAATGAACTTGTATAACGCATTGCACATTAATTATACAGTGTTCTCTAATATTAGTGCTGGCCTTACTATTGCTTCTTATAAATTAAGTAATTCAGATTATGCTTCCGTAAATAATGAGGAAATTGCAAGGGGTATGAGATTCAGCACTTCTATGTTGTCTATTTCACCTTCAATACAATATGATTATGTAGACAACAGATTGTATTCTAAAGCAAGAAAAATTAGACCTTCTATTGGGGTTGGATTAGATATTTCGACTTTTAATCCAACAGGACTTTATAAAGGCAAGGTGTATAATTTACAACCATTAGGAACTGGAGGTCAATTAACAGATAGTGCTAAAGCGCCTTATTCATTGATGGCTCTTGGGTACTTCGTTAATTTCAAAATAAAATATCAGCTGAATAGATTCAATAGTGTTGGTATTCACTTTTCGTTCCACAAGAGCATGTCTGACTATTTGGATGACGTAGGACCCGATCCTTATCCTAGTGCAAAATCATTATTATCTAATACTAAAATAGATGGTATTGCAGCTGCTTATTTCTCCAATCCAACTTCAAGATACACAACCATAGGTCAGTTGAGAAGTAGTCCTTCAAAACCAACCGATAGCTTCATTCAATTTGGTGTTTTTTATTCAAGAAGATTATTTAAATAATATAGATGTCTATTCGTATGATAATAAATAATAAATCCATTTGTATTTCTGTGAAACATTTTGTTTTTATATTACTTTCTAGTTTTTTATTCTTTGCATGTGCAAAGGAAGTTCTAGTTGATGATATTGGCTTCCAAAGACATTTAGTTGGTGGAACAGGAAGCTATGATGATACCAAGAAAACATGGAAACTTGATTCACTTTCAATTGATGGCAAAGCTTTTGCACTTACCACCAATCAAAAAAAGTATACAAAGACTTTTAATCATGACGGCACTTATTCGGATAGTGATGGTTTTAATGGAAATTGGGAAATTGCAACTATCGACAATTTAACACACGTTACAAGTGGTTCTACTGCTGGATCTAAGATTACTACTAAATATGAAATTTCGGAAGTGAATGCAGCTCAGCTAAATCTAAAATTATTAAATACTACATCTAAATATGAGTATTTTTTTGTTGTAGTTAATTAATAGATTAATTTTGAACCGAATAAAGTCTATATAAAATTTTTTAAATATAAATTTTATATTATTTGAAACCTTATGGAAATTACTTCGCCTCTATATTTTTCAGTATTTATATTCTCCATATTGGTGTTTGTAGACTTGTTATTCAAATTTAAAAGACCATTAATTTTAAAATTCCATTTCTGTGCTTTAGTCGTTGTAACAGGTTTAGCTTCATTAACGCATTACTTAGTTATTGGTAATGCAGTTAACTTGGTTTTGTTTTTTATGTTATGTAAAGCAATCAGTGCAAGTGCATTTTTGAATATCTTTTCTATTTTATACTTCCCAAAGTTTAGACTTATCGTAAATTTTATTTCTATTGGGATGGTTGCTTTTGCAGTGGGCTTTATACTATATGCCTTTTTTATCAATGACACTTTTACATCATATGTAGGGCAATTTAATATGATAGTAGCACTAAATGAAGGACTAGAAGCACCTTTGCCATTTAGGATATTTAGATGGTTATTCATAATTAGCTTTTTTGTCTTAATGCTATATTTCATATATGGTATTATAAAAAAGTATCAATATAATAATATCTATTTTGATAAAATTAAACAGTGGACTAGCTTTATCCTGATATTTTGTATCGGACTATTGTCCCTATATCTACCCCTATCCATGTTTAAGACCAATCCTAATATTGGACATATTGTTACAATTATATTTTATTATTATATTTTATTGCTCGTATTTTACCGTCCAAATTTTTTAAATAGATCTGCATTGAAAATTTCCTTTGGTGATAGTTTTACTAAGGAGTCAGAATATGCAATAAGTGAATTAGAATTTATAAACGAGTTTTATACTAAATCTTATTTTACAAAGAATGATGCTTCTCTTGAGAATTTGGCAAAAATCATGAACATTTCAAGTAACGACTTGTATAAATTTATTTATTACAAGTACACTATGACTTTTAATGATCTAATTAATAAAAATAGAGTTGAATATTTTATTGATATTATACATAATCCAAAATACCTAAACTATACTATTGACGCGCTGGCTAAGGAAGCTGGTTTTTCTTCTCGTCAACATTTGTATAAGCCTTTTAAGAAGTTTCATGGGGGCAATCCGTCAGATATTGTAGATGCAGTAAATCCGTAAATTTTTCTTTTTTTCAATTTTTAAAGAAAACCCGATTATACTTTAATATATTAATATAATTTATGTATATCTTATTGTTTTATAAAGCTTCACATTCTTTTTCTACAATATTGTAAATGTTTCTGCTATATTTTGTTTTCAGTTATTTTTTAATAAAACTTGGTGCCATTAATTGAATTATTGAACCATGACAATAGCTAACAGTATCAAATTCTTTTTCATCAAATTTCTATCAAAAAAAGAGATGAGGAACAAATTTTTGTTCGAACATCATTTTTTCACAAATAGGTATTATTTAAATCCTGCTGCTAACGAAATCAATATGTCATTTATTTTAAATATGACGGTGTCTGAATTAAATCAGACGGTTTTAAATCATTATGAACAAGATTTCAAAGCATTATGTGATATGTATCGGTTTAAACATTTTTGGGAAGAATTTACGAATCCGTTAAACGCTGGTTTATCTGTACAATCAATAATTTCTAGTTGTGGATTCAGCTCAACTAAGGATTTTAACAGCTTGATTACTGACCATAAAGAAGCAAGCAGAGACATTTTAATGAGAAATTTCTCTTAGTATTTAAAATTTTACTTTTCAGGCTTTTAAGATGTAGATTAATTTTAGTGAGTAATTGTATGTTTAATGTATAAAATAGCACGATTTTACACTAATATTAAATTTATATTTTATGTATAAATTTATTGTAAATCAATGATTCATAATAAATTTCTTCAATTTTTCTCAATTTTCTATCACATTTTGTCAATCGTATTCAATTAATAGATATTTATTTACTTTTTATATTAGGGATTTGCTATAATCTTTTTGTAAAATTTTAAAACTTTTATAATTGAAAACCAGACTTACTATACTTTTTTTAATGTTCAGTTTTGCTATATCGGCACAAATTAGGATCAGCTATTCTATAGGCGGTATAGGTGGGAATATGAACACTTCGACCTACAGTAACCCACTGTTAATCTCTGGAGAGAACTGTTTTAATGTTTCCAATTCTATCAACAAATTCTGGGGGAGTAAAACGGGCGATTTCTACACGAATTGTGTCGTAGATATTGATTATATCAAATTCAGCATCAAAATTAACCCTAACCCTGTAAACGACTTTGCAGTTGTTAAGTTTTTAAACAAACTACAGAGTGAGAATAGATTGAGGTTAACCATTTTTACCTATTTAGGACAACCTGTAAAAGCGGTTGATGTATCCCAAGATCAGCTGTTAGCAGGTTTTAAATTGGACATGTCTAACTTATCTAGTGGTTATTATTTTATTCAAATTTCGTCTTCTAGTCTATTACAGACTTTCAAAATATTAAAAAATTAGCACTAAGGATTATGCTTAAGAAATTATATATACCACTGCTATTCATATTGTGCTTTTTAGGAAGCACGGCAGTTGCACAAGTTAGCCCTGATGGAATTTTATTTCAAGCAGTAGCAAGAGATGCCAATGGAAACGCAGCTGCTGGTAGAAATGTGTATGCAAAAGTTACCATATTAAAGGGTTCTGCAACAGGTACCAATGTTTACCAAGAAACTTTTAAAGTAACATCTACAGACGACGGTATTTTTACATTAGTTATTGGTAAAGGAACTAGAATATCTGGTGTTGCTGGATTGACTGCTATTTCTTGGAATGAAGCATTGTATTTTGTAAATATTAAAATTGCCATAGAGCCTACGATACCTGGACCAGGGTGGTCTGCAGACGCTGAATATGTAGACATGGGAACTTCTCAACTTTGGTCAGTGCCCTATGCTATGTTTACTTCGAGAGCAGCAGTCGCAGATTCTGCGTTATCTATTAGCACTATTGTGCCATCTTCCAAAGGAGGAACGGGGCTTAATAACGGAACAAAAACAATTAGCATAGCTCAAAACCTTTTTTTCAAAGGAGTAGGAGATATCACAATTTCATCAACAGCTTCTAGTAATGTAAGCTTACCAACAACTGGTTTACTTGCCAACACACAATATGTTTCAGATCGTATAGGAACGGATACTGTTAGTTTGTCCAACAGAATTAAGGCATTGGGTATTGCTACAGAGGGTTCTAGTGTTTTAAAAGCTGATAAACTTAATGCTATAATTGATTCTTCATTATATGTTAATGGTAGAGCAACCATTCAAGACTCATTGAGGGTAAAAGGTAATGTATTAATCGACTCTAATTTATATGTAAAAGGTTTCTTAAGAGTAGGAGGTAAGTTGCAATTAGATTCTGGATTTAACTTCAAAGACTCTTTATTAGTTTCAAGAGGCGCTAGGATAGATTCTAGTTTAATTGTTAAGGGTAAAATAATTGTTAGTGATTCTATTTTAGCTAAAGGCAATGTATTAATCGACTCAAATTTATATGTAAAAGGAGTTAATATTTTTTCAAAATTAATTACTGATTCTACTTTACTTGCTGGGCGTATCAATATAGAAAATACAAGAGCAACAACTGCTGAAGCATTGAAAGTGAACTTTACTGATACGGCAGCGATGTTGAATGCATACAGATTATCCATGATTGACAAGGATGCTTACAAAATAAGTAACAATACAGTAGTTGCAGCTTTGGTTGCGGATACCGCTACCTTAATTACAAGATTAGGATATAAAGTAAATGCAGCAGATACAGCAGCGATGTTGTCTAGCCGTTTTGCTAGAGATACTGCATCTTTATCTAATAGAATTAATACACTTAATGCTAGCGCTAGTGCTAACTTAGCCGCAGAAGTATTAAGGGCTACAACTCAAGAGAATCTAAAAGTAAATTATACTGACACAGCAGCGATGTTGAATACGTATAAATTATCCATGATTGACAAGGATGCTTACAAAATAAGTAACAATACAGTAGTTGCAGCTTTGGTTGCAGACACTGCTACCTTAATTACAAGATTAGGATATAAAGTAAATGCAGCAGATACAGCAGCAATGTTGAATGCGTATAAATTATCCATGATTGACAAGGATGCTTACAAAATAAGTAACAATACAGTAGTTGCTGCTTTGGTTGCGGATACTGCTACCTTAATTACAAGATTAGGATATAAAGTAAATGCAGCAGATACAGCAGCGATGTTGAATGCGTATAAATTATCCATGATTGACAAGGATGCTTACAAAATAAGTAACAATACAGTAGTTGCTTCTTTGGTTGCGGATACCGCTACCTTAATTACAAGATTAGGATATAAAGTAAATGCGGCAGACACAGCAGCAATGTTGTCTAGTCGTTTTGCTAGAGATACTGCATCATTATCTAACAGAATTAATGCACTTAATTCTAGTGCTGGTGGTGACTTAGCCGCAGAAGTATTAAGGGCTACAACTCAAGAGAATCTAAAAGTAAATTATACTGATACAACAGCGATGTTGAATGTGTACAAATTATCCATGATTGACAAGGATGCTTACAAAATAAGTAACAATACAGTAGTTGCTGCTTTGGTTGCAGATACTGCTACCTTAATTACAAGATTAGGATATAAAGTAAATGCAGCAGACACAGCAGCGATGTTGAATGCGTACAGGTTATCCATGATTGACAAGGATGCTTACAAAGTAAGTAACAATACAGTAGTTGCAGCTTTGGTTGCGGATACTGCTACCTTAATTACAAGATTAGGATATAAAGTAAATGCGGCAGACACAGCTGCTATGTTGAATGTGTACAAATTATCCATGATTGACAAGGATGCATATAAAGTAAGTAATGATGCGGTGGTAGCTTCTTTGGTTGCGGATACTGCTACCTTAATTACAAGATTAGGATATAAAGTAAATGCAGCAGATACTGCAGCCATGTTGAATACGTATAAATTATCCATGATTGACAAGGATGCTTATAAAGTAAGTAATGATGCTGCGGTTGCTGCTAATTTGACTAAGCAAATAAATGATTCGTCATTATTGGCTGCAAAAATTGTTATTAATACTGCTGAAATTGTCACGCTTGCAAATAAACAAGTATTTGACTCCTCGCTTTTAAGAGGTTTAATTGAACTTAATGTGTCAACTATTAATACTAATTTATTAAAAGAACAAACGGACTCCTCAACATTAGCATCAAGAATTTTTTCTGATTCTAGTTTACTAAGAAACTTAATTAGTTCAAACACGAGTGACATTGCTACGCACACTACTAATATTGCAAATAATACCATAAATATTGGACAAAATGCAACAGATATTGCTGCTAATACACTTGCCATAAATGACAGGGTAAATTATACAGATATTCCTGCATTTTTACTTCCGTATTTAAAGAAGGATGATACTTTAAGTATGTTGGCAGTATATAGAGCTGCAATGATTGATAACAATGCTAAAATTGCTGCATTAATTACTGACACTGCATCTTTAGTTGCAAGATTTGGATTTAAAGAAGACCTTGCCAATAAAAGTACAGACATAAATGGTGATGCAACTTCAGATACAAAGTACCCTTCCGTTAAATCGGTTAAGGACTTTGTTGATAATGCTATTTCACAATCTACACCAGATGCTACCACTATATTAAAAGGTAAAATTCAATTGTCAGGTGATTTAACTGGAATAGCAGCAGCTCCTACAGTTAATAGTGTTGGTGGTTCAAGCTCAACAACTATTCACACTGCAGAATTATTGGCCAATACTGCTACAGAATTGAATACCAATAATGCGATTGTAAAACGAGATGCTAGTGGAAATTTTAACGCTGGAATAATTACTGCTGAACTAGCAGGTAATGTAACAGGTAATGTAACAGGAGCTTTAACCGGTAATGCTACTACCGCAACAACATTGGCTGCATCAAAATCAATTTATGGTAATGCATTTGACGGAAGTACAGATTTAACGCAAGTTATTGAGGGTACTTATGGTGGAACTGGTATAAATAACGGAAGCAATACAATCACATTAGGTGGAAATATATTAACAGCAAATAGTTTTACAATGGCTGGTAATTATAGCACTACATTAACAAGTGTAGGTGCTACCAATATCACTTTGCCAACATCAGGTACTATTTCTACCCTATCAGGAACAGAGACTTTGACAAATAAGACTATTGCAAATGCAACACTTACCGGCATACCAACTGCACCAACTGCATCGGCTGGTAATAACAGTTCGCAAATAGCTACAACGGCTTTTGTATTAACCACAACAGCAGCAGCTACTCCAGACGCAACGACAATATTAAAGGGAAAGCTAATGTTAGCAGGAGATTTAACCGGTTCAGCGGATGCGCCAACCGTTAAAACTTTTGCAGGGGTGAACACGGCTACCATGTCAACAATTAATACCACAGTTGCTGCAGCAACTAGTTTAAATACGGGTAATGCTATTGTAAAAAGAGATGGTAGTGGAAATTTTAATGCAGGAATGATTACTGCGAATTTAACTGGTAACGCAAGCACTGCAACAACGCTAGCTTCTGCAAAAACAATTTATGGCAATGCATTTGACGGTAGTGCAGATTTAACGCAAGCAGTTGAGGGTACTTATGGTGGTACTGGAGTAAATAACGGAAGCAATACTATCACATTAGGAGGAAATATATTAACAGCAAATAGTTTTACTACAGCAGGTAATTATAGTACAACATTAACAAGCATAGGAGTTACCGATATTACCTTGCCAACTACAGGTACTATTGCAACATTAGCAGGAACTGAAACCCTTACAAACAAGACTATTGTAGACGCAACACTTATAGGTATACCAACTGCACCAACAGCAACTGTTGGAACTAGTACCACGCAAATAGCAACCACTGCTTTTGCAATGGAAGCAACACCTAATGCGTCGAGTTCAGCGTTAGGAAAAATACAATTAACAGGAGATTTATCTGGTACTGCAACTTCTCCTGCTGTAGCATCAGTGGGTGGTTCTGCAGCAACAGATATTCATTCAGCTGAATTATTGGCCAATGCAGCAACTAATAATAATAGTAGTAGTACAATTGTAAAAAGAGATGCCATTGGTAATTTTACTGCTGGAACAATAACTGCAAACTTATTGGGTACAGCCACAAATGTTACTGGTATAGTAGCAGGTGTAAATGGAGGAACAGGTGTAAATAATACTGGAAAAACAATTACACTTGGCGGTAATATTAATACGGGTAAAAACTTTATTACAACTGGTACCACAGTTTCAAATGCTTCCGATATCACTTTAAAAACTACAGGTACAACTAATTTAACATTACCTACTACAGGAGTTCTGGCTTCACTTGATGGATCAGAAAATTTAACTAATAAAACTATAAATGGTTTAACGTTAACACCTGCCGCAATTGGATTTAGTATTGCTGGAGGTACCATTTCAAAAACAATTTCTTTAACTGACGACGCAACTATATCCGGAACAAATACGGGAGATCAAACCATTAGTTTAACTGGAGATATCACAGGGTCTGGGTCTGGTACTTTTTCAACTACTTTATCGAATTCAGGGGTAACTAGTGGAGTATATGGTGGAGCCACTTCAGTTCCTACTATTACTGTAGATGAAAAGGGAAGAATCATAAGTGCTGCTAATACCGTAATCACGGGTGTTTCTTCCATTGGCTCTGCTTTAGAGAGTGGAAAAATAATTGTGGGTGACATAGATAATAAAGCGGCTAAAGTGGATATGACGGGTGACATTAGTATTGACAATAATGGTACAACTTCTATTGGTCTTAATAAAGTGACTACGCAACATATTGCGAATTTAAATATTACTTATGATAAGATCCAATATGTAAGCGCAAGTAATAGAATATTAGGACGAACAAGTGCAGGTGCTGGAAAAATAGAGGAAATTGCTACAACAGGAACTGGAAATGTGGTTAGAGCGGTTAGTCCTGTATTTACAGGAACACCAAAAGTACCAACTGCAGCTTATCCTTCAAATGACAGTACGATTGCTAGTACCATGTATGTAACTACTGCAATAAGTAATATATCAGCAAACTCTGTTACAGGAGTTTTAACTGGGGCCAACGGAGGTACCGGTGTAAATAATACTGGTAAAAAAATTACCCTTGGAAGAAACCTTACTACTACTGGTACCTCAGGTTCAAATGCTTCTGACATTATTTTTAAAACTACTGGTCCAACAGAATTAATACTTCCAACATCGGGTACACTTGCAACAACAAGTGATATAACAGGAAGTTCTGTCAACGGACAAAGTATTACAGGTGTAATTAATCCAAATAATGGGGGTACGGGAATAGACAATGGAAGTAATACAATTACAGTAGGAGGAACTTTTAATACTGCTGCAGATTTTACTACGAC
>Ga0075464_10000853_pt1 | contig 13537 bp, 9 predicted proteins | sample DEB19_08_DNA_5_FD_75068 | JGI IMG/M metagenome (GOLD analysis project Ga0075464, IMG submission 75068) | Aqueous microbial communities from the Delaware River and Bay under freshwater to marine salinity gradient to study organic matter... | ecosystem: Environmental > Aquatic > Marine > Coastal ...
CACCCCACTCCAGTCAAACATCATACCCTCGCAAATCATATTGCTTAATGCAACCAGTCCAAATTGTAACATTAAGGGACTTGGCTTGGCCCACATTTTACCAACTGGTTGTGTATTGGTTTCACTTGGCAATAAATAGCTATGTGCGAAAAATAAAAATAGCCACCCTGTAATAGCTACTGTTGCAAACTGTTGCAAGGGCGAAATGGATTGTGCTACAAAAAAGCCCCCCAATAATCCACCTACGAATCCGGCCATACTCCAAAAACCATGAAACATGGCAATGATACTTTTCTCAAATAATTTAGACAATGCTGCTGCTTGTGTATTCACAGATACATTAAACATATTACCTGCCATGCCAAATAAAAATAAACAAATAGCAAGCTGAAAAGTAGTTGTTGCAATACCCAGACTCACTAATGTAATTGGATATATAATTGCTGCAATAGTGACAATTTTTTTACTTCCATATTTAGAGGTTAAACTTCCTGAAATTGGGATACCCAAAAAAGACCCAATAGGAAGAAAAAATAACAATCCTCCAAAAGCACCATCACTTAAACCCAACTGAGATTTAATGTCTGGGATACGACTAGCCCAGCTAGAAAAACACAAACCAGTTAGGAAGAAAAAGCCCGATAATATGATTCGTCTCGTTTTTGGTGATATTGTAGCTTCTGTCATACTGCAAAGATGTATAATTTATGGGAATTGGGCTATATTTGCAGTCCTATCATATTTCAATAGTTTCATATGTATCGTACACACCATTGTGGAGAGTTAAATATTCAGTCTGTAAATAAACATGTAACCCTAGCTGGTTGGGTGCAAACCATTCGTAAGTTTGGTGCTATCACTTTTGTGGACCTTAGAGATCGTTATGGCATTACACAGTTATTAATGGGTGAAGAATTGCAACAACAATTAGACGCTCAACCATTGGGACGTGAATTTGTGATTCAAGTTAAAGGAACTGTTATTGAACGTTCAAGTAAAAACTTAAATATTGCTACTGGAGAAATTGAAATAAAAGTGGCTGAGTTTAAAATACTGAACGCTTCTATAGTCCCTCCTTTCACTATTCAAGACGACACAGATGGCGGTGATGATATTAGAATGAAATATCGCTATTTAGATTTAAGAAGAAACGCAGTTAAAAAGAATATTGAATTAAGATATAGTGTAAACCGCGCAACAAGAAACTACTTGCATGAGAAAGGCTTTATGGATATTGAAACACCCTTCTTAATTAAGTCAACACCAGAAGGTGCACGTGACTTTGTGGTGCCAAGTAGAATGAATGAAGGGGAGTTTTATGCATTACCTCAATCACCTCAAACTTTTAAGCAATTATTAATGGTAAGTGGCTATGACAGATACTACCAGATTGTGAAATGTTTTAGAGACGAGGATTTAAGAGCAGACAGACAACCAGAGTTTACTCAGATTGACTGTGAGATGAGCTTTGTAGAGCAAGAAGATATCTTAAACATGTTTGAAGGTTTAATTAAAAGTATTTTCAAAGACGTTAAGAATATAGATTACACAGATACCGTACAAAGAATGACTTGGGAAGACGCTATGTGGAATTATGGTAACGACAAACCAGATATTCGTTTTGGAATGGACTTGTGCAACTTGAAAAAGCCAGCACATGTATTCTCGGATAAAGAAGATAAAGCTGCATTAATAAACGGTGTTGACTTTAAAGTGTTTGACGAAGCAGAAACTGTTATCGCAATTGCTGCACCAGGCTGTAGCGAGTACTCTCGTAAGCAAACAGACGAATTAACAGAATGGGTTAAGCGTCCTCAAATTGGCATGAAAGGATTGGTATTCATAAAATGTAATGCGGACGGAACTTTCAAAAGTAGTGTTGACAAATTTTACTCAGAAGACAAATTAAAAGCCATTGCTAACGCAGCGAATGCGAAAGCAGGTGACTTAGTTTTAATATTAGCTGGTGCCGAAGAAAGAACGCGTAAAGCAATAAGCGAATTACGTTTGGAATTAGGAAAGCAACTAGGCTTCCGTAAAGAAGATGAATTTAGATTGTTATGGGTAATGGACTTCCCATTATTTGAATATGACGAAGAAGGCAACCGTTGGGTAGCAAGACACCATCCGTTCACTTCGCCTAAGCCTGATCATATTGACATTATGATTAACAATGCGCCTGAGATTAAGGATGCTGCAAAATATTTAGAACACCCTTATGCTAATATCAAAGCGAATGCATATGATATGGTATTAAACGGAAATGAAATTGGTGGTGGTTCTATTAGAATATTCCAAAGAAACCTACAAGAGAAAATGTTTGCTGCTTTAGGTATGACACCAGAAGAAGCGAATCATAAATTTGGATTCTTATTAGGTGCTTTTGAATATGGTGCACCTCCGCACGGTGGTATCGCATTTGGCTTTGATCGATTATGTGCTTTATTAGGTGGCAGTGAAAGTATTAGAGACTTTATTGCATTCCCTAAAAACAATAGTGGTCGTGATGTAATGTTAGACGCTCCAAGTACTATTGACGATAAACAATTTGAAGAATTACATATCAAACTTAATTTAAAATAGAAGCATGCCTAATAATTTAAAATTGTATACGGTACTCTCCTACTTTTTAATTCCAATTTCATTATTCTTTGGATTCCTTGACGGTATATTTCTATTATCCGCAATCACCAATCCAAGCATCCTGATTTTTGTGTTTGTAATTGCTTGTTTGGTTATTTATACTTTTGCAAGTTTTAAATTCTTAAAGCAGGGTGTAGAAAAAGAACAGGAATTGAGCAGTCGCTTAAAAGACTGGATTAAAGTAAATGCCTATGTAAGTTTATTTTTATGTAGTTTATTTTTTATCAATTCTATTAGTATCTTAATTTCATCAGACATGACTTTATTAAAATACATAGACGAATTAATGCTACAACAACCAGGCCTGCCTCCTGAAGCTACAGCCGCTTTAATCTTATCTGTATTGAAAGTGGCAGCTATATTTTTATTAATTACTGGCATGATTGGCTTAGTTCATATTAGAACCACATTAAGACTAGTTAAACAATACGACCACTTGTTCAAGTAGCCTTGGTTATTTTGTATCTTTATATAGATGAATCCTTCTATTCCATTAGCCGAAAGATTACGTCCGCAAACCCTTGCTGACTTAGTAGGACAAGCACACTTGTCTGGGGAAAATAGTGTCCTACAAAAAGCAATTTCAAAAGGCAAAGTGCCTTCTATGATTTTATGGGGCCCTCCTGGAGTAGGTAAAACAACTTTAGCAAACATTATTGCTACCACTTTTAATAGTGCCTATTACCAACTTAGTGCCATTAGCAGTGGCGTCAAAGAACTAAGGGAAGTTATTGAAGAAGCTAAAACAAAAGACGGTGCCATCTTATTCATAGACGAGATACACCGATTCAATAAAGGTCAACAAGATGCTTTATTAGGTGCTGTTGAAAAAGGTATAATTACATTAATTGGGGCTACCACCGAAAATCCGAGTTTTGAAGTGAATAGCGCCTTGCTAAGTAGGTGCCAGGTTTTTATTTTAAAAGCATTAGACAAAACAGGATTAGATCAACTAGTTCAACAAGCAATCCAAAAAGACGATTTATTTAAAAAACATACTATTGAAATTAAAGAAACAGAAGCTTTATTTCAATTGTCTGGAGGCGACGGTCGTAAACTATTAAATCTTTTAGAACTATCTGTAGAAGCATTGATTGGCACTTCTAATTCAAAAGAACCACTCCTATTAACTAATGACTGGGTAATGGAAGTGGCTCAGACTAATATTGCACTATACGATAAGAACGGAGAAATGCACTATGATATAATTTCTGCATTTATTAAGAGCATGAGGGGCTCCGATCCTAATGGAGCTATCTATTGGTTGTCAAGAATGATAGCAGGTGGAGAAGATGTGAAATTTATAGCTAGACGCATGTTGATATTTGCTAGCGAAGACATTGGCAATGCAAATCCGAATGCTTTTTTATTAGCCAATAGTTGTTTTGATGCGGTCAATAAAATAGGCTATCCAGAAAGCAGAATTATACTTTCACAATGTGCCATTTATTTAGCAAGTTCTGCTAAAAGCAATGCAGCAATAGAGGCGATTGACAAGGGATTGTCTTTAGTTAATAAAACAGGTAATCTTCCAGTACCACTTCATTTACGCAATGCACCAACTAAATTAATGAAGGACTTATCCTACGGAAAAGAATATAAGTATGCTCATATGGGTGAAAATAATTTTCTAGAACAAGAATACTTACCAGACGAAATAAAAGGAACAGCATTATTTCAACCACAGAAAAATGCTAGAGAACAAGAACTTAAAAAGTTTTTAAGTGAGCGTTGGAAAGGCAAGTATGGATATTAGACGTATTTATAGCATATATACGCCTACTATTTATTTCTAATGATTTTTAATAATAAAGGCCTCGTTTCGAGGCCTTTATTATTAGTATACTATTATTTAAAAATAGTCTACTCAAAATTTAATTAACTATTTTCTCTGGAACTGCACGACCAACAATACCTGCTGCAGCACCTCTGTCACCACCCTCATGGTATTCAGCATCTTCATTTACATCCCATAGGTCAAACAATTCCTTTCCTGCAATAATATTCTTAGCAGCTAACATAGCAGTCATCATACTATGATCCTGATTATTGTATTTATGCATACCATTACGTCCTACTAAATACAAGCCTTTATATTGCTTTAATGCTTCGCGAATCACATTTAAATGATCCTTGTATTCATGATCGTATACAGGATACGCTTTTGGTTGTCTAACAACGTAACCGTCAACAATAGCAGATGGTTTAGTTAAGCCAATTTGATCAATCTCTTTTGTACCTAATGCAATTAAGTCTTCATTAGTACTAGTCCACAAGCCGTCCCCTTCAAAACAGAAATACTCTAAACCATAACATGCCATTTCAGGATCTGGGACCATAAAAGGACTCCAAGATTTAAAGTTTTGAATACGTCCTACTTTTACATTTGGCTCGTGAATATAAATCCAGTTATCACTAAATGCATCTTGATCCTTACAAATTAAAACCACGGTTAAGAAATCTCTATATTTCAATTGACTAGCTGCAAATAATACTGGCGCTGGGAATGCTGGCGCAACTGCAGGAATTAACTCACGCATTGGAGCCGAGGATAATACATAATCAAAGCCTTCTAAAACCGCTCCAGTTGAAGTGTATACTTTCCAGCTTTCTCCTACTTTCTCAATCTTATTCACCCCTGTATTCATCTCAATCTTCACACCTAACGCTTTACTCTTCACCACACATTCTTCCCACATCATACCAGGACCACGTTTTGGATAACGGAATGAATCAATCAATGTCTTTATCACATCACCCTTACTCTTCTTACCTGATGGTTTAAATAATGCATTCCATACCGCACTACTTAATGACAATCCTTTAATACGTTGCGCTGCCCAATCAGCAGAAATTTCTTTACAAGGTATACCCCATACTTTTTCTGTATAGGTTCTGAAAAATATATTAAATAATCTTTTACCAAATTGATTCGTTACCCAGTCTTCAAAATTTTGCGGGTCTTTAACTGGAAATAATTTTGCCATCAAATAACTCATCACGCATAAAAAGCTTTCAAAAATACCTAATTTCATTAGGGCTTCAAATGCAGCCAATGGATAAGAGAAAAACTTTTTATTATAAAAAATACGAGAACTTCTTGGGCGCTCTAATAATTCGTCTGCTAAAATTTCGGTCCAGAAATCTTCTACTTCTTTTGACTTTGAGAAAAAGCGGTGACCGCCAATATCAAAATGGTATCCTTTATAAGATTCTGTTCTTGAAATACCTCCCACATATTGAGGGTCTTTTTCAAACACCGTTACGTCTTGTGCCGCCTTTCCTAATAAATAGGCAGCGGTTAACCCTGCTGGACCTGCACCAATAATGGCTACTTTTTTGCTCATGGAGGAAGATAATTTGGGCAAAATTGCAAAAATATATTGGGATTGCCATCATTATTGCTAATAGAGTTTATATTATGCCCTATTTTTGTGAATATGTCAACGAATTCAACCATTCAATGGGTTACTAAACCCTTTTCTGCACTTACAGTAGACGAACTTTATGCAATACTTCGTCTAAGAAGTGAGGTATTTGTAGTAGAGCAAAACTGCGTGTTTTTAGACATGGACAATAATGATCAAATTGCTTACCATACTATGGGCTGGCTTGACAATGAATTAGTTGCCTCTACTAGATTATTTAATGTGGACCAAAGCTATCAAGGTTACCAAAGTATTGGCCGAGTTGTTGGCTCCCCAAGACATAGAGGTATTGGTGCAGGAAAAGCTTTAATGCAATATTCAATTGCCGAATGTGAAAGACTATTTGGCAAGCATGCCATTAAAATAGGCGCACAATTATATTTGAAGAAATTTTATGAAGAACAAGGATTTGAACAAGCTGGTGAAATGTATTATGAAGACGCCATTGAACATATTCCTATGATTAGAAAATAACATAATGCTAAAGCATTTCTAATGACAAATATTTAGCAGTATGTGATTTTGATTTCTTTACCATCTCTTCTGGAGTGCCTTTAAACTGAATCACACCTCCACCACTCCCTCCTTCTGGACCTAAGTCAATTAAATAGTCGGCAACCTTAATCACATCCATATTATGTTCAATAACTAATACAGTATTGCCTCTTTCCACTAATCTATTCAATACCCCAATCAAAAGTTTAATGTCTTGAAAATGCAAGCCAGTAGTAGGTTCATCTAAAATATAAAAAGTCTTACCGGTATCTTTCTTGCCAAGCTCTGTTGCTAATTTAACACGCTGTGCTTCTCCTCCACTTAAAGTAACAGCGGACTGTCCTAATGTAATATAGCCCAAGCCCACATCCTGTAATACTTTTACCTTTCTATAAATAAATGGTACCGCTTGGAAAAACTCACAAGCTTCTTCTACTGTCATATTTAATACATCACTAATCGACTTACCCTTATATCTAATTTCTAAAGTCTCTCTGTTATATCTTTTACCAGCACATTTTTCACAATGCACATATACGTCTGGCAAAAAATTCATTTCTATAACACGCATTCCACCTCCTTCGCAAACCTCACATCTTCCACCCTTCACATTAAATGAAAAACGACCCGCTTGATAGCCTCTAATTTTAGCTTCTGGAACCGATGCAAAAAGGGTTCTAATATCTGTAAAGAATCCACAATACGTTGCTGGATTACTTCTAGGAGTTCTTCCAATTGGCGACTGATCAATCTCAATTACTTTGTCAATATGTTCTAAACCTGTTACCGATTTAAACGGCATAGGCTTGGTCTTACTTTTATAACAATATTGAGATAGTATTGGATACAATGTCTCATTAATTAAAGTAGACTTTCCACTTCCACTCACGCCCGACACTACTGTAAATGTTCCCAAAGGAAAATCGCAGTCTACTTTTTGTAAAGTATTTCCAGTGGCCCCTTTTATACTTATCGTTTTCCCATTCCCCTTCCTTCTTTCTGCAGGAACTTCAATCATTTTCTTACCTGCTAAATACAAAGCAGTGTCAGATTTTAGTTTAACTATTTCTTTGGGCGTTCCCTGTGCAACAATATGACCACCATGAATACCTGCACGTGGACCAATATCCACTAGATAATCAGAAGCCATCATGATATCTTTGTCGTGCTCCACTACTAATACAGTATTGCCAATATCTCTTAATTGCTTTAATGCAACAATAAGTCTTTGATTGTCTCTTTGATGCAACCCAATAGACGGCTCGTCTAAAATATAAGTAATGCCTTGCAATTGAGACCCTATTTGTGTTGCTAGTCTAATTCTTTGTGACTCTCCTCCACTTAATGATTTAGAAGGTCTACTTAAGGACAAATAGGACAAACCTACATTCATTAAAAATGAAATACGGTCGTCTATCTCTTTTAAAATACCAGCTGCAATTTGAGTGTCCTTCTTGTCTAATTTTGCAGGTAGTTTTTTAAACCATTCTTGCAAGTCATCTAAATGCATATCATTCAATGCTGCAATATTTTGTTCATTCACCTTAAACCATAAACTCTCTTTTTTCAACTTAGCACCGTTACAAACTGTGCAAGTATTTAATTCCATAAACTGCTCCACCCAGCCTTTTAATACTTCTGTACTTTGAGAAGAAGTAAACCACCTCTTAAGCATGGGCACAATTCCTTCATAACTTCCTGTGAAAGTGTCTGGAATGCTTTCGTCATTCAAATCCAAGTCGAATGAATTTGAAATATTTTTATCGCCAAATAATATTAAATCTAACTGCTCTTTAGTTAAACTAGTAATGGGTTTGTCTAAACTAATTTTATATTTTTTTGCGAACTGCTTAACTTGATTAAATACGCTTGCCTCTCTTGCCTCTCCCAATGGAGCTACCCCACCTTCATTAATACTAAGAGCAGTATCCGGCATTAATAATTGCATGTCTATTGCATACACGTTCCCCAGTCCTTTACAATTTGGACAAGCTCCATATGGTGAGTTAAATGAGAAACTATTTGGTGATGGCTCTTCGTAGCTTAATCCAGTAGCTTCACACATAAGTTGCTTAGAATACTGAACTACTTTTGTTTTCCCCTCAACCAATAAGAACATTAAACCATTTCCCATTTTAAGACATTGCCCCACACTCTCTGATAAACGTGTTTTCATAGCGTCTGTAACAGGAATTCTGTCTACTACTATTTCAATATCGTGAATCTTATATCGGTCTACCTGAAACTTAGGTCTTATCTCCATAATCTCACCGTCCACTCTTGCCTTAACAAAACCCTTTTTCCTAATTTCTTCAAACAATTCTCTATAATGTCCTTTTCTTCCTCTTACTACAGGTGCTAATAAATTAATTTTTTGATCCTTAAACTGTGTGAAAATATTTTGAACAATCTCGGCTTCTGAAAACTTCACCATGGGCTTGCCTGTATTGTAACTATACGCCTTACCAATTCGAGCATACAACAACCTTAAAAAGTCATAAAGCTCAGTAACGGTTCCCACAGTAGACCTTGGATTTTTGTTAGTCGTTTTTTGCTCAATAGCAATTACTGGTGAAAGTCCTGTAATTTGATCCACGTCTGGCCTTTCCATTTGCCCCATAAACTGACGCGCATAGGCACTAAAACTTTCCATATAGCGTCGTTGACCTTCATTATATAAAGTATCAAAAGCCAGGGAGGATTTACCACTCCCACTAACTCCAGTAAAAACGACTAATTCGTTTTTTGGAATTGCGATATCAAAATTTTTAAGATTGTGCTCTCGGGCACCAATTACTTTTATTTGTTCTTTTTCTTGGCTCATGTGGATAGGCAAAGTTATAACAACCATTTAAATAATTAGTTGACTAAACCCCCTAAGATTTGTAAATTTGTACAGCTTTTTACCCTAGTTAATGAATATGAACATCCAAAATCACATACAATATAATACTGCTAGGCTTATTTCATTCTTATTAGCATTAATCTTGATAGGAACTAGCCTTATCTGGGGACGTGAAACCCTATTTTTATTATTCAATAAAGATCTTGGCAGCTTTACAGACCATTTTTTTGTTATTTGGACTGGTATGGCCGAGGGGTGGATATGGATTCCTTATTTAATTATTGTGTTTGGTTATTTTAAAAAAGATTGGCAATTTATAGTGTATAGTTTTGTAGGATCCACGTTATTAACGCAAATACCCAAGCAATTGGTTTTTGAAAAAATAACAAGACCTTTTGCTAGCAATATTCCAAAATCATTAATTCACACAGTTGCTGGAGTGGATATGCATACCTTAAATAGTTTTCCTTCAGGTCATACCGCAACCGCATTTACCTTATTTCTGTTGACTGTATATTTATTTGAGAATAAATGGGTTTTGACAATAGGTTTAATTTATGCTCTACTTTGTGGCTATTCCAGGGTATACCTTGGACAACACTTCCCATTGGATTTGGGTGGAGGTATTTTAGCCGCTATTTTGTCTATAGAAATTTCTAAAAGAATTCGTAAAATATAATTAAGATGTTTAAAAAAATTAGCCTTGCAATTATTGCAATTGCATTTGTTTCTATTTCCTGGAGTCAGGACACTACGCAGCAAATTGTTGCTGGCAGAATGAATGATAAAGCACAAACAAAAAAACCATATGTGGTTTTAATTTCAATAGACGGTTACAGATCCGATTTTACCGAATTACATGATGCCAAATTTTTACAATCTATTACTAAAACAGGAGTTCGTGCCACCTATATGGATCCTGCATTTCCAACACTTACTTTTCCCAACCACTACTCAATTGTAACTGGCCTTTATCCTTCCCACCACGGATTAGTTGATAATACTTATTTTGATAAAGCAAGTGGAGAAGAATATCGCATGGGTAATAAAAAAATGGTTGCCGACGGAAAATGGTATGGTGGAACTCCATTATGGGTTTTAGCTGAACAACAAAAAATGTTGTCTGCTAGTTTTTATTGGGTAGCGAGTGAAGCTGCTATTCAAAACACAAGACCTACTTATTATTACATATACAATGAGAAAACAGCTATTGCAACTCGTATTAAAGCTGTTAAAGATTGGCTAAGCTTACCAGAAGAACAAAGACCACATTTAATTACTTTTTATTTTCCTCAAGTAGATCATGATGGACATGAGTATGGCCCAATAGACAAACATACTACTAAGGCAGTTCAATTTGTTGACAGTAGTATTAATGCATTGCAAACAGAATTAGCTTCTCTTAAATTACCTATTAATTATATCGTAGTGTCAGACCATGGCATGGTTAATGTTGACAATACCAATACAATGGGAATGCCTGCTGCTATTGACACTGCAGCCTTTAGAGTTCCTTGGGGAGACGCTTTAATTCATTTATATGCCAAAGACGCTAATAAAATTGAATCCACTTATGAAGCTTTGAAAAAAGATACTTCAATTACTGTTTATAAATTAAACGAAACACCTGCATATTGGCATTCTAAGAAAAGTGACGATAAATACAATAGAATTGGAGATTTAATTGTTACCCCTCATTTGCCTAAAGTATTTAATTTTTCAAAGAGAAAAACAACTTTAGGGAAACATGGATTTGACAATCATACTGTCGAAATGCGCGCCTATTTTTCAGCATGGGGACCTGCATTTAAAAAAGGATTACAAATTGAGCATTTCGAAAATGTAAACGTATACCCTTTGATTGCACATATTTTGGGACTTAAATATGACGAGACAAGTATTGATGGAAAATTTGAAGCACTCAAGAAAATATTAAAATAAGAATAGCTGCATATATGAATTAAATTTAGTCATGTATGCATCTTACTGAGAATCCCCCAATTTTTCCCTGGGCACTTTGAGCAAATGTACCACCACCACTAACTAAACTCCAGGCATAAGCAGACCCAGCACCTGCTGACGTTTCGTTTGTAGTCCAGAAATAAGTAGATTGATTTAACCCACTAAAGGTCGTGGTGCCCATATAGCCAGTTCCTACTGCTTTAAAATTATATATATCTGTACCTAAATCGTTGGCCCAATGCAACGTTCCTATTTCCTTTAATGCATTCCCATTTCCTACTATTGTTGTACTTAAAGTACTAAATTCTGCAGTAGTAGGAACATGCCAATTCGCAGGACATACATTTCTTACATCAGTGATGGCATACCAATTATAAAGCCTTCCATAGATTGCATCATTTGCAGCATTATTATTCACCGAACAAGAAGCGGGTGTCGTCTTCCCTGCAAATATAGACGTAGTGTAATAGGGAATTGTTTCTCCATTTTCAAACACAGTCGTGTTTAAATTACTAGTTGCCCAAAGTTGAGATCCTATCATACCTTGAGGTCCAATTAAATAGCCCTGCGGTATCACTTGTGCATTTGAAATACCTGGTATAAGTAAAATGCATAAAAAGATTATTGGGAATGTTTTTTTCATGTTAAAAATTTTGAACAATGGTTGCAAAATAAGTACTGCCATCATATATCAAAGTCACAATGTCTAATTTATTAACTGCAGAAGTGACAGTTGGAACAACCCCTCCTGCCCATCTCCATCCTACCGGAAATGTAATCGTTTTACCGCCAAGCGATTGTGCGAATTTAATTAAATAGGTCCCTACACCAGCATTCGTAAAAGTCAATGAGGTGATATTCGCCGCCAAATTCACGGTAAATACATTGCCTGCACTTAGATCAATATTGGTGGTGGCAGCGGCTGTAATATTACCAGGCATGGTAAGCTTATATCTTTTTGCAGTCACATCACTTGACGCATTAATGGTTGTTGCAGTGATGGTACCCGTATTTAAACTTGTTGCACTTGCGTCTCCTAAAATAGGTGTGACTAATGTTGGTGTATTTGCCCTTACAATATTACCTGTTCCTGTTGTTGCCGTAGTACCTAAAATACCTGCTGCGGTATTGGTCACAATGCCTGCCACATTTAATCCAACTATAGTTAAGCCTGCAAATGTTGGGCTTGCCGAACTGGCAACGGCTTGTCCAATGGCAACTGTATTGCCCCCTGTTATAGACACCCCAGTACCTGCAATAATAGTAGCTTGTTTTCCATTAAATAAATTCCAATCGGAATAAGTTAAATATCCGTTTGCAGTTGTGGTAGCCGCTGAAAGTGAAATAGTATTGGTCGTTCTTGATAAAGGACTTGAAAATGTCAATGGATTCTCGAAATCAGAACCTGAAGTAGCAGCACTGACCGTTCCTGCGCCATTTGCTTTTAAGATGCCTGTTATATTTCCCGCACCTCCATGAAACGCATCTATTACAGTTCCTAACCAAGTACCAGTAGTTATTGAACCTATCGTTATTATTGCATTGGAACCAATTGCAGGTGCTGCACCAATGCTGTTATAAGAAATAGTTTTTGCAACTGAACCATTAAAGGTTGTTGTCGTAATGCCTCCTAAACCACTGTCATCAAAAGTAATTGGTGCAGGCGTGTTTGAAGTGATGGTGATATTTGCCGATCCATCAAAAGGTATACCATTGATATTTTTTGTAGCAGCTAGTTTAGTTGAGGTACCCGCATTTGCTGTAGTTGCTTGATTAAGAATAGGTATATCAGAAGCTAAAATGGATCTAAAAATTGGATTACCATTTGTGGTATTAGGTGCCGCATAAAAATACTTACTTGTCTGTGACCCAAATGGTTGCTGATAATCTGTCCCTGCACTTGCAGCTGTTACATTTCCAGATCCGTCTGCCTTTAATAGACCATTTACAACGCCAGCTCCGCCATGACTTGCATCAATTACATTTGCAGCCCAGTCCCCTGTTGTAATTGTTCCTAAAGTTGTAATATTTGCAGAACCTATTGACGGCGCTGCTCCAATGGTGTTGTAAGAAATTGTTTTAGCAACGGAACCGTCAAAACTAGATGGACTTAAAATTCCTAAACCAGTATTATTAAATGTAATTGAATTGGCATTAGTTGATA
>Ga0075464_10000854_pt1 | contig 13520 bp, 10 predicted proteins | sample DEB19_08_DNA_5_FD_75068 | JGI IMG/M metagenome (GOLD analysis project Ga0075464, IMG submission 75068) | Aqueous microbial communities from the Delaware River and Bay under freshwater to marine salinity gradient to study organic matter... | ecosystem: Environmental > Aquatic > Marine > Coastal ...
TGCCGGATCGTCAGGATTTCACCCGCTATGGGGCGGACTTGCCCGGCAGGGTCAAGGCCTGGAGCGCTGCTGCGTCAAGCAGTGAGCAACTGGCCGATGAATGGCAGCAGTGGCTTGATGCCCCCGATGCAGCCCGCGTCCTGCCGATCTAGGCGCTGACCGTCACCGCAGAGTCACCCCAGCTTTTTGACCAGCACTTTTGACTTGCGGTCCCAGTTGTACTTGCGCTTGCGGGCATCGGGCAGCCAGTCCGGGTCCATCTGCACAAAGCCGCGCTTGATGAACCAGTGCATGGTGCGCGTCGTCAGCACAAATATGCTTTGCAGGCCTGCGGCACGGGCGCGCTGCTCGATGCGTTTTAAAACCTTCTCACCGTCGCCCTGGCCCTGGGACTGTGGCGACACCGTCAGGGCTGCCATTTCAGCGGTTTTGGCCTCGGGGTAGGGGTACAGGGCTGCGCAGGCAAAGATCACGCCGTCGTGCTCAATGATGGTGTAGTTGCTGGCGTCGCGTTCTATCTCGGTGCGGTCGCGCTTGACCAGCGTGCCGTCTTTTTCAAACGGCTCAATCAGCTGCAAAATGCCGCCCACGTCGTCGGCGGTGGCTTCGCGCAGCTCCTCTAGCTTTTCATCAATCACCATGGTGCCGATGCCGTCGTGGACATAAATCTCCAGCAACAACGAACCATCGACGGCAAACGGCAAGATGTGGCTGCGCTCGACACCGCCCTTGCAGGCCTTCACGCAATGCTGCAGGTAAAACGCCGAGTCGGTCGGCTGGGTGGCACTGGGCAAGCGGGCCAGCAGCTTTTCAGCAGCCGCCAGAGGCAGCTCGGTGTCTATCGGGTTGTCGTCGCTGGCGGGCAAGTCCGGGTCCATGCGAATGCCGGCGATTTCGGTCAAAAAGATCAGCTTGTCAGCCCCCAGCTCGATGGCCACGCTGGTGGCGACTTCTTCCATGGACAGGTTAAAGGCCTCACCGGTTGGCGAAAAGCCAAACGGCGACAGCAGCACCATGGCATCGAAGTCCAGCGTGCGGTTGATGCCCAGCGTGTCGACCTTGCGCACCAAGCCGGAATGCTTGAAGTCCACGCCATCGACAATGCCGACCGGCCGGGCGGTGATGAAGTTGCCAGAGATCACCCGCACCGTGGCGCCAGCCATCGGCGTGTTGGGCAGACCCTGGCTGAACGCCGCTTCAATCTCGTAGCGCAATTGGCCAGCGGCTTCCTGTGCGCAGTCGAGCGCCACTTCGTCGGTGATTCGCATGCCGTGCGAGTATTTGGCGGCGTGGCCTTTGGCCGCCAGTTGCTCGTTCACCTGCGGCCTGAAGCCGTGCACCAAAACGATCTTGACGCCCATGCTCTGGATCAGCGCCAGGTCTTGTGCGATGTGCTGCAGCTTGCCCGCAGCAATGGCCTCGCCCGCAATGCCGACCACAAAGGTTTTGCCCCGGTGCGTGTGGATGTACGGCGCGACCGAGCGAAACCAGGGGACAAAGGTGAAATTAAAGACGGCGGACATGGGCGGGCGTTCTCTTGTCGGGCTTGAAAATTCAAAGTGTAAGGCACGCCCAGGCGCTGGTTCGATGGGGTTGATGGCGCATGTCCCGTTCATCTATGGCTTGAGTACGCGGCGGGCTCAGGTTATCTTCCAAACGGATGAAGACGTTGACACGCGGCGGGTGGGCTTGCAGCTTGCCGCGTGATGATGAAAGACAGGACATGGTGGAAAAAATAGCGATTGGCTTGTGGGGCTGTTTTTTTGGGGTGGTGGTCGTTATCCTGACCGGATCTGTATTTGCCTACGCACGCTCTTTACGCCGTATTGGTTTCAATGCGGCTCTGTCAGCGCTGGCCTCGGCTTTGTATGTGGCTGCCTATCTGGGTGGTTTGCCCAAAGCCTATGAACAGTCCGAGGCGGTGTTTTTGGCGTGGGTGACGTTGGCGGTGTCGGCGTTGCTCACCTATTTGCTGTTTGCCGTGCTTGGCGTTTTAAAGTCTGCCGCGATGCGCAAGCGTGCCGCGGTGCTGCTTGGCGCCATACTGCTGGTCGTGCTTTGGCTGGGGTGGCTTTTGTCCGCCAGGGCACTTTTCATCCTCAGCGTGGCCACGGCCTGTCTGCTTGGTCTGGTGGCTCTGGCTGGCGCACTTCAAAAAGCCTGGAAGGGCGACCGTCTGGCCTGGGCTATGGTGTTTGCCATCAGCTGCATGCTGGTCACGCTGGTGGGCCTGAACCTGATCGCCCTTGACCGCAGCCAAAGCATGTGGTCGCTACAGGCGGTCAGCGCGCTGGCTGCCACCTCGTACATGAGCATCATGGCGGCGGTGTTGTGGTCGCGTTACGCCTACCTGATTGAATTGCACAAGCTGATGGCCTACGGCCCCAGCTATGACCCGGTCACGCGCATGCGCTCGCATCAGGAAACGGGTCATATGGTCGGCGCTGTCTTCAAAAGCTTTCGGGACAAACCGCAACCGCTGGGCATTGTGACCCTGACGATCGCCAATTTGTACTCGCTGGAGCAACTGTATGGTGCGCACGCGGTGAACCATGCGCTTTTTATCTGCGCAGCACGCTTGCGCCGTACCGTGCCCGGCCATGTTGAGATGGGGCGGCTGGGCAAGGAGGGCTTTGTGCTGGTCATGCCGCATTGCAAGGAAAGCGCGAGCCTGATTGACCTGGCCCGGGTGGTGCAGGCCCGCTTGCGGCGGCCGGTTTCGCTCAATACCAGCCGTGAGCTGGAAACCCCGGGCACGCTGTGGGCGGCTGATGTCGGCGTGGGGGTGCTGATGGTGTCCAACCCGGACGTACGCGGTTCAGACGCCATTGCCATGGGGTACCGGATGTCGCACACGGCCCTCAGCTATGCCAGCCGGATGGCCTGGTTTGACCATTCGAGTGGCGAGACGGTCGAGTTGCCTGACGCCCGGCTGTTGTAAAGCGCCATCGCGGGGTGGCGTTGATAATACGAAGCTTTGATCGCTGCCCCCTTGCCGACTGAAACACCGCCCTTGCTGACTATTGATTTTCCTGAGTCGCTGCCCGTATCGGGCAAGCGCGACGAAATTACCGCCGCCATTGCCGCCCATCAGGTGGTGATTGTTTGTGGTGAAACCGGCTCTGGCAAAACCACGCAGTTGCCCAAAATCTTGCTGGCGATGGGGCGCGGCAAGCTCAACTACCCGGCGGGTCAGCGCGCCAGACTGATTGGTCATACCCAGCCACGCCGCATTGCTGCCTCCAGTGTGGCCAAGCGGATTGCTGAGGAGCTGAAAACGCCGCTTGGCGATGTGGTCGGTTTCAAGGTGCGGTTTCAGGACCGCCTGAGTCGGGATGCGTCGGTCAAGCTGATGACCGACGGCATTTTGCTGGCTGAGACACAAACCGATCCGCAGCTCTTTGCCTACGACACCATCATCATTGACGAGGCGCATGAGCGCAGCCTGAACATTGACTTTTTGCTCGGCTACCTGCGCCAGTTGCTGCCGCGCAGGCCGGACCTGAAAGTCATCATCACGTCGGCGACGATTGATGCGAACCGGTTTGCTGAGTACTTTGCTTCTGCCAAAGGCCCGGCTCCCGTGATCATGGTTTCTGGCCGGATGTTTCCCGTCGAGCAGCGCTACAGACCATTTGAAGAGTCGCGTGACTACTACCTGAACGATGCGATTGCCGACGCGGTCGACGAGCTGTGGCTCAGCCCACACAGCGCCGGTGACATTTTGGTGTTCCTGCCGGGTGAGCGCGAAATAAGGGAGGCCGCTGACCACCTGCGCAAACATCTGGCGCATCAGCCTTTGAACCGGGGCGCTGATGTGCTGCCCTTGTTTGCGCGCCTGAGCCCGGCCGAACAAGACCAGATTTTTGCCAACCACAACAACCGCCGCATTGTGCTGGCGACCAATGTGGCTGAAACATCGCTCACCGTACCCGGCATTCGGTACGTGATTGACGCAGGCACGGCGCGTGTCAAACGCTACAGCTTCAGGAGCAAGGTTGAGCAGCTGATGGTCGAGCCCATCAGCCAGGCGGCAGCCAACCAGCGTGCCGGGCGTTGCGGCCGGGTGGCCGACGGTATTTGCATCCGGCTCTATGACGCGCAAGACTTCGCGGGCCGCCAGCGCTTTACCGACCCCGAAATACTGCGCAGTTCTTTGGCCGCCGTGATTTTGCGCATGAAGGCGCTGCACCTGGGGGCGATCGAAGACTTTGCCTTCATCGAAGCGCCGCAGCGCCGTGCCATGACCGACGGCTACCAGTTGCTGGCCGAGCTGGGCGCGGTGGATGACGACAACGAACTCACACCCGTTGGGCACACGCTGGCCAAGCTGCCGCTGGACCCGCGCGTGGGCCGCATGATTCTGGAAGCCAAGGCCAGAGGTGCCCTCGATGAGGTGCTGGTGATTGCCAGCGCGCTGAGCGTGCAGGACGTGCGTGACCGCCCGATGGACAAGCAGGCCCAGGCCGACCAGGCGCATGCCAAGTTTGACGATGAGAAAAGCGAGTTTGTCGGGTATTTGAAGCTGTGGAAGTGGCTGGGCAATTCGCGCGGCGGTCACGATGCTGTTCACAAACTGACGAATCGGCAGCACGAAAACCTTTTCAGAGAAAACTTCATCAACATGCGCCGCGTCCGTGAATGGCGCGATATTCATTCGCAACTGGTGAGCACCATCAGCGAGCAAGGTTGGGACCGCACGGCGCCGGGCCGCCCCAAGCCGGGCGACGCCCCCCCGGGGGGCAGCGACGACGCGAAGCGCGGAGCGTGGGGGCCAACCGTCTTCAACAAAAAGCCCGCCAGCTACGAGCAACTGCACCAGTCCATGCTGTGCGGCTTGTTGGGTAACCTGGGCCAAAAAAGTGACGAGGAAGACTGGTACTTGGGCGCACGCGGCATCAAGTTTTACCGCCATCCGGGCGCCAAGCTGAGCAAAAAGCCAGGCCGCTGGATTGTGGCCGCCGAGCTGGTAGAAACCACGCGCCTGTTTGGTCGGGGTATCGCCAACATCGAGCCGCAGTGGATAGAGCTGGTGGCGGGTCATCTTTTAAAGAAGCAGTTGCTGGATCCGCACTGGGAAAAAAAAGCCGCGCAAGTCACCGCTCTGGAGCGCGCGACGCTGTACGGCCTGGTGGTGTACAGCGGGCGGCGTGTCAATTTTGGCCGGGTCGACCCGGTAGCGGCACGCGAGGTGTTTATCCGGGAAGCGCTGGTGGCGGGCAACTGGGACACGACATTGCCGTTTTTGAGACTGAACGAAAAGCTGATCGCCAAGGTGCAAGACCTAGAGCACAAGGCGCGCAGGCAAGACGTGCTGGTCGACGAGGAGCTGATTTACGCCTTTTATGACCAGCAGTTGCCTCTTGACGTGTGCAGCGGCGCAAGCTGCGAAGCTTGGTACAAAGAAGAAATTAAAAAGCAGCCCAAGCTGCTGCTGCTCACCCAAGAAGAGCTGATGCGCCACGAGGCGGCAGGCATCACCACGCAGGCTTTCCCGAAAATGCTGCGACTGGGCGGTGTGGACTGCTCGGCCACCTACCTGCATGAGCCGGGCGACGCCAAGGACGGCGTGACGGTGGATGTCCCGCTGTTTGCGCTGAACCAGGTCAACGAGGAGCGCTGCGAATGGCTGGTGCCGGGCATGCTCAAGGACAAGATTCAGGCGCTGATCAAAACCCTGCACCAGCGGCCTCGCTCGCGCCTGGTGCCGCTGCCGGATACGGCGGCCCGCATGGCAGAGCAACTGAACCAAGCTGAAGTGTTTGGTACCGGATCCTTGACGGATGCGGTGCTCAGGCTGGTGCGGGATGCCACAGCGGTGGATGTCAAGCGGGGTGACTTGAAGCTGGACATGCTGGCGCCGCACCTGTTCATGAACTTTCGGGTGGTCGACGAACATGGCCGGCAACTGGGTCATGGGCGCAGTCTGGCGGGCCTGAAGGGCGAGCTGGGCGTTCAGGCGCGGGGGGCGTTTCAGGCGCTGGCGGGGCTGAAGAACTTGGCGGCTTCAACGCTGGACAGCTCAAAAACACCTGTTTCAGGCCGTTTTGAGGTGTCAAATCGGCCTGCAGACCAACAAATACGTGCGCGAGCAGCTCCTGAAAGCATAGCGCCCAAAAAGGCGGAACGCTACACCTCCTGGGCCTTTGGCGAACTGCCTGAGTTGATGGAAATTAGCAAGGGCGCACAAACGCTGATTGGTTTTCCGGCGCTGATTGACTTGGGCGACGCCGTCACGATTGAGGTGTTTGACGAGCCGGAACTGGCTGCGGCCAAACATCGGGCGGGGCTGGCCAGATTGTTTGCACTGCAAATCAAGGACGCCATCAAGTACCTCGAAAAGAACCTGCCAGACTTGCAAAAAATGGCCACGGCTTACATGCTGGTGGGCCGCGCAGCAGACAACTCGGGGGGCGGCACGCTGGAAGAGCTGCGCGAGCAGATTCTGGATGTCGCGCTGAGCCGGACTTTTCTGCTGGCGCCCTTGCCCACCAACGAAGCTGAATTCAAAAAACGGCTGGAAGAGGGCCGGGGGCGTTTGACGCTGATCGCCACCGACATTGCGCGGCTGGCGGGGGGTATTTTGCTGGAATTTACCGCAGCCCAGCGCAAGGTCAAAGACACAAAAAATGCTCTGGAGGCCAGCGCCGACTGCGCCCAGCAACTGCAACGGCTGGTTCCCAAGCGGTTTTTAACTGCCACGCCTTACGCGCAGTTGCAACACTTTGCGCGCTACCTCAAAGCCATCACGGCAAGGCTGGACAAATGGCGTGCAGACCCGGCCCGTGACGCGGCCCGCATGCTGGAGCTCAAACCGCAGGAGCAGCGTTACTGGCGCCTGGTGGCAGAGCGCAAGGGGGCACTTGACGCGCGCATGCAGGAGTTTCGCTGGTTGCTGGAAGAGCTGCGGGTGAGCTTTTTTGCCCAAGAGCTGCGTACACCTCAACCCGTCAGCATCAAGCGGCTGGACAAGGTGTGGCAGCAACTGAACAGTTGATGCACATCAAGACGTGTGATGGCGTCAGCCAGGGCCGATCCGACACTCTGGGCTACAGCTTGGCCAGGCGAGCCAGGGCCGCGTTCAGGGTGTCGTCTTTTTTGGCAAAACAAAAGCGCACCACGCGCTGGTCGAAACCGTTGCCATAAAAGGCAGACAGCGGGATGGCGGCCACGCCTATTTCGGTGGTCAGCCATTTGCAAAAGTCGGCTTCGTTCAGGTCGCTGACGTCTGAAATATCGACACACTGGAAATAGCTGCCCTCACTGGGCAGCAGCTTGAAGCGGGTCTTGGCCAGACCGGCGCGAAACAAATCGCGCTTGCGCTGATAAAAAGCCGGCAAGTCCAGGTAAGCGTTCTGGTTGTTCATGTAACTGGCCAGGCCGTACTGAACGGGGGTGTTGACGGTGAACACATTGAACTGGTGAACCTTGCGAAACTCCGCTGTCAAAGCTGCAGGTGCCGCGACATAGCCGACTTTCCAGCCCGTGACATGGTAGGTTTTGCCAAAGCTGCTGACGATGAAGGCCCTGGCAGCCAGGGCAGGAAAGCGTGCAGCGCTCTGGTGAATGTGCCCCTTGTCAGCATCAAACACCATGTGCTCGTAGACCTCGTCGCTGATCAGCAGCACGTCGGTCGGCGCCAGCAGGTCCTGCAACTTCAGCATGTCGGCTTTTGTCCACACCGTGGCGCTGGGGTTGTGCGGGGAGTTGATCAGGAGGGCGCGGGTTTTTGGGGTGATGGCTGCGCTGATCTTGTCAAAGTCTGGCCTGAACGTACCGGGTGTCAAGGGCACACGCACCACCACGCCACCTGCCAGCTCGATGTTGGGAACATAGCTGTCGTAGCAGGGCTCCAGCACGATGACCTCATCACCCGGGTGCACGACCGCCAAAATGATGGTGATGATGGCCTGTGTGGCGCCGGCCGTGACGGTGATCTCGGTGTTCGGGTTGTAGCTGCGGCCATGCAGCTTGAGCAATTTGCTGGCGATGGCTTCGCGCAGCACCGGCACGCCGGGCATGGGCGGGTACTGGTTCAGCCCATCGGTCATGGCTTTTGTGACTGCGGCCACCAGTGTCGGGTCACATTCAAAATCAGGAAAGCCTTGGCCCAGATTGACGGCGTTTTTTTCCAGTGCCAGGCTGGACATGACTGTGAAAATGGTGGTGCCAACGGTGGGAAGTTTGGTCTGTAGCGAGGGTGTGCGTTCAATAACGGAGTTCATGGACTGCTTGCCTTCTATGAAAAAAGCTAAAAAATCAAAAATCGTTGGCGTGACCCGACATGGTTTTTTCAACCACACTGCGGGTCAGGTCAGGGCTCAGGAGTTCTGCAAACGTGTAGACAAAGTTGCGCAGATAGACACTGCGCTTGAAGGCCACACGCGCCACATTCACGCCAAACAGATGACCTGCGGGAATAGCAATCAAATCGCTGTTGGTGCCATCGTCCTTGATGGCCATCTCCGCCACGATACCGACGCCCAGGCCCAGACGCACATAAGTTTTGATCACGTCCGAGTCGATGGCTTCCAGCGCGATACGGGGCTGAAGGTGTTGGGCGGCAAAGGCCAGGTCGATTTTGGTGCGGCCGGTAAACGACGGGTGGTAGGTGATCAGCGGCTCCAGCGCCAGGTCTTGCAAGCTGATGTCGGTCTTGCTTGCCAGGGGGTGCGCCACGGGCAGTACCAGCATGTGCTGCCATTCATAACAGGGCAGGGTGATCAGGTCTGCATATTGGGCCAATGATTCAGTAGCAATGCCAATCTCAGCCACTTCGTCCATCAGCATCTGGGCGACCTGGTCGGGCGAGCCCTGGTGCATGCTGACATTGACCTTGGGAAAGGCTTCGCGCAATTTGGCAACCGGTTGCGGCAGCACGTACCTGGCCTGGGTGTGGGTCGTTGCAATCGACAGGGTGCCGCTGTCCTGTTTGGAGTACTGCTCGCCAATGCGTCGCAGGTTACCGACTTCACGCATGATCAGATCAACGCTTTTGAGCACATGCTGGCCGGGCTCCGTCACACGCTTGAGGCGCTTGCCGTGACGGGCAAAAATTTCAACGCCCAACTCTTCTTCGAGTTCGATGATGGCCTTGGAAATGCCCGGCTGCGATGTGTGCAGGGCACGTGCGGTTTCGGTCAGGTTCAGGTTGCGCCTGACGGCTTCCTGAACAAATCGGAATTGATGAAGGTTCATATCTTTTTTGGGCTAATCATTGGTTTTATTATGCCTTCAGGTTGCTAAGAAAACCTCGTTTTCATGTGTGTCTGTCAAGCCAAGGCGAGATCTGCCATCAAGGTGATCAGGGCCGGGTTTTCACCTGCGGTGGGCAGCAGCTCGACCGTTATTTTGGGATGAGCCAGCCGAATGTCTTGAATCAGCAGTGGCAAATCCTCTCTGGCGTGCTTTCCCACACCCAAAAAAAGCGGGAATACCTTTATTTTGTGCGCGCCAGCAGCTATTAAATCTGTAGCGGCGTCTGGCAGACTGGGCAGGCAAAGCTCAAGGTAGGCGCAGCGCACCAAGGCGGACGCAGAGCGCTGAGATATTTGCTGCGCCACAGCCTCTATGGGCAAGCGCCACTGTGGGTCGCGCGAGCCATGCGCAAAAAGAATAATGCCAGTGGTCATGGTGTCCTTAAAAAAAGAGGCGGCCAGACCGGTCAACGTCTCAAGACGAGCCAGCCGAAAGCCCCCAGGGAGATCGTCATATACAAAAGACCGGGCGCCGCTGCAGCAAACCAGGGCTGCCAGTTTTGCAGGTTGCCGATATAGCCAAAAACGTTGTTCAGCAAAAAGAAGCTGATGCCGATCATCACCCCCAAAAACACATAGCCGGAAATCCCGCCCGAGCGGAAATGCAGATACGCAAAAGGCAGTGCCAGCATCACCATGACCAGGCAACTGAGCGGGTAAAACACTTTTTTCCAGAATTCGATTTCATAGCGTTGTGCGGTTTGGCCGTTGGCATCCAGATGGCGAATGTAGTTGAACAAATCGATGGTTCCCATCCGTTCGGGCTTGAGCAGCGCCACCGAGACCATTTCTTGGGTGATCTCGGTCGGCCAGCGAAAGCTGTCCTGCACGCTCCTGCTGACGCCAGCCGTGGGGGCTGCAACATTTGCAGCCTTGGTGCTGCTGGTGGGCAGACTGAATTCGACGCGCGTGACACGCTTTAAAAGCCAGGAATCGTCGTCAGAAAAAATGGCGCGGGCCGCTTGCATCTTGGACACCAGCAAGCCGTTGTTGTTGAATTCAAAAATCTGGATGCCGACCATTTCGTTGCTGGGCGAAAGCGTCTTGACGTTGGCCACGTAGGTGTTGTAGGCCTGCTTTTCCTTCAGCCAGGCGCCCGTCTGGCCCACAGTGATCGTGCCCTGATATTTGGCTTTGAGCAACTGGGCCGTTCGTTCGCTCAAGGGTGCCAGATAGTCACCAATCAAGAAACTGGCGACGACAAACAGGCTTCCCAGGTTGAGCAACATCTTCAAGGCTCGCCATGGGTCCAGTCCGCTGGTACGCAATATCGTGTATTCAGAGCTTTTGGCCAACCGCGCCATCACAAAAATAGTGCCGATCAAAACGGATATGGGCAGCAATTCATACAGGTGGTTGGGTACCAACAGGCCCACATACAGCAAGGCATGCCGGATTTGATAAATATCGCTGGCTGTGGGTAGACCGCTTGGCAGGCCATTGCTTTTACCGAGGTACTGAAGCTCATCAACCAGGTCAAAAAAGAAAAAAAGCGCCAAGAACCCAGCTGCCACCAGCGCAATGGAGACCAGCACCTCGCCGAAGATCAGGCGGCGAATGGTTTTCATGGGCTGCTCCTGTAGCGCGCGCTTTGGACGCGCTTGCGCAAGGCAGAGCGCCATGTCCAGTTGTTGTTGCGCTTGGCCAGCCACAACAGGCCGAGCAGCAAAACGCCGCCGTGAAGCACCAGCAGCAGGCCTTCAAATGTGATGGCGCCACCGTACACCCAGCTTTGACCCAGATTGACCAGATTGTTGTAAACCAGAAAAGCCAGCACCACAAAGACCATGTTGGCGCTTCGCCCCCCGCGCGGGTTGACAGCGGCCAGCGCCACCGCCAACACCACGAAATTGACAGCAGCCAAGGCCAGACCCAAGCGCCAGGCCAGTTCGCTCAAGTTCGCGCGTGAGGGTGTTTTGAGTAGGACCGGGACCGCCAGCAGCTTGGTATCACTGGCCTCGGAATTGAGGGGGGCCGCGCCGCCGGTATTGCTGCCGTACTCTTCAAAATCGCTGATTTTCAGGTTTGGTTTTCCGTTCTCGCTTTCAAGCCGCTGACCGTTGGTAAGAATCAACACCTGTTTGTCCGCTGTCACTTCAATCCGTCCGGAACGTGCGGTGGTGACGACGCTTTTGCCTTTTTCGTTGGCCGAAATAAAAACGTTGTTGCTGGACTTCTGGTCAGTTTTGGCGTCGCGGTCGATGAAGAACACCCGGTTACCGCTGGACGACTCCTGAAACTGGCCCGGTGCGATGCGGTCGACATCGCTGCGGTTGCCAAAGCTTTCCTGCATGGATTTGGTTTGCTGGTTGGTCCAGGGCCAGACAAAAAGGGCGGTCAGGAAAATAATCAAAAGTACTGGCCAGGCGAACCTGAACATGGGCGCCAAAAAGCTGCTCAAACTGCGGCCGCTGGTAAACCAAACCACCATTTCGCTGTCCCGGTACATGCGGGTCAGCGTGCTCACCATGGCAATGAAGAGTGACAGCGTCAGGATGGTGGGCAGCCGGCCCAAGGCAGCGTAGGCCATGAACAAGACGACATCCTTCGGGTTGACAACACCTCGCGAGGCCTGACCCAGGGTGCGAATCAGCACGATGGTCAGCACAATGGTCATCAAGACCACAAAGGTCGCGCCAAAGCTGCGGGCCAGTTCTCGGCGAATGGAGGATTGGAATAACATCGGTCGTCAGGCGAAATTCGTTTTTTAGCTGTTTTTTTTGCAGGAAATACCCTTGATTATGGACTTTGAACTTAAGACATTGACCCGTGCCCGGCTTTGCGCTGAAAAATGTGATGCGCTGATTGCACTGGTGCCGGACAGCTTGAAAGCCGCAGACGATGCGCTGTCACAACTGGCAGCATCAGCCATCAAGTCGGGTGATTTTGAAACCAAACCTGGCAAGCTTTTGGGCAGCTACAAGGCGACAGGACTGGCCGCCACACGGCTGGTTCTGGTCGGCTGCGGCGATGGCAGTGCCAAAAGCGTGCGTACTGCCGTTTTGGCAGCTTTGAACACGCTCAAAAACAGCAACGCCAAACGGGTGGTGCTCAGTTTGTGTGGTTTAAGTCATGCCTCAGACGCTGTGGTGTGCGCCGCGTTGGTCGCCTGCGGCGATGCCGCTTACAGTTATGCCGCCACCAAGTCAAAACCGGTGACTTCCAAGCTTGAAAAACTGCTGCTGGCCGTGCCGGATGCGGTCAAGGCCAAGCCCGGTTTTGACAAAGGTCTGGCTCTGGTCAATGGCATTGAGCTGGCCAAGGAGTGGGCCAACCGACCCGCCAACCATGCCACGCCCGCGATGTTGGCAGGTGCTGCCAAAGCCTTGGCCAAGCTGCCGAATGTCAAGGTCGATGTTTTGGGACCCAAAGAAGTCGCCAAGCTGGGCATGGGCTCATTTATGGCGGTTGCACAAGGCTCCGCAGAACCCTTGCGCTTTGTTGTGTTGCATTACAACGGCGCGTCCAGGGCCCAGACGCCGACCGTGCTGGTTGGCAAGGGCATCACCTTTGACACCGGCGGTATTTCCATCAAACCCGCCGCTGAGATGGACGAAATGAAGTATGACATGTGCGGTGCGGCCAGCGTGTTGGGTGTTTTCAGGGCACTGGCTGATTTGAAACCCGCCATCAACGTGATTGGCCTGATCCCCGCTTGCGAAAACATGCCCGATGGACGGGCCATCAAGCCCGGCGATGTGGTGACCAGCATGAGCGGGCAGACCATTGAAATTCTCAACACCGATGCAGAGGGGCGTCTGGTGCTGTGTGATGCCCTGACCTATGCCGAGCGCTTCAAGCCGCGCGCCGTCATCGACATTGCCACATTGACAGGTGCTTGTGTTGTTGCGCTGGGCGCCGTACGCAGTGGCCTGTTTTCAACCAGTGATGGCCTGGCCAAAGCGCTGCTGGATGCGAGTGAGTCGTCGCTCGACCTGTGCTGGCGCATGCCGCTGGATGACGAGTACGCTGAGGGTCTGAAAACCAACTTTGCCGATGTGGCCAACGTGGCCGGACGCGCCGGCGGGGCCGTGACTGCGGCCAAGTTTTTGCAACGCTTTGCCGCCAAATTTGCCTGGGCGCACCTGGACATTGCCGGCACGGCCTGGAAGAGTGGTGCCGCCAAGGGCGCTACCGGCCGACCCGTGGCCTTGCTGGTGGAGTATTTGTTGGGTCAGGCCGATGCCCCGGTGGCCACCCCCGTGAAAAAACGCAGCCGCGCCGCATGACCGAAATTGAATTTCACGTCAACGTGCCAGACAA
>Ga0075464_10000856_pt1 | contig 13501 bp, 15 predicted proteins | sample DEB19_08_DNA_5_FD_75068 | JGI IMG/M metagenome (GOLD analysis project Ga0075464, IMG submission 75068) | Aqueous microbial communities from the Delaware River and Bay under freshwater to marine salinity gradient to study organic matter... | ecosystem: Environmental > Aquatic > Marine > Coastal ...
GCTCCATTGAACGCAGCCCACGTCCCCAGCGGGACGCTATATGTGGTCGGGTTAGCGGTGCCCACGGTCATCGGACGTTCCCCTTCTTCCCAGACTTACCCTCGCGCCCGACACCGGACAGAGCCTCCCTGACAGCCTGTTTCAACTCTTGCCGAGTTTTCGCCGTGATCTCACCGTTCACCGTGATCTGGATCGCATCCTTCCCGATCACATACTTATTAGTAAACGACTCTGCGGCCGCGAGTTTCGCTGCCGTCGTCCCAGTCGCCAACTCCGCGCCGATCTTCCCGATCGTCGCCGTCGGTGTCGCCAACTGTGCGAACGAAGCATTCACAGACTTCCTCGACACCGTGTCTTTCAGCAGGGCCTCGGCATATGGGAGGCCAGCGACGGGTCCCTGGGCGATGATGTCGGACAGGGCCGCGCCGTTCAGTTTCCCTTGCAGTTTCCCGATCGCGGCCGCGAACTGTTTGATCAGCCCGAGTCGTTGTTTCACGTTCGCGGCGATCCCGCGGCCCGTGATCGGTCCCTCAGGATTGAACGTCGAAATCGCGGCGTCTGCTTTCGCCGCGTCAACGTATCCGCGCCGGATGCTTCGGAACTCGTCCGACGCTGCCTTCGCCTTCGCCAGATTAGATGTCAGGTCCCCGAGGATCCGATCGGTCTCGGACTTCGTGCGTTCCGCTAGTCGTTTCGCTGCGTCAGCCGCTGCTGATGCTGCGTCAGCGCCAGCCTGTTCTGCGTCCGCCTGGGCTTGATTCGCGGCGTCGATGATTCCTTGGATGACATTCTTAAACCTGTCCGGCTGGACACCGAGCGCCGCTCCGTAGGGATCGACGACTGACATGGTCCCGACGATCGGGTTATAGGATACAGTCTTCGCCGCGTTCTGCCATGACGACGAGTAACGGTCCAGCGCGGTCGCGGCCGTCGTCGTGAGTTCGATCGAGTCGCCCATGTAGATGCCGATGATCTTCCCCAACACCTGCAACGGCATCAGATCATTGGCATACAGGACGCCGACCGTGTTTGACCACGCCTGACCAAGTTCTGCCAACAGTGCAGCCAGTTGACCGATGCTGCGACCTGTGTCTTCCATGGTCTGCTGCATGTTCTTCAGTTCTTCGGCCGTCGACTTCGTGACGTCCGTCGTGTTGAAGAAACCCGCGAGGAAACCCGCACCGAACGCCTGCTGCGTCTCCTGGGCGACCTGAGACAAGATCGCCAACTGCCCCGAATAGGTCTGCGCTGCGGCCGCAGCCGACCCGCTGAACTGGCCTTCGAGGGACGCGACGACCGCTGACAGGTCTTTGTGCGCGATCGCGGTGTCGTCGATCGACGGGATAAGCCGCTTCAGGGCGCTGAAGTTCCCTGACTGCGCCTTCGACAACGCACCCGTGACCGTGCTCAACGACTTCCCAGACCCCGCCGAAACGTCGAGCGCGAGTTTCAGGAGATCCTGAGCCGATGCGACATCCCGCGTCACCCGGACGAGTTGCGTGAACGATGCCCGAAGTTCGTCGTCCGAAACTCCCGTCGCGAACTGCATCGACTGTATGAACGCGTCGAGTTCTTTCATGTCGAACGCGACGCCGAGGTTCTTCAGCGTGATCGCGAGGTTGGCGAGTTGCTTTTCTTCCTCGGCTGCGGCCTTCACAGCGTCGACGCCCAACTGGATCGCCATGTATCCGATGGCGGCACCAGCGGCAGCGGCAGCCGGTCCAGCGTTCTTCTTTATGCTGTCGCCGAGTTTGCCCATCGGCCCCGACGCCTGCTTCGCGTTGCGCTTCAGTTTGTCTAGGTCACGCTGGAGTGTCTTGACGTCTTTGTCGTTGTATTCGGTGCCGATGACGAGCGCGAGTCCCGCCGACCGTGATCTAGCGGCCATTTATTCGCCTCTCAATGACTTCAGCGGCCCGACGCACGCCCGCCTCCAGTTCGTCCAGTGTCGCCCTGTAATGCTTCCGCAACGCTGGGACAAGGATACGGCCCGAGCGGGCGCCCTTGCGGGACTTGTTTACCGTCGACAGGCGCGACCGCAGCCCCCGACCCTGCGGGCTGATGCCGTCAGTTTTCGTGAACGCCGTCCCATAGACCACGCCCGCACGATCCGACATCGTCAAAGTCAGACGCCACGCCCGCCGCGTCGACTTGATACTCGACTTGATGCCGCCCGGGTTCCACGCAGGCCAACCAGGGGAAACCCTGCCACGGTTCCATGTCCCGTCAGGATTTAGGCGGAACCGTGGCGTCGGTTCCCTCGACCCCCAGCCCGTGGCCTCATCGGGACGGTTCGGAACGATCGACCGGGCCTCGTCGCGAATCTTGCGTCCCTGCTTGCTCAGAGCGCTGTTGACTTCCTTCTCGACCTGCGTGTCGAGTTTCGCGATCGCTTTCTGTACCTCAGACGCTCGACGCAGGTCGACATAGAAACCACGGTCACCGGTCGCCATATGCTCTCGCCGCCTCCAGTGCCTTCCAGCGCAGGTATGCCTTCATCGTGAACAGCATCCGGTCATCCTCCGCTAGTAGTTGCGTCGGGGCGATCCCAGTTTCACAGGCGATGTATGCGATCAGCCAGTGCTGGGAGTGCTCTCCAAAGGGACGAGTTCAGAGTCCTCCTCGGCCCCGTAGCCGACCGAGTCAAGACGGTCGATCCACTGGTCGAAGTCCTCGCCCGTCTGTTGGCGGCGACGCAGTGACGTCCACGCGAGGAAACACAAATCTTCGAATCGTGCTTCGTCGCCGATGCGGACGATAGACCGGTTGAACTTCCGTTCGTAGGCGATGAAGTCCGGCGCCGACGCTATGCAGTCGACGCCGGACCCATCGGCGTATGTCACTTTCAGGGCGATGCGCATGGGGCTGGATCCCTTCGGTGTTAGGCGGTGGCGCGGACGACGGTCCCAGTGATGGGCCACGTCACCGACTGGGTCGCGATATCGCCAACCTGACCGGAGAACGGGTTTACCTGCGTCACGAGGGCCGTGAACGTGTAGGTCGGGTTTCCGGTGCCGACGGCCGCTGTTCCCGGCTTGATGACGATCTGCGCCGTGGACCCGAACTGTCCCCACAGGAGTGCGTCAACGTCAGCCGTTCCGCCCGTGAATCCCTGATACCAGGTCATGGTCACGGTCGCCTGCTTCATTCCAGCGATTCGTGACCGCCAGGACTCGCCATAGCCCGTGGTCTCCTGCTCATCTGCCTCGATGGACAACTCGCACGCTGACACGTTTCCGCTGACCGTTCCAGCCTGATACGTGATCACGTGCGTGTCCGTCGTGTACTTCGCCATGTTTCGTTTCCTTTCTTATGCGTAGACCACGACGGTGATGTTCGCGGCCAGATAGGTAATGTCACCGACGTTTAGCGACCCGTAAGAAGTCACTTCGGTAACTCTGAGGGCCTGGGCTTTCCCGCCCAGCGTCCGGTCCCCTTGGATCGCGACCTTGATCGACGATGATCCGGACGGGTTTAGGTAAGCCTCTAGACGGTTCTGTGACGTTCGTTCAGCGACACGACCGGCGAGGACGAGAATCGTGAACTGGTATTCGTCGAGACCCCGGGCGAATGCCGTGTCATACGTGATCGAGTCGAGGTTCACGATCGCCTGAGGCGGGTTGGGGTTGTCCGGTTGGGTCGACGCGGCCCGTAGCCCCGAAATAGTTCTTAGGCGGACCGCGAGCCCTTCGCGTAGTTCTTGGACGGTGGGCATTAGGCGAGGTTTTCCATGCGGCGGAAATCCTGCACTAACTGCTGAACGTCGGGATCCAGTCCACGTCCGACGCGCATGACGCCCATGTCACCGAAACCTGCGACACCGAGGGGAGAGTCGAGCCGCTTGAACAGCCGCATCCCCGTAATGATCGTCGCCTGCTTCACCGACGTCGGGATCGCAGTCCAGCCCGTCAACCCGACAACCTTGACCGTCGCGATGTCGTGACTCATCGGGAACCAGTAGTTACCGATGGACCTGATCGTCGTGTACGGCATCGCGACCCCAGCCGACCGGCCGTTCAACGGTTCCAACTGATAATCGGTGCCATAGGTGAGGGTCGTGTCGAACACTCCGTCGGCGTTTGTCGAGATTGAAACCGTGACCGCTGTCCCCGGGAGATCCTGCACGTAAGTAATATCGTGGCGCTGGGGGGCGTAGATATAGGTTGCTGTCCCACCGTTGTAGAAGAACCTGGCGCAGTAGTTGTCGATCTCGCGGGACGCAGACTCGACGGACAACTCCAGCAAACTGTCGTCCGTGGTGTCGTCCGTCGCGATACGCAGCGCCGCCTTCATCTCGGCCAGCGTGCAATATCCGTTCGTGATCGCCATTTAGCCCATCCCTAGGGGTGTCGCCATGCCCTTACATAAGTGTGCAGGATGGGCTGCCAGTGGCGTCGAGCCAACTCCAGCCCCACCCCCAAACCCTTCCCCACGTCCGCACGATTGTCGTCTACCGCGACGATCGACCCCGGCCCGAGCATCCCCCACGCGGCGTCCAGTTCGGCGCGATGATGGTCGATCGATGGACGCGGGTTCTCCCAGTCGATGTCGTACGAATCGAGATAAAGCAGGTCGACCTGTCCGAACTTGTTGACGACGTATTCAGTGACGCGTGGCAGCCACACGAGACTGTCGCCGTGATGCACCTGAACACGTGCCGACACGAGTGACCGGGTCACGTCGACCGCTTCGGCGTCGATATCGCACGTCCACACTTCCCCGCCGACGGTCGTGACGATCGCATCCCACACACGAGTCGATTGACCGTCTCCGGCCCAGTTGTCGACCTCGCGTGTCGCCCCCGTTTCGACGATCACGACGGGCCGATGCAGGGCCGTGAGCGTGTCCCAGAGGGCCGAGAACGCGGCCGCGCGTCCACCCAAGGATGGCAGCCGTTCGTCCAGCCACGCCCGTCCCACAGGGTCTAGATGGGTCACGGCAGCATCCGGTCAATCGCGGCCAGCGCCGGTCGCCAATAGTCGACGAACACGCGGTCCGCGTCGAACTGTCGCCCGAACTCGACCGCCCGATCCGACGTTTCCCCATACGTCCGCGACGCCGACTGTTTCAACGCCTCGACCATTGAGGGGACCGACGGGTCGATCCACCACGACTGCTGCATCGGATCCCAATCCGGCTGACCGTCGACCACCCACCCGTCGCCGACCAGTTCAGGCATGGCCGTGAAATCGCTGGTGATGATTGGCGTCCCGCAGGCTTGCGCCTCGATCGCCTGGACGCCGAACCCTTCGCCCTTGCTGGCGTGAAAGAAAACGTCGGCCCCGGTGTAGCACGCCGCGAGAAACTCGGACGACAACGGTTTCCGATACGCGTATTGATCCACGAACCTGACCCGGTCGAGGGGGATGTCGCACGCCGCGAGCAGGTGGTCGAAGTTGATTCCACCCATCCCGCCGTGTCGCTCGGTGTGCAAATACAGCCACGCATCGGGGTTTTGGGATGCGAATATGCGCCACGCCAGCAGCATCCCGGGGAAGTTTTTACGCGACGGATAGATCCCCTTGTTAGCTCCGGCGATCATCGTGACGTGAGCATCCTCGGGGACACCCATCAGGGCGCGACCCGTCACCAGTTCCCCGTCGGCCGTCGCAAGCGTCGGCGTCGGCTTGAACGTGTCCGCGTCGAGCGCGTGCGGCACATACACAGATTCGATTCCGACGTTCGTGAGCATCGCCTGACCGAACCTAGACATCGCGATAGGTAACACGTTCGGACGTTTGCACCAGTTCACGACCTCGGGCGGCGCCGGGGCGTGGTCGATGGGAACCCATGACGCGATCGGCCAGTCGGACCACTGCGGACCCTTGTAGACCCAGCAGTCATAAAGCGTCATCAGTAGCGGCTTCAGGTCGGGATCCGTCGAACCCGTCCACCATTCATGCATCTGCGCCGGGATCACGTCGTTTGAGTATTGGTCGAATCCTCGGGGAAAGACAGGGAATCCTGCCCACTCACTGTTGCAGCCTTCGAGGCCGTAGTTCGCGGCGATCGCGATCTCGTGACCGTCGGATCGGGCGCGGACTGCGAACTGCGCTGTCTGGACCCCGTAACCGGTGGACGCCCACGGCGCGTTTGAGGTGATGAGGAGTCGATAGCGGGGGTCATCGGATGGGCGTGGCCCGAGCGGACTAACAGGTCCGCTATCGCCGGGTCGAGGTCGCTCTGTGCGTTGTGAAGGATTACCTGCACGGGGCATCGTCTTTCCCTTCGGAGGCTGAACTATCGGGGGCTGGTGGACTCGGTGGGGGTGACGCCTGCGCCTGGCACGCCACCCCCACCGAGGACTAGATCAGGCTGTTCCGCCGCGGAACGCCTTGACGTGCGCCTGCTGGCCGAGGTTGCCGTCGACCCGGATGGTCGCGCGGATCGTGACGAGGTCGGACGCGAACGCGTAGTCGCTCGACGAGTCGACGCGGATCCCGCCCACCTGCCGGACGTAGTACGACGGGAAGTGACCCGCAAGGACGGACTTCACGCCAGTCCCGGCAGCTGCGACGTGCGGGTTCTCGATCAGCGGGAAACCCAGCAGCCGGTCAGGGGTGGCAGCGTCGAGCGTCGGGGTGAACAGGTACTCACCCGACGTGGACGCCTTCAGGCTCCGCAGCGCCGCGATGTTGGTGGCGGACGTCATGAACCCGAAACCGGGAAGACGACGGGCCGCACCATCGACGGAATAGAGGAGGCTGATCAGGTTGTCGCCCGTGAACGCGCCCGTGGTCGCGGTCGCTCCGGTCACACCGGTGCCAGCCGCGACGACGATTCCGGTCGGCTCGACCGTGCCAGTGCCCAGCGTCAACTTGCTGTTCACGGCGTATCCGATCGAGTTGCCAGCCTGCATCGCGACGAATCCCATGATGTCGATCGAGGAGTCCTCAACCATTTCGCGGGAAACCTGCACGAGGAACGCGTACTTGTAGGCCGACAGGGTCATCTTCCCGAACGTCGGGTCGCTCTCGTCGATGCTGGTGCCCTCGGCGAACTTCGCGGCCGTCGACCACGCCGACTGCGTCGGGAAGACGAAGTTCTCGCCGCCCGTGGTGTTCAGGACCGTGACCACGTTCGGATCGAGCATCGGGCCGACGAGTCGCGCCTGGTCGATGACAGCCCCAGCGAACGTCTGCGGCACGGGGGCGTTGCTTGTTCCGGTCGTGATGTCGCGACGCTCGGCGTCGAACATGTGGGACCGGACCTCGCCCTTCAGCAGCGACCGCAGGATGTCGCGCTCGGATGATGCGGTGCGAGCCTCAGCAGCCGGTCGAACGACGGACTCCAGTCCGCGCATCTGCTCGGCGATCTCAGCCTCGCGACGCTCAGCAGCGACGAGGTCGTCGATCTGGCCCTTCGTGGCATCCAGGTCATTCATCGCGCGCGTGTAAGTTTCGTTCTCCTCGGCGGTGAGGTCACGCTTTTCAGCGGCCGCACGGTCGAGCAGTTCGGTGGTCTGTGACCACGTGTTCTGGCGCTTCTCGACGAGACGCTTCATGTATTCGTTCATGGTGGGATCCTTCCGGGATCGACTTAGGTGATGGCGCAGTCGATGCCCAGCGGCTCCGCACGGGCGGCTACAGTTTCGCGGCCAGTTCCAGTCGCTTCCGTAGTAGATCAAGGCTAACGGCAGGGTCGGCCGAGGGCGCTGTATCTGCGACGACGTCGGCAGGCTTCAGTCGCCCCACGATCGAGCCGATCAGGTCCGCCTGATCGGTCGACAGGGACTGCCCAGCCTCCAGCGCATCGAGCGCCGACCCGATCTGGTCGGGATCCAAACCAGTGACGTCCGCGAGTCGATCGATCGAGCGGACCGACGCCGAAGTCGCGCGATACGCGGGCATCGTCACAATGGAAACCTCATGCAGACGCACCGAACGCAAGGTCCGTGACATGCCATCCTCGGACCACGTGTCGCCATTCTTCGGAACCGAGAAACCGAACGACATCGAGTCGACGATTCCGTCGCGCAGCAGCACCGCGAGATCGCGGCCGTCAGTCGTGTCGGGGAGGCTGGCGTCGACCCGCAGCCCGTGGCCGTCCTCCGTCAAGGTCATGGACTTGTTTCGGGTTCGTGCCAGCGGGTGGGCGAAATCGTGATTACGCAGCAGGTAAACGTTATTGCGGCTGCGAATGGTGGACGCGAAAGCGCCCGGGGCGATCCGCTCGATGAACGGCAGAGGCTCAGACGGAGAGTCGAACACTGCGGCGTATCCGCTGAACGACATCCCATCACCACCGGCCCGCACCTCGATCGACTCTGTGAACGCCCGGATCTCAATCTTGCCTGGCATCGTTCGCCCTTCCTGCTGCTGGGATTCGATAATCATCGCGGCCTGCCGGTCGAGCCAGTCGCGCGCTGGTGACGGGTTTAGTGGGTCGATTCCCCACAGATAGTGGGCGACAGCGCCCGGTCCCGGGAACCTCGGGTGTGTCGGGTCGCTGTTCGCTGGCGCATCGAGGTCGCCACGGTGACGGGCTGCCCACGCTGCCGCGCGAATGACTTTGTCCTCAGTCATCGTGCCGTTCGCGATATCGCGTGCCTCGCGAATCGTCTGATCCGTCAAACCGTTCCCGCCTCGACCATCGGCCCGATACGCCAGTCCACGTTCAGCGGCGCGACGCACATATCCCGGGACATTGACGGCCCGCACCTCGATCGCGCGCACATTCGACGCAACTGACGCCGCCCGATAGTTTGATGGCGGCGTCGTATGGATCCCCAGCTGCGTGAGCGCGCTCCGCGTGTCCCCGTTGTCGTCAATCCACTCCACAATCTGATGACCATCTAACAAATCCTGTGCTACATACACTTTATAGGCGGTCGGATCACCGGCGCCGGGGTTCATGGTCACGGCATGATGCGGCACACCATGATCCACCAGCCACGACGTCACGGATTCGCGGTCCCGTTCGTTGCGGGCCGTCACGATCCACACCAGCACGCCCTGAGCGTTCACAGCCTTTAGGTGCTCGATGACGCCGACGCTCGGATCACCACCCGACATGCGCAGGGTGCCGTCGAAGTCACTGACGATGATGAGCGGATCGCCCGCGTCGCGGTTACCCGACCGGTCGTCATCTCCGTCGGCCTGCCACGCGTTGCAGTAATAGGCGCCCGAGACGTAATCACTCCACCGTTGACACCAGGCACGATCGCCTTGCACGTTCGACTCGTCATAAAACAAGCAGTTGCCGCACGCTCGACCATCAGGAACGTCGGCCGTCAACGCAGGCCGATAGTTATCAGGTAGGGCACGCTCCCCGCCCGGCTCCATATCCTCAGCCAACGACACCGCGACCATCTGGTCAATCGCACCCTGCTTGTCTGCATGACAGCCGATGACTTCGCCGTCATCCTTCACGGTCGCCCACCCGTCGCAGCCGTCCGCCTGGTCGGTAATGAAGTACGGCATGTCAGTACCTCTGTTCCAAGACTTCGAGGACAACACCGGCCGGGTCACTGATCGCCCATACTTGATGCTCAGGCGAAAGGGTCAGTTGAAGGAAAACGTCCGCGTCGATGTGGATCCCAGTCGCGGTGCTCACCGCAGACCCGCCGAAATAGATTTTGTTGTTCGACGACTTCGCCGCGTTATGGAACGTCACGTCAATGCCCTGATTGTGGCGGACCGTGACCAGCGTCGGGGCCGTCCCCAACGTGAACTGTGCCGTCGTGAACTGCGCCATCAGTAGACCGACCCCGGGTCATTCGGGTTGATCTGAACGATGGGCTGCAACTGGGACGACGGGACGCCCGTGTGCTCGATATCAGGTAGTCCCAGGGCACGCAGAACCTCGGCCGGGTCATAGCCGACCAGCACCAGATTCCGGGCCATCGTGACCTTCTTCTCAGTTTCCACAAGATTCGCGGCCGACAGATCCACATTCGCGAGCGGCACCCGCAGCACCTCACCCGCGTCGACCGTGCGCAGATCCTCCAGGCGCCGAACCTCGTTTACCGACATAAACCCTGACTGGAGGGCCGTGGAGTACGCCGCGAACCGGGTCGACGTGTCACCCCGCAGCAGGCTGTCAAGGTTGAACCGTAGAAACGCGACACCAGGCAACAGACGCGAATATGCCTGTTCGATCTTCGTGACGATCGGGACGACACTGAACCTGACCCACTGGATCGCGTTGTTCTCGACGTTCGAGTAGGTCATGCCATCGGTGATGCCGAGCATGTGCGGGGGGACACGGAAAATGCGGGCGACGTCCTCGACGGACTGGCGGCGCGACGCGTTCAACTGCGACGACTCGGGGTCGATCCCGGTTGCCGTGAACTTCGCCCCACCCTGCAACACGGCCGGACGATGCGACCGCGTCAACCCCTGATGCGACGCTTCGAACGTGTCAACCAGTGCCGTCGCCTGTTCCTTCGTGAGCGCCCCGGGCCACTCGATGACGCCCGGGACCATCGAACCCTGACCGAAGAATCGGGCCGCGAACTCCGTGAGCGCCTGCGCGAGACCGAGGGTTTCCTTGTTCTGCGTGATCCGTGAAACGCCACGCAGTTCGCCCGGCAGCGTCATCTCCGTGATGTAGATCATGTCGGACGCGGGGATGATCACCTTCCCCGAACCGACGACGTATTCCAGTTCGCGGGACGCGTTGCGCCGCACCTCGACGTGCTGCGGGTTCAAGACCGTCAAGTCAATAACTTCGCCCGTGGTGGGCGACCGTAGGACGTGCGTGAAACTGTTCCCGTCGATGAGCAGGGACACCATCACCTGAGCAAAATGGTCTGACCGCGTGATCCCCGGCGACGGTTCATCAATCCACGTGGGCCGCGGCCGATATGGGCGCCGGTCCCCGTCGATCCGCAGATACACATCTGCAGGCAACGTCGAAACGCAGTCCGTATACAGGCGAACACACGAATAGACGGCCGACACGCGCAGCGCGTTATCCCCACCGATCGCTACACCGGACAGGCTCGACCCGCCCACCCAATCGCCGCCCGCACCCCACACAGTTTGAAACGACAAGGACCGCCGCTCGGTCAACCTACGAAGCATCGACTAATCCTTCCCGGGACGTTCCGTGGCGATCCCCATCAGCAGGGCGAACAGTCCGCCGACGATCACACCAGCGGGGACGAAGATCAGGGCGACGCCCACCGTGATCGCGACAGCGCCGATGATTTGAACGATCGACGGGACCGGCAGTTTCACAGGCGCGGATCCTTCCTAGACGACCCAAATCGCGGGTACAGATTCGGGGATTTGCTCCCGCACCATTGTCGCGCGATCGAACGCCATGACCGCAGACACGGCCGCGTCGATCTTGCGTGGGCTCCCCCTGTGTTCCTTCACGATGCGTGGTCCCTTTTGGTCCACCTTCAGGACACAGTTCTGGAAATGCCGAGCCAGCAGGGGATCCCCGTCGTGCCTGATCTTTCCGGACGTGACGGCGTCGTAGAACTTCGCGGTCGCCGGAACCATACGCGCCGGACTGGTCGACGCATACTCAATGACGGGGACGCCGACAGCCTCTAGCGCCTCGATGCTGCGCGACCATCTGAACGGGTCACACGCGACCTCGACGACACGCCACCGGCCACACGCCTCGACGATCGTCTGCTCCACCTGGCCGATGTCGACCCGCCAGTCATCCCGATCCGTGGGCTGTTTCTCCCACGCGCGAACCATGAACACGCGCGGCTCATCCTCAACCGTGACGCCCACGACGACGGACGCGTCACCACTGAACGAACCGTCGAAACCTAGGATTACCTCGACGTCCTCATGCGGTGTCGGTGCGGGGCTGATGTCGAGCCCGTCCCACGACCCCGCCGGTAGCCACGCCGTCTGCGACGACGTCCACGTGTTCAACCGTTTCGTCCTAAACTCCGCCTCGGGTGTCCGGCGCACAGCTGAATCGAAATCTTCGGGATCCTGTAGATCACCGAACGCCGGATTCGCTTTCTTCCACACTTCCGGATCGCGGTGGTCGGCGGACTCGGCCGCACCCCACCACGCCATAAAGAACGTCGGATCGTCGACCTCGCGTTTAGCGATCCGCCGCCCGTACTGCCACAGGCTGTAACAGATCGAATCCTGACCGGTCGAGTCTGATTTTGTGCCAGCCGTCGACCACGCCGTGAACCTCGCGTCGATACGAGCCGCCATCGCGAGCGACATCACGTCGAATAGTTCCCGCGTCGGCGCCCCATGCAACTCGTCATAGTGCACAGACGTCGGGCTGAGCCCTTCCTTCCGGACGGCATCCGACGACAGGACGCGATAAACCGAACCCGTCGCCGGGATCACGATTGCATCCCGATACACCTTCGACTGGGCCGACAACTCCGGCGACCGTTCAAGCATAATTTTCGCCGTCGCGAACACGATTCGCGCCTGATCCTTATCGACCGCGCACGAATACACTTCGCCACCGTTCGGCCCCATAAACAGGTCATAGAGGGCCAGCGACGACGCGAGCGCCGACTTCCCCGACTTGCGTGGCAGCATCACCAGATTCAGTTTCGACCTGTATCGGCCATCATCGCGCCTGGCATACATGGCGCGAATCAAGTTCCGTTGCCACGGCCGCAGGTCCATCGGCTCACCCGCTCGACCCCCGACGGAATCCTTGACTTGAACACACAACGCCTCCACGAAGTCGACCGCCAGGTCACCATCGCCCCGGTCGACGTCACCCACCGGGACCGGAGTCACGAGTGCAGGGGGCCACCCCTTCACCTTCACGGCCTTACTCGCCATCGACCACGACCACCTGATCCGACGGGCGACCAGTCGGCGCACGACGCGCCCGCAACTCCTCCAGTTTCGACTGAGCCCGCACCTCAGCTAAACCGAGACGCGACCGGGCCGTCGGATCGAAACCCAGTTCCGACAGCAGCGTCCCGATTTCCTTATTCAACGCCCGCAGCGAACCCCGCACACGCCAGTCACTCTCGTCCTCGGCCAACATCAGCATCAGCCGTGACCGTTCCCGCAAACTGTCCCGCACCATCAACGCCTTCGGCACATCCGTCCGCGCCAACCAGGCGACCCCCTCATCGAGCAGCGACGCCCACGCTTCGTCGACCGGCCAAAGCATGAAGTCAGGACCGAACACGGGGACCGCTGGCAACAGCACCGACCCGTCACCGTTCAGGTGTTTCGTCGTGTTTAGCGTCCCGTCGCGGCGGTGCTGCTCATTCGGTTTACGTGCTCTCGACATCCTGACCCCTCACTAGGTTCCGTAACTCCCGCTCACGCTTCAACGACCATTGCGTCGGCGAAACCTGATTCCTGACGATCAGCCCCGCCAACTGGTCACGCCACGACGTCGCCCAGTCGTCGACCGTGAACGAAACCACCGGCCCACGCCGATCCCATCGACCCACACGCCAAGGATAGCCCGCCACGGCCACACGCGGCCCGTAGGCCGATTACATTCACGGCCACACCACCCGACCGGCGCAAACCCCCAGGGCGCTGGCGGTGCCTCGATCGGCCCAGAATCGGAACGTTCTGTGCGTGCA
>Ga0075464_10000857_pt1 | contig 13498 bp, 12 predicted proteins | sample DEB19_08_DNA_5_FD_75068 | JGI IMG/M metagenome (GOLD analysis project Ga0075464, IMG submission 75068) | Aqueous microbial communities from the Delaware River and Bay under freshwater to marine salinity gradient to study organic matter... | ecosystem: Environmental > Aquatic > Marine > Coastal ...
CGTGGCCGCGTTGGTGGCGGCCATGGCGCCTGCGCCTTCTGCGTCCTTGCCGTCTTTCATCCACATCTCGCCCAAGGCGCGCATGGGCGGCAGGTGCGTGAAGCCATCGGTCTTGAAGCGCTGCACGCGGCCGCCCTCATGGTCAACGCAGATCAGCAAATCGCGGCGGACTTTCTTCATGTCGGCACACAGGGCGCTAAGCTGCTGACGGTTTTCCCAGTTGCGCGCGAACAAAATAACGCCGCCGGTCAGCGGATGCTTGAGCCGCTGGCGGTCAACTTTGGTCAGCGTGAGTCCGGCAATGTCGATGATGAGAGGTGCGTGCTGGCCAGAGGTGTGTGAGGTCATGGTGGGCTTTCCTTGAATGAAGGTTCAGTGATGAAAGTTGTCTAAAAATTTAGCCGGCGAAAGGCGGTGCAGCGGTGTTGCTAGGCTTGTCCGACTGCTCGACCACCACAAAGCTGACCGCGTAGTCGGTCTCGTCTGTCACGGTCACGTGCGCGCTCAGGCGCTGCATCTCAAACCAGACTTTCAGCGCGCCGTGCAAGACGATTTCGGGCTTGCCGCTGCGGGCGTTGGCGATCTCGCAATGCCGCCAAGTCATCGGCATGCGCATGCCCATACCGACCGCCTTGCTGAAGGCTTCTTTGGCCGAGAAGCGCGTCGCCAAGTAACGCATGCCACGTTCAGGCCAGCGCGCACTGCGCTGCTGCCACGTGGCAAATTCAGCCTCGCTCAAAATCTTCAGGGCAAAGCGGTCACCGTGACGCTCAATGCTCGTGCGGATGCGCCGGACATCGCAGATATCGGTGCCAATACCGTAGATCATTCGTCGCGGGCTGGGGTGAAGGCAGCGTCAATGCAGCGCAGGTAGTCTTTGACGGTGGCGGTGTAGCCCAACTCCAACGCGTCGGCAATCAACGCGTGGCCAATGGAGACTTCCAGCACGCCCGGTACTTCGCGCAAAAATTCGGTGAGGTTGTCGCGGTTCAGGTCGTGGCCTGCGTTGATGCCCAGACCGCACAACGCAGCCGCTTGGGCAGACTCGACAAAGGGCCGCAAGGCTTCGTTTTTGTGCAGACCGGGCCAGGCCCGCGCATAGGTTTCAGTGTAGAACTCCACGCGGTCAGCGCCGACCTCTTGAACGGCAGCCATCGCCTCGGGCAATGGGTCCATGAACAAGCTGACGCGCACGCCCAGCGCATGAGCTTCTGCGATGAGCGGCCGCAGGCGCTCAGCGTCGGCCGGGAAAGACCAGCCGTGGTCGCTGGTTGACTGGTCTTCGCTGTCGGGCACAAAGGTGCATTGATCCGGCCGCAACTCGCGCACAAACTCCATCAGGTTATGAAACGGGTTGCCTTCGATATTGAACTCCCGGCCCGGCCAGTCGGCCATCATGGCGGACAACTCGTACACGTCATGGCGTTTGATGTGGCGCTCATCCGGCCGCGGATGCACGGTGATACCGCGGGCACCTGCCATCAAGCACAGATGGGCAGCGCGCAAGACGCTCGGGATACCGAGTTGCCGCGTGTTGCGCAGCAGCGCAACTTTGTTGACGTTGACCGACAAGGCTGTGCGGCCCGTGGTCTGGCCCAGAATAGCGGCGAGTTCAGCTGCGGGCAACGTGGCGCCGTCAGCAACAACATTCAGTGGCTCGTCACCGGCTACCGCCGCGGCCAATTCTGGCAACGACGGCACGGACGGCAAGGTCGGTGTGATGGGAAGCTCTTTTTTGATAGGCATAGTTCTGGGGTGAAAGTATGACGCTACAGCGCTTGAAGGTCGATCATCATTTGGCGGGTTTTGAGCACCTTCACACCACAATGGTAGTGCAGCAAGGCGCGCAGCTGCGTCTTGAGCTCCGAAACACTGTTAACGCAAGCCTGCACGGTCTCCGAAAAGGTCGAGTGGCTTTCCAACGCCTGCTGCAAGCCCAGCCATTCAGCACCCGACAAACTAACCCGGTCGTCGTCATGGGCTTCGCGCAGCCCGGCCTCAGCCACCAACACATAGCGCCGGTCAAGCTCAAGCGCTTGCAAGGTGGCGGTCTCGGCGTCCAGCGGGGGCAGCAAACCGATGTCGCGCAGCAGCCGCAACTCAAAGGCGCGCAAGGCCACCTGCAGAGTGTCGGCGTTCTGGCTGGCCAGCAGTTGCACTGTGGCGGCATAGGCGTCAAACAGCGCCGGGTGCGGGTCGTCGCGGGCCAGCAAGCGCATCAGCAATTCATTGAGGTAATAGCCGGACAGCAAGCCATCACCCGTCGGCATGACATGACCGCCCTGCCACTCAGCGCTCTTGAGATTGCGGATTTCGGCATCGCCGCCAAACGCCAAATGCAGCAACTGCAGCGGGAGCAGCACCGGCCTAAAGCTCGAACTCGGCTTTTTAGCACCCCGCGCCACCAGCGCCACGCGGCCATGCTGCCGCGTGAAAACATCCAGGATCAGACTCGACTCGCTCCAGTCATAACGATGCAGCACATAAGCCGGCTCATCCGCAATCCGTTTAGCTGCCACGTTTTAGTTCTACGAAAAATAAAGAGATGTTTTTCCGCAGGGCCGCCCCAAGGAAAAATGCGCCCCCTCAGGGGGCAGCGCAGTACACGCAGTGACGAGCGTGGGGGCCTCACTCATAGCCGAATGTTTTGACGCGCGCGTCATCATCCGCCCAGCCGGAACGGACCTTGACCCAGATCTCCAAAAAGACTTTACCGCCGGTCAGGGTCTCAAGCTCATGCCGCGCTTCGGTGCCGATGCGTTTGAGCTTTTCGCCCTTCTCACCAATGATCATGCCTTTGTGACCGTCGCGCTCGACGACGATGGTGGCGGCGACGCGGCGCAGATTGCCCTCTTCTTCGTACTTGTCGATGATGACAGTCGAGGTGTAGGGCAACTCGTCACCCGTCAAACGAAAGAGTTTTTCGCGGATGATTTCTGCTGCCATGAAACGGTCGCTGCGATCGGTCAGTTCTTCGGCGCCATACATCCACGGCTGCTCGGGCAGGTACTTATCGCAAATGCCAAACAGGCGCTCAACGTCACGCGCGTTGTTGGCCGACATCGGCACGAACTCAGCGAAGTTGTGGCGCTCTTGCATCTCCTTGAGCCAAGGCGCAATCTCGGCCCGGCGGTGGATAAGGTCAAACTTGTTCGCAAGCAAGATGGCGGGCGTGTTGGCCGGCAACAAAGACAGAACCTTGGCATCCGCCTGATTGAACTGGCCCGCTTCGACCACAAAAACAATCAGATCAACGTCGTTGACCGCGCCCACCACGGTGCGGTTCAAGGAGCGGTTCAAGGCATTGCTGTGGCGGGTTTGAAAACCCGGCGTGTCGACGAACACGTACTGCGTGGGACCGACCGTGCGCATGCCGGTGATGCGGTGCCGCGTGGTTTGCGCTTTGCGTGAGGTGATGCTGATTTTTTGACCGACCAGCGCATTCAGCAAGGTGGATTTGCCGACGTTCGGCTTGCCGACAATAGCGATCAGTCCGCAGCGCTGACCGACTGTGGGCACAGCAGGTGCGTTGCTGGCCCGGGTCGACATGGCTTGGGTCAGCATGGCTTCAAGCGCGTCAGGCGACTGCGTTGGAAGGTCGGTCGGTGTGGGGGCTTTTTTGCCGTCAGTCATGTGAGTCCATCTTCAGCCGCCTTCAGGCAGCGAGTGTTAAGTGCCGAACGAGTCGGTTCAAGTGCTATCAGGTGCCGAGGGTCTTGAGAAAAGACAGCATGGCTGCGGCAGCGGCTTGTTCGCCCGCGCGCCGCGAACCACCAATGCCGCGTTCAGCACGGCCGTGTTCAACAATCTCGCATTCCACGTCAAAGGTTTGCTGGTGGGCCGCGCCCGAGGTGGCGACAACCCGGTAGATTGGCAAATTCATTTTGCGACCCTGCAGCCACTCCTGCAACTCGGTCTTCGGGTCTTTGCCGATGGCCGGCATTTGCGGCGTGATGTCGACATCCTGAAACAGCCGCCGAACCAAAGCCGAAGCGCTGTCAAAACCTGCGTCGAGGTAGACCGCACCAATCACCGCCTCCAGCGCGTCCGCCAAGATAGAAGGCCGCTTTTGGCCGCCTGATTTGGCTTCGCCCTCACCCAAGCGCAACAGCATTGGCAAGCCCAAGGTGATGGCCAGTTGATGCAGCGTTTCTTGTTTCACCAAGTTGGCGCGCACGCGCGACAAATCCCCCTCGGGCTGCGCCACCAGCCGTTCGTACAAAAGACCGGCAACGGCTAGGTTGAGCACTGAGTCACCCAAAAATTCGAGCCGCTCGTTGTGGTCGGCCGAAAAACTCCTGTGCGTCAGCGCCAACTGCAAAAGTTTAGGGTTGGCGAACTCATGCGCCAGCCGCTTTTGCAGACTTTGCAAAGGCTGGCTGAGCTTGGGCAAGCCAGCGACTGAAACGGTTTCGGGTTGAGCACTCATGACGCGAACTGACAGCAAGGGGCCGACTCAATCAATGGAGCCGATGCGCTTCAGATTGCCGAAGTTCATCCAGACAAAAAATGCTTTGCCGACAATGTTTTTCTCAGGCACAAAACCCCAATAACGCGAGTCCAGCGAGTTGTCGCGGTTGTCGCCCATCATGAAATAGTGGCCTTCGGGCACCTTGCAAACCACGCCTTCGCCGCTGTAGCGGCAATTCTCGCGGAACGGAAAATCAGAAGCCGCCTGGATAAAGGATGGCCGGTCATCATCATTCAGGATGCGGTGCTTATGCGTGCCGGTGCCCGTGAGCTCTTCGAATTGTTTGGTGTAGCGCAGCGCGTCTTCATCAAAAAATTCAGGCAAGGCATTTTTCACCAGCGGCTTGCCGTTGATGGTCAGAGACTTGTTCAGGTAAGCCACCTCGTCGCCCGGCAGACCGACCACGCGCTTGATGTAGTCAAGGCTGGGTTGTGGCGGGTAGCGAAACACCATGACGTCACCACGCTCAGGACTGTTGTTGTTGAGTACCTTGGTGAAGATCACTGGCAAGCGCACACCGTAATGGAATTTGTTCACCAGAATCAGGTCATTGATCATCAAGGTCGGGATCATCGAGCCCGAAGGAATCTTGAACGGTTCAAACAAGAAAGACCGCAAGATAAAGACCACGACGATGACGGGAAAGAGCCCAGCCGTCCAGTCCAGCCACCAAGGCTGCATCATCAGGCGCTCACGCGCTTGAACCACATCAGTCGGGACGGCTTGCACACCGAGCTTGACCAGTTCAGCGTTGCGCTTGGCGCTGCTTTGCTCCAGCATATGAACAGCTTGACGGCGTTGCGGCAGAAAGTAAAAGCGCTCAGCCAGCCAGTAAATTCCAGTCACCACCGTGGCCAGAAACAGCAGCAGAGAAAAATTACCATCCACTGCGCCCGTGTACCAAGCGCCGCCGTAGCCCACGAAAGCTGCCAGCACCAAGGCCGTGATTGAACTCATGACACCACCCATTAATCTTCCACCTGCAATATGGCTAGGAAGGCCTCTTGGGGCACCTCGACAGAACCGATTTGTTTCATGCGTTTTTTGCCTGCTTTTTGTTTCTCAAGCAGCTTCTTCTTGCGCGAAATATCTCCGCCATAGCACTTGGCAATGACGTTTTTGCGCAGGGCTTTGATTGTCTCACGCGCTATCACGTTGGCGCCAATGGCCGCCTGGATGGCAACGTCGAACTGTTGACGCGAAATGATCTCGCGCATTTTGGACACCACGGCACGACCTCTGTACACCGACTGGCTGCGGTGAACAATGATCGACAGCGCATCGACACGCTCGCCGTTGAGCAAAATATCAACCTTGACAACATCTGACGCGCGGAACTCTTTGAATTCGTAGTCCATTGATGCATAGCCGCGCGAGACTGATTTAAGCTTGTCAAAGAAGTCGAGCACGATCTCGCCCAGCGGCATCTCATACGTCAACATGACTTGCTTGCCGTGGTACGCCATGTTCTGCTGGATGCCGCGCTTGTTGTTGGCCAGCGTCATGACCGCGCCCACATAGTCTTGCGGCATATAAAGATGAACGGTGACGACGGGTTCGCGGATTTCTTGAATCCGTCCGGCGTCTGGAATCTTCGACGGGTTTTCCACCATCAAGACTTCGCCGCCAGGCATGACCACTTCGTACACAACGCTCGGCGCGGTGGTGATCAAGTCTTGATCGAACTCGCGTTCAAGCCGTTCTTGCACAATTTCCATGTGCAACAAGCCCAAGAAGCCACAGCGAAAACCGAATCCCAGCGCTTGGCTGACTTCAGGCTCGTAATGCAACGATGCATCGTTTAGCTTGAGTTTTTCCAGTGCATCACGCAGCGAGTCGTACTCGCTGGCTTCGCTCGGGTACAAGCCGGCAAACACCTGTGGCTGAATTTCTTTGAAGCCCGGCAGCGCCTCAGTCGCCGCAAAAGCAGCACCGCCCGTGCCGGGCTTGATCATGGTCAGCGTATCGCCAACCTTGGCGGCTTGCAGTTCTTTGATACCCGCAATCACAAAGCCAACTTCACCCGCTTCGAGTGACTGGCGTGCTTCGGTGTGCGGCGTGAAAACGCCGAGTTGCTCGGCGTTGTACAAGGCTTCCGTTGCCATCAACTTGATGCGATCGCCTTTGGCGAGTCGGCCATCCACCACGCGCACCAGCATGACCACACCCACATAAGCGTCGTACCAACTGTCAATGATCATGGCGCGCAAAGGGCCGTCAGGATTTCCTTTGGGCGGCGGGATGCGAGCGATCACGGCTTCGAGAATTTCATCAATGCCCATGCCGGTTTTGGCACTGCAAGGAATCGCATCCGTCGCGTCGATGCCGATCACGTCTTCGATTTCTTGCTTCGCATTGTCCGGGTCGGCTTGTGGCAAATCCATCTTGTTGAGCACTGGCAAAACAGTCACGCCAAGATCAAGCGCGGTGTAGCAATTCGCTACTGTCTGCGCTTCAACACCTTGGCTCGCGTCGACCACCAGCAACGCACCTTCGCAAGCGGACAACGAACGACTCACTTCATATGAGAAGTCAACGTGACCCGGCGTGTCGATCAAATTGAGGTTGTAAATCTGACCGTCAACAGCTTTGTAACGTAGCGCAGCGGTCTGCGCTTTGATGGTTATCCCACGCTCTTTTTCAAGATCCATGGAATCCAACACCTGCGCACTCATCTCACGATCCTGCAAACCGCCGCAACGCTGAATGATGCGGTCAGCGAGTGTGGATTTGCCGTGATCAATGTGAGCAATGATCGAAAAATTTCTGATGTGATTCATCAAAGGAAACGCCTAAGTACTTGAAAGTATTGCGAACAAGGCAGACCCAGTTCGCGACGGACATAAAAAAGGGCGCGTCGGTTTGCGACGCGCCCTGAACCAACAATCTATGGCAACTGCGATAGTTGGAACTTCATTGTAGGCAAAAAGCCGGCCATGCGTCGCTTGGAAAAGGCCAAATCGATGACGTTGCAGAGCAGCAACAGAGAAGTTATTCACAACTTATTCACAATCTCAAAATAACAACTCTGAACAACTTGTGGGTGATCTGTAGATCGTTGATAAATTGTTTGAAACGGGCCGATCTGGGCCATTCCGTACTTATTTATATAGCGGAAAGACCCGAAACCAAGGGTCTATTCTACCGAAAGTAATGTAGAGACTGGCTCTAGACCCGCTTTGATCTTCAAAAGTGAGTGTTTACCCACAAGTTCAAGGCAGCCAAAGACATCAAAATAAATATTTCAGGCGCTTTAAAAACGCCTAAAAACCATGAAAACCCCCAAAGTGCCGCGGGGTATGCAGGGCGCCAAGCTCAACGGCTAGGACGAATCAATGCGTATTGGGCCCACTCGCCGCGCCGGAACAAAACATTCACCGGCTTGCTTTTGTCAGCTTTAGCCAGCACTTGCTCAAACGCCTTCACGCTCAAGACTTCGGTGTTGGCAATCGCCACGATCACGTCGCCTTCGCGCAGACCGGCGCGCGCAGCCAAGCCTTCAGCAGCATCGACGCGCACACCGCCGCGCAACTTCAACTCTTTCTTTTGATCGTCGGTCAGTTCGCCGACCACTAAACCCAGCACTTGAGCAGGACCGGCAACCGGTGGTTTCGGCTGGACGGTTGAGGCGCGCTGCGTTGGCTTTTCGGGCTCAACCTCGGCGACCGTGACGCTCAGGTCTTTTGTCGCGCCGCGGCGAAAGACGGTGACTGTGGCTCGCGTGCCGGGTTTGACGATGCCGACCAGCCGCGGCAGATCGCTGGATTTCTCAATCACTTTGCCATCGAACTTGGTGATGATGTCGCCCGCTTCGATGCCGGCTTTTTCAGCCGGTGCACCCGCCTCGACGCCGCGCACCAACGCACCCTGCTGCTTGCCCAAGCCGATCGACTCAGCAACTTCTTTGCTGACTTGGTCGATCTGCACGCCAATGCGTCCGCGCGTGACGCGGCCCGATGTTCGCAATTGATCCGAAACACGGATCGCTTCGTCAATCGGTATGGCGAACGAGATGCCCTGAAAACCGCCGGAACGTGAGTAAATCTGGCTGTTGATACCGACCACCTCACCACGCATGTTGATCAACGGCCCACCCGAATTACCAGGATTGATGGCAACGTCGGTTTGGATGAGCGGCAGATAGTCTCCGGTGTCGCGCTGTTTGGCGCTGACGATACCGGCCGTAACCGTGTTCTCAAGGCCAAACGGTGTCCCGATGGCCATCACCCACTCCCCCACCCGCATGCGGTTGGCATCGCCAATTTTCACGCTTGGCAAGCCTGTCGCTTCGATTTTCACGACAGCCACATCGGTGCGCTTGTCTGAGCCAATGATCTTGGCCTTGAATTCGCGCTTGTCCGCCAGCGTGACGAGCACCTCGTCAGCGCCTTCGACCACATGGGCGTTGGTCATGACAAAACCATCGGCCGACAAAATGAAACCGGAACCCACACCACGCGGCTGGCTTTCCTCAGGCTGACCCCGGTCTGGACGCGGCGAGCGCGGCAGGTTGGGCGGCACCGGAATACCAAAGCGGCGAAAGAACTCCAGCATCTGCTCTTCCGAGCCGCCGCTACTGCTGCTACTCGCTGGCTTGGCTTTTTCGAGCGTGCGAATGTTCACCACAGCAGGCCCGACCTGATCCACCAAGTCGGTGAAATCAGGCAAAGCACGGCTTTGCGCCCACACGGGCTGCAAGGGAACGACAGCGCCGGTCAGACCCGCAGCCAGCAGGCCCATCAACAAATACGAACGCAGTGAAGAACGCAGTGAAGAACGCAGAGGAGTTTGATTCAGGTTGAGCATCATGGGCTTTCAGGAAAACATTCAAAATTCAAAATATAAAAGCAGCAAAAGCTGTTCTGTAAATGGAGACGCTAGCGTTTGCGTTCAAGACCTGCGGCAAACAGTTGCAACGTGGCCAGCGGCACCTCGCCCATGGCCGTGAGCCAGTAGGCATCCACTCGACGGGTGATGGTTTGGGTGGCGCCGATGGACAGCTTCGACTCCTGCTGATGCTGCTGCTTGTCAAAGGGCTCCACAAACAAGGAGACCGACGCCAACCCGTCCGAAAAAGTCCATTGCATCGGTTCAGCACGCCCACCTGCCACACGATTCGCGGCAGGTCGCCGGTAACAACTGACCGAGTTGAAGCCTGCCACAGGCGTCTTCAGCACCCAGCCCTCGGCATCTGCTGTGGTTTTGAGCAACTTTAGTTTTTCAACCCGATAGCCGTCGGTCTTATCCATCATTTGTAGCAACTTGTCCATTTTCAAAGGCACATCGAGTTGCAATTCAGAAAATGCGGCCTGTTCGAGCACTTGGCCTTGCGCGTCAAGCGTTTGCAGTTTAAGCACCAAGCCACTTTTTTCCTCGGCCCAAATGCGGTAGGAGAAGCGCAAACTGTCTTTCGGCCGCAACTCGACAACGTCGGTCTGAATCCCGGCGACCCGTTCATGACCAACCGCTTGGGCCGTGTAATAACCTGCAATGCCACTGCCCGCAGACTTCAGCAAGTCGGGAAACATGCCCAAAGATTCACGGCTTTCGCTCAGCATCAACTTGCTGTCCGGCATGAAGGTGTGCACTTGCTTGTTGTACCGGTACACCGACCTCGGCGGGCCCGTCAGCGTCTCAACCCGCTCGACTTGCTGGTCGCCTTGGCAAACGTGCCAGATGCGGGCACTCGACATGGCCCCAGCCGATGACACCACAAAGGTGCCGACGTAAGAACGTTTGCGGGAAGCCTCGTGCATGCGCATCAGCCAGTCGGTGATGTTGGCAGGTTCAGCGACTTTATCGGTTGATGCGGCCGCTTGCAGCGCTGCACCAGCGGGAGGTGCCGCGGCAACGGGCAGCACGAGCACGGCGTTGGCCAAGCCCAAGGCCAGACCGAGCCACAAGCCTCTGCCACAACGCTCAGCGACGCACATGTGGCGAGGTTTCAAAAGTGGCATTGCGCAAGAATCCGGATGGCATTTGCAGGGCAGAGTTACCGCCCACTTGTTTGTGCGCGGCCAACAACTCTTCGAGTCGGGCGTCACGCACGATGACGCCCTGCGGCGAGGCCACCAAAACAGAATCGGTCGACGATTGCTTATGTGCGAGTTGTGAGCCGGTTAAAGACAGTGGCACAACCCCTTTCCAGACCATCACAGCAACCGCCGCCATAGAAGCCACACCGGCTACCATTTTCCAGCGAAAAAGGGCGTCGTTCGCCGCCACTTGCGTTACAGAATGGGGGTTGATCGTCGTCGACTTTAGATCTGCAGTCTGCATGACTGACTGTATTGTTTCTTGCGCCAGCCGACTTTGCAGGTGCGATAAAAAACGCGCATCACTGCGCACTGCAAGCAAGTCAGGCGAGCGCAGCACATCGCCGATGAGGTGGTAATTGCGCCAGCTGGTTAGCATGGTTGGGTCGCGCTCGCAGGCAGCCAGCGCCCTGGCGAATTCTTCGCCACGCAGTTCACCATCGGCCAGCGCTGAAATACTGTCGCCAACAACGACGTCGGATTGAGTTGTCTTCATAAGCTTCGAAGAGGGTTCAAGGTTTCAGGTTAAAGAGCAGCGATGACCAACACTCACCACCGTTTTCCCGACTGGTTTTCCAGCATAGGTTTGATCTTCAAGGAGATCGCTTCACGGGCCCTGAAAATGCGTGACCGCACGGTTCCGATGGGGCAATTCATGGCATCTGCAATTTCTTCATAAGTCAGGCCTTCAATTTCACGCAGGGTGATCGCTTGCCGCAGCTCTTCTGGCAAAGCGTCCATTGCACTGTTGACCATTTCAGCGATTTCCTTGCTGGCCAACACGGCTTCAGGCGTTTCCGGGCTTGTTAGTTCGTTTTCCACCGGCGAAGTTTCATCGTCGTCGGCTGTTTTGAACGAATTTTCAGAAACCGTTGGGTTACGCTTGAGGTCCATCAAGAATTTTTTTGCCGTGTTCACGGCAATCCGGTACAGCCAAGTGTAAAACTGGGCGTCGCCCCGAAACTGCGCCAACGCGCGGTAAGCCCGAATGAATGTTTCCTGCGCAATGTCTTCAACCAAGTCGACGTCGCGCACCATCCGGCCAATCAGGCGCTGAATACGACGTTCATATTTGATGACCAGCAGCTCAAAGGCCTTTTGATCGCCGGCAACCGTCCGCTCTACCAGCAGGGCATCGCTGTCGCCGCTGCTGACGGAAGTGGAGGGCTGGTCGGGATTCATCAAAGATGTCGGGCAGGCGCGGAGTGGGGATGCTCCACTGTAGCCTTAAGCTCGCCAAGAGCCTGCTCAGTCGCTTCAGAGTCCTGCAAAGTTGTGGGTCTGTGCTTGGCATACACAGCGCGGCGCAAGTCGAGCCAACGGGCCGGCAAGGCCGAGCGTTCGGCCCACAGCCACCACACGGCGCCAGCCTGGTTGTCGAGCCTGAGCAAAAGCGCGAACTGAACATCCAACACGACCGCTGGCGGTTCCAGAGCTGTTCCCGTCCGGTAGACCGAACTCTCCCAGCGCCAGCGCTGACCATCCCACTGCAAGCGCCCCGCCGGTGAGCGCCGCCAACCCGTCGCCATCGCCCAAGCCGCGAGCAACGAAGCTGCGCAGCCCAGCAGTGGACGCCAGTCGGCAACCGCCGACGCTTGCCACCACCACAGCGTGACGCCAGCGGCGATCAACCAGCCGACCAACAATAACCCGCCCAAAAAACGCGAACGCCCCAACGGATATAAAACCGATGGGGCGTTGTATGGGGTCAGGTTCAAACCCGCTTGAACACCAGCGACCCGTTGGTGCCGCCAAAACCAAAGTTGTTTTTGACCGCCACCTCAATCTTCACGTCCCGTGCTGTGTTGGCGCAGTAGTCAAGATCGCAAGCTGGATCTTGATTGAAGATGTTGATGGTCGGCGGAATTTTCTGGTGATACAGCGACAGCACGGTGAACACCGACTCGACACCGCCAGCACCGCCGAGCAAGTGACCCGTCATCGACTTGGTTGAACTCACGACCAAGTTTTTAGCATGCTCGCCAAAGGCCGCCTTGATGGCGTTGGTTTCGTTCAAGTCACCCAGTGGGGTCGAGGTGCCGTGCGCGTTGAGGTACTGAACTTCGTCGGCATTGACGCCGGCGTTTTTCAGCGCCATGGTCATCGAGCGACGCGGACCGTCTTCATCTGGCGTGGTCATGTGATAAGCGTCGCCGCTCATGCCAAAACCGGTCAACTCAGCGTAAATCTTAGCGCCGCGAGCCTTGGCGTGTTCGTACTCTTCGAGCACCAGCACACCGCCACCCTCGCCCAGCACGAAGCCGTCGCGGTCTTTGTCCCAAGGACGGGAAGCAGTCTTGGGATCGTCATTGCGGGTTGACAGCGCACGGGCCGACGCAAAGCCGCCCAAACCCAGAGGGGAGATCGTCGCTTCAGCGCCGCCAGCCACCATCACATCGCAATCGCCGTACTCGATCATCCGTGCCGACAGCCCAATGGCGTGCAGACCGGTTGTGCAAGCCGTCACGACCGCAATGTTGGGGCCCTTGAAACCATACTTGATAGACACATGACCAGAGATCATGTTGATGATGGACGCCGGCACGAAAAACGGTGAAATCCGCCGCGCCCCTTTGTTCATCAGTTCGGTATGCGTCTGCTCGATCATCGGCAAACCGCCAATTCCCGAACCGATATTGCAACCGATCCGTGTGGCCATTTCATAGCTCAGATCATCACCCGTTGGCAATCCGCTATCAACCACCGCCTGCATGGCTGCTGCCATGCCCAAGTGGATGAAGCGATCCATGTGACGAGCTTCTTTTTCAGGGATGTAATCCGTGATGTTGAAGCCTTTGACTTCACCGGCAAATTTGCAGGAAAAAGTGCTCGGATCAAAGTGCGTGATCTGATCAATACCGGATGTTCCGGCAAGCAGGCTGTTCCAGGAATCAGCCACGGTGTTACCCACCGGGCTGATGCACCCCAGACCTGTCACGACGACGCGACGACGGCTCATGCGCAAATCCTCAAGAAAAACTCAAAAGGCCGC
>Ga0075464_10000858_pt1 | contig 13495 bp, 10 predicted proteins | sample DEB19_08_DNA_5_FD_75068 | JGI IMG/M metagenome (GOLD analysis project Ga0075464, IMG submission 75068) | Aqueous microbial communities from the Delaware River and Bay under freshwater to marine salinity gradient to study organic matter... | ecosystem: Environmental > Aquatic > Marine > Coastal ...
AATGACGGAACGCCAGATTACAGAGATTTAGATTCTGACAACGATGGAATTCCAGATGCAGTAGAAAAAGGATCATCTGCGACACCAGTGGATACGGATAATGACGGAACGCCAGATTACAGAGATTTAGATTCTGACAATGATGGCATTTCGGATGCTATCGAGAAAGGACCAAATGGAAATAGTCCAATTGATACAGATGGAGATGGCATCCCGGATTACAGAGATTTACCAACTATTCCTATAGCAGACACTGACGGCGACGGAGTAACAGATTCGCAAGAGGCAATTGACGGCACCGATCCGAACAATGCTTGTGATTCGGTACCAGCGCATGTTACGTTACCATTTTCAGCCAGTTTCTTATCAGGAGATTGTGACGGTGATGGATTAACAAATGGTCAAGAATTAGGTCTTAATCCAACTCTGCCCACAGATATTGACAACAACGGAACGCCAGATTATTTAGAGTTCAATAATCATAGTGCGAGCGAGGATGATTTAGAAGTATTCAACTCTATAACTAATAATGGCGATAACTTAAATGATGCATTTATCATTCGAGGGATTGAGAACTACCCAGATAATACTTTGTATATTTACAACCGCTGGGGAGTAGAAGTATATAGTGTTGAGGGTTATGGTCAAGACGACAAGTACTTTAGAGGAATATCAGAAGGGCGTAAAACGATTTCACAATCAGCAGAATTACCAAAAGGCACGTATTTCTATATCTTGAGATATGTAAACAAGCAAGGGGTAGAAAAACAACGTTCGGGTTATTTATACATTACAAAATAAGAGTTAAGATGAAGAGACTATTTAGTTTAGTAATATTGATAAGTATAAGTGTTTGGGGCCAACAAGAGCCCCAATACACCCAGTATATGTTTAACCCAACAGCGATTAATCCGGCTTATGCAGGATCGATGGATTTTGGATCTATTTTCAGCATGTACCGAGCGCAGTGGATAGGCTTAGAAGGAGCGCCAAGAACGATGAACCTTGCCTACCACCAACCTATTGAGAATAGCCATCTAGGAATAGGCGCTAATCTTTTACGCGATGAGATAGGACCAACGAGTACCACTTTTGCAGCGGTAGATGTTTCGTATACTATTGCTTTTGCCAATGAGAGCCGCTTGGCCTTTGGAGTTAAAGTGGGAGGTGAATTATTCAACATTGACAATCAAAAACTAAAGAACTTTAATCCTGAGGATCCTTTTTTACAGCAAAACATGCAAAATCAGTTCTCGCCTAATATTGGTGTCGGATTGTACTATTATAAAGAAAAGAGTTATTTGGGATTATCAGTGCCAAGACTATTGGAAACACGCTTTTATGATGCATTAGCCTATTCAGAAACCAAAAGAAAACAACACTTTTACTTTGTTGGAGGAAAGGTTTTCGACCTAACGTACAATCTAAAATTTAAACCGGCTTTTGTTACTAAAGTGGTTGCAGGAGCACCATTGCAAGTAGATCTTACGACTAATTTCATGTACAATGAGCGTTTCACAATGGGAGTTTCTTACCGTTGGGACGCAGCAGTATCAGCCCTATTAGGATTTAGAGTAAATGATAGATTATCGATTGGGTACGGATACGATAGAGAAACTACAAGATTATCCAATTTTAATTCAGGCTCACACGAGTTATTCTTGCAATTTGATTTATTGAGAAATGGTCAAACAGTAGAAACTACCCGTTTCTTTTAATTCGTAGCACCATGAAACTGAAAACACCAAACACCATGAAAAGACAGTTAATCCTAGTATTGTTATTCCCCATAATTGCAATGGCACAACAACCCTTGCGTAGAGCAGATGCTAAATTCAAGCAAGAATCGTACATCTCAGCCATTAAGATTTATGAGCATTTGGTTAAAAAAGGCAAAGGCACCGCTGAAATCTACGAAAAACTAGGGGATGCCAATTACTTCAATGCCAATTACATCCAAGCCCAAAAATGGTATGAAAAACGCTATGCATTAAATGCTCCTTTTCCAGAAGCCTTTTTATACCGCTACAGCCAATCGCTTAAGTCGGCAGGGATGCAAGAACAAGCTCAAAAGGTAATGGCAGAGTATGCCAAGGAAAAACCAACAGAATTGAGAGTTAGAAATCAAACTCCAACGCGAAGAGCTCAAAACAGTATCAAGAAGGGATCAGATTCCTTTAGCATTACTAATTTGAACATCAACTCCAAGTATTCTGACTTTAGTAGTACTTTCAAAGGAGATACCTTATTATTTGCAAGTGCTAGGCCCAGAATTATTGCCAATCAAATTTATCAAAGGACAGGTCAAAACTTTACTAACTTATACTATAGTGTAAGAGTCAATGACACTAGTAAAACCTATAGCGAACCCAAATTATTCTCAAAGAAAGTTTTCTCAGTATACCACGAAGCCACACCTGTTTTTACCAAAGACGGTACAACAATGTACTTTACTCAAAATGAGTTAAGAGACAACAATAAAAGAAAACTTACTAACGGTCTAAACAAGATCTACAAAGCCATTAATGAAAATGGCAAATGGAAGGACCAAGGCGTTTTGGAAATTTTTGCTTTGGATAGTATTCGTGTAGCACATCCAGCGTTATCTCCCGACGAAAAGACCTTGTATTTTGCCTCAGATGCGAAAGGCAGCTATGGTCAATCAGACTTATACAAAATCGAATTGTACCCTGATGGAACCATTGGCAATCCGGTGAATCTTGGCAGCACGATCAACACCGAAGCCAGAGAGAGTTATCCTTTTGTTACCCAAGACAACATTTTGCTATTTGCCTCAGACGGCAGACTAGGAATGGGAGGTTATGATATTTATGCGGTAGACTTGAACACCCCTAATGCGCTTCCAGTTCATCTAGGAACACCTATCAACAGTCCGTATGATGATTTTGCAATGAATTGGGATAGAGCAACCAATCAAGGAGTCTTGAGCAGTAACCGCCCTGGGGGAAAAGGAGACGACGATTTATACAGCTTTAAAAACACAGGAGTGCCATTTGTATTTGAATATTTAACTACGATCAAAGGACGTGCAATGGACTTCAATAATTCGAATCCAGTAGCATTTGCCGCACTTGTATTGTTAGACAAGGACAATAATGAAGTGGCAAGAACACTCGCCGACGAGAACGGAAATTTCGCTTTTGAGAATGTGACTTCTAATGCAGTGTACACAGTTCAAGGGTCAAAAGAAGACTATTCGACTGCAGGTATAGAAGCTATTGCTAGACTATATGGGGAGAATATTAGCAAGGACATTCGCTTGAAGAAAGATGTATATGAAATCAAGCCAGGGTTGGATTTAGCCAAAGTATTTGAAATTACACAAATCTACTTTGATTTAGACAAATCTAACATTAGAAAAGACGCGATCGAACCTCTGGAAAAAATAGTTGAAGCACTAGTAGAGTACCCGAATATCAAAATTGAGATAGGATCTCATACAGATAGTCGCCAACACAGAAAGTACAACAAACTACTTTCACAAAGAAGAGCAGATGCTACCATGGCTTATTTAATCAAACGAGGTATTGCGCCAGAACGATTAACTGCCAAAGGCTATGGCGAGAGTCAATTAGTCAACCCATGTGCTGATGCGGTGCCGTGTACCGAAGAAGAACACCAACAAAACAGAAGAAGTACTTTTGTTATTGTAGGCGAATAAACACATACGAATATTTATTGCCCTAACTAGAAAAGCGACTTGTTCATTCAACAAGCCGCTTTCTTGATTTATAACCGCACGACTAAAGCCAAATAGAAATCCACATCATTATGTGGGTTATTATATTTGACAATCAATAATTTAGTTGGTATTTTTACTTTTTTTAGGGGTTAGATATAATAATACAGCAAAAGATGAAACGACTGCATAGAAGTTTTCCAAAAGGCAAAGAAAATTGCGTCGTAAATAACGATAAAAAGAGTATTGAAAAATTTTATCGAATGCTATTGAAATTTAAAAAACGCCATCCAGATTTTGATGCAAAAAAATTGATTCAAAAGTTATATCCTACTTTTGATATGGATGCAACAGAATAAAAATCCAAATGGAATAATGGTTATAATTTATTTAGCTGTCTAACTAATTAACGTCTTTATTAAAATGAAATATTGGTACCGTTTTGTAATTTTTATTAAAAGGGTGATGTTGCAAAAAAAACAAAAATGTTCTTTATTAGGCGATATTTCCGACTGTACTTTTGACGCCATTAAAGCTCAGTTGAGCAGCATGAGTTTCCAGGTATTTAACTCCACAGACGACAAGTACAAAGTGCGTTTCTGGGATGACTATACAGAATATGTTCTTTCATTTACTTCAGGCGGAAAAGTAATCCAAATTGAATTGGAACATTGGAAAGAAGCTGGAATTAAGTTTAAAAAAAATTAGGAATAACAACTACCAATAGGATCTGCTTTAGGTGTTGAAATGTATTCAATAAGGAATAAAGTTTTACAAATAACGAATTATTTAAAGTGGCTGGTCTTTGATGATCAGCCACTTTTTATTTTTAAAATGGAGATGATTAGTTTAATTTATTTAAATTTACCTAGTTGAAGGTGTAAATTCAATCTCTAATTTTTAATTTTAGTACAATAACCGCTGCCTAATTTATATCAAAACACAATTCAGTTATGAAAATTAATTACTATTTGTGCGGTTTATTTCTGTTTTTCACCATAGCTTTTTTTGGCCAAAACAATCAAAAACTGGCCCTTCCTTTTCGGTATTTACAAGAACAGCAACTTAACAAAAAAAGCTCACAAAATCACGCTACAATATTTGCCAAATCAGTAACTGCGCATTACAGTGCACTGACAGAGAAAAAAGAGGAAACATTCAGTTGCATTATTTACACTCAGCATCCAGAAGTAGTACTAGCCAATCAGATTCCGCTTCAAAGCATTCAGCCTACATTTTCTGTAGCCCGGTTGACCTTGGCTCAAATTAATAAAGTAGCAGCCTTACCCGAAGTTACTTTTGTGGATACCTCTAAACAACTCAAGACAACAAACGATATTGCTGTTGCTTCTTCGGGAGCGTCTTTATTACATTCAGGGCGATTAGATAATACGGTGTACAAAGGAGATGGTGTAATAGTTGCCATTATCGACACCGGAATAGATTGGGATCATTTGGATTTTAGAAATCCTACAGATTCTAAAAAAAGCCGAATCCTTCGTATTTGGGATCAAACCATTTCGCCTATCACGGGAGAATCTTCTCCAACGGGTTTTACATTTGGCGTTGAGTATACTCAAAGCCAAATTGAAAATGAAATTGACGGAACCCCTGCGGGATTTGTTCGAGAAAAAGACACTGATGGACACGGTACACATGTCGCAGGTATTGCTGCCGGGAATGGGGCAGCACTTAATAAAAAATATTCGGGCTTAGCTCCCAATGCAGATTTAGTAATTATCAAGGCAGGAGACGGTTCCTTTGACACTTCCAATATTATTATTGCGTTAGACTATCTTAAAAACCTTGCTACTAGTTTGGGGAAACCTATAGTGGTCAATATGAGTTTGGGATCTCAAACAGGCGCGCATGACGGAACCGATCCCTTAGAACGCGCTATTGATAATTTTACGGATCTTACCGCTGGGCGTATTGTAGTGGTAGCTTCAGGAAATGAAAACGGAGAAAACATTCACAAACAACTGACATTGCAACCGGGAAGCTCCGCCAATATTGGATTACAAGTACCCGCCACCACAACTACAGATTCACAAGATGTCTTTCAATTTACAGCTTACGCTAATGATACTAGTACAGTTTCACTTACAGTTACAGCACCAGATGGAACACAAGCTACTTCTTTGTCAAGTAGCGGGACTTCGGTAATGAGTGGTAACGCTAAAGTCTATCTATCTAATTTTATTGATCCCGAAAGCGGAGATAGAAAAATACAAGTATATGTCACCCGTACTACCACTTCTACCGCTGTAGAAGGTTCCTGGAGTATTGCGATTAACAATACTGCTACTAATGCTATAGTTGTAGATGGTTGGCTAGACACTAAAGGAGAAGATTATTCTGATATGTCGCTAACGGGTGGTGACAGTAATTATTTGGTCACCATTCCGGGTTGTGCAACAAAAGCAATAACTGTTGGTGCCTATATGGCGAAGATAGATTGGTATGCTGCTTCTGGGAGTGCCTACAACTATACTTCAGGCAATCAAGATGATATTGCGGGCTTTAGTTCTATAGGTCCTCGAAGGGATAATGTAATCAAACCCAATATAACGGCCAATGGTCAAGCGGTGGTTTCTTGCTTGTCTTCTGATTCGGATTTGGCTAATGACTCCGCTTATATGATTGTCAATGGTTTGTATCGTGTAGAGCAAGGAACAAGTATGGCCGCACCTGTTGTAGCGGGTTGTGTAGCCTTATTGTTGCAAAAAAAACCTGACGCTACATTTACTCAAATAAAAACCGCCATCACAACTACTGCCACGAAGGATTCTTTTACTGGATTAACCGATAACAATACCTGGGGAAGCGGAAAAATAGATGTGTTCAAAGCCGCATCCAGTTTTTCGTATTGCCAACCTTTAGCAAGAACGACTTACAATTACGAACAACCCTATGGGAGCAGTGCTAATTACACCTATAATTTGGGAGGAAAAAGAGCAGCCATACGATTTACAGCTACAACCAGTGGGTTATTGGGAGGGGTTTATTTTAAAACAGTTCGTACCCAAACGTTGAGTCAACTTACTATTGAAGTGCGAACAGTAACAGCAACTAATCCAGGAACTTTATTAGGATCGTTTACAGCAACACCTTCTTCCATTTCTAAAAACACCTGGAACTATATTGATTTAAGTAGTTTAAACATTTCGATTACGAATGCCACAGATTATAGTATCGTTTTAATTTCTGCTGCTACTGATACGTTTGGTTTAGGCCAAGAAACAACAAATAGCAATCGTTCCCTTGTTTCTGTGGATGGTACTACTTGGACATCAGTTCCCAATTTAAGAATTCGTCCAGTGGTGTATGGCATTCCTGGTTCAGGAGTTCCCACTCTGACAGTAAGCTCAGCACCAACTACAACAAATCAAACGCTGTGTAACGGTGGCGCTATTACTCCAATTACGTATTCCACAACTGGGGTTACCGGGGCTAGTTTTTCTGGTTTACCAACAGGGCTTACAAGCAATTGGACTGCTGGAGTAGTAACAATTAGTGGGACACCAACTCAGACTGGACAATTTAATTACTCAGTAAAAATAGCATCCTCATGTGATACCGCTTTTGCTACCGGAACAATTACAATTGGAGGTATACCTGTAATAAGCGGCATAACAGTTGCATCAGCATCTACGATCACTATTAACGGAATTAATTTTGTTGCCGGGGGAAATCCAACACTCAAAATTGGCGGTCAATCCATGCCGATTGTTACAGCTACGGCTACCCAAATCACCACCTCTATCCCTACTAATTTTGAAGGAGGGAGTGTGATCGTAACTAACTCCTGTAATTTGAATTCCCCACCATTTGCGTATCCTTATATTGCGCCAACGAATATCAATTTATCAGCTACTTCAATAACTGAAAATAATACGATCGGAGCAATTGTTGGAACGCTTACAGCAACAGATGTAGATGCAAATGATGTTTTTACCTATACTTTAGTAACGGGTTCGGGAAGCACAGATAATGCTAGTTTCACAATTGCCAACGCTACTTTAAAAGCCGGAATAGTATTTAATACACAAACTAAATCGAGCTATTCTATTAGAATTCGAGCTACCGATGCCGGCGGACTTTCTGTTGAAAAAGAATTTGTAATTAAGATTATAGGAGATTCTGATAACGACGGAATTCAGAATGATTATGATCTATGCCCCAATACACCTAAAGGAGTAAGCGTAGATTTTAATGGTTGCGAACTGTTTTTTTTACCTTCAAATAATTTTACAGTACAAGCCACAGCCACTTCATGTGTGGATCAACAAAATGGAGCTATTAGCATTAGCGCTACAAACACTAGTTACACCTATGTTGTTACAATTAATGGAAAACCTGGTTTTCAATTAAATGCCGCCAATAGTTTTAAAAATCAATTTCAAAACCTGGCCGTAGGAAGCTATGAAATATGTATTACTATTCTAGAAAAACCTGCGTATTTACAATGTTATACTATAAAAGTAACGGCGCCTAATATATTGGCGGTAACCAATAAAATTAGTAGTTCAGGCAAAGAGGTAACGTATACAATGAGTGGCGCATCCTACTATAACCTAACCTTTAATGGAATCCAACAAACGGTAACAGGAAATCAAATCACATTGACTTTATCATCAGGGCAAAACACAATTACAATTGCAACGGATGCCTACTGCCAAGGACAATTTGAAGATCATATTTTTGTGAGTGAAAAGCTTGTATTCTATCCAAATCCAATCCAAGACAAATTACACGTATATTGCTCAGGAACAGACACTGAAATAGAGGCAACACTGACAGATATTAATGGTAAAATCGTTTTATCCTATCCAATAAAAGTTCTGGAAAATAGAATGTTACAATTCGATTTAGACGATCTAAAAAGCGGTTTGTACCTGATGCATCTGAAAGGAATTCGCTTAGACGAAACCATTAAACTAATCAAAAAATAACAGCTCCATGAAATTAAGATATACACTAAGTCTTTTTGCTGTTTTCTTTCTTTTGTCATGCGGAGGCGGAGATACAGGGCCGGATCCAGTTCCTGTGCCAAGTAGCAAAACCCCAGGAAAGTCCGTTTTGATAAATCCGGTTAATGCCAAAACTTGTGAAGAAGGATCCAATAGCACGACAACCCAAAGCACGGTAGCTTTTAGTTGGAATAGCGCCGCTGATACAGAAAGTTATGATTTGAAAATTACCAATTTGAACAACCAAGAAGTGATAAACCAAACAGGACTTACCGCGACTAGCACAACGGCAACATTAACTCGAGGTATTCCCTATTCTTGGTCTATAACTTCCAGAAACAAAGGAGCGATAACGACTGTTAGCGACACCTGGAAATTTTATTTGGCGGGCGTTGGAGTAACCAATTATGCTCCATTTCCAGCGGCCGCAATTAGCCCGTTACCTGGATCAGCAGTAACACCAATCAATGGCAAAATTACACTTTCCTGGGACACGACTGACGTGGATGGAGGTGCATTGACTCACACCTTATATTTTGATACAATTGACGGCAAGCAATTGCCATTAGATGCTAATACGAATCTAACTGTAAAAACAAAAGAAGTTACCACGGCTCCCAAAACCGTTTATTATTGGCGAATTATAACTTCTGACGGAACCAATACTGCCACAAGTGTTGTGTATACTTTTAAAACAAATTAAAATATTACCTATGAAAACTACATTTACATCCATTTTTTTATTGTTTTGTTTTGCGTTCGCTACACCAAAACTTTTGGCACAAGAAATAGTTACACACAATAGCTTAACCCCAGCAGAAATAGAATCAGGCTGGCAATTGCTTTTTGACGGAAAAACCACTTCGGGTTGGCATTTGTATAACGAAGGTAAAATACAGTCAGCATGGACAGTAAGAAACGGCGAACTACTATGTGATCCAAACATAGAAAAGGTAGAACGAGGCGATTTGGTTTCGGACCAGATTTTTACAGATTATGATTTTAGCTTCGAATGGAAAATTTCTGAAGCTGGTAATAGTGGCGTTTTTATCAATGTTCAAGAAGCTCCTGAATTTCCTACTGCTTGGACAACAGGACCTGAATACCAATTGTTAGATAATGCTAATATGCCTAAAGATTATTTGAAAACCGGAAAATTTTCAGCAGGTTGTGTGTATAGCTTATCACCATTGTTACATGAAGTACAACCTAAGCCTACCGGACAATGGAATACGTCTAGAATCCTACAACAAAACGGGGTGATAACCTTTTGGTTAAACGGCATTGAAACAGGGCACGAAGACATGAAAACAGAGCACTGGAAACAATTAATTGCGGCTAGTAAGCTAGGTAATTTTCCTTCTTTTGGAAAAGCGATTCAAGGCAAAATAGCCTTTCAAGATTGGTCCAAAGGAGTGGCGTTGCGCAATATAAAGATCAAAAAAATTAAGTAATTATGAATTATTTTCTGTAATCCAAAGCAGGTTTTCTGTCGCCAAGAAGCGGTATGTATTTAAAATCTTTCCCCCTTTTTTCTTCTAATTCGGCTTTTGCTTTTATAATTTGAGCAGGGTTTAAAAACAACTCAATTGCGGTTAAAGCCAAAGTTTTTGCCGCTACCATCATGCCTTTGTTTCCAATATCGGTTCCACCAGCAGCAACCGCTTGCCAACTATGAGCCGGAGTTCCAGGAACCCAAGTGGCACTTCCCATTCCTGCGGTTGGAACGGTAAAACTCACATCGCCCACATCCGTTGAGCCAAAACTTGGATCCAACGTTTTGTAGGGTTGAACGACAGCTGCTTTTTCCAAATTACCATTTTCAATTCCTAAGGATTGGATAATTTGGTTCCCAAATTTTCGTTCAACTTCAGTATACTGAACGCCGCCTACTTTGACCAAATTGGCATGCATCATTTTTTGAAGCGTCGTATTGGGGAGTAATTCGTGTGTGCCGCCAATAAGTTCGTAGTCCATTTTAGTCCCTGTTCCTAGCGCAGCTCCTTCAGCCGCTTTAGCAATTCGGTCAAAAATTTCAAGAACTGTTTTTCGGTTGCCATGACGCACATAATAATATACTTCGGCAAAATCAGGTACTACATTGGGTGCTTTTCCACCATTAGTGATCACATAATGGATTCGAGAGTCAGATGGGATGTGTTCACGCATCATATTAGCCATCATGTTCATTGCCTCTATACCATCTAAAGCAGAGCGACCTTTTTCGGGTGCCATTCCAGCATGAGAAGCGGTACCGTAAAATCGAAACTTAGCTGATTTATTAGCCAATGCGGAACCTGGATTAGCATCATTTGCATCACCAGGATGCCAATGTAAGGCTGCATCAACGTCAGAAAACAAACCTTCACGTACTAAATAAACTTTGCCCGAACCCCCTTCTTCAGCAGGGCAGCCATAAAAACGAATGGTTCCTTTTTTCTTATTGGTTTTCAACCAATTTTTTACTTCAATCGCAGCAGCAGTAGAAGCGGTACCAAATAAATGATGACCGCATGCATGTCCTGCGGCTTTTCCTGCTGATTTTTTCTCCGCTATTGCTTCTTGTGACAAGCCAGGTAAAGCATCATATTCACCTAAAAGCGCAATCACAGGGAGTCCTTCGCCATATTCGGCTATAAAGGCTGTTGGAATTCCAGCAACGCCTTTATTGATACGGAACCCTTCATTGCTTAATGTTTGTTGTAACAAAGCGGCACTTTTTTCTTCTTGGTAACCCATTTCGGCAAAGCCCCAAATTTGTTGCGCAATTGCGCTATACAATTCTTTTTTAGAGTCTAAATTAGTTGAAATTGTATTTGTTTTTTGAGCAATAATAAAGTTCGAGTAGATCAAAAATAGAGTAAGAAGTATCGCTTTTTTCATATTATAGCTGTTAGTTTAAACCGAATTCTTTAATGTAAATAGAGGGCACCACTCCTTTACGTTCTTTAAAGGCATCGATGAATTTTGATCTTGAGGAAAAACCCACATTTTGTGATATCCCCTCTACGGTGAGTTTGTCTGCTTTACCTTCGGCAATCATTGTACAGGCATAATCAATGCGTTGGCTATTTTTCCATTCGCTAAACGAAAGGGCGAGTTCGGTATTAAAATAATTGGACAGCACTCTTTCAGACAATTGTAAATCCAATGCCATTTTAGACAAATTAAATCCAGATTGTAAAAATGGTTTTTCTATTAAATAATGCTTCAGTTGTACTGAAATATTTTGATTGGTTTCAGAAGAATTTCCTTTTTTAATTTGGGAAGGTCTTGTTTTTGCAAACGTAGGATCTGGATAAGAAATAGTATCGAAAAGTATTTTAGGAAATAGAAACAAAAGTATATTTTGCAAAGAGAAGGCGATGCCTAAAAACCTAAAGTAATTTTTTTGATTAATAAATCCAGAGTATTCGTTCAAAATAAAATCGGCATACGAATCAAGCAAACAATATATTGAGATAAATAACTGCAATCCAACTAAAACATAAATCCATTTTTTAATTACAGTATAATTAACAGGCATTTGACCGTAAATGGCTTTTCTTTTAGTAGTATCACGGTTGAAATATACCAAGCTAATGATGCAGTATACAAACAAATGAAAAGGTCTAACAAACAACATGTTTTTTAAAGAGAAAAAGGAAATGGAATAATCATAATCTTGCGTTACCGCTTGAATATGGTGAGCAATTTTTACTTTTTCTGAAAAAGGCAATGTGGTATATGGCAAACTATAAAGTATTACTAAAAGGGCAGGGACTAAATGCAGGTAGTCCTTTGGGGAGATGTTTTTATTTTCGGCCACGGCATACTTGACATAGTAAAATAATAGCGGCCCGATAACAAAAGACAAAGGCATGAATTGGATAAAAAACACTCCTTCCCAAAAAGGATTTTTGCTAAAATGCAATCCAAAATACACTAAAACGATGAGGTTGCTGCATAGAAAAAACAAGGCTAAATACAAATTAGATCGATTAAAATCTTTTCGGTAATAAAAAAGAATAAACGAAGTAAAAAGCCCAAAAAAAGGTGTAAGCATTTCCATAAAACGCTGATAAATAGATTGTGTTACCGCGAATATAGGGCTTTTTTTTATCTCAATTTATTTTTTTTATGTTTTGTTTAAAACAGCAAAGTGTTCCTAAATGCTAAAACGGAACAGATTTTACTTACGAATTTTGGCATACATACGATTGGGGTTCTACTTTTGAAATCTAACCAAAACCGTCACAGTATGAAAAATATCATTTTATCTGTTGCACTTGCAACAGTATTATTTTCTTGTAACAAAGCAACCGAAACAAAGTCCGAATTTGATTTGGCGAAAGCCAAAAAAGAAATTGAAGCAGCCAATAAAAATATAGCTGAATTATTAGCTAAAAGTGATTCCGTTGGTTTTGCTAATGCGTATACTGAGGACGCTAAATTCATGGAGCACAATTTGCCTGCATTAGAAGGGCGTGCTGCCATTCAATCTTTTTGGTCCAAATTTATGATTGCTGGTGGTAATGATATTCAATTAAACACACTTGAAGTTTGGGGCGATGCTGCTACAATTACTGAAGAAGGGTTGTATGAGCTTAAATCAAATAAAGGAGCCGTTTTAGGCAAAGGAAAATATATTGTTATTTGGAAATCTGTAAATGGAAAATGGTTGATTCACAGAGACATTTCAAACTCTGATTTACCAGCTACTAAATAATATTTAAAATGAAACAGTATGTTTTACTTTTTGTACTCTGCTTTAGCCTATCAGTAGTACAAGCTCAAAAAATTGACAATAAAGCCTATAACAAGGTGATGGACAGCATTGCTG
>Ga0075464_10000859_pt1 | contig 13495 bp, 15 predicted proteins | sample DEB19_08_DNA_5_FD_75068 | JGI IMG/M metagenome (GOLD analysis project Ga0075464, IMG submission 75068) | Aqueous microbial communities from the Delaware River and Bay under freshwater to marine salinity gradient to study organic matter... | ecosystem: Environmental > Aquatic > Marine > Coastal ...
CTTGTTGGCGTCGCCCTTGTACTTACCGGGGAACTTCGTGGGCTCCGGGTCCAGGCCCACGCACAGCATGGACTGGTTCTGACGTTCGGCCGCCGTCAGCATGTTCAGGAATGTCATGGCGACATTGTAGAAAGGCCGCCGGCGGTGGCGACTGGCGTCAAGCCGTGGCCGGCGCCAGCGTGATGCGGCCGTCCAGACCGACCTGGCCGGTGTTGTTGGTGGACCAGATGTTCAACTCTTCATCAGTGCCATCCGCTGGCGTGGCGTGCAGGTGAAAACCACTCAGATCAAAGGTGGGCCGCTGAGCCTTGAATTCAAAAGCACGGATAAAACGCCCGGCTGCGACCTGGTTCTCTGCAAAGTTCAACAGCAAGGTGGCAATCAGCGGGCCGTGGACCACCAGCCCGGGATAGCCTTCGACAGTGCGGCAGTAGTCCACGTCGTAATGAATACGGTGGCCGTTGAAGGTGGCGGCCGAGTAGCGGTACAGCATGACCGGGTCGGGCTGAACGGCCTGCACATGCCGGCCCTGGCGTTCAAAGCTGTGCTGCCCGGCGCGGATTTGCGCGCCCAGTGCCTGCAGCGCAGCCATCTCGTCTGCGCTCGGCGTGTCGCGGTAAACGATGTCGTGCTCTTCTTCAAGAATGACACCTTGGGCATCGCTGTAGCGGTGCGCCACGGTGACAAAAACCATGTCGCCACTGCGCCCGGTCTTGTGGCTGATCTTGAGGATTTCCGAGTCCTTTTGAATCGACATACCCACTTCAAACCGGCGCTGCCAGGTCAGCCGGCTGCCTGCCCACATGCGTCTTTCCAGTGCCACCGGCGGCAGGAAGTCGCCACGCGCCGGATGACCGTCAGGCCCAAGCCGTGACTGGATTTCAAGCGGGTTGAAATACAGCCAGTGCCAGCCGGCCGGCAGCGGCGCGCAGTCGGGTTGCTGCATGCGCGCTGCATCATTGAGCGTGGCGGCCATTTGCCGCACCTGCACCGGGCTGATGATGTCGCTCACCGTCTGGCGCTTGCCGATCCACGGCGTGAGGTCTTGTCCGGATGCATTCATGACGCGGCCTCAGTAAGAGCGCGGCATGCCCAGCACATGCTCGCCGACGTAAGACAGGATCATGTTGGTGGAGATGGGCGCCACTTGGTAGAGCCGCGTCTCGCGGAACTTGCGCTCGATGTCGTATTCGGCGGCAAAACCAAAACCGCCATGCGTTTGCAGGCAGACGTTGGCCGCCTCCCACGAGGCATCGGCGGCCAGCAGCTTGGACATGTTCGCTTCGGCGCCGCAGTTGATGCCGGCGTCAAACATTTCGCAGGCGCGGTAGCGCATCAGGCTGGCCGCCTCGACGTTCACGAAGGCCCGCGCAATCGGGAACTGGATGCCCTGGTTCTGGCCGATGGGGCGGTCAAAGACGATGCGCTCCTTGGCGTAAGCGCTGGCCTTGTCGGTGAACCAGTAGCCGTCGCCAATGCACTCGGCGGCAATCAGAATGCGCTCGGCGTTCAGGCCGTCGAGGATGTATTTCAGGCCCTTGCCTTCCTCGCCAATGCGGTTTTCGACCGGCACTTCCAGGTTGTCGATGAAGATCTCGTTGGTCTCGTGGTTGACCATGTTGCGGATCGGCCGCACCGTGATGGACTTGCCGACGGCTTCACGCAGGTCCACCAGAAACACCGACAGGCCTTCGCTTTTTTTCTTCACTTCGGCCAGCGGCGTGGTGCGCGCCAGCAGCAGCATGTAGTCGGAATGCTGCAGGCGCGAAGTCCAGACCTTCTGGCCGTTGATCACGTAACGGTCGCCCTTGCGCACGGCCGTGGTTTTGAGTTTGGTGGTGTCGCTGCCGGTGCTGGGCTCTGTCACGGCCATCGACTGCATGCGGATTTCACCGCGGGCGATGCGCGGTAACAGATCTTGTTTTTGCTTGTCCGAGCCGTGGCGCACGATGCAGCCCATCACGTACATCTGGCCGTGGCAGGCGCCCGAGTTGCCGCCCGCGCGGTTGATCTCTTCCATCACCACGCTGGCTTCGGTCAGCGACAAGCCCGAGCCGCCGTAGGCCTCAGGAATCAGCCCGGCCAGCCAGCCGGCTTCGGTGAGAGCAGTGACAAATTTTTCGGGAAAGGCACGGGCCTCATCGACCTCTTGCCAGTAACGCGAGTCAAAGGCGCTCACGACCTGGCGCACACCTTCGCGCAATTCGGGGAAATTATGTTGTTGCATGATTTTGGTTTCTTATTTGGCCGGTGTGGCGTACAGCTGACCGCCATCGACGTTGATGACACTGCCGCTGAGGTAGCTGCAAAGGGGGGAGGCGCTGAAGACGGCGAGTTGCGCCATCTCGCTGGGTTCTGCCAGGCGCCCCAGCGGAAACTGGCTGGTGAGCTCAGTCCAGCGCGAGGCGTCACCCAGCTTTTTGGCAGCCTGCTGCTCCAGCATGCCCTGCATACGGTCGCTGCGCGTAGGTGAGGGGTTGATGCCGAAGACCCGCACACCGTGCTTCATGCTGTCGCCGCCCACGCCGCAGGTAAAAGCCATCAGGGCCGCGTTGCCGGTGGCGCCGCAAATATAGTCGGCGCGGGGAGCCGCACCGGCCATGCCGATGATGTTGCAGATCACGCCGTGGCCGCGGGCCTGCATCATGGGCAGGTAGGCGCGGGTCAGGTTGATGTAGCCGAAGACCTTGAGTTCCCAGGCCTCGCGCCAGCGCGCTTCACCCACATCTTCCACACTGCCACCCGGAATGGCGCCGGCATTGTTGACCAGGATGTCGATGTCGGGTGCGAAAGCGCGAAGCTCTTCGGCAGAGCCTGAACGCGACAGGTCCACCAGCATGGCCGGCGGTTTGGGCAGTCCGGCCTGCGCAAAAGCCTGCTCGGCTTTGTCCAGGTTGCCACGATCGCGCGCCACCAGCATGGGCACAGCGCCTTCGCGGGCAAAGGCCAGGGCGATGGTCAGGCCGATGCCGCGTGAACTGCCGGTGATGAGAACGCGTTTGTCTTTGAGTTGAAGGTCCATTTGGGTTTTCTTTGTAGTTGTAAAGTTTTCAGGCGGCAGATGGCGGAACCTGGGCCGCATACCAGGCGGCCATGGTTTCGCCGGTCATGAAGCAGACATTGGGCGTTTTCATCAGCAAATCGAGCATTCGTTCCAGGCTTTCAAAACGGTGCGGCACGCCAATCAGGTGCGGATGCAGGCCGATCGCCAGCACGCGCGGCCTTGTCTGCGCTTCACGCTGGAACAGGCGCAAGGTGTTTTCAAGGCGCTGGTACATCTCGTTGGAGCTGTGTTTTTCCACGGCGTAAATGATGGAATCGTTGACCTCCAGGTTGTAGGGCAGCGACAGCAGCGGGCCATTGCGCGTGTTCATCCAGTGCGGCACGTCATCAACCACCCAGTCAAAGACGTATTCGATGCCCTGGCGGCGGAGAATTTCGGGCGTGTCATGCGACTCGCGCAGACCCGGGCTGAGCCAGCCCTTGGGCCGCTTGCCGGTGAAGGCTTCGATCATGTCCAGGCTGGTAATGATCAGTTCTTCTTCCCCTTCGCTGTGGTTCAGCGCTTTCTGGTGAACCCCGTGACCGACGAATTCCCAGCCCGCCTCACGCATGGCCTCGGCAGCCCGCGGGTAAGCCTGAATCACGCCTGCATTGAAGCTGGTGGAAGCCGGCAGTCCGCGCGAGGAGATGGCATGAATGATGCGTGGTAAACCGGCGCGCATGCCGTAATCGGCCCAGCTGAAGTTGGGCACATCGGGCACGGTTTCCTTGCCGTGCGGCGGCGTGATGATGGTGCGCGGCATGGGCGCATCAAAAACCCAGTGCTCCACATTGACCACCAGGTGAACCATGATGGCGCCATCCGGATGGGGCTTGAGGGCCGGGCCATCATTTGAAAAACGATAAGGAATGCGCGGGTTAGCCATATGATTTTTTTTAAACCTTTTTGAGAGAATTAATCGTGTTGCGGTGTTTGTGTTTTTGGCCGTTCGATCTTGACCTTGAAGCAGTTGCTTTGCAGGCGCGAGATCGGCGACCAATGTGCAAGTCCCGGGGCAATCTTGTTTGGTGTCTGTTTTATTACACAGGAGTTTTCATGACATTTATTCGTAATGCCGCCACCACATTGGTGGGCCTGGCGCTTGCTACTTCTGCATTGGCGATCACGCCCATGCCCAGCCCGATGCCGACCAAGGAGGTCATCACCATCGGTTACGTCAAGGTGGGTCAGGTGTCGCCGTTGCATCTGGTCGAAGAAGAACTTAAGAAGATGAACATCGAAGTCAAGCGTGCCGAGTTCGTGCGTTACGCCGACGCTCGCACTGCGCTGATTTCCAACTCTGTTGATGTATCCGTTGTCGGCCCGGCCGACTTGGCTATTGCCGCCAGCCAGGGCACCAAAAACATCATCGGCCTGAGCGGCGTCGCCACTTCGCCCAAGTACCTGGTGGTGCGCAAGGGCGTGACCATCAACACCTGGGACGACATCAAAGGCAAAAAAATTGCCGTTGCACCCGGCTCGGCTGTCTGGTTCGCTTGGGCCATGACCCTGGTTGAAAACAACATTCCCTACAACTCCTTTCAGGCCATCAATATCCAGGGCGGCGGCACAGCATTTGTGCAAGCCCTCAAGCGCGGCGACATTGACGCCATGCTGAGCTGGGAGCCCTTTGAGTCCCAGGTTGTCGCCGAAGGCGCCGCCTACTTCGCCACCAAGCTTGCCGACTACAGCAAGTCCAAAGCCGTTGGCGCTGAACTTGGTTTGCTGGCTGCTTCGGGTGAGTCCTACACCAAGCGCCGCGAAGTCATCAAGCGCTTCATGTGGGCGTACCTCAATGCCGAAGCCAAACTGGCTGCTGACAGCAACGCTTTCATCAACGCTTATTCTCAGTACACCGGCCTGCCCCTTGAGATCACCCGCGAATCGCACAAGTTGATCAAGCTCGGCGGCATCCTGGACCGCGATCAGGTGGCCCGTCTGGCTGAAGCCTCTTTCAAGCAAGGCGTCATCAAGACCGATGTGACCCGTCAAGCCGCTGAACTCTACGACGACAGCCTGGCCAAAGAAATCCGCGGCCGTTAACCCCTGCTGCTGCCGCTCTCAACCGGCCCTCTCTGGGCCGGTTTTTTTTCACCTCTGCAAAACTGCAACGACAGCCGTGGCGCTCAGTGTCCCCGGATCTTGTGCAGGATTTCCAGCTTCATTTCATTGAACGCCGGCGTTGCTGTCATCTCGATGGTGCGGGGCCGTGGCAGATTGACTTGAAGCATCGACTCAATGCGGCCGGGCCGGGCGGACATCACATACACCTTGTCGGCCAGAAAGAGGGCCTCGTCAATATCGTGCGTGACAAAAATAACGGTGGGCTTGAGCCGGTCCCAGACCGACAGCAGCAACTCCTGCATGGACAGACGGGTTTGCGCATCGAGGGCGCCAAAGGGCTCGTCCATGAGCAGAATTTTCGAACCCAACGTCAGCACGCGGGCAATGCCCACCCGCTGGCGCATGCCGCCTGAAAGCTGAATCGGTAAGTGGTGCTTGAAGTCGCTCAGGCCCATGATGGCCAGCATTTCGCCTGCGCGTTCTTCGTAATCAGCCGGCTTGAGTCCCTGCGCTTTGGGCCCGAAGATGATGTTTTCCCAAACTGTCAGCCAGGGAAACAGCGCGGCTTCCTGGAACACCACGCCGCGGTCCGGCCCGGGTGCTTCCATGGTTTGACCGCCCACGGTCAGCGTGCCGGAAGTGATTTGTTCAAAGCTGGCAATGGCATTGAGCAGCGTTGATTTGCCGCAACCCGAGGGGCCGAGCAAAGCCACGAATTCGCCCGGTGCGATGTCGAGTGCGATGTTTTCGAGCGCCCGCACCGGCGGATTGCCCGGGTAGGTTTTGAAGAGTTGGTCAATATGAATATGCGACATCGTGGTGTCCGTTTCAGTGGTTTTGCAGCAGGCGCCAAGTCAGTACACGCCGCTCTATCCAGATGATCAGGCGGTCACTCAAAAACCCCATCAGTCCGATGGAGGCCATGTCGGCAAAGACGATGTCCATGCGGCCGATGTAATAGGCGTCCCACAGCACATAACCCAGACCCGATTTGACGGCCACCATTTCGGCTGCCACCACGGCGGTCCAGGCGATGCCCAGCCCCAGTCGCATGCCCGTGAATATATTCGGCAAGGCGGCGGGAAGGATGACGCGGCGAAGCAAGGTCCAGGGGCTTGCGCCCATCATCTTGGCGGCACGCACCAGGTTTTTGTCCACATCGCGCGCGCCTTGCGTGGCGTTGACGACGATCGCAAAAAATCCACCCAGGAAAATCAGCGAGATCGACCCCATGTTGGTGATACCAAAAGCGGCGATCGAAAAGGGCAACCAGGCTGTGATCGGGATGGGGCGAAACATCTGCACCATGGGGTCGATCATGGCGGCGGTCAAACGGCTCCAGCCGATCAGCAGCCCCAACGGTGTGGCAACCACCACGGCCAAAACAAAGCCCACCGCCACCCGGCTCGCCGAGTATTCGACGTTGGCCAGCCATGTGCCCTGGTAAGCGTCCAGGCCCATGCCCGACTGGCCAAAAATCCATTCATGCCAGGACGTCAGCACCAGCGAAGGACTGGGCAGCATGGCTTGCATGCCGGGCCGGCTGCCGACTATTTGCCAGACGGCCAACAGCACCAGCGGCACGACGATGCTCAGGATATTGCGTTGTTTCACGGGCAGGCCCTCCGGCATGAATTTTTCATCTGCGTCATCACGTTCCCTTTTTGCATCCGTGCTTTAGAAAGTCACAGTGTCGAAATTGGCCGGCAAAATGATCTCGACCATCTCGCAGTTGTGCGAGTAGTCCAGCACGGTGTGCCGGATGCCGTTGGGCTGAATCCAGCAAGAGCCCTCTTCCATGCGGATCTTGCCCTGACCTTCGTACTCGCCGACCATCCAGCCCTTGAGCATGTAGACCATCTGAAACTGCACGCCGTGGTAGTGCGGCAGTGACACCACCTTGGGGTCGCAAGGGCCAATCAGCCGGATCACATGCGCTTGCACTGCGCCACCTGTGGCCTTTTCTACCGCCAGATCGCGGTAGTGGGCATAAGAGCGCAGGCCAGGCTTGAACTCTGCGCCCTTGAGATGCGTGACGACAAACTTTTGCGGCTTCCATTGAATGACGGGCGGCTTGCCCGGCTTGGCCGCCTTGCGGCTGACGGGCTTGGCCGCTGGCTTGGCGACGCTTTTGACCGTGGCTTTAACTGCTGGTTTGGCAGCTGGTTTTCGGGCCGGTTTGGCAGCAGCTTTAACCGCCGGGCGGGCGACTTTTTTTGGAGCGGCTTTGACGGCTACCTTGCCGGCTGCTTTGCTGGCGACCTTGGCCGCTGGTTTGGCGACCCGTTTTGCCGGCACAGCTTTGGCGGGCTTGCTTTTGGGGGATGTGGCCATGGAATTTTCTCCGTGATGGTATCGGGCTTGAAACAATCAGAACGCGCCCTGCGGGCGCAACTCGATCAGGTCGGGGCAGCAGTTCGGGTTGGCTTGCACGGCGTAGGCCACAGCATCGGCCACTTCCTGCGCGGTCAAGGGCTTGAATTTGCGGTTGGCCACCGAGGCCAGCACGTCGGGATGGTTGCTGCCGGTGCGGATGTCGGTATCGACCATGCCGGGCGCCACTTCGGTCACCCGGATACCGGCGCTTTGCAACTCCAGCCGGAAGGAGCGCGCCAGCGCCGACAGGGCATGCTTGGTCGCACAGTAGACCGAGGCCAGGCGGTAGACTTCGCGCGCCGCAATCGACGACATGAAAACGATGTGCCCGCGCTTGTTGGCAACCATGGCCCGCCCGATGATCTGCGTGATCTTCAATGCGGCCAGCACATTGGTCTGGAACATCCAGCTGCAGTCCTCCGGCGAGAGGTCCAGGATGGGGGCGTAGCGCAACACGCCTGCATTGTTGATGAACACATCCACCTCAGGCGCCAGGGCTTGCACTTGTTTCAGGTACTCGTCATCGTTCAGGTCGCCGGCCAGCACGCGCACCGTTCCGGTGGGCAGGGCGTCTTGCAGGGACTTCAGCGCATCTTCGCGGCGACCCAACGCAATGATGTGCGCCCCCTGCGCCGCCAGCGTCATCGCCGTGCTGCGGCCGATGCCGGCAGACGCGCCGGTGATCAATACGACTTTTCCTTGCAGTGACTGGGTCATGTTGGGCTTCTTGTGTGGGGTTGAAATATCACCGGCCCTTGAACAGAGGGGTGCGTTTTTGTGCAAAGGCTTGTCGGCCTTCGGCGTAGTCTTCGCTGGAAAAGCAAGCGTTCACGGCGGCGTTGATGGCTGTCAGATCGGGCGTCTCGCGCTCGGCCAGGCTGACCATGGTTTGCTTGCCCGCCCGGATGGTCAGCGGCGCGTTCTCGGCGATCTGCAGCGCCAGCGCATGGCAGTGGCTGAACACATCTTCTTGCACCGACAGCACGATGCCGCGTTGCTGTGCTTCGGTCGCGTTGTAGACCCGGGCGCTGTAGAAGGCTTCAGCCGCGGCCATGGGGCCCAGGTTGCTGACCAGATTTTTCATGCTGCGGTAGGCGTAGCCCAGCCCCAGCCGTGCGGCCGGCATGCGGAATTTGGCGCTGCCCGATGCGTAGCGCAGGTCGCAGCTGAGTGCCAGGCCCAGGCCGCCGCCGTAGCAAATGCCGCTGATGGCAGCAATCACCGGCAGCGGGAAATGGGCCAGCGCGGTTTGGGCGTCGTCCACCGCACGGTCGTAGGCGGCCACGCCGTCGCTGCCGCTGCGCTGCGAGTCAAATTCTGAAATGTCGGCGCCGGCCACAAAGGCGCGCTCACCCTCCCCGCGCAGCACAACCACGCGCACCTCAGGGTTGGCCTGAAGTAGCGCCAGCGTTTCGGCCAGTTGCCGCCACATGGCCAGCGACATGGCATTCATCCGCGCTTCGTTGGACAGTACGACAGTGGCCACATGGGCTTCGATGGTGTGGTGGACGCTGGCCATGGCTCAGACCACCTCATCTTCATGGAACTGGCGGATTTCCTGAGCGTTGTAGCCGGCTTCTGCCAGCACCTCGTCAGTGTGTTCGCCCCATTCGGGGGCCGGCGCCACCACTTTGGAGGGTGTGCGTTCCAGGGTCACGGGCTGGGTGATGTAGTGCATTTCTTTTCCGAAGGGGGTCATGAGGGACGTGGTCACGCCCAGGTGCTTGACCTGAACGTCTTCAAACATCTCGGGCACGGTGTAGACGGGGCCGGTCGGAACACCCACCTCGTTGAGGGCGTCAACCCACTCCACCACGGTCTTGCTTTTGAAGACTTTGGCCAGTTCGGCGTTCAGGCGTTCGCGGTGTTGCACGCGCAGTGTCTCGTTGGCGAACTCGGGATCGCTCAGCCAGTCGGGGCGCGCGATCAGCTTGCACAGCCGCACCCAGTTACCTTCGCCGGACGCGCCCAGGTTGAACATGCCGTCGCTGGCCTCGAACAATCCCATCGGGCTGCTGGTGGGATGGTTGTTGCCCACCTGCACGGGAATGTCCTGGTCGTTGAGGTAACGGGCGCCTTGAAAGTCCATCATGGCGATCTGCGAATGCAGCAGGGAGGAATGAACCCATTGCCCCTGGCCGGAGACTTCGCGCTCCAGCAAAGCCGTCAGGATGCCCAGCGCCGCATACAAGCCGGCGCTCATGTCGGCCACCGCCAGACCGGCGCGCATGGGTCCTGATTCGGCATGGCCCGTGACCGACATCAAGCCGCCCATGCCTTGCAGAATCTGGTCAAAACCCGGGCGCCAGGCGTAGGGCCCGTCCTGACCAAAACCGGAGATGCTGGCCAGAATGATGCGCGGGTTCACGGCTGCCAGAGCGGCGTAATCCACGCCCAGTTTTTTCTTCACATCGGGCCGCCAGTTTTCGACCACGACATCGGCGTCCTTGACCAGCCGCATCAGGATGTCCAGGGCGCCGGGCTTTTTGAGGTTCAGGGTCATCGAGCGCTTGTTGCGGTTGATGTTCTGGAAGTCGCCGCCGCGGCGGTTGGCGGCAAACATGGCTTCATTGGGATCAACGCCCGGCGGGGGTTCGATGCGGATGACGTCTGCGCCGAAATCGGTGAGCATGCGCACGCAATTGGGGCCGGCGCGAACGCGCGACAGGTCCAGGACGCGGAACCGCGCCAATGCTTGGGAGGCCTGTATTTTGGGCATTGGGCTGTCAGTCTTGTAGAAGGGTAAAGCGTCGCGTGAAGCCGTCGCTGCCAAAGTGCTCCAGCTCCACTGCGTTGGCGAAGGCGAGCAGGGTTTGCTCCTCGAAGGGTCTGGCGATGAACTGGGCGCTGATGGGCAGGCCGCGGGCGTCACTGGCAATCGGGATCACCATGGCCGGAAAGCCGAGGTAGTTGACGAAGCCCATGAAGCTGTGCAGCGACAGGAGCTGTCGTACATCAAAACCGGGCTCGCCTGGGGTGACAACAGCCCGGTCCGGCAGCGGCTGCGGCAGGGCGGGCAGCATCAACAGGTCGTGCTGCTGCAAGTGGGCGGATAAAAAAGCGCGGGCTCTTTGCGCGCGGTCTTGCAGCGCTGCCCGGTACCAGTCCGCGGGAATGGCCAGGCCCGCAAGGGCCACCGCTTCGACACCGGCCGACAGAGAGCCATTGCGCAGGCCGGCGAGGTGGGTGCCGGCGGCCTCATGGTGCAGCACGATCTCGGACAAGGATGTCAGCAAGGGCTGACCGTCCAATAGGTTCATGCGCTCGCAGGCTGGCCACTGGCGGGCGAATTCTTGCAGCGCGGCAGCCACGCCGGCGTCCAGGCGCTCGTCGGGCAACCAGGCTTTCATGCGCGGGGCAGACACCGCCTTGCGCAAATCACCCGAGGCGGTCAGCGCCGCCAGCATGGCTTGCGCATCGCCCGCCGAACGCGTCAGCAGGCCAACACTGTCCAGCGAAGGCGCCAGCGGATGCACGCCTTGTGTCGGTATCAGGCCGTACGTGGTTTTCAGACCCAGCAGTCCGCAGGTGGCCGCCGGGATGCGGACCGAGCCAGCGGTGTCCGTGCCCAGTGCGCCGTAAACCAGTTCACTGGCCACGGCCACGGCGCTGCCGCTGGACGAGCCGCCAACCGCCAGTTGCGGCCCCAACGGATTGGTGACCGGCGGCATGCGCGGGTTGTGGGCGGTCGAGCCGCAGGCGTATTCGGCCATGGCCAACGTGGCCAGCTGGGTGGCACCGGCGCGCGCCAGCAGCGCAATCGCGGGGGCCGGCTGACGGCTGTCGTCAGCCAGACCCTGGCTGTGGCCCAAGCCCGGCGTCCAGCCGGCAAGCTCAAAAATATCCTTGTGCGCCAGAGCGATACCGCTCAGTGTGCCGGTGGCCACCGCGTCTTTGCCAGCCGGGCTGTGGACGTCCAGCGCCCGGACCACGCCACCATGCGCCGCTTGCCGCCTGGCAAAACGCTCGCGCTGCAAGCGCAAGGACTCCGGCACGCTGAGCTGCCCTGCGCCCAGCCTGCGCTGCAACTGGGCGAGCGTGGCGGGCAAGTGATTCATGCTGCCAGCGTTTTCAGGGCGTGCGCTAAAACCCGGGACATGTCGGCGGGCGTGTCCGCGCCCGTCTGGGCGACCCCGGCCGTTGCAACGATGGCCGACAGGGCGGCGGGCTGCAGGCGTTGCAGCGTTTTGACCATGCGCAGCAGATCAGCTTCGCCGGCGGGCGTCTGGCGCTGCGCCATACCGGCCTCAACCCAGGCCCGTAAAGCCTCGGTCGGGGCTGAGCCTGGGGTGCTGTCAGTGTGTTGCTCGGGCTTGTTTTGCATACGCTTTTGATCTATAAATATAAATATACATTAATAGTGCATACCCATCAATATGGGAAACTCCAACAATGAAAAGCGCCAAGCCCGCCTTTACCAAGGCCAGTGACCGGATCCGGCTGGAGATAGAAGGCGCCATCAAGAACGGTTTGTTACTGCCGGGTGACGCCATTGACGAGGCAGAGCTGGCGGTTCAGCACGGCGTGTCGCGCACACCGATCCGGGAGGCCTTGATTCAGTTACAGGTGCAAGGCTTGCTCACCAGCTTGCCGCGTGGCGGCATGGTGGTCGCCAAGATGGACTTGCAGCAACTTTTGTCTTTGTGGGAATTGTTGGCAGAACTCGAGGGTGTTGCCGCGCGTCTGGCCTGCCAGCGCATGCTGCCCGAAGAGCTGGCCGCCATTCTCAAAATTCACCAGGACAGCGAAGACGCGGTGCAGGCTGATGACATGAGCGCCTGGCAGGAAAGCAATTTGCGCTTCCATGAACTGATTTACCGGGCCACCCGCAACCCTTTTCTTCGCCAGGAGGTGTTGCGCATGCGCACCCGTACCGGCTATTACCGCCAGCACGCTTTTGCCGCGCTCGGGAAAATCAAAACTTCGTTTGAACAGCACGGGCCCATCGTGGAGGCCTTCAGAAATGCCGACCCGCAAGCCGCTTCGGTCGCGATGATCGCGCACATGCGCCCTGCGCCGGATGCCAGCGGCATGACCGACTTCATCGTGAAATTACCCAAAGAACTGCTGGTCTCCTGACCCGCATCCGGCCGACCGAATTTGCTTCTCAGGCGCTGGCCGTGCCCGGCGCCTGTTGCTGTGCCAGGCACAAGTCGTCCCAGGCCCTGGCCTTGTCGGGCAGGCTGCGCAGCAGATAGGCCGCGTCATAGGTGACGAAGGCGGGCACGCCGGCCAGTTGATGCGTTTGCCCGCGCAGCTTGCCCAGCGGCTCTGCCGACTGCAGCAGCGCCTGCGCCGCCAGCCGGCCCATGATGAGCAGCACGTGCGGCTTGTCGGCCTGCACCAGCGCGCTCAAACCGTTTTGCAGTGCCAGAGCCGGCTCGCTGGCATCCGGCCCGGCGGCAGTGGCCAGTCGCGACACCGGGGCCCAGGCCGCGCGGGCACTTTGCGGCAGACCGGCGGCGCGCAGCATGTTGTCCAGCAGCTTGCCTGTGTCGCCCGCCAGCGGGTCGGCCGCAGCGCCGTCGGCCGGCGTTTCAATCAACAGCAGCCAGCGCGCTGACGCGCCGGCCGCGGGCTCGTACAAGGCGCGTGCGTCGCCCAGTGCCCAGGCAGCGCCGGCGGAGACTGTTGAAGCGGTTGAAGCGTGGGCGGACTGGGGCGAGTTGGCGGCGGGTGAAGTGACAGGCGCTGCCGCCGAAGTGGGCGCTGCAGGTGCTGGCGCGGCCGGCCGCGCAGCCGGGCGGGCCGGAACGGGCGACTCAGCGGGCGCGCCGGGCGCTTGCCACAGGCGGATGCCCATTTCGCGCAGCATGGCGCGCTGGCGTTTGTCGAGTTCCAGGCTCATGGACGGCCTTTCGGGCTGGTGCCGGGTGTGCGGGTCTGTGTCATGCCGGCGATCCCAGGGCCAGGCTCATCACCACCGCGTCTTCGCGCTGGAAGGCACTTTGCGGGTAGTAGTTGCGGCGCGTGCCCACATGCTTGAAACCATATTGCTCGTAGACCTGCCGC
>Ga0075464_10000860_pt1 | contig 13485 bp, 9 predicted proteins | sample DEB19_08_DNA_5_FD_75068 | JGI IMG/M metagenome (GOLD analysis project Ga0075464, IMG submission 75068) | Aqueous microbial communities from the Delaware River and Bay under freshwater to marine salinity gradient to study organic matter... | ecosystem: Environmental > Aquatic > Marine > Coastal ...
GTGAGCGCATTTGGTGCGCTGCCTTGGGGTGCTCCGATTGTAAAGAACGGCAGTTTCTTCTTAAACAGCACCACCAAGACCCACGGAGTATTCGTCTCCGGAAAGTTCTTTGAAGTCGCGGACGCTCTAGAAAAAGAGTTGAAGATTTCGCAGTGGTTCACCGCATCAACCGGCTCGCTCAGCACCGCGAGCCTTGGTTCTAGTTGGGCCGGCGAAAAGCTAACCCCGATTCTTGGCAACAGTGCCGGTGAGGTCTTTTTGATTACGGCAACTGGCAAGCGCCGTGTCGACAACGCCTCTCAAATTCTTGCTACCGTGCCCTTGGTTCCAGATGCCCTGTTGTCTGCCATCCCGACGGCCGCAACGGCTGCGCTAAGTGCCCCGCTGTTTGCTAAATCAACCGCCAGCAGTGCCGTCTATTTGATTCAAGGGGCACAGAAGCGCCTGCTGCCAACCACTACCGATCGCCAAAAGTTTGCCCCGCTAGTTGTTTCCCCGGCAGTCCAAACAATTTCAAAGTCGGCAATCGATCAAATCACTTCGGGCACAACCGCACTTGGCCCAACCCAGCTGGCAAAGGTTGGCACGGCAAAAACCACCTACTTCATCGATGGCACCGACCGAGCGGTTCAGATGACACCGGCCCTTGCCCAAATGTTTGGCGTCACTGCCACCAGGACAGTCACCGCGGCCGAACTCAAGGGCTACCAAACCCGCATAAGAATATCGGCAGCAAAGGTTTCTTGCGGCACCCAGATCTATCTCGCTATCGATGGAAAGCTCTCGGCAATAACACCTGAAGATGCAGTCCACTATCCCGGAAGCATCTTTGCCCTGACCGATCTAACCTGCTCGAATCTGGTCAAAGACACCAAGCTAACCGGCCGGTTCGTCAGCACCCCGGATAGAGCAATTTGGTTATTGCAGTCTGGCCAAAAGCGCAAGATTGCCAACTCAAGCGCTTATCGCATTTTGCTGGGCGACCGCCTGCCAACCCGTGCCGTGAGCGCGGCCTATGCCAACCTCATCCCAACCGGCGCTGTTGCACCGGAGGCTATCGAGGCAAGCATTCCTGGATCGGCACCGAGCCCAACTCCAATCGCCACTCCAGTGCCTACGGCAAGCCCCGCGCCGCGGCCTTCAACTTCGGCTACCGCCTCGCCAACGCCTAGCCCTACCGCTTCGGTGAGTGCTTCACCGACCCCAAGCCCAACCCTTGCTCCGGCCGCTGTTGCCCTTCACACCGTGGTGGTCGATCAAACCCTTGCCCAGATTTCAACTTTTTACTACAAAAAGACGAGCTCAACTCATCTGAAGCTCATCATGGCGGCCAACAACCTCATGATTTCGACAGAAATATATCCAGGTCTACGACTTTCCATCCCAGACCTTTCTCTGCTCGGCACCTTGCCGCCAGCGGTGGCAACCAACTTCCCATTCCAAACCCACCAGCTCGCCGCAGCCGAAACCTTGGCGCAGGTTGCCATTCGCTACTACGGCAAGACTTCCTCGACCTACCTAAAGCACCTGATGGCTGCCAACAGGTTGGCCAAGTCGACTGACATTTACCCTTTGCTGAAACTCAAGATTCCCGCCATCGATCTGATTGGGCAAATTGCCAACGGCATGTACACCGGCACAACCCCGTTGCCAATTTCTTCGCCATCACCAACTCCATCTGCCTCGCCGACTGCCTAAACTTAGAGGCATGTCAAAACAGGTCGTCATTCTCGCTGCAGGCATGGGCACTCGCCTCGCCAGGCCGCTACCCAAGCCACTAACCGAACTGCGCGATGGTCGCTCGATCATGAAGCAGCAGATTGACAATCTGAAATTCTCATTCGGCGACACCTACCGAGTGATGATTGTGGTTGGGTTCAAGCTCGAGGCAATCATCGAGAGGTTTCCTGAGGCAACGTTTGTCTACAACGAGTTCTTTGACCAGACCAACACCTCAAAGAGTTTGCTAAAGGCGCTCAGGGCATCGGGCGATGGTGGAGTTCTCTGGATGAATGGCGACGTGGTCTTCGACCCAGAAATTTTGAACCGAGTTACCCCGCTAATTGAAGCCGATCAGTCTTTTGTGGTGGTCAACACCTCGAAGGTCAGCGATGAAGAGGTCAAATACACCCTCGACGCCGAAGGTTTCATCGATCAGTTATCGAAGCAGGTCAGCCCAGCTCTTGGTGAGGCTGTGGGCATCAACTTTATTGCTGGCTCTAGCAAGCAGGCTCTCATCGCCAGGCTAGATGAGGTTGGCGACCAGGATTATTTCGAGCGCGGTATCGAAATCGGAATCGAGCAAGACAGCCTAAAGTTCAAGGCCGTAGACATCAGTGATCTTTATGCGGTTGAGGTTGACTTTGCCGAAGACCTCGAGAGAGCAAACGAGCTCTTTTAGGCGAACGGCCTCTCGGCTCCAGCCCCTCTTCTGGCTCATTCACCTTCACTGCAAAGAGCACCAAAAGAACCCAGCCAATCTCAATCAGCATGCGAGATTCGGTAAGGCTCCAAACCAAAAGCCCTGAGTAGACCAAAATTGGCCACAGGTAAAGCGCGCTGGTGTGGCGAACTGCAAGCCTCCAGAGCTTCACAAAACTAATCAACAACAGGGCTCCGAAGAGCGCCAAGCCAATGATTCCTAGCTGCAACCACATGTCGAGGTAGGCGTTGTGGGCTTGGTAGTAGGGAACGTCCTTGATGACCACTAGCCCTTCAAACGGTTTGACTCCGGGCATCCAGTGGCTAATCCAGCCCCAACCCTGAAGCGGCCTTTGCTCAATCAAACCGAGCACGAGTTTCCAGATTCCGCTTCGACCAGTCATGTCGGGGCTTTTTCCGAAGAACTCAAAAACTTCTGCACGATAAACGAGCACAAAAAAAGCGATCGTGCCGGCACTCGCCCAAGCCACTCGGTAGTACCGGTGTCGGGTTTCGCGGTCTTTTCCTTCGGCAGCAATTGAAACCAGCGCTACAGCGCCAACAGCAACCAAGGCAAAACCGATGCCAGCAGATTTAGCCAAAGCGATGCTCAATGCCGCTGCCGCCATACTCGAAGCACTGAGCCAACGGGGTGCCCCGATGATGGCATATTCAACGGCAAAAACCACAAAGCCAATCATCGCGGCATAGGCCAGAAGGTTTGAGTTTCCTACGATGCCTTGGATCCGTTCTCCCTCGAAGAGGTTTCCTTGGGTCCAGTAGAAGGCAGCGGCTGGCGGTTTATCGCCCTCGTAGTTGCCAAAAATCGGGGCAATTGGCCCGCGCACGATAGCCGCGGCAATGAATTCGAAAATCAAAGAGGCGGCAAGAATTAGACGAATGGCATTGGCAAAGATTTTCAGCAAGTGTCGCCAGCTGAATGATCCCGCTAGAAATAGGGCAAAAATGGTGGTGGCAAATTGGGCTGTTGTGCCAAGCAGAGTAAATGTCGGGTAGGCCGACCAAAGGGTGCTGGCTAGCATCAAGCCCAAAAGTGAGGCCAGGGGCCAAGGCACGTTTTTAAGGGTTAGCAGCGGTTGGTTTCTCAAAAAGAGTGTGGTCGATGCAACTAGCAAGGCAACCAATAGGGTTCCCCAGCCCCACCAGCCCAAGGTGTAACGAACGGCATCCCCAGCCATCAATGTGAACACGGCCGTGTAAGCGAGCCAGGTTTTCACTCGATAACCCCGTTCGCGTGTGTTGTAAATCACGCGGATTGGTTGAGTTAGCGGGTTCATCGGTACTTTCTATTTGAGCGGGGTTGTTCAAGTCTATTTAGGCTGGCCCTGATTAGGCTTAGAGGGCTCTAGATAAGGAATTCGATGCTGCTAAAGATTACCAACCAAGCGCGTGATTACGCCTGGGGTTCTAAAACGCTGATTTCCGATTATTTTGGTATTCCCGCCACTGGCCAGCCGATGGCAGAAATCTGGTTCGGAACCCACGATGGCTCGCCCGCCATGTTGGTTGATGGTAGCGGCACTCTCAACCAGAAAATCGGCAGGCAGCTGCCTTTTCTGATGAAGATTTTGGCTGCCGATTCGCCTTTGTCTATTCAGGCCCATCCGAACGCCGAACAGGCTAGAGAGGGCTTCGAGCGCGAAAACGCTCAAGGCATTTCACTTACCTCTGCGAAGCGAAACTACAAAGACGATAAGCACAAGCCCGAGTTAATTGTCGCCCTCACCGATTTTGAAGCCCTCGCTGGGTTCAAACCGTTAGCCGAGATTCAGCAACTGTTCACTGACCTCTCTGAGCATCCGGGTGTCAGCGCAGGCTTTAGAACGATGTCGGCACAGTGGCTAGCCTTACTGCTCGAAGCCGACGGGCTCAAAAAACTCTTCGCGTCTATTTCCAATTCCAGATCAAACCTCGACGGCTTCAATGCCGAGTTGGCCTCACTGGCTGATGGCGAAGCCCAATTTGCCTTAGCTGAACGACTCAACCTGCTCTATCCCGGAGACTCAGGCGTGGTGCTGTCGCTATTGCTCAACCACATTTACCTAGAGCCGGGCGAAGCGCTTTTTCTTGAAGCCGGTAAACCCCACGCTTATATTCAAGGCCTCGGAATTGAGGTCATGGCCTCATCGGACAACGTTCTGCGAGGTGGCCTGACTCAAAAGAACATTGATCTGCCTGAGCTTGAAAAAGTTCTTCGTTACGAGTCTCAGACGCAATCCGTCATCCATCCTCGTGAAATTTCAAAGGGCCTTTTTCACTACGCTTCTCCCGCCGAAGACTTCATCGTCTATCGAGCAGAACTTAGCGGCTCGGTAGTGATGGCCGATCTCAACTTGCCGGGGGAGAGCATCCTTTTGTGCACCGCGGGCGAGGTAGCAGTAAGCAACAGCATCGATGAACGTGAAGTTCTTAGGCGAGGCGAGGCAGCCTATATCGCCGCAGACTCGAGCCGATTCACTTTGGCCGGCAGTGGCACAGTGTTTATCGCAACTGCCTAGGTTTGAAACAAACGGCCTAGAGGGCGTCCCACGAGGTTTGAATAATCTCCGAAAGATTGCGAGTCGCCGACCAACCAAGGGTCTCTTTGATGCGGCTCACGTCTGCGCACAGTGCGGGTGGGTCGCCGGCACGGCCAGCTTGAATTTCAAACTCAAAGTTGACGCCGCTGACTCGCTTGATTTCTTCCAAGACCTCTAGAACGCTCGAACCGGTTCCGGTGCCCACGTTGAAGGTGTCAAACGGTCGGTCATCGCGGTCAAGATATTCGAGTGCCGCGAGGTGTGCTTCGGCAAGGTCGAGAACGTGAACATAGTCACGGATGCAACTGCCGTCGGGAGTTGGATAGTTGGTTCCAAAAACCACAGGTTTCTGGCCGTTCTTCAGCGCGTTAAACACAATCGGAACAAGATTCATCACAGCGGTGTCGGCGAGGTCTGGCCAGCCGGCTCCAGCAACATTGAAGTAGCGAAGGTTTGCGCCACGAAGGTTCCAGGCTCGGGCTGCGTTGGCTACCATCCATTCGCCGACCAACTTTGTTTGCCCGTACGGATTAATTGGCTGACATAAAACATCCTCGGCAACTAGGTCTACATCGGGCATTCCGTAGGTGGCAGCACTAGAGGAGAAGACCAAGCGCTCAATGCCGGAGGAGCGCATTGCTGTCAAAAGATTGGCCATGCCACCAATGTTTTGCTCAAAATACCACTCTGGTTTAGCCACCGATTCGCCCACCTGCTTGCGTGCTGCAAAGTGAATAATCGAAGAAATCTGGTGTTTCTTGATGGTCGAAATGAGGGTGTCTACAGCTTCTTCAGCTGCCAAATCCAGCTCAACGATCGGAGCATTCTTGATTCTGGCTGGGATTCCCGAGGACAGATTGTCGACTACGACTACGGTGTCGCCTCGCTCCTGAAGCAAACGAACAACGTGCGAGCCGATGTAGCCCGCACCACCAGTGACCAAAACATTCATGAAAACAAGAATAGCGCCAGCTGCCAAGCCTCAACTAGCCCTTCAGGGTTGAGAAATCTCAACTTGACACGGAACGAACTACACCGGTGTAATTACAACCACGGAAGTATTTCGCAGGATGCTCTTGATAGTTAGTCTTTCAATCGCACCGGGGTAAGGAAAATAGTTATGGACAGTCGTAATCGTGTGCCAGAGAACTGGTTCGTCGATCCTCTTCGACTAGGTGTCGCGGGGGCGTACTCAAATCCAGAAGGCGATCCACTGGGTTGGCAGGCTGATGCGCTTTGCGCACAGACCGACCCTGAGGCCTTCTTCCCTGAAAAGGGTGGCTCAACTCGCGACGCCAAGCGCATCTGCACCGGTTGCGAAGTGAAGGCTCAATGCCTTGACTACGCTCTCGCTAACGATGAGCGATTCGGCATCTGGGGCGGTCTCTCAGAGCGTGAGCGTCGCAAGCTTAAAAAGCGCGCTTAATAACGGCTCAGGCTTCAAGCCGTGAAACCTTACGTAGTCGCAGTTGTGGTTTGCCACGACGCGAACGAATTTCTTGCTGCAACTCTTCAGGCAGTCAAGTCACAAACCAGACCGGCGGATTATTTAGTCGTTGTTGACACCGGCGCTACACCGGCGGAGATTTCCGGCACTGACGAAAATCACAGAATCATTCGTCTATCGGCCAAGACCAATCTCAAGACCTCCATCGAAGCTGCAATAGCCATCACACCAGTTCCGGCCGAACAAGCTAATGCTTGGCTTTGGGTGCTTCACGAAGACAGTGCTCCCAAATCAGACGCCCTTGCCAAACTCCTTGAAGCTGTTGAGTTGTCTCCATCGGTGGCGGTTGCCGGCCCTAAACAGGTGGCCTGGAACGACCAAAAAATCATCACCCAGCAGGGCCTGACTCTCACGCCTTTGGGCGACCTCTTCTCTTTGGTGCATGGCCAGCTAGACCAGGGTCAACACGACCACACCGATGATGTGATGGCGGTAGGCACAGCCGGCGCCCTAATAAATTTGGCTGTTTACAAAAAAGTTGGTGGCCTCGATAAAAATGCGCCGCCGTTGGCCGCAGACGTAGATTTCTCAATTCGGGTTCGCCTAGCCGGCCACCGAGTGGCTGTTGTCCCAGCTGCCAAAGTTGCCCATGCCGGCCTGTCGCTTGCCGGCAAGAGACCGAGACGCTGGTTAGGAACCAGCCCCAAGGCAGCACTTCGACGAGCCGCCATTCATCTTCGTTTCGCCTACGCGCCACTGCCGGTTGCTCTGGTTTTTTGGCTTTTCTTGCCAGTCATCGGCGTGGCCCGCGCAGTTTGGCGCATTGCTAGCAAGCGCCCAGATCGAATTTGGGCCGAGCTTTCTGCAGCGCTGTGGGGTTTCTTCACAATGCCGGTCAGGCTGGCAAGTCGGGGCAATATCGCCAAGACCAGTCAGCTCAAATTCTCGAATCTAAAGTCGTTGAGGGCTTCATGGCAGCAGGTCAGTAGCAATCGTCGCGCGCAGTTTGAGCAAGAGCAGAGCAAGGCAATCATCGAGGCTTTTGATCGAGGTGAGTTTGAGCAGGTTGAGCAGTCATCGACCAAAGGTTTCATAGCTTCTGGAGGCCTCTGGGTCATGCTGGCTCTCACCGCGTTGAGTTTCAGTTTCTGGCCGAGCAACATCGCTGCGACAGGCGGCGGCTTGCTTCCGCTGGGCAACTCATGGTTCGAGATTTTCAGCCGGGCCGGCGCCAGCTACCAACCCATTGGCCTTGGCTATTTCGCGCCTAGTGACCCATTTGTGTGGGTCCTTACTTTCTTGGGTTCGCTAACTTTCTGGGCCCCATCGCTGTCGATTGCCTTGCTAATGCTGCTAGCCAAGGCTTTGGCGTTCGCCGGGGCGTGGCGAGCGGTTGCTCTGTTTACCCAGTCATCACTCATTCGAACCCTTGCGGCGCTCAGCTTTGCGCTTTGGCCAAGCATCATTAATGCCAACACCGATGGCCGCCTCCCAGCTCTGGTCTCTCAGTTAGCACTTCCTTGGCTCGTTCTGGCGGTAGCCCGCGCAGCCAACCTAGGCGTTCGCAGCCTCTCCAAGACCGCTAACCAAACTTGGGTGTGGGTTGGCTTGGCCGGTTTGTTGTTGGCCGTTATCGGCGCGAGCACCCCGAGCCTGCTGCCAGTCCTTTTGCTGGCCCTGGGTCTGATAATCATTCTTCGAATTCGTCGGTTGGGTTATCTAATCTGGATTCCGCTTCCGGCGGCAGCGCTGAGCGCACCAACTCTGGCTAACTATTTAGGCGCTACCGGCTACTTGGGCATCACTGCACCGTTGGCCCAACTAGCCGACCCAGGGCTCTCTCAGGCAGCAGAAAAAGTGGCCACTTGGCAACTGCTTCTGGGCGGAGAAAGCTTTGGCCCAGCGCTTGCGCTGATTGGGCAAATCTCGCTGTGGCTAACCCTCCCTGCGATTGGCCTTGCGGTGCTCTCGCTCATCTCAAAGAGGTTTGCATCGGCGGCAACAATCTGGGCATTTGCTCTTCTCGGCGTTCTCTCGGCTTGGCTTATGCAGTCTCTCCGATTTCCGGCCCTCGGCAATAGCGGCGGCGGAGCAGGCAGCCAAGGCGAATGGGTTACTGGATCGACCGCGGCGCATCTCGGTTTGGTCGGCTTAGCAATTTCGATGCTTGCTGCCATCGCACTGGATCAGGTTTCGGTCAAGGCTGCCAAGGTTTGGCTGGTTAGTCTTTTCATCGCACTCGGGCTTTTGCCAACCGCCGCTCTTGCGGCAGCGACACCAAGCCAGTTCGAATATTCAGATGGCCGTGTGGTTCCTTCGATCGTTGCGGCTGAGGCCGAACTGGGTAGTCAGTTGAAGTTGTTATCTATTGCTCCGCGGCAAAACGCAGACAACTCGATGCAACTTCAGGCCGAGCTCATCTCCGGCGATGGCGTGCACCTCGAAGATGTGAGCGTCAGCTACCGGTTTGCCTTGGCAAATCTTCAGAGCCCTAAAGAAACCGCCGATGAGATGGCTCTCGCCAAGGCTCAGCGTTTTGCGGAGACCAAGCAACTGGTCGCAGACCTAGCCTCGGCAAACGGAAGCGACCTCAGTGAAGCACTCACTAAAACCGGCGTCGGTTATGTCTTGGTGCCCAACGGTAGTTCAGCCCTGGTCAATGACCTTGCCATTGCACTCGACTCCGTAAAAGAACTTGAAGCTGTGGGCAGCACCGATTTTGGTCAACTTTGGAGAGTCTTAGAGCCCAATAAAGACTTGCTAGAAGCCGACAAAAATTCTCCGTCCCTCTGGTCAATCACCAAGGTGGTTCAGCTGTCCATTCTTCTTGGATTTATCCTCCTAGCCATTCCTAGCGGCGTCAGTAGACGAGCCAGCAAAGACAGCTCAATCTTCGTAGAGGCCGGTGAAGAGAGCTAATGTTCAGAAGAATATCCGCGCTGATCATTGTGGCCACGGCTGCCGCATCGCTGTTGATTTTTGCCCCCAACCTAGACTTACCAATCGGAAAGTTGGCTGCGTCTGAAGACCTTCAGGTCAAGGCTAAGAACCTCTCGCTGGTCTGCCCAGGCGCCATCTATCAAAACGACGCAAACAACATCGGAGAGTTTTTGCAGACCGGCAGAGCAAGCATCTCAAGGGACTTTGCCGGCCCAACCGGCACCGAGTTGGTTTTTGAAGATGAAGTGTTTACCGTGCTTGACCCACAGGGCGTCGCTGCCCAGGGTTCAGCTTTGCTAACCGCCAACCAAACTCAACTGGTTGCTTCCGCTTCAGCTAATGGTCTGGCCGGAGCTGCCTGTCAGAACCCGAGCAGCGACATTTGGCTGGTTGGCGGCAGCACTGCAACCGGTCGCGAATCTCTGCTGATTTTGAGAAACCCTAGCCCTGTAGACGCCACTGTCGACCTGCAAATATTTGGCGAGGAGGGCTTGTTGCAGTTGCAAGGCCTCACCGGAATTTCGGTTGCCTCGGGCAAGAGCGTGGTGTTGCCAATGTCTGGCCTCGCGCCCAAAGCAAAGACTTTTGTTACCCACATCACATCAAAGGGTGGCGCGGTTGCCGCTTGGTTGCAGGTAAAGAGTGTTCGTGGGCTGCAGGCTTCAGGCCTCGACTACATTTCTCCATCGATGGGTGCTTCGCTGAACCAAGTTATCCCAGGCATTTTCATCAGGGGTGCTGCCGATGCTGCTGCCTTGGCAGCGGCCAACTCCGACTACGCCGACTTAGCTCAAATCATTCGAGTTTTTGTGCCGGGTGAAACCGAGGCAAACGTCAAGATTCAGATTCTTGGCGCTAATGCAAAAACATTCGGAACAGTCATCGTGCAAACTCTAAAGGCCGGTTCAGTAACCGACGTTTCGATATCCGGTTTAACCGACGGAGATTATGTGGCCGTTCTCGATTCGGATGTTCCTGTGCAAGCTGCGGCACGTCTGTCTCGTACCAACAAGACCAAGGTTCCAGCAACTGACTTCACTTGGCTGCAGGCTGCCCAGCCCATTGATGGTGTGCGTGTCATTTCTGTTCCCGCGGTTGGCATTTCTAAACTCAGTGTGGTCAACCCAACCTCGGCAGCTGTGCAAACCATAGTTGTTGCTCCGGGGTCAACCTACCGATTCGACAAACCCGCTGCTGCTCTCTTTGCCAACCTAATTCTTGATGTCGATGGCATGGTCACCAACATCCCCGTAATCGATTACCAAAACGCCGGTGGCGCCGTAAAGGTGAGCGTTCGCTAGCTGTCGCTGCCCCGATTAGGGATCAGCTCGTAGGGGTCTTTTCCAATTAGCTCTCCCACTGCGGCAAAAACATATTCTTCGATGTGCATTCTTTCGTGCAGCCGGTCGGCTCTCCGATGATGGCCAAGTCTTTCGATTGGAACCCGATAGATAACCACGGTCATCGATTCACGCCTTACCGCCCAACGGCGAACGGCTTTGGCCTCACCCTTCAGTGAGGGAGCATCAAAAATCTGCCAGTTGAGCTCGCTGAGCTCATTTGGCCAAGCGGCTTTTAGGTAGTCGCAGGTGCCAGAAACAATCTGCTCAAAACTAGACCCGCGGCTCTGCCCGTAGGCATACAAATCACTAAGCAGTGGTCGACGAATTCCGCGGCCGTGACGATCACGTGAAGAGCCACGCGACCGCTTAGTTGGTCCGGTTAAATCTGCCATGAGCCAAGTCTATGAATGCTTTGGTTGGTATTCTTGAAGAACCTATACAAGCGCCTAGATCTTTGCGCGCTTTCAACGAAATTGGAGCCTGATGTCGATCGACTGGGATGCCATCGTCAAAACCTACGACGTGCGAGGTTTGGTTGGTTCTCAACTCACGCCGAAGGTAGTCGAGGCGCTTGCAGCCGGATTCGTTGATGAGCTTGGGGCTTTCGGCAAAGAGGTAATTGTCGGTCACGACATGAGAGATTCTTCTCCCGAGTTTGCCGATGCTTTTGCCAGCGGCGCGCAGGCTCGAGGCGCCAATGTTGTGTCTATCGGGCTCTGCTCAACCGACGAGTCTTATTTTGCATCCGGCGTTTTAGACGCCCCGGCTGCCATGTTTACGGCCAGCCACAACCCAGCCAGCTATAACGGAATCAAGTTTTCCAGAGCGGGCGCTCGAGGCATCAGCCTAGAAACAGGCCTTGCCAGCATCCGTGACCGGGCCAAGGTTTATCTTGAAACCGGCGTCGAAGAAGTTGAAAAACCTGGCAGCTACCGAGACCTGCATATTTTGATTCAATACGCGAGCTATCTGCGCGAACTAGTTTCTTTGGCGGCGATTCGCCCCCTCAAAGTTGTTGTCGACGCCGGAAACGGTATGGGTGGCATGACCGTGCCAGCCGTGCTCGGAACCGCTAGCGACCTCGAGAGGCTTCCGCTCGAAATCATTCCGATGTACTTCGAGCTGGACGGGACATTTCCGAACCACGAAGCGAATCCTCTGGACCCAAAGAACCTGGTCGACCTTCAGAAGGTAGTTGTCGAGCACGGAGCCGACCTCGGCCTAGCTTTCGATGGCGATGCCGATCGTTGTTTTGTAGTTGACGAGCTTGGGCAACCGGTAACTCCTTCTGCGGTGGCCGCAATCGTGGCTCGACGCGAAATTGCTCGCGAAAAATCTTCAAACCCAGGAGCTCCGGTTACCGTGCTGCACAACCTCCTCACCTCACGTGTGGTTGAAGAAGTCATTCGCGCAGATGGCGCAAAGCCGGTGAAAACTCGGGTTGGGCACTCACTAATCAAAGATGAAATGGCGGCAACGAACGCAATCTTTGGTGGAGAACACTCGGCCCACTACTACTTCAGAGATTTCTGGGGCGCCGATAACGGAATGTTGGCGGCGATGCACGTGTTGGCAGAATTTGGATCGCAAGAGCTTCCGCTTTCGCAGTTCGCCAAGCAGTACAACCCGTATTTTCTAAGCGGTGAAATCAACTCCACCGTTTCAGATGTCCAAGCCGCCAAGGCTCGCGTTCAGTCGGCATTTACCGACCGTGCCGACTTTGACGAATTCGACGGAATCACAGCTCAAAGCAAGTCTGCTGATGCTGGTTCGTGGTGGTGGTTCAACGTTCGTTCTTCGAACACCGAGCCGCTTCTGCGTCTTAATGTCGAGGCCTCAACCGAAGCCGACATGATCAAGATTCGAGATGAAGCGCTCGCTCTCATCCAACTGAAAGCAGACTGAAATGACTGACACCAAAACCACTTTCGACTTCAAGGTTGCCAACCTTGAGCTGGCTGAAGCCGGCCGCCACCAGATTCGTCTGGCCGAGAATGAGATGCCCGGTCTGATGAGCCTTCGCAAAGAATTCGCAGCCAGCCAGCCACTCAAGGGCGCTCGAATCACTGGCTCACTTCACATGACCGTGCAGACCGCAATCCTCATCGAAACTTTGGTCGAGCTCGGCGCACAGGTGCGCTGGGCATCCTGCAATATTTTTTCCACCCAGGATGAAGCCGCGGCGGCAGTAGTCGTGGGCCTCAACGGAACCATCGAAAACCCAGCCGGCACACCTGTTTTTGCCTGGAAGGGCGAGACTCTGGATGAATACTGGTGGTGCACCAACCGCATCTTCGACTGGTCAGCTGAGGCTGCAGCCGAGGGCGCAAACTACACCGGCCCAAACATGATTCTCGATGACGGCGGAGACGCAACCCTGCTAGTTCACAAGGGTCGAGAATTTGAGCAAGCCGGCTCGGTTCCGGCAACCGGAGTCGACGACAGTGAAGAGTATGGGGTGATTCTTGAGTTGCTTCGCAAGTCAGTGGCTCTAGACCCGACCCGCTTTACCAGAATCGCCAGTGAGATTATCGGCGTCACCGAAGAAACCACGACCGGCGTTCACCGCCTCTACGAGTTCCACAAGCGCGGCGAACTTCTGTTCCCAGCCATCAACGTGAACGACTCGGTGACCAAGACTAAGTTCGACAACAAATACGGCATCCGCCACTCACTTCCAGACGGCATCAACCGAGCCACCGATGTGCTTATCGGCGGTAAGACCGTGTTCGTTGCTGGCTATGGCGATGTGGGCAAGGGCTCTGCCGAGGCCATGCGCGGCCAGGGCGCTCGA
>Ga0075464_10000861_pt1 | contig 13478 bp, 13 predicted proteins | sample DEB19_08_DNA_5_FD_75068 | JGI IMG/M metagenome (GOLD analysis project Ga0075464, IMG submission 75068) | Aqueous microbial communities from the Delaware River and Bay under freshwater to marine salinity gradient to study organic matter... | ecosystem: Environmental > Aquatic > Marine > Coastal ...
ACGTCAGTCCTGTAAAGTTCGAAGAAGCGTTATTCGCTTAGGTTGGTGTCTGCGATACCGGCAGCAGCCCACAGGTCTGGTCTTGGACCAGCCAGTTGGAAAAGTATCCAAATCGTCTGGTAACTTTGAACTCAGATTAAGGGCGCTATGTCGGCTGGCAGGTCAAAAAGATTGACCTTGCGACGGTAATCGGTGGGGGTAATGCCCCGCAGCACAGCTGCCCGCGGGGCTGTTTGGCAAGATGAATACCGATACCAGGCCAATTCACAGGCCTTAGCCAGAATCAGAGTGCGACTACACCAGCGTTTTGGTAGATGTGCTTGATCTCCATGAAGTCAATCAACGCGTCGTAGCCGTGCAGGCGCCCCAGGCCGCTGCGGCGGTAGCCGCCAGTCTCGGCTTCAGCAAACAGCTTGTTGTGCTCATTGAGCCAGACCGTGCCGTTGCGTAGTGCACGGGCCACCCGCATCTGGCGTGCGCCGTCTTGGGTCCAAACACTGGCCGACAGGCCGTAATCGGAGTGGTTGGCACGCTTGACGGCATCCTGTTCGTCTTCAAATTGCTCCAGCACCACAAAGGGGCCAAAGATTTCCTCTTGAACGAAGAAAGCGCTGGTGTCACGGTGTGCCACCAGCGTTGGAGTCATAAAGTGGCCACTGGCTGGTAGCCCATCTGGACGGCCACCCCGCAGGATGACCTCGTCAGCCAAATCGGTGGCTTGCGCAATCGCCTGGCTTACTCGCTGGTGTGATGGCGCATCAATCAAAGGACCAACCTGTGCGCCTGAGGCCAGGCCAGGAGCCACCACCAGGGCCTGAAGTGCCTGGCTTAACGCGACCTTCATTTCGGCGTATCGTGAGGCATGAACCAGCACACGGCGCGCGGCGGTGCACTGCTGCCCAGAAATGATGGTGGCAGCCGCTGCCAATTGCGGCGCAATTCGTGATACATCCACATCATCAAACACTAGGCAGCAAGATTTACCACCCAGTTCAAGTGAGAGTTTTTTCATCGTTGGCGCGGCGGCAGCCATGATGCGCTGGCCGGTAGCGTTCGAGCCTGTAAAGCTGATCACATCAACATCGGGGGAGGTGGTCAGCGCCTGCGCTACCGCATGGCCACACTCGCTCACCAAGTTAAGCACCCCTCGAGGCAGCTCAGCTACAGATTGCAGGTCAGTCAAAACAGCGGCAGTAATCAGCGCGGTTTGTGGCGCCGGCTTGATGATCGTCGTGCAGCCAGCAGCCAGGGCTGGCGTGAGTGAGCGAATCAGAAGCACCACCGGCGAATTCCACGGAACGATGATGCCAGCCACGCCAGCAGGCTCCTTGAGCAGCGTGGAGAAGACACCTGGTTCAACTTCAAAAACATGGCCAGGGATGAATCGGGTCAGACCAGCGTAGTAACGGATTTCGGAGATGGCACCTGCTATTTCTCCGCGCGACTGCGCCAGCACCTTGCCGTTTTCCAGCGTCAACAAATGCGCGAGCTCCTCGGCGTGCGCTTCGAGCCGATCGGCCCACTTGAGCATCACCATCTGGCGCAGCCTCGGTGACTGCGCCCAGTCGGGGCGCTCGAAAGCCCGGCGTGCAGCAGCGATTGCAGCTTCGGCATCTGCACCATCACTGGCGGCGTAGCGGCCAATCACACGGCCATCGGCCGGGTTCACACTGTCCTCGAACTGTCCGCTTTGCGCGGGCTGCCATTCATTGTCGATCAGATTAAGCGCTTGGGGGGTCATCTCATGTCCTCAATGCATCACGGAACCGCCATCAACCACCACGACCTGACCGGTCACGAAGTCGCTGGCGGGACTGGCCAAGTACAGCACGGTGCCGCACAAGTCTTCGGGTGTCACCTCTCGTTTGATGGCGCGGCTGGCAATGTTGTTGGCACTCACCGCGCCTTGCCAAGCCGGGTTGGCCACCGTGTTTTCACTGGCGGTCAGGCCAGGGGCCAGCGTGTTGACCCGGATGCCTGCATCGCCCAACTCACGCGCCATGCTGCGGGTCATGGCCACCACCGCGCCCTTGGAGCTTACGTAGTGCAACAACATCGGCGCGCCCTTGAAGACAGTGCCTGAGGCGATGTTGATGATTTTGCCGTAGCCCTGCGCACGCATGGCGGGCAGCACAGCCTTGCTGCACTCGAAGGGGCCTCGAACATTGACGGCCATCACCTTGTCCCACTCAGCGCTGTCGATTTGATCCATCGGTTTGAGTGCCAGGTTGGTGAAAATGCCGGCGTTGTTCACCAGGATGTCGATACGCCCAAACGCACGCATGGCAGCTTCGGCCATGGCGCGGGCAGACTCCGATGACGTCACATCCACACGCACATCCAAGGCTTGCCCGCCAGCGGCCTTGATGGTCGCGGCCGTGGCCTGGCTAGGCACAACGTCGGCACAAACCACAGCCGCACCTGCAGCAGCCAGGGCTTGGGCATAACGCGCCCCAATCCCCTGGGCAGCGCCCGTGACGATGGCTACACGGTTGGCCAGTGCATTGGCACTTTGATTCAAAGGCTCAGTCATCTCGGATTCCTTATTGGTGTGAGGTACTGCGTTCAAGCTGCTGTGCAGCCAATGTGCGCTTGTCTTCATCCTTGCGCTGTGCGTCCGACATGCCGTTGAACAGCGTTCCGATAACGCCACTTTTCAAATCGCTGGTGCCAAACAGCGCATCGCAAATTGGGAAGGTGAGGTTGAAATTTCGGGTGTGCATGAAATCCGGGTTGTGGTGCAGGACATGCATGCGCCTGACGGTGTTGACCAGGGGCAAACGGTCCAGCAACGGATGCTCGAGATGCGACAGGGTGTGTAAGCCTTCGTACATGAGAAAGTAGCCAGCCATGCTGATCATCGCGATGTAACCGGCGTTAACCGACCAAAGTGCAGCAAGCACAAGCGCTAAGGGCAATGCAGCGAAGACGAACAAGACGGGCGCAAAAGGCGGGAACAGCAAAGCACGCCAATCGCGCTGGCCGTGGTAATCCAGGGTCTTGTGCGAGAAGAACTGGTGGTGGGTCCCCACATGCCGCTTGTAAGCTGACTTCAGAATGCTCTTGGGGCTGTGCAGCAAATAGCGATGCGCTGCCCACTCGGCCCAATTGCCGAACAGGAACATGGGCATCATCACAAACACCCACTCCTGCCAGCGAGTTGACGCCAGTTGGCTGGCACAGTACACGATGGCCCCAACCGTAAAACACAAGGTAAATGCCAAATGCATTTCACCGCGGTACCAGCCCGGCGTGTTCTCACGGTATTCCTCTCGAAACGCGTGGGAACGGGCAACAATTTCCTGCTCTCGGTTCATGACAAAACTCCTGTATTTAAAGTCCAAGAAACTTGGAGGCAAAGGTGGGATCAGCCAGCAATTGTTCGCGGCTGCCTTCCAGCACTGTGTGACCGTTTTCGATCACATAGGCACGATCGACGAAGTCCAGCGCACGGTGGGTGTTTTGCTCCACCAAAATCATGGTCACGCCTTCAACAGCGATGCTGTGAAGTGCAGACAAAATCTCATCAATCAGCTTGGGGGCCACGCCAATGAATGGCTCGTCCAGCAGCAACAGACGCGGACGAGACATCAGTGCGCGACCTATCGCCACCATCTGCTGCTGGCCTCCACTGAGTTCACCGGCGTTTTGTGTGGCCTTCTCGCGCAGGATCGGAAACAGCTCATAGACCCGCGCCAACGAAACCGCCATATCCTTGCGATTGGCCACGGCATACACCCCCATCTCGAGGTTCTCCAGTACGCTCATCGCGGCAAACAAGCGGCGACCCTCGGGTACCATTGCAATCCCACCCGCCACAGTTTGTGCGGTTGATGGACGCTCCAGTACCTGCCCGTTGTAGGTGATGGTGCCGCTGGCTTTGGGGTACAGGCCTACAATGGCGCCCATGGTGGTGGATTTACCTGCGCCGTTAGCACCCAGGAGCCCCACTTTCTCACCGCGCCTCACATCCAGAGACACATCCCACAGCGCCGTGAGCGGCCCGTGGTTCACACTCAAGTTCTTTAAGCTCAGCATGTGTGTTCTCCTGCCTTAGCCTTAGGGGCAGCTGAGCCCAGGTAGGTGCTGAGCACCCGCTCGTTACGCACCACATCGGCCAGCGGGCCGTCCGCAATCAAGGTGCCTTCCTCCAGCGCGATCACACGATCCACCACCTTCTCCAGCGCCGAGAAAATATGCTCAACCCAGATCACGGTCATGCCGTAGCGGTCGCGCACATGGCGGATGTGATCGACAAAGCGTTGCACCTCTCCAGGCGTGAGTCCTGAGGCCACCTCATCCACCAACAGCAGGCGGGGCTTGCAGGCAAGCGCACGTGCAAATTCCAGAGCCTTCTTCTCCTGCACCGATAAACCGTCGGCACGTTCACGCAGACGATGCCCCAGCTCGGCGTACTCGATGAAGACACGGGCCTCTCGCATCGCGTCGCGTGGGGACAGCGGCTGCTCATTGAACATCAGCGGAATAGCGATGTTCTCTTGCACCGTGAGGTCGCCAAAGGGACGCGGGATCTGGTACGTGCGACCCACACCCAGACGGGCGATTTGGTCACGGCTGCAACCTTTGAGGTCTTGCCCTGCAAACAACACGCGGCCTTCGGTGGGGGTGTAAACCCGCGAGATGCAGTTAAACAAGGTTGTCTTGCCCGAGCCATTGGGGCCGATCAAGCCAACGATTTCGCCTGACTGAATCTGCAAGCTCACATCTTTGACCGCCACATTGCCGCCAAACTGCATGCGCACGTTCTCGAGCTGGATGAGCGGCGTACTTCCTAGCGCGGCGTAGCGCGGCAGTGGCAGCTCCTTCGATGCGGCAGAAGTCTGCGCTGCAGTGGCGGTCTCACCCATGTACTCATGGTGCTCACGCGCCAGAGCGCGTAGCAGCGGCACCTTCTTTACCCAACGCGCGCGCAGAAAACCGCCGGGCATGAAGCGCCCGATGAGCAGCACAATCAGCCCATACAGCGTGGCTTGGAAACCCTTGACGTTGACCAGCAGCCACTGCTGCAAGGTTGCGAGCACCAGCACGCCAACCACCGGACCCCAGCGCAAGCCGGAACCAGCGAAGAGCACCATCGCCACCGGCACCAGCGCCACGTTCAGACCAAACACCGTGGCTGGGTCGATGTAACTCATCTGCCAAGCTTGCACTGCACCTGCTACCGCACCAAAAGCAGCACTCAGCACCAACACACGTCGCTTGATGGGTGCGATGTGCACACCCACGGTTTCGGCCACTTGCTCGTCGTTACGGATGCTCTTGAGGGCATACCCAAAACGTGAGGCGTTGATGCGCAAGGTGACCATGAACGTCAGCACGCACACACCAAGCGCAATCAGGTAAGCCGGCTGCAGCACCTGCGCCACTGGCAGCACGATGCCGTCAGCACCGTTGGTGATCGGTGTCAGGTTGTAAGCCAGCACCTCCATGAGTGGCAGCAGAGCCAATGTGGCGAAGGCGAAATAGTCACCTTGCAATCGAAAAAGCGGCACCGAAATCACCAGCGCAGCCAAGGCCGTGACCACAACCGCAAAGCCGATGGCCACCCACAGCGGCCAATTGCCCACAAGCAAGATGGCAAAGGCATAAGCCCCAATGCCGTAAAAGCAGTAGTGCCCCAGGTTCACGTAGCCCATCTCACCAGCTACCCAGTCCCAGCTTTGACCCAAAATGTAGGCAATCAACACCGTGAACCCGATGGTGGTCAGGTAAGCATTGCCCAGGAACGGCAGGCTGGCCAGTGCTGCCACGCCGAAGGTGCCCAGTGCCCAACCAGTGACTGCGTTCAAGCTCTTGCTCATGTCTTCGCTCCCACGCCTTTGGGGTATGCCACCAAAATCAGAAGCATCAGGATGACGCTCAATGCTGGCGCCCATTCAGGCTTCCAGTAAAGCCCTGTTAAGCCTTCGGCGACACCTAAGAAGATGCCAGCCAGCAAGGCACCGGGTAAGTTCCCGACGCCACCCACCACAATGATGGTGAAAGCTTTAACCGTCAGTCCAAAGCCCATGTAGGGATCCACCGGAAACGACAGCACATACAGCACCGCAGCGATGGCCACCGTGGCTGAACCGAAGGCGAAGGTCAAGGCCTTCAGGCGCGTGCTCTGCACACCGCAAATTTCGGCGCCCACAGGTTCTTGGGTGACTGCACGCACCGCTCGACCGAACCACGTGCGCTTAAGGATCACATGCATCATTGCGGTCAGCAAGGCAATGCCCAAAAGAATCAGCAACTGCGTGGTGGAGACCACGATGTCACCAAACTCCAGAGCCTCTAGCCTCACAGGGATGTTGCGCTGCGTAGCCCCAGCGGCCATCGCCGTCAAATCCGACAGAATCATCAGCGTGCCCACCGTGACCAGCACCGTACCCACCGTGGCCTCAAAGTGGCTACGCCGAGTTAAGGGGCGCAGCAACACATGGTAGTAAGCGTAGGCGCAGGCGAACATCAGTGGCGCGAGGAGTGCTGCGATCAGCAGTGGGTGCAACTGCCAGCTGGCAAAGACCAGACTGGCAAGCACGCCGCTGACAGCCAGCAGGGTGCCGTGCGCAAAGTTGAGAATGCGCACGACACCGTAGATCAGCGACAGCCCGAACGCGACCAGCGCGTACAGACCGCCGAGCAAGATCCCGCCGATCAGGACTTGGAGCAGGACTTCCATTGTGATGCTCGCTTACTGCCAGCTTGGCGAAGGCCAGACCAGCTTGCCCGTCGCAACCTCGGGCGGCCACACCACATTGACCTTGCCACCGTTCATCTGCACGGTGAAAGCGCCGGTGTTGGGGAAGCCGCGCTCGTCGAAACTCACATCACCCGCGGGAGACTTGATGGTGGACTTGAAGAGCGCTTCTTTGACCTTCTCACGGTCAACCGCGCCGGCTTTCTCAATGCCCTGGATCATGGCCAGGTAAGAGGTGAGTCGGCCTAGGGTCCAGATGTAGTCAAACATCGACACATCGGAGCGCTTTATCACCGTCTCCACCAGATCGCTGTAAGCGCCTTTGATGCCGGGGTACCAGCTCAACTCGCCGGTCATGCCCTCGATGTCTTTGCCAACCTGTCGGCTCAGGGAGCCGGTCAACATGGTGTGGTGCACATCCATGGCGCGCACCTTGAGCTGGCGCATTTGCTGCACCAAAGGTACCGAGGCGTTGTCAAACGAGCTGATGTAAATGATGTCAGCCTTGGCCGCTCGTACCTTGGCGATCAATGCGGTGAAGTCCTTGAGCTCGGCAGAGAACGTCTCGTTGCCCAGCACCTTCAAGCCCTGCTCTTCGGCCTTCTTGCTCCAAGTTGCCGTAATGCCTTTCATCACTGGATTGTCGTGGGTGATGAAGAAGATCGTCCGCGGCTTGGGGCTGACGGTGGTCAACATCTCGAAATAACGTGTCGACCAATTGGGCACCACTGGGAAGGGTGTGCCCCATATGTACTTCAGGCCGCGGTCGTAAACCGAGGGTGTTGCCACGTTGGCCATCACCATGGGGATTTTGTGCTTGTCAGCCACAGGCGGCACCGGGCCGCCCAGCGACGACCAGTCGGGGCCAACAAAGAAGTCCACCTTGTCCACGGTGGCCATCTTCTCGAACAGTGCCACGGCTGTAGCCGGCACGCTCTGGTCGTCATAGATGACGAATTTGAGTGGCAGTTTTTTGTTGCACGCCTTAACGGCGATACCGCCAGACTTGTTCACTTCTTCAGCGAACACCTCGGTCATCTTGCGCCAGCGGTCGGCCAGTGTGGAGAAAGGGCCGGTTTCGGAAATGGTGGTTCCAAAGACGATGGGCTCTGTGCACGAGCCCTGTGCGGCATGCGCAGGTAGGTAAGTGGCCAGCGCTGCAGCGCCCATTATCAGGTGGCTGAGTGTCTTCATTGCTTGTCTCCTCGTTGTTAAATCGATTAGGGATGTCATTGGTCAGAAATCAGGCTTCGATCAGCGTGGCTTCATGGCGTTGAGCCGTTTAGGCCCTGCCAGCGTTGCACCAAGTCGCGGTGGTCGATGTCAAAGAGGTCGAGCACGCGGCCTACTGTGTGGTTGACGATGTCGTCCAGCGAATTCGGGCGGGTGTAAAAGGCGGGCACCGGCGGACACACAATGCCGCCCATCTCGGTCACAGCAGTCATGTTGCGCAGGTGCGCCAAGTTAAGCGGTGTCTCGCGGGCCAGCAGCACCAGGCGGCGGCGCTCTTTGAGCGCCACATCGGCTGCGCGGCTGATGAGGTTATCGGCCAGACCATTGGCGATCTCTGCGAGCGTCTTCATCGAGCACGGGGCGATCACCATCCCAGCGGTCCGAAACGAGCCACTGGAGACTGCGGCACCAATGTCCTTAACGCTGTGCACAACATCAGCCAGGGCTTCGATGTCAGCGCGTTTGATGCCCAGCTCCATGGAAGCCGTCAGCACGCCTGAATTGGAAATGATCAGGTGGGTTTCCCACTCAGGCAAAACGCGCAACTGTTCTAGCAAGCGCACACCATAGATGGCGCCGCTGGCACCAGTGATGGCCACGATCAAGCGCTTTTTCTGTGATGGGCTCAAGACTGCAAAGTTCCTGTTTGCCAGTTGATGCGCACACCCACACGCACCTCATTAGCAAGCTCGATCTCGGCCTCTCCAGGAATGCGTACCTTGGTAAACACATGCTCGTGGTAGACCACCGGACGGGTTGCGTCTAGCCCCATCTTTGCGCTCAGCCCTTGGAGGTGAGTTGGCGGGGCCTCGCCATCAGCAAAATGCTGACCCACCGTGGTGGACGGATCCAGCACCGAGCCTTGCGCACCAGGGATCACCACCAAATCGCGGTCGGCTTGGAAGCGCGTGGCCACAGCCCACTCAACTTGCTGCGGCTCATGCACATCGACATCGTCATCCACCACGATCACCTGCTTTATGTCGTAGTGCGCACCGAAGGCTGCGCAAATCACGTTCTTGGGCTGCCCCTCGTGGGCCTTGCGGATCTTGACGAACAGGTGGTAGCGACCCACACCGCCGACCGACAAGTGCACGTCCAACACATTGGGGAAACTGCGCTGCAGGTGGGCCAGCAAGGTCGCCTCACGCGGGATGGAACCAAGGAGCAGGTGCTCTTTTTCTGCGGGCACGATGGTGTGATAAATGGGTTGTTTGCGGTGCGTGATGGCATCGACCTCGATGACCTCGCGGCGCTCACGAGCGCTGTAGTACTTGGGGAATTCACCGAACGGCCCTTCAAGCTCGCGTACCCCTGGGAGCAGCCTGCCTTCGATCACGATCTCGCTGTTGGCTGGCACATGCACGCCATTTGTTTGGCACTTCACCACGGGCAGCGGCGCGCCATGCAGCGCACCCGCAATCTCCAGCTCATCACAGTCGATGGGGGCAATCGCCTGCGAGGCCAGCAACGTTAGCGGGTCCACACCGATCACCACCGCCACCTCCAGCGCTTGCTGACGCGATTCGGCCTCTTTATAAAAAGCCAACAGGTGGCGGGGCAACATCAAGATGGCCATGTGCGTGCCCGAGTGCACTTGAATACGGTTGATCGAGACGTTCTGCACACCGGTGACTGGGTTGCGCGCAATCACCAGCCCTGCGGTGATGTAAGGGCCGTTGTCGTGCTCGCTGTGGGTAGGTATAGGCAAGAGCTTGAGCACATCCGCGCCAAGGTGCACGACTTGCTGGCAAGGTGCTTGCGCAGCACTCACCTCTTGGCAGGGCAGTGGCTTTTCCGCGGCCTGTCGAAAGCGCGCCAATAAGCCTGTTTCAGACACGCCCATGGCCTCTGCGATCCAACTGCGCTGCGACATGAATCCTGATACAACCGGCACAGTGCCACCACCCGCAGCGGGAAAGAAAGCAGCTTGTCGGCCATCCAACTTTTTGGCTATCGCAGCCAATCGATGCGTCAAGGGCACGCCCTCGCGTAGCACTGCAAGTCGACCGGTGGACTCCAGATGGGCCAGCCATTCGCGCAGGTCGCGGAAGGGGGCGGCAGTGGGGGTTTGCTTGTTCATGGCATCAGGCTTTCTCAACATGAGATCTACATTTAGTTAGAAACACGCCCAACGAACTTCCAAAATCGCGCAGGCTTCCGCTAGGATGGGGCCACCCTTAGGCATCAGCGTGTTTGGCGGCTGGAGGTACGGGCTAGAACATCACTCGGCCGTGATTCGGCCTTGTACGACGATCTTCTTCCACAATGCCATCTGTGCGTCGATGAAGGCTTTGAATTGCGCAGGACTGCCCCCGTCGGGCACCACGCCTTGTTGTTCGAAGATCCTTTGGACTTCAGGCATAGCCAGCACGGTATTGAGGTCCCGGTTCAGGCGCTCGACCACCTCAGCTGGCACACCCGAGGGCACCACAAACCCATGCCAAGAAGACACCTCGTAATTCCGCAGGCCAGCCTCGCTCACCGTAGGAATCTCAGGCATCAGCGGCGAGCGCTTTGCGTTGGCGATCGCAATCGGTCGGACCTTGCCCGACTGAATGAAGGGCAGCACATGTGGCAAAGCATCGAACGCTAGATCAAGCTGCCCGCCTGCTAGATCGGTCAGCAGCGGAGTACTGCCTTTATAGGGGACCTGCATTAGCTGCACGCCGGCCATCTCCTCGAAGTAAGCCATAGCTAAATGGTTGGACGAACCAGCCCCTGATGAGCCGTAGTTCAAAGCGTCAGGGCGCGCCCGAGCTTTTGACAGCACATCTCCCAGGGTTTTCAACTGGGAGCGAGCATTGGTAACCAGCAACATTGGCGAACGACCGGCCAGCACCACTGGTGCAAAAGCTTTCTCGCTGTCATAAGGCAAGGATTTGTAAAGCCAGGGATTGGCTGCAAATGGGAACTGGATCACAAGCAGGGTGTACCCATCCGGGGCCGCGGTGGCCACGGCCTGGGTACCTATCACCGTACCCCCACCGGGCTTGTTATCTACCACCACCGGTTGCTTCCACAGTTTGCTCAACTGGTTGGCCGCAAGACGTCCCAAGGTGTCGTTAAATCCTCCCGGAGGATAGGGGACGACGATGCGTACCGGCTTACTTGGGAAAGCGGCTGACACAGCGGGACCCTGAGCCAGTGCATTGGACATTAACAGTATGCCTGCCAGTAGGACTATCCCGAGCCCCTGGGGGCTGGGCGAACTAAACCACTTCATCTTTTCTCCTCGTTGTCGTCTTACCCTCTTGAAGGGACAGACTGTTGTATCGAGGAAATTCTAAGAATCAATTTACATCATGTCCATTAATATATACTGATCGCATTAATCATAAATTCTGATGTTAAATTCACGCAAATAGTTCAAAAATTTCAATGCAACTCCGACAAATCCAATACTTTCTCGCGCTATATGAGGAGGGGTCCATGACTCGGGCAGCCAGCCGAATGAATGTGGTGCAACCGGCGCTGAGCATGCAGATGGCCAAGTTGGAAAGCGAGATCGGCCAACAGCTGTTTCATCGCAACACACGGGGACTGGCGCCTGCCCCGGCCGGCCATCTGATGTACAAGTTGTTTCGCCCTTTGCTGGCTGAATTCGCACAGGCACGTGACCAACTGATGCAGACAGATGGTGAGCTTAGTGGCCATGTGTCAATTGGGCTCATCGCCAGCGTGGCGCAGGACCTCTTGGCTAAGGTGCTGAAAGAGTTCTCCCAGGCTCACCCGAGAGTCACACTTGCTCTCAGCGAAGGCTATTCACCTATGTTGTGCAAGGCAGTCACAGAAGGGCAACTGGATGCTGCAATCATCAATCAGCCGAGGCGCCAGTTGGCACTCAAAAGCCACCCTTTGCTGAGCGAGGACTTTGTTCTGGTCACAGGTCACAAGCACCCACCGCTGGCTGATATCCTATTTACTCGCGAAGTGGTGGAGCTGAAGTTGGCATTGCCTACGCGCTTACACGGGTTACGGGATATTCTGGACAGTATCACTCAAGCAGAGGGCATCGCTCTAGCTCCAGCACTGGAAGTGGACTCTATTAACGCATTGTTGCAACTGGTGGAGATGGACACCTATGCCGCGCTTTTACCGCGAATAGCTATTCGTAGTCGGCTGCATGACGGCAGCCTTCGCGCGCACACGCTGGTAGACCCTCCGCTGACAAGGCAGGTAGTTTGCGTGACTCACCCGCTGCGTCCACTCAGCCCCGCGGCAGCCGCATTCATAACTTTGCTTGAGCAGCACGCCCAATCCAAAGTTGCTCAAAACACCACTACACCGTGATGTCTGCTTAAAGGAGTCCCTATGACCCCACTCACCCCGTCGCGTCCGGTTGAGCTAGACACCTCGTTGTGGCGATATGCCCAAACGCTATACCGACGTCAAGGCGTCTCATCAGCCTGCTTGGAACTGCAATCACGCATCGGGTTGGATGTTTGCGTGCTCATATTCGCGCTGTACGCGACCCACGGCCACCGCGCCCTGAGCCCTGAAGCCCTGGCAAACGCCGATAAGGGTCTAAAAGCTTGGCGGGAGCAGGTGGTGCTACCACTGCGACAAATCCGCCAAGCTATGAAATTAGGCGTACATGAGGTTGGATCAGAACTTAATAACTGGGTACGCGAGCAGGTGAAGATCACGGAATTGAGCGCCGAGCAGGTGGCCATTGCCTACCTGGACAGGCAGATCGTGTGCTTGCCAAACGCCAATGAATCTCAAGATATGCACTTGCGTGGTTTCGAGCGTACTCTGCAGTGCGTGCTTGCACACTTTGCACAAATGAATGGCCATTTGCTTGGGACCTTGGAAGTGCCTGATGTGCGTATCGCCGCAGAGCTACTGGTTGGCGAAGCGGAGGGTTTGCAACATGCTGAGGCCGACGAAATCAGCTGGGACTCGAAAGATTGAAGCTGCAAATAAAAAAGCTAAACCGCACTCCTTAATTTGTAACGTTTGAAGTGCTCGAAATATCGAGTTCAGCAGAATTCGACGAAATCAAGGCCGCCTACAAGAAAAAAATTTGGCAGTACCACTCGGACAAAGTCTCTAAGCTCGCCCCCGAATTTAAAGAGATGGCAGAGCGGAAATCTAAACAAATTCATGCGGCTTACGAGTTCATCGCTCGGCGCCATGAGGGCTCTTGACTTTACGGTGACTCTGCTAGAGCCACGGCCGCAGGTCACAGGCCCTGGCCAAGCAAAGTTTGCAGGCATGGCCCTTTGACATCAGCAGGTACAGCTTGACGCTGCGCACTTTTTTTCGATGCGGTTGAGCTTTTTTTCTTGACGCCGAACTGCGGCCCAACTCTTATAAAAGACTGGGCTACTTTGGGGAGGAATTCGGGGAGGAATCCGGGGAATAACGGGGCTTGAAAAAATGTAAATACCAATGAAATCAAGGACTTGCAAGCCCCGACATTCCCCCAAGCGCCCCTCCCGATTGGGTTCGAGCCCCATCAGCCACAAAGAGTTGAAATCCCAGTAAATACAAATGCGGGGTACAGGTCGGGGTACAAGTAGAATTTTAGAATAAA
>Ga0075464_10000862_pt1 | contig 13478 bp, 11 predicted proteins | sample DEB19_08_DNA_5_FD_75068 | JGI IMG/M metagenome (GOLD analysis project Ga0075464, IMG submission 75068) | Aqueous microbial communities from the Delaware River and Bay under freshwater to marine salinity gradient to study organic matter... | ecosystem: Environmental > Aquatic > Marine > Coastal ...
CGCTGGCCAGGACTTTTTCCAGCCCGGCGATGTCCCACTGCTCTTCAACGCTTTCCACCGGTACGTACTGGCGTGTTAAATCGGTAAAGCAGCCTTCGCGCAGCGAGGCGATCTGGCTGGTCAGACTGGCAGCATCCATGATGTCATTGCGCTGCTGGTAAATCACTTTGCGCTGGTCATTGGACACGTCGTCGTATTCCAGCAATTGCTTGCGAATGTCAAAATTGCGCGCTTCGACTTTGCGCTGGGCAGACTCAATGCTGCGCGACACAATACCCGCCTCAATCGCTTCGCCATCGGGCATTTTCAGCCTGTCCATGATGGCCTTGACACGCTCTCCCGCAAAAATGCGCATCAGTGAGTCATCCAGGCTCAGGTAAAAGCGCGATGAACCGTTGTCACCCTGACGGCCTGAGCGGCCACGCAACTGGTTGTCAATCCGGCGCGATTCATGACGCTCGGTTGCAATGATGCGCAAGCCGCCAGCGGCAATCACCTGCTCATGTTCCACCGCCCATTCAGCGCGCAGGCGGGCAATTTCTTTTTCTTTCGCAGCGCTGTCCGGCGTCTCGTCTGCCTCAACAACTTCAATGCGTTTTTCAACATTACCGCCCAACACGATGTCAGTGCCGCGGCCTGCCATGTTGGTGGCAATCGTGATCATTTTGGGACGGCCCGCCTGGGCCACGATGTCCGCCTCACGGGCATGCTGCTTGGCGTTGAGCACCTGGTGCGGCAGGTTTTCCTTGTTCAGCAACTCATCAATGATTTCTGAGTTTTCAATCGATGTGGTGCCCACCAAAACGGGCTGGCCGCGCTCGTAGCATTCGCGAATGTCCTTGATGGCGGCTTCATACTTTTCACGTGTGGTTTTGTACACGCGGTCCAGCTGGTCTTCACGTTTGCTGGCCCGATTGGGCGGGATGATGGTGGTCTCCAGGCCGTAGATTTCCGAAAACTCAAACGCTTCGGTATCGGCCGTGCCAGTCATGCCTGCCAGCTTGGCGTACAAGCGGAAATAGTTCTGGAAGGTGATCGATGCCAGCGTCTGGTTTTCAGCCTGAATCTGCACGCCTTCTTTGGCTTCTACAGCCTGATGCAGGCCTTCACTCCAGCGGCGGCCTGACATCAGGCGGCCGGTAAATTCATCAACGATCACGATTTCCTTGCCGCCGCTTTCACCGTCTTGCACCACATAGTGCTGGTCGCGGTGGTACAGATGGTTGGCGCGCAAAGCGGCGTACAGGTGGTGTACCAGCGTGATGTTGGCCGGGTCGTACAGCGTAGCGCCTTCAGGGATAAGGCCCAGGTTAAAAAGGATGCGCTCGGCGTTTTCGTGCCCCTGCTCCGTCAAAAAGACCTGGTGCGTTTTTTCATCCAGCGTGAAGTCACCCGGCTTGGTCACGCCCTCGCCCGTGCGCGGGTCAGCTTCGCCTTCCTGCTGGGTCAGCAAGGGGACCACCTTGTTCATGGCGATATACATCGCGGTATGGTCTTCGGCCTGACCGCTGATGATCAGTGGTGTGCGGGCTTCATCAATCAGGATCGAGTCCACCTCGTCGACGATGGCAAAGTTCAGGCCGCGCTGCACACGGTCAGATACTTCGTACACCATGTTGTCACGCAGGTAGTCAAATCCGTATTCGTTGTTGGTGCCGTAGGTGATGTCGCAGCGGTATGCGGCCTGCTTTTCCTCACGCGACATGGTGGGCAGATTGATGCCAACTGTCAAACCCAAAAAGTTGTACAGCTTGCCCATCCACTGCGCATCACGGTTGGCCAGGTAGTCATTCACCGTTACCACATGCACACCCTTGCCCGTCAGTGCATTGAGGTAGACCGGTAGCGTGGATGTGAGCGTTTTGCCCTCGCCCGTGCCCATTTCAGAGATTTTGCCGTTGTGCAGCGACATACCGCCCAGCATCTGCACATCAAAGTGGCGCATTTTCATGGCACGCTTGCTGCCCTCGCGCACGACGGCAAAGGCTTCAGGCAATATCGCGTCCAGCGTTTCACCGCCTGCGATTCGGGTTTTGAATTCTTCGGTTTTGGAACGCAACTCGTCGTCGCTCAGTTTTTCGTACTGCGGCTCCAGCGCATTGATTTGCGCGACGGTTTTGCGGTAGGTTTTGAGCAGCCTGTCATTGCGGCTGCCGAAGATTTTGGTCAGGAAATTGGAGGCCATACATGCAAAGCCGGACTTCCAACTCACCTGAGTTGAAAGACGCAGCTTGAATTCCTTAAATGAGTACTGTCTGAAGCTGGGGGCGTGACGGTCAAGCTCAATTGAACCTGTCCAGACGCAAGCGCAGATTTTACCTGCGGCGGCACGCTTATCTCTGGCGCTGCACCTGCCCAGTGATGACTGGAAGGTTTTGCCCTGCCGTCAGGAATTTTTGCGGGTCCTGAAACACACCCTGAACCAGCACTTCAAAGTGCAAATGCGAGCCTGTCGAGCGTCCTGTGGAGCCGACCTCTGCAATTTTTTGACCCCGCTTGATCAAGTCACCTTTTTTGGCCAATACCCTAGAAGCATGCGCATAACGGGTGATCAGATCCTTGCCGTGGTCAATCTCCAGCATGTTGCCGTAGGCGGGGTGGTACTCCTGCGTCACCACCACGCCGCCTGCTGCGGCCAGAATCGGCGTGCCTTGGCCAGCCGGAAAATCAAGCCCCGTGTGCAGGGCAGATTGGCCATTGACGGGATCAATGCGCCAGCCAAAAGATGACCCCAAAGCACCGCCAACGACCGGCGGCTGGGTTGGTACCATCAATTTTTTGATTTTCTGGTCAAACAGCCGCGACTCCATCAGCGTCATCAGGTCGACCCGCTGGTCCGTGATTTTGTCGAGGTCTGCCAGCGTGGCCTGCAGCTCTTCCATCGTCAATGAGCGACTGCCCACCAGCGCACCACCACTGCCCATGCTGGACTTGATCTCGGATGGATTGACGCCTGCCAAACCCGAAACGCGCTCGCCCAAGGCCTCAAGCTGCACCATCTTGGCCTGCATTTCACCCAGGCGTTTGGCCATGACATCGAGGTTTTCGCGCATGAAGCGGTCACGTTGCTCGAATTCGTCCTTGACCATCAGCTTGACGAGTGCACCAATGACAGGCCAGCCTTCACGCGCGCCCTTCAAAAACACCCAGTGGTACAGGCCAGCAGCCACGACCATCAGAGCCAGAGCCGCCACAAAGCCAGCCACCACCAAACGGGTGCCGCTCAGGTAAATGGCCCTGCTTTTGGCCATCCACGCATCCGTGATAATCAAATGCATCTGTCATCCTTTTCATGCGCTGTGAACTCACATTACCGTCCTCTGACTGCAGCGCCAACACAGCGGGCCATACCGATTTCCCAAGCTGTTAACAACTCGCCCACTTTGGGCATGTTGGCAGGTCAGGTGAAAGAATCCAGCGACCGTTTAAAAGCAGTTCAATCGCTGATACCTGAGGCATTGCACACATCTGTGCAAGCAGGTCCCATCGATGGCAATACCTGGTGTTTGCTGGTCACCTCCAACGCAGCAGCGGCCAAGCTGCGCCAGCTGTCGCCACTGATGTTGGCCAGGCTCACTGGCAAGGGTGTGAAGGTTACCTCAATTCGGCTAAAAATACTAATAGCACGAAAGCGCTAGTCTGCAAGGGATTTGAGGGAGGGGTGGTGCCGACGATCTGCCCCCTGCTCCAGAGGAAATATGGTGCACCTTTTACAGAAGTACCATGAAAAATACCGTCATCTTTAAGGCGTCGCCAAGCGCCCTTCATATCGTCTTTTGCGGGTTTTCTAGGGCAAGGCTCGTTTCTGCGTCGACGCCCTAGGAACTTCGGGTCCACTTTTCCAGGCCCCAAAATAGTGCGTGAAGCTGGGGCCACAGCGCGGAACGAGCATTAGAGCGTTAGCGCCGCTACAGCCTTTGCCTTGCCCGTGCAGGCGGCCAGCAGAAAACCCAGGTCGGTGCCGGTCGACACATAACGGGCACCCATGCGTACGAACTTTTCGACCAGGTCCGGCCGCGAGCCGAGACCACCTACGCCAACATGCTTTCCATGCCTGCGGCAGGCTGCGATGGTTTTTTCATAGGCCGCTGTCACGCGAGGGTCATCGTACTGGCCGGGAATGCCCCATTGCGCCGTCAGATCGTTGGTGCCGATGAGCATCATGTCAACACCGTCGACTGCCACGATTTCTTCCACGCGGTCCAGTGCCTCAACCGCTTCCATCATGACAATGACCATCGTGACCCGGTTCATGGCGTCATTGGCTTGCTGCGCCGGAAAGCTGCGGTATTGGAGTTGCGGCAGGCTCCCGTTAGCCGAACGGTCGCCTTCCGGCTGAAATTTTGCGGCCCTCACAACGGCGCGAGCCTCCTCGGCTGTGCGAATATGCGGAGCAATGACGCCCATGGCACCGCCGTCCAGCACGCGCGTGATGTACTCAGGTGTGTTGGCCGGCACGCGTACAAAGGCCGGCACGCCGGCGTCCAGCGCAGCCATGCAAATTTGCCCTGCAGTCTCAAGCGATATGCTGCAATGCTCCATGTCGATGTAGAAGGTATCGAACCCGGCCGTCTTGGCGATGCGGACAATTTCAACGCCACGAACCAACCGCACCATCATTGAAGACACCACCTCATCGCGTGACAGTTTGTCCTTCACTGCGTTGCGGAGCTCTTGTTGCAGGAAATGGGAAGGGGATGTCGACATCGGGGGTCCTGACAATGAAATGTGATGACGGGCTGGAGTTTGAGGCGATAAGCGGCCCCGGGGCAACAGCCTCGGGCCACGCTCCGTTTTTAATCGATCTTGATTCCGGAGCTGCTGATCAGCTTTTGCCAGCGCTCAGATTCCGTCCTGATATAAGTGCTGAACTGTACGGGCGTGTCACCCACGGGGTCCACGCCAAGGCCTGCGAGCGTCTTGACCATTTCAGGGTCGCGCAGCGCCTTGGCAATGCTCGCCTGAAGACGGTTGACGCGGTCGGCCGCTGTACCAGCAGGCGCAGCAATACCAAACCAATTCTTGACCGTAAAACCTGGAATACTTTCAGCCACAGTGGGTACATCCGGCAGCAAGGTCATTCGCGTGGTGCCAGTGGTGGCAACTGCCCGCAGCCGGTCGGTTTTGACCAGTGGCATGCCAATGGCCACCGATTCAAATGTCAGTTGCGCCTGGCCGCCCACCACATCGTTGATGCTGGGCGAGCTGCCTTTGTAGGCTATGTGCGTGATCTTTGTTCCGGCCGCTGCATTGAACATCTCGCCAGCCATATGAGGCAACCCACCATTGCCGCTGGACGAAAAATTCATTTTCTGCGGATTGGCCTTGGCATAGGCGACCAATTCAGCAACAGTTTTAACTGGCAGTTGCGGGCTGACATAGAGAACAAAACCGGTTGAGGCCACTTGCGTGACTGGTGTGAAGTCCTTCTGGACGTTGTACGGTAAATCCTTGACCAAAGCCGGCGTAATACTGAAGTTGCCCATGGTGCCTAGAAATACCGTGTAACCGTCGGGTGCGGCCTGCGCGACCGCCTGCATGCCGATAACGCCACCAGCACCACCGCGGTTTTCGATCACCACCGCCTGACCGAGGTCCGCTGTCATCTTGGGGCCCAGAACGCGCGCGATGGTGTCAATGGCGCCGCCGGGTGGAAAGCCGATCACGATGCGAATCGGTTTGGATGGGTAAGCTTGGGCGACGGCCCCGCCAGCCAGGCAAAGTGCGGCGGCGGCGATGCTGATCTTCAATCGGATGTTCATGGGTTTGTCTCCTTTGGTTGGGCCCTGCGGTGCCAGACCGCTCATTGAGCAAATGCACAAATATTCGGAATATTATGAATTATTCTCGAATAGTATAATTTGTTCATAATCCAGACTTTAAAAACAAGTTCGGGAGACAACCGGTGTCCACACATATAGAGACGTATGCCGGCACTGCGGGGCACAGTGCTTGGTTCAGCGATGACCTAGGCAAGAGCTGGGTGCATCCCAACAGCCAGTCTGGCATGTACCTTGAAGCGCGGGTCTGGGCCTTCAGCACCCACCCACAACAGCTCGACCGGCTGTATGCCGGTACGGATATGGGCCTTTTTGGCTGGGATGAGAACATCGCCCGGTGGCAGCCCATTGCGTCACCGATGACAGACGTCTGGGCTCTGGCCCAGAATCCTGACAATCCCGACATGCTGCTGGCAGGAACTCGACCGGCCGGTTTTTTCATGTCATTAGATGCAGGAAGCACTTGGCAGGAGACCACAGCTGCCGACGTGCAGGTTTTTTCGGATGCCAACATGGGTCCGACGCGCGTTACCCAGCTCCTGTTTGACCCGGTTGATCGGGGAACGGTGTGGGCCACCGTTGAAATTGGCGGCATCTACCGAAGTCCAGACATGGGAAAGACGTGGACGGCCACAAACCAAGGGCTGGTGTCGGCCGACGTGCATGGGATCAGCGTGATCCGCGGCCCCAACAAAGAAAAATTTATCTTCGCTACCACCAACCGCGGCCTGCACAAGAGCACAGACAACGGCGAGAACTGGGTCTTTCAGCCACTGGACTCAGCGTGGCAGTACACGCGGGCGATCGTACCGCGGCCCGACAGCGATGCCGTGCTGTTCCTCACCAATGGCAACGGCCCTCCGGGAAATGCAGGCAAACTTTTGAGAAGCACTGACCACGGACAGACATGGCAAGCCTTGGCGCTGCCAGGCATTTTGAACAGCACGCCTTGGTGTGTTGCGACCCATGCGCATGATCCGATGCGGGTATTCATGGCCACCAACCTTGGCCAACTGTATTGCAGTACTGACGGTGGCGACAGCTGGGAGCGTCTGGCACACGAGTTTGGCGAGGTACGTGCCCTGCATTGGCGCCCTGTCAACTACCCTTGCACGCGGCCGAAACATTCCATCACGGTTCGGCAGCCGATAGTCGCCCCGCCTTATCTCCAACCCGCACACGCTTTGCAGTCTTCATGACACGATCCCCAACGCCTTCTTTCAAGGCTCCCTGCCAGCGCATGCGCGGCTAACCGAAAAGATCCAATGACTACAACAACTTCAGCCTTCACACCGGAAAACGCAGGGGCCGGACGACCCATTCATGTTGGCCTGATGGTGCCTGCCAACAACACGACCATGGAAGGCGAGATGCTGGGCTGGCTACCGCCAGGCTCGACCTGCCACACCTTGCGCATTCCACGCGGCCAAGGGCTGCTGACGGATGAAACGCTACCGGCCTACAAACAGGCGGCCATCGACCTGTGCAAGCAATTTACGCAGCATCCGATTGACGTCATCGCCTACGGCTGCACCGCTGCAGGCTTCATTCTTGGCCCTGAAGGTGACAATGAAATTGCGCAAAAGATTGGCGCTGTCAGCGGCAAGCCGGTGATCACGACGGCCCGTGCCATGATGCTTGCATTGGAAGACCTGAAAGCCAAAACGCTGTCGCTGCTGACGCCGTACCAGGACGACGTCAACCACCGCCTGAACGCCTTCCTTGCATCAGGAAACCTATCCGTTACTCACTTCGACAGCTTTTATGCCACCGATGTAGTTGCCTTGGGAAAGATCACCGAAAAACAGGTTGCCGAACGCGCTGCCACATTGTGCAGGCAGGATGTAGACGCCCTTTTCATTGCATGCTCACAGTTGCCGACACTGAATGTGGTCAAGAACCTGAGCCTCAGTTGGGGCAAACCGGTGCTGTCGTCCATTCAGGTCACGGCGCATTATGCGCAGATCGCCCTGCGGTCGGCTTAGCCCGTCGCATGCTGACCGATCGCCCGTGCAGGAAGCGCCACAACGCTCTCATTGGCCGCGATGCGGGCGCTAACGTACTTGCCGGCCTGCACGATCCGAGGTGCAAACGCACAGAAAGCATCGGGCGCGATCAGCGACACCGATGCAGCTAGCGCCAAACTGCCAAGCACCTCCCCTTTGCGATTGAACAGCGGTGTGGCAATCGAAACAATACCGGCGTTGTAGTCCCCTACTGTCATGGAGTATCCGCGCTGGCGGATCTGTTTGAGCTCCGATTTGAAGGCCTCCCAATCTTCGCCCAGCCCGACAGCGGCAACGGCCGCTGCATGACGTGAATAGAGGGTTCGGAGCTGGTGCATCGGTAAGTGCGCCAGGATGCTTTTGGCAGAGGCGCCGGCGACAAGAGGTCTGCGCTGCCCGCGCGCAAATAGGCCGGCAGGCGCGTCATGGCCGCGCGTCTGCTGCACACACATGACCGAATCGCTAAACAAAATACAGAGAAGTGAGCTGTGCCCGGTTTCAAGCGTCAGCCCCTGTCCGACCGGAGAACCGGCCAAATAAACCGGGTCGCTCTCGCGCGAGACGCGGTCTAGCTCCATGACGCGCGGACCCAACACATAGGACTTGTTCGCCACCCGGGAGAGGAAACCGGCCCGGTGAAGCACCTTGAGGTAACGGTAGCAAGTCGACGCGGGTGAGCCGACGTGGCGGATCAGCTCCTCCGAAGACCAGATGGGTTGCTCGGCCGTGAAAACGTCCAGCAAACCCAGCATTTTTTCCAGACTACTCATCCCGTCACCATTCGAGTTTTAAAAATCAGATAACAAGCGCTGCATGAGCATACGGCAAGCCAATAGCGCCCATCGGCTTTCGATGCTGCGCGAATAGGTTTTGTCATTATTTCTCATATAGCTAGACATAATGACTATTTATCAGAGAAAATTGCTTTTTTAGCGCGCCAAGACCGCTTGGACATCAGTTCCCTCACGGACATGAACAGGAGACAACATCATGAAGACATCCATCTGGCGCACCGCTTTTATTGCGTTGTGCACTGCCACGTTGCCAGTTCTCGCGCAGGCACAAAACGCATGGCCCACAAAGGTCATCCGATTTATCGTGCCATTTGCGGCAGGCTCATTCACCGATACCGCTGCACGACTGATCGGTAACGAACTTACGGCTCAGCTCGGACTGACCGTGATTGTTGAAAACAAGGGCGGCGCCGGCAGCACCCTTGGCACCGACTTAGTGGCCAAAGCACCGCCTGATGGCTACACATTTTTGCTCACCGACAACTCTTTCGCCGTGTCTTCTGCTTTGTATGAAAAACTGCCCTACGCGCCCAAGGACCTGGTGCAAGTCTCGCTTGTAGCAGATGCTCCCGCCGTCTTGGTGGCGCGGCTCAACTTGCCTACAAAGACGCTCAAGGACACCATGCGCGTGGCGCAAAGCGATCCATCCAAATTCACCTTCGGCTCCGGTGGTCAAGGCTCTTCCGCCCATCTGGCGATGGAGAGCTTTCTTATGCAAAACAACTCGCAAATGGTGCACGTGCCTTTCAAGGGCATCGCCGCCGCAGTGGTTGATGTCGCCGCAGACCGCGTCGACATGGCCATTGGCAGCGTAGGTTCCACGTCCACCTACATCCGTGACGGACGCCTGTTGGGACTGGCCGTGACAGGTGATGCACGTCAACCGCTGTTCCCCAATGTTCCCACTTTTGCAGAAGCGGGTTACCCCAACTACAAGATGAAGTACTGGTTCGGCGTGATGGCGCCAGCCGGCACCCCCCCCGCGATTTTGGATCGGATGCAAAAGGAAATAGCCAAGGCCGTCAACGCACCGAAGGTGCGCGAGGTTTTCACAGGCGGCGGCGTGCGACCAGTGTCGACAAGCTCTGCGGCATTCGCCACATTGGTCAAGGATGAAACCGCTTCGTGGTCAGAGATCATCAAACGCAAAGACATCAAGCCCCAGTAAACCGCACGCTCCCAGGATACAAAGCGGCAACGCCCATCCTTCCCGCTTTCCTGCTCATCTTCTCCGGAAATCCCATTTGACTTCCCACACCGACGAAAAACCTCTGTTCGAGGCGCCGCTCAATGCATGCGATGCACATTTTCATGTGTTTGGTTCGCCCAAAGAATATCCTTATGAATCGAACCAGCTGCGATATGCACCACCCCTGGCACCGCTAGCGGATTACCTTCGCCTGGCGAAATCGCTGGGCCTGACACGTTACGTTTTTGTCCAGCCGAGCGCCTATGGTCGTGACAACCGCTGCATGCTGGAAGCCATGCAGGAAGTGGGCACGACGCACTGCCGCGGCATTGTGGACATTGACGAGAACGCACCGGATCGCCTGCTCGCAGAGATGGACGCCATCGGCGTGCGGGGTGTGCGCATCAATGTCAGCCCGGTTTATCCACCACAGCCCGGACTGGCTGCCAGCATGATCCCCCGCATCGAGCGGCTGGCCAGCCGCTGCGCAGAGCTGGGTTGGCACTTGGACTTTCTGTTGCCAGGTTGGCTGACGGCTGAACTCATGCCAGTCCTGAGGGGCTTGCGGCTGCCTTTTTCAATGGCCCACATGGGCATGAACCTTGCCCGTGACGGCGTCGAGGCGACGGGTTTTAAGGCACTGCTCGAACTCGTGAACTCTGGCGATCGCATGGCTTACGTGAAATTCACAGGCATCTACCGAATGTCAAAGGTTCCGGGCTTCACCGATGCAGATCCCTTGGCAAAGGCACTCATCGCAGCGGCGCCGGACCGGCTCATCTGGGGCAGCGATTACCCGCACCTTTCATTCAGTGAAAACAGCTCTGTCGAACTTTTTAACCTGTTGGCGCGTTGGACCAACAAGGAAAGCGTCCGCAGGCAGATTTTGACGGAAAACCCCGAGCGGCTCTTCGGGTTCTAGCAACAATCACCGGTCGCCATGCCCCAATCGATGCGCAGACAAAACAGCTCCGAGGTGACCAGGCTAGCGATGGATACATGGCGCCTTGGTATGCTGCAGCAAAGATCTAACGCAGGCAGTAAGTGCTGTGTCGACTCTTGGAAAGTCGTCAGGGGTTAGGCGGTATGGATACGCCGTAGGGGTACCCGTATGAACACCCTGAAAAAAACCTTCTGAGTCGTTGACTCAAAAGGCTTTTGAGGGGTTGTGGTGCCGATTATCGGAATCGAACTGATGACCTACCGCTTACAAGGCGGTTGCTCTACCAACTGAGCTAAATCGGCACGGATTTTATTTTACTTGAAGCTTGCGGGCCAATTTGCTATTTCACGCGTTTGAGTGAAGGCCTTGGGCCCGAAGGTGGCTTGGGAGGCTCACGGTCATCGCTGGGTACCAGTTGCACCACCTTGCTGTCGGTCGATGCGGATACAGGCGAAGCGACTGCTGACAGTGATACTGGCGAACTCACCGGCGCGCCTTCTGGCTGAGCTTGTCCGCCCATCGGGAAGGCCATGCCTTGACCGTTTTCACGGGCATAGATCGCTATCACGCGACCCATCGGCACCATGATGTCGCGGGAACTGCCCGCAAACCGGGCCTTGAATTCAATGAAATCATTGCCCAGCTTGAGCGACGAGGTCGCATCAAAACTGATGTTCAAAACGATTTCGTTGTTCTTGACATATTCACGCGGCACTTGAACCGAATCATCCACCGACACAGCGACATAAGGTGTCATGCCGTTGTCGGTGCACCACTCGTACAGCGCCCGTATCAGATACGGGCGTGTGGAGGTTGAGTCAAGTGCGTTCATGAGTCAGGAGGCCAGAAAAATTACTTTCTCATCACTTTTTCAGACGGCGTCAGCGCTTCGATATAAGCAGGGCGAGAGAAAATACGCTCAGCATATTTCAGCAGCGGTGCGGCGTTCTTCGACAGGTCAATGCCGTAGTAATCCAGACGCCACAGCAGCGGCGCGATGGCCACGTCGAGCATCGAGAAGTTGTCGCCCAGCATGAACTTGTTTTTCAGGAAGATGGGCGCGAGCTGTGTCAGGCGATCCTTGATGTGGGCGCGGGCTTTTTCAAGCGCCTTGTCATTGCCCTTGGAAGCGCGCGATTCGAGCGTACTGACATGCACGAAAAGCTCTTTTTCAAAGTTCAGCAAAAACAGGCGCACACGAGCACGGTCAACCGGGTCGCCGGGCATGAGTTGTGGATGCGGGAAACGCTCGTCAATGTATTCGTTGATGATGTTCGACTCATACAAAATCAGATCGCGTTCGACCAGGATTGGCACTTGGCCGTAGGGGTTCATCACATTGATGTCTTCAGGCTTGTTGTACAGGTCAACGTCACGGATTTCGAAGTCCATGCCCTTTTCAAACAGCACAAAACGGCAACGGTGTGAGTAAGGGCAGGTTGTGCCTGAATATAAAACCATCATGGCTGAGAACTCCTAAATGCAAAGGAGTGGACACGCATTGAGCGTCCACTCCAGAAGGTGCCGGGTACGGGCCCCAGCGGAAAAATTACTTGACGTCTTTCCAGAACGAAGCGTTCAGGCGCCACGCAAAGAAAGTCAGCAACAGCAAAAACAACAACACCCAAACACCGATCTGAACCCGGTTGTTTTGCGCAGGCTCAGCCATCCATTGCAGGAAGGACACCAGGTCACCGATGGACTCGTCATACTGCAGCGGCGTCATGCTGCCGGGCTTGACTTGCTCCCAACCCTTGAACACCGACACGGTGTGGCCATGCTGCTCGACTTCGGTGTAAACCGGTTTGCGCTCGCCTTGAAGTTGCCACAACACGTGCGGCATGCCCACATTGGGGTAAGCCAGATTGTTCCAGCCGGTGGCCTTGGTGTCGTCGCGGTAGTAGGTGCGCAAGTAGGTGTAGAGATAGTCTGCGCCGGAGCCTTTGCCAAAGTCGGCACGCGAACGCGCCACCAGTGACAAGTCTGGCGGTACGCCGCCAAACCAGTCTTTGGCGTTCTTGGGATCCATCGCAACTTTCATCGTGTCGCCCACCTTGTCGGTGGTGAACAGCAGGTTGTCCTTGATCTGCTGCTCGGTCAGACCAATGTCTTTGAGGCGATTGAACCGCATGTAGGCGGCCGAGTGGCAGTTCAGGCAATTGTTGACAAAAATCTTGGCCCCATTTTGCAAGGCCGCCATGTCGTTGGTTTTGTTCGGCGCCTTGTCCCAGGCCATGCCGCCTTCGCTGGCCTGCACGCCAACAACCAAACCCAGAGCCGCGACAAGTCCAATAATCAGTTTTTTCATATTCAGATGTCCCATTTTTTAGTGGGCTGCAAAAACAATCCGGTCTGGCACTTTGCCAAACGTACCCAGCTTGCTCCACCAAGGCATGAGCAGGAAGAAACCAAAGTAAAACAGGGTGCCGGCTTGCGACACGCGCTCGCCAATTGCCGACGGAGGCTGCACACCCAGATAACCCAGAATGAAAAAGTTCAGAACAAAAGCAGCGTACAGGTACTTGTTCCAGCTTGGGCGATAGCGGATCGACTTGACTTCGCTGTGGTCGAGCCACGGCAAACCGAACAAAATCACAACCGCACCACCCATGACAACAACGCCCCAGAATTTGGCGTCGAAAGCCCACATGCCAGCGACTACCGCCACAGCGCCCGCTGCAATCACAGCTTTGAACAGGACCGGCATTTTCACTTTGGTCACCATAACCGCAGCGCCTGCGACAACGCTGGCCATCAACACATACA
>Ga0075464_10000864_pt1 | contig 13459 bp, 5 predicted proteins | sample DEB19_08_DNA_5_FD_75068 | JGI IMG/M metagenome (GOLD analysis project Ga0075464, IMG submission 75068) | Aqueous microbial communities from the Delaware River and Bay under freshwater to marine salinity gradient to study organic matter... | ecosystem: Environmental > Aquatic > Marine > Coastal ...
AGCGTGATTTAGAGGTTAGGGAACCAACAGCCAGAGCCGCTCACAGTTCCAACATAAGTCAATCTCACAACTCTGCCATAAACAGATGTTGGCATTCCGTTGTTATTAGCGATAGAACTGGTTGATCCAGTCAAGAAAAGAGCTTCTTCTCCAATGTTGCCAGTGTAAGGGGTTCTCCAAATGCCTGTTCCGAGAATAGCATTGCCACCAACCCAAAAGTTATCCATGGTCAAATTATCAATTCTGCTTGTTGCAAAGCCAGAAGCGACGATTCTTTGGCGAGTAAATCCGTCAAAGACAATAGACTCGTTCAAACCGCTATTAGCTGTAAAAACAGTGTTTCCTGAAGAATTAAGGCCGCTTGTATTGATTTGACTAGAAGAAACTGTAGTGGCATTAACAACAGTGATGTTTCCAGTCGGAGAAGACAAGACTCCTCCAATGGAAACGTTTCCAGAAATAACCGCTCCACCGCTAATTGTTGCGGAAGACGAAATTTTTAAAGCGCCAGTTAAATTGTAATCTCCAGTGTGATCAACATTTTGAACAATAGTTAGCCTGTCAAAAAGAGATGTTCCAGTTGTGAAAGTTGTTTTGCCGCGAACAAAAAAGTCTCCAGTAATTCCAACGTCTCCAGTAATTTTAGTGTTGCCGTAAACACCGAGAGTTCCCGTCAAATAACTATTGCCATTCTGAAACAAAGAACCAGCGTGACTCATTGTTCCAGAGAAAGAAGATGTTCCGCTCTGAGTGAAAGCTCCGCCAGTAAAATTAACCGCGCCGTTTCCATTAATCGCCCCGTTAAAATTTGATGCGGCGGAAAAAGAAGTTGCGCCGTCAAAAATTACAACATTCTTGAAAGTAGATGCGCCGCTATGAATTTCAGTCCCAACAAAAGAACTTGTGCCGCCAAAAATTGAGTTACCAGTAATGTTTAAATTGCCGCTAACAAAAGAATCGCCAGAAGTATTGGTTGAATTAAAATAAGAAGCGCCAGTCACGGTTAAGGCTGACAATCCAGTAACGCTCAAATCGAGAGTGGCTTCAAGAATATTAACTTTTAGCCTGTCAAAATATCCAGTAGTTCCAGAAACGCTGTAAAAGTATCCGCTCTTGAATCTTTTTGCCGCTTTACCCAAAGAAACACTATCATCTGTTGGTGGCGAAAACAATGAAATTTGTTCATCAGCATAAAACCCACCAGAAGCGACTAATCCGCTGCGAAATGTTTTTTGGCCAAAAATGTCTTGGTTGCCGCTGGTTGTTACAGCGCCAGAGCCAGTAATATTAGAAGCTACGACAGCGTTAATAACAGCGTCGATTTTGGCGATAGAGTTTGTGAAAGCAGCGAGTCCCATATTCCTTGTATTAAATTACACGCTATCGACCCAAGTTTCAGAGTCGCTCCACTCTCCAATATCGCTCCAAACCCCGCCAGACAAAAGCTATCCACCGCCGTAAGGACAAGTTGAACTTTCTTCTGAAAAATTATCGGCCAAAATTAAATTTCCATAAGGGTCGCAAATATAATCCAACTCACAGCTTTCATTAAAAACTTGAGCATAGTTTTGGTGGACCACTAAATTGCCGCTTGGGTCAAAAACTTTTCGAGCCTCTTGAGAATAAACCCAATAGGGATTAATGTTGTCAGATGTTCCAAACCTAGTTAAAAGACCGCCGCTCTCAGAACATTGAAAAGACAAAGAAGCATCAAATGTCGAAAGTTCATTAGATACGAAATTATGCCTCCAATTACTAATTTTAGCGTTATCAACAAGCAAACTTCTAGAATCAGTATAAAAACCAGTCACCCCAGAAACTCCAGTAGCCAAGAAAGAAGAAAGCTCGCCCGTACTTTTGCCCGACAAGAATAATTCTTGAGGATCTAAAAAGTCAAACCTAAATTCACTGCTTCCTGTATTGTTGACTATTCCAGAGAATGAACCGTATTCCAGATTAGAAAAAACAGTTGAAAAATTCAAAGCCCCGACAACAGGATATTTGATCTTTCGACTATACGGAAAATTACTAGAGAAACCGTAAGAAGTTTCCCGTTCTATATCAACAGACAGCGATAAACTCTGAATGCGAGCGTTTGAAAAAGGAGAAAGTTGTGCGGATGGAACGCTTAAATTTGAATTGCTCAAATCAAACCTGACGTTGTTTGAAGATAAAATTGGTTGGTTGTTTAATTGAATCTCCTCTAAGGCTTTTGAGACTCCAAGCCAGTCAAGCTCAAGGAAAATGTCGCCAAACTTTTCGCCCGTTTCAAAATTAATTTGTGGTATTCTTACTTTGTTCTCAGAAATGAGAGACGCTTCCATGTTGCTGGAAACTAGAGATGCGGATGCTTTTGGAATGCTTCCAACTCCAAGCGTTAATCCATAACTTGTTAAATAGCAATTGCCTAGGGCTATACATTCACAACCGTTAAGCGTTTGCTGAGACTTAATTTGAGCAATAAAATCATATGATTGCTTGTCTGATAAAAACAAATAAACATTGAAGGATGTGTCGGCTTTGTTTAAAAAAACAGACTCAAAACTTTGATTAAAGTTAAAATTCAAGCCTAAAGACTCTTCTGTATCAAATTTTCTCGTCGGCACAAAAGAAAGATCAAAAGAAATATCTGGCGACAAATTAACAGAATTGACCGCGAAAACCTGAGAGCCCAATTGTCGAGTTGAGCTTCTTGGAACGTCAACAGAAAATCCAAACGAGTCTTGAAGACCAATAAACGTCAAACCTCTTCTATTTTCAGAAGAGTCGGACGGCGAATCAACAGCCACTAGAATAGAGTTTCCTTTTAGCCAATGTCTCATGTTATGTCTAATCCATGTTTCGCGCCTAAGTTACGCATTATTTTTGAGAAATCAGAGACGCCACTTGTGATTAAAACCTCTGAAATTTGTCCGATAAAAGGGAAAGATGCGCCAAAACCAGTTGCAAATTCATAAGTTTCTCCAATGCATCCTGGAAAAACAATATTGTTGGAGGATTTTGAAGCTGTTGTGGGTGTTAAAGTATTAACGGCCCCCATGATTGAAGTTCCATTACTGTACAAACCAACAACGTTCCAAGAATTTCCAGACAATTCGCCGAAAAAATTGTTTGTTAAATTTGCTTTGCTCAAGAGTCTGTTGCCAGATACGGTCAAGCCTCTGTTCCACCTGTCCGAATAAACGGTCATTCTACCAGAGCTTTCGGGTTTCACAACTGCAAAAATTCCATAAGAAGAGCTGAAAGATTTATTTCCTGTTTGTAGTAAAAAAGAATTGCCGTTAAAACTGAGAGACGATCTTTGATTCAATTCTTCGGATAAATAGACAGGACGCGCATTATCAGAAACAACGATCCTGCTAGAATTATAATTTCCAAAACTATCGTTCCACCTAAAAATTGATTGACCATCTGAGATTCCAGTTATAGATTCTTGCTCATATTGAGCAGCAACAAGAGAATATCTTTCGGGCTCAAAAGGCAAGCTAATATTGTTGGATTTTATCTCCCACTTTCTCCAGTTTAAAATGCTAACGTCTCCAAGTGAAGACTTTTTAATTTCGGAATTTTCCGCGCCGAAATGTCCAGAATAATTTCCATAATTCACAAAAGCATCTAATGTTCCAGAGATACTAGAGTAAGAAATTGGATTTTCAGCGCCAAAATAACCTGTTAAACTTGGCAGATTTGTTGTATTCAATGAGGAGATGTTGTTTTTCTCAAAATTGATAGATTTTACGCCCGATAAATTTGATAGGTTCAAGTTGTTCAAACTATTTTGAGACAAGTTGATAAACTCAATTTTCTTTGCGCTCGTTAAATCAATGTCAAGAATATTGTTTTTGCTCAAGTTGAGACTTCCGATATTAGATGCGTCGCCAGCTTGAAAATAAGTTAATCCTTGATTGACGGCTTCAAAACTTCTCACTTTTGAGAAAAAGTCAACTCTGTGAGCGAGATTATTGTTCCAGTTATGAAAATTCGCGCCGTTAAGAAAAACCTTCTTCTCGTTTTGAAACGCGCCCACAACCAAGTCGCTCTCGTTTTGAATTGAAAAATTGAAATAACTCCAGTCGCCGCCCTGAATTAAAGAAAGAGATGGGTTTGCTCCCCTGTTCAAAAGTCCAACAGCATCTTCAACCATTTCAACCTCAATATTGTGGCTGTTTTCATAATTCCAAGTATGCCTCCAAGACGGACTATAGAAAACTTTTGGCCGCAAAATTTTTGGACATTGATAAACGAATCTGCTCTCCCCAAATTTTGTTTCAAGAAAATGGAGAACGGCTTTTGCTTTTTCTGTTGGAGCGTTGCGAAAAGAAAGAGTTAAATTTTCAACAGCGTGAATGTTATTCTTGTCTTTTATTCTCAAAGGGAATGAGCCTAAAAAGTCAACCTTGCCAACATCAGGAGAGGTTGACAAAGAAGTTTCCATATCATGCTCGAAAAATAAATCTTGCGACCAAAAACTTCCAGTTGAAAAAGGTGCGTTCGCGATGCTAGAGTCGTGATCTTGCGTCGCGTAAAAGTAATTATTGAATCTGTTGGAAGAATCGTAGTCAAAATACCTAACAGAATACTTGCGAACGCTCTCTCCAGTTTTCCAAAGCTCAAGATTAGATTGCAAAAAAGACAGCCCGCTCCAATTTGTTTTGCAAGAACGGTTGTCAACCATGATTTTGCAGCCAACGTCAAAAGAGTTATTGGTTGTTGCTGAAAAAGAAAACTCGTCAGCAAAACCAGAAATCGGATGATAAAAAGATGAACTGTCAACCAGCGAAACAGGTAAAACACCGCTTCTCGATTCAAAATAATCAATTAATTGCGCCGCTTCAGTTTCTCTCAATCCAAAAGACAAATTGTATTCTGCCTTTAACGAGTTCAACGAGCCCATTCTAGTTTTATACTTGTTCGTATTCGTAAATTCAAACGGAGTAGTTGAAAAAGAAACAGACGATCCTTGCTTTGGAGAAAACGATAGGTTTGTAATTGGCGTGACACCAGTTACATTTCTGTCCTTGTTGTAAAAGTATTCGCTCACGAAAGAAAGCCTAAAAATTCAATGTTCTTAACAGGTTTGCCGTTGTCAGAAAGAGAAAGCGACTGTCTAGAAATTTGAGCATTTTGAACGGGCAAATTAAAGAGAGTTTTTGAGATGCTCCTATCTTTCACTAATATATTAACACTATTATCTGAGACTTCTCTGCTTAAAGAATACGATTGGTTCATGTTTTCTTCAGATGCGTCGATTTCCACAGAAGACGAGCATTTTATCGGCAAAACTAAAACAACATCTTCCGCAGACCTTCCGCCCTCAATAGAATAAACAGGCTGTCGTTCAAAGGTTAGAGAGTAATTAAATTGGCCGACTCTATTGCCACTAAAACTTTCGCCCGAAATAGAAATACTTTTTGGCGACGGCAAAAATAAATTCTCAAAGAGGAATGGAGACTGCTCAGAAACGCCCGTTTTTAATTCGCAGAACACGGAAATATCTACTGACGCTTCTGGCGGTTGGCCAACTCCACAATTCAAACTATAATTGGATAAAAACCCAGACGCAAAAGAGTAATTCTTACCACCATAATTAAATGCGCCCGAAAAAGAAAGTTGTCCTGTATAATTCAAGAAAACATCATTCTCAGAAAGCAACCTTGAAATAGAAACGGTTGTTTGAAAAGGCCCATTAACAATGAACCCAAAATTCGGCGAACCCAAGGTTGGAGACAGTTCAATAGAGTTGGAATAACTAACAGAAGCGCTAGTTACTCCCGAAAGACTTTCTCCATTCAAAGAGAACCATTGGTTGTCGTTTAAAACTTGACTCATTTTCCGCGAAGAACTCCTGTTAAGCGTTTTTCCTCTTGCAAGAGCTTGACAACCTCGTCTCTAATTCTGCGCGTCAAGTTTTTCTGATCGGCATTTGCGTTGCCCGTTTCTTGGGTTTTGGTTTTGCCTTCAGAATCCATTTGCACAGACACATTAATGCCACCTCCTGTGGACGAGATAGCCCCAATAAGCTCGTCTAGCTTGGAAACCACACGATCATTCATCTCCTTGGACTTCTCCTCGGAAACGCCAACTGTTTGGCCATTATTAACAGCGTCTAAATTACTGTATCCAAATTTCTTCGCGGCGCTGCCTTTAACAATCACCTCGTCGCCATTTAACATAGCTTTTGTTCCGTCGCCGTATGGATTTCCAGACACTCTTCCGCCAGAAGCTCTTCTCTGCCAGTCAGCAGGAGGAAGCAGCGGATTAAACGAGTTCATTCCGCCACCAACAGGAAGCGAATTTTGAATCAAGGAATTTGCCGCCGAATAATTAGATGCGGAAGAATTAGAACGAATTACTGTTCTTGGAACTTGGACTGGAGCAGCCTTGAATGATGGAGAAGGATTATATTGAGTTCCAAATAAAGAATCAGGGCGTTGGGAAACTTTGTTAGGTTGATAACCATCTGGGATTTCAATAGCAGAGCCTTTTGAATAAGAGCTAGCGATACTAGAAAGAGCAGTCGTTCCAAGAGAAACCAACAACTGAGTAGTCATTTGCTTTCTTGCCTCGTCTTCAGCTTTTTTTTGCGCCGCAAGTTGATCTTTGTATTGCTTTTTGAGGCTTTGGTCTTGAAAAAATAAGGAAAGGGCTTGGTCTTTTGTTTCTGCTAATGCTTGATTAATTGGAGAGTCTGCATTTCTCGCAAAACTAGACATGCGGAAACTCTCTGGTTCAAGACCGACAAAAGCGCCGCTTCCAGAAGATGCGATAATGTCGTTTTTGCCAGACGTTCTGCTTTGAGAAGCGAAATTCAAAAGATTTTGTGAGCCGCGAATAGTTTTTTGACCATTCGTTCCTGGAATAAACATTCCGCCCTTGGCCATTCCACCAATAGAGCCGTTGTTTAATTTTTCAAAGAATTGCGGGCCATATTTTTGAACGCTCTTTTTGTTGATGACATATTCTCCACCCATGAGAAGAGTGGGAACATCATCCTTAGAGCCAGAGCCGCCAGTCACTTTACCACCAGAAGCAAGTGTTTGGATGCCGCCGCCAATAACATTAAGAACGCTTGACAAAATGCCTCCGTTTGGATCGGAAGCCTTATTGGTCAAAATATTTGCTAAATTAGTTAGCGCCGCATCTCTTAGTTTATTGGAAAACTCAAGAGCAACATTAAGAAGAGCGTCTTTTAATGAGCCCGTGCTGTTTGCAGCAGCTTGAACGGCACCAACCAAAGCGTCTCTAAAGCCAAAAGTTGCTGTTTGACCAAAAGTATTGCCAGCGTTAGCGATTTCCTCTTGAATTTGAGCGCGAGCCTCTTGAACTCCGCCGCGAACACCTCTCTGTTTAGAAAGTTCAGAGTTTTGAGCTTTAATTAATTCAAGAATTTTTGATTCAGCATTTCCGCCGCTTGAAACTATTCGCGCAATTTCTTCTCTAATCGGCGCGGTTTTATTCAACAAGTCAAGCTCGCGTTGAAGCTGAAGTTTTTGAGACTCAGATTGAGCGGCAGAAAGGTCTGCTTCTTTCTGACGAATAGCAAGACGTTGATTGTAGAAACTAATTCCTTCACCGCCGCTTTTTCCAGAAACTTTAAAATCCCCGAGAGCCTTTAATCCAGCGTTAGACGACAGCATGGAAGATAAATCTCCAGACTGAAGCATTTGAAGAACGCTAGAGCTTTCGAGTTCTCCAAGAGACTCGTAAAACTGAATAACAGAGTCGGAAAGAGCCGTGAAGCCACTTTTAACCGCACCGATTTGAGACTCTTGAATGCCAAGAGCTTGAATTTGAGAATTGATCGCAGATGTGGTGCGATTATACTCTTCTTCAATCTTTCTTAATTCAATACCTCTTTCTGGGAAAGTTAAATTTTGCGTGCCTAATTTTGATTCGGCGATTCTTTTATTTTCAGCCGCTCTGTCAAGATCGGTTTGTAAAGAAAGTCTTTGTTGCTCGATTTCTCTTCTTCTAAAATCTCTCTGCTGGGAAGTTCCCAAAGCAGGATTGGAAGATTGAGCAGACAAAATAGAGGCCGCATTGTCAAAACCAGCTTTGCGAGAGTCTAATCTAGACAGCGCCAACTCTCCCTGAGATTGCAACAATGAATCTCTAAGACGAATTCTTTCGTTGATTTGAGCCTCTAAACGAAGTTGCTGGTTAGTGGCATCAATTTGGCGAAGTTGCTCTTGGGAAATGTCCTTAAACTTACTAAGTCTTTCCTTAAGAGTAGTCAGGATTCTATTTCCATCTTCGGAAAGTTTCAAATTGTTGAAAACGCCCTCTATCTTGGCAAGATTATCAAGCGGAGTTCCGCCCATCTCGCGAATCAGGTTTAAAGATTTTGTCAAATCTTCCCTGAGAACATTCCCAGATAAAAACCCTTCGGAAGATGCCAAGTCATTTATTCCATCTTTAACTGTCGAAAAAATATCAGAACTAATTTTGCGTTCGGCCTGCAAAACATTTAATTTTGATTGCAGGTTCGCTTTTTCAACTTCGTTTAGTTGAGAAGTTTGAATTTGGGTCTCAAGATTCCTTTCTGCCTCGTCTGCAAAATCAATTTGAAGATTGCGAAGTTCTAAAGCGTTGGCAATTTGAATTCTCGCCTGCTCAGAATTAACAGTGTCGAAAATTATCCCTTGTTTTTTCTCCTGTTCAACCTGTCGAGGGTTAGCGAATGAGCGAACAGCATTTCCAAAGGTTATTCCTCCAGTAGTTGGATTCTTTTCGACCAAAGACAAGGATACAGAACTTCTTTCTAAAATCTTTTCAGAAATTAGTCTTTGCAAATCTTCTATGGTTTCTTTGCCAGTGAGTTTAACCTTGGTTGCTCCTGCTATTTTCAACAGCTCTTCAGATGACAAGGAAAGTTGCTCTTGAAGAACTCTTGCAACTACTTCTTGGGCGTCAGCATTTAAATCAGCAAATATTCTTTTTCTCTCTCCAGAAGCAACGGTTACGGTTTCCCCTAAACCAGTAGAAACTTCAGAAAAGGTGGGAAGAGTTCCACCAACAGAAAGCCCCGAAAGAGATTTTTTAAATTGCTGAACAAAAAGTTCTGACGCAACCTTGGCGGGCTCTTTGTCTTTCGTAGATACGCCAAGTTTTTCAGCTTTACTGAGATTTGACAGTTCCGCAATATATGAAGACAGTCCCCTATCAGCGTCTTTTAAACTTCTACCAATGTATTGTCCGTTTTCAAAAAGAGAGTCACTTAAACTTTCAAGACCTTTTTTAGCGCGTTCGCCACTTTCAGACAAACCGCCAAAAGTCTTGTAAATAATATTAGGAACATCAATGCCAAAAGCCTGAAGCGCCGAATTAGCAAGGAAAAGTCCAGCGGCAAATTGTCCAAGAATTGGAAGAGCGCCGATTAACTTGCTTCCAGCAGAAGCAATGCCAGACGCAACTCTAGAAACAGAATTAAATGCGCCAGACGAACCAAGTTTCGCGCCGATTCTTCCAGCTTTAGAAGATTCAAGGAGAGAAAAATCATCTGCCGTAATTGCGCGGCCACCTGTTCTTCTTCCAAGAGAAATTCCTTTTCTTAAATTGCTTTCCTTCGAGAAAAATGAGGAATTAATACCGCCAACCTCCCCAAGTTTTTTAAACGCAACAAAAGCAATAGCAGCATCTCTAACAACGTCAACAAGTTTAGTAGATTCTATACCAACGAGAGAAAGAGCTTCTTTTGCTGCGCTTGCGCCAAGAAAGATTGTTGCGGTTGAAGAAGCAAATTCAACAACTGCCTGATTTAAACCTTTGCCAGCATTAAGAGAGGAATCAGAAAGGGCTTCTAAATTTTTTGCAATGCGAGAATCAATAGTCGCGAGTCCAGCAGTTATATTGCCTCTTCTTTCGGACGCAGGAATTGGGTCGGGCAAGCCAAGACGTTGCCTGATTTGAGCTTTGCGAGCTTCTTCCAATAATTTTTTATCTCGATTTTTCTTTTCAAGCTGACTGGAACGGAATCTTTTTTCAGCAATTGTTTCTTCCGCCAATCTTTGTTGCGTTTGTAATCTAACATCTCTAATGCTGGTATCAGCGAAATCAATGCTTCCTCCCAAGTTAGGGACGGACATAAAAGCCTTATTCCTGTTACTTAGCGCAATCTCTTTAATTGTTCGAGATTCTAAATTCTTTTGGTCCTTTAATATAGCAAGCGTTAATGGATCGCGAGGAGCGCCGATTTCGGATGGAGGCGGTAGCTTTGGTACGTTTACATTATTCCGTAAAAGATTATTTAGTCGATCTTTTTGAGCCTTTTCCTCGGCTCTTCTTAATGCGGCGGCTTCTTGCTCCGCTTTTCTCTTTTCTGCATTTAACCTAATTTCTTCCTGATAAGCCTTTTCGGCGTCAAGATTAAATTGCTTCAAATTCTTGGAATAGTCAAGCGCCTCTTTTTGGAGAGCCTTTAAAGATGGGGCAGTTAATCCAAGATTCTTGATTATGTCAGAACTTCTAAAAGCGTTGATAAACTCAAGCCCAACTTTTCCTTGTTCAAGGAGGGTTTTTGCAAGAGCTTCGGACGCCTGTTCTATTTTTTTGATGGAAATGAACTTGCCAGACTTGGCAGCAATATCAACATTCTCAAGAGAAATATTCGGGACAGAACCTTTTGCAGCCCTTTCTCCCATCATATTTTTCGTCAGCACGGCGGCGGAATTGCCCATTGGCAAAATACCTTCAGAGGTATTGGCAACCATTGGGCCTTTTCTTCCGCCGCCAAAAGGAAAATCGTTGATTAAAACAACCTTGGAATTTCTACTTGCCCCGCCAACGCCCTTTTTAATATCAGAATATTCGGCACGAATTAAATCTGGAACGTAGCCGCTTGAAGCCCTCTTCCCTTTCGGAGTAGGCATTCCCGTTGAGCCAACAACAAATGTACTAGCTAAACTTTTCGCAACAGTATTTGATAATTGTAACCTACGGGCTTCGGACGCGGCAATATCTTCGTAAACCCCTTTTAAAACTCTTGCCTGAGCAATCTGATTGTTGCCAGCAGAAAGCAGTGCTTGCTCAATATCCCCTCTTGACCTAAGAAGATTAAGAATAGAAAGTTGCAGCGACTCTTGATTTTTTGTTCCCTCGTTTAATTTGAGAACAGTAGAGAAGCTGTCCTTGGCAAATTTCAAGAAATTACCAACAAATTTAACAATGGCCGCGCCACCAAAAACTCCAGCAACAATTAAGCCATCGCCAAAGACTTTAGCAATAGCTTTGGAAAGGCTCGGGCCTTCTTTAGTCACATTCTCAATAAGAGAAGATACAACAGAATTACCGCTGCTTAAAATGTCTCCAAGAATTGGCGCGATTGACAAATTGCCGATAGCAGAAGCGATTTCCGTAACATTTGTAGAAAAAATCGCCACCTGAGACTTGAGAGACTCATTTAATTTGGCGTTTGCGCTAGTCGCTTCGATAGAAGAGTTTTGAGCAGTTGCTAAAACTTGATCATATTTTCTACTTGCCGTTTCTGCCTCACCCAAAACACCAACGAGCGCTGACAATTGGTTAATCTGGAATGTGCCAGCTAATTGACGAAGAGCGCTTTGTTTTTCAGTGTCATTTAACTTGTTGAGTTTTTGCGCGAAATTATCAATGATTTTAATCGCTGGAAGCATTGTTCCATCCGCAACATTTTTCACTTCAACTCCAAGATTCTGAAGCTGCTGAATACTTTCAGGACGACGAACGCGCTCAAAAATAGTTTTCAACGAGTTACCAATAACAGAGCCGCCGCGAGCCGTCACTTCTTGAAGAACCGTTACTGTGGCAGCAAGCTCATCAAAAGAAAGCCCTGCATCTTGAGCAAAAGAACCAGACCTCTTAATACCCTCAATCAAATCAGCACTAGAAACAGCGTATTTATTATCGACAGCAACAAGTTTGTTGATAATATCAGTTGTCGTCAAGCCTTCTTTACGGAAAGCATTAACGGCAGCGGTCAAACCTTCAACAGATGAGGCCGCATCTAAGCCAGAAATTCTCGTAAGAATAAGAGCGTCATTAACTCTCTTTAGCGTTTCTGCTGGTCCAAGACCTTGACGAGCAAATTCAAGAGCAGCTTTAGAGGCCACATCGAAACTTTGAGCAGAGTTTCTTGCTACATCGAAAAGGCCGCGACCAAATTTCTCAAGATTAGTGAATTGATCGCCAATCACAGCAATCTTTTTAAAAGCGTCTTCGACCTCTACAGTTGTAGTGATTAAATCTTTAAACGCTCTACCAATAGCAGAAATAATAACAACGGACGAACCGAATGCTAAAACGCGAGCGTTTGCAGCTTCGAGAGATTTTGTAAATTCATCGGCGCGGCCAGAAAGTTTTCCAAGCCCCTTGTCTAAACCTTCCAAAGATCGAGTGTCAGTAGCCAACTGAACTTTAAGAGGTCTTTTGGAGATGGTGTTTTGAACGCGAGCATAAGCAAGCTGAGCTTGCTTTTCTGAAAATTCAATATTTGCCTCGATGATTGGTTTCGCCATATCCTTGACAAGTATTTACACGCTAATGCCACATTGTCTGAGAACAGAAGATTGATCTAAAAATCCTCCGTTTTTCTTTAATTCGTCGGCTAAACTTCCGACATCAGCACTTGAGCCGCCAGAAGACTCAATATCTTTAGCAGAAGCCATCATAAAACTCGACTCGCCTTCTTTTTTCTGCGATGATTTTGCTTGGCTGCTCTTTGAAGATTCTGCAAATTCTAAAAGTTCTTTTGGCTTTTTTTTAATCTCGTCAGGGATTTTTTCAATGTTCTGGAAGATATTGCTAAAGCAGCGGCCCCAGATAATTAATTTTTGCTGGAAAATTGTCAAATTAGTAATTGGCTTGCCAAAAAAGTCCCAAGGTTTGTCGCAAAAAGACAAGTACAACGAAAAAGAATCTTGCAAAACTAATTCTTGAATTTTTTCGTCGCTAAATTTTAAAGAAACATAATGATAGCCGTTAAAAAGCTCGGAAAGTTCATAAGGGGAAACCTCACAAAAACTATCCTTTGTGTATTTTAAGCGAGACAATCCAGAATCTTCATAAATTAAAAGACGCAAAAATTCTTCATTCGCCGCCTTAGAAACAAAGTGTTCGGCGGTTCGATCAATTAATTTTGCGCGGCGGTTCTTTAATTCAAAGAGAATTTTTTCTTCATTATCAATCTCTGTTTGAATTTGGCGCTTGAGAGATGCGATAGACGCTTTCTTTTTTGTCAAAACAAGAGTTTTAACGTAATCCTCTTTTTCGGCGATGTTAGTTTCATCGTCGCTTGTCCAGATTTTCTTTTCGGCCAATATTTTTAGTTGATCTTTTTCAGAGACGACTCCTTTGGCAACAATAATCTCTGTTTGCTTTTTGATTAAAGCGCTGAGAAAAGCTTGATCACTTACTGTCGAATGACGTATAAAAACAGAGCCGCCCAAAAAAGGCAGCTCTGTATAACCCTGAAATATCTCAGCGA
>Ga0075464_10000867_pt1 | contig 13445 bp, 9 predicted proteins | sample DEB19_08_DNA_5_FD_75068 | JGI IMG/M metagenome (GOLD analysis project Ga0075464, IMG submission 75068) | Aqueous microbial communities from the Delaware River and Bay under freshwater to marine salinity gradient to study organic matter... | ecosystem: Environmental > Aquatic > Marine > Coastal ...
CAAAACCAGATAGCGAGCTACCTGGACCAGCCGCGCGGTGTTGTTGCCGTTAACCCGCAAGAGGCTGAGCGCAGTGCGGCCATCAAGCGAGTGACTGCCGACTCTGCTTTATCGCCGGTGCTGCAACGCAAGTACACCGATGCCGATTTTGCAAAGCTGGCACACGATGACAGCGGACCCTTGTCTGCGATTTCATCAGCTTCTGAATATTTGTGGAAGTCCGGCCATTCGGGCTTGCTGAGTTTGACGGGCGCAGCCGCAACGCTGGCCAATAATGTTTTTGGCACCAGTGAGGCCGACTTGGCCACGCTGTACAAAAAAGACCCGAGCGGCCTGCAAGACATGCTGGACAACAGCCCGGCAACTTTTGGCATTCGCTTTGCGCGCAGTCAGCAGCAAGGCAGCCAAGACGTGATGCAAGAGTTGTCACCTGCTGCGCAAAACAGGTACGGCAGTCTCAAGTACAGCACCCTGGAAGAAGACAAGTCTGCTTGGCGTAGTCCCATCAAGATCGTCGGTGATGCGATTCAGTCGCTGCCGTCATCCTTGGCCATGGGGCTCAGCATGTACCTGACCCGTGGTGCCGCGAATCAAGCGAGTGCAGAAGCACTGGCCGCCGGACTGACGCCGGCCGCTGCTCGCGCTGCTGGCACGTTGGCAGCTGAGCAGACAATGGCCCGCGTGGGTGCTGGGTCTGAGGGCGCCGTCGGTTACTCGCAGCAATACAACCAGACCCGCGAAGACGCCGACAAGGTCAGCGAAGCCACGCTCAACACTTCCGACGCCTACAAGCGACTGCTGTCTGAAGGTTATGACCCCAAGGCAGCGCGCCTGCTGGTATCGGCCAACGCGGCTGAGCAGGCTGGTCAGATTGGTGGCATTGTGGATGCGGCTGTTAACTTTGTTGGCGGCAAGTTCTTGGGCCGCATTATTGGTCAAGGCGGCAAACCCTTGGCCGCTGGTGTAAAGGGCGCGGCGACCGAAGCCGCGACTGAGGGTATCCAGAGCCCCGGCGAGCAGTTCGGCCAGAACTGGGCCATGCGCAACATGGACCCGACGCAAGACCTTTCGGATGGCGTGCTGGAAAGCATGCTGCAAGGCTTGGCCGTAGGCGGTTTTTCTGGTGGCGCCATGACTGCGGTCACCGCGGCAAGCGCTCGCAATGACCAACAAACGAAGCTCGCACAGCAAGCCGAGCAACACGCCAGCGTGCTGGAAGCCATGCAGACCACCATGCAGGCCAGCAAGCTGCTGGCGCGCAGCCCTGAGACGCTGACCAGTTACGCGCAGGAGCTGGTGGACGATGGTGCGCCCAACGTCTATCTAGATTCGGCCAAGCTGGTCGAAGCCGGCGTGGACCTGCAAGCACTGGCCCAAGTGATGCCGAGCCTGGCCAGCCAGTTGGACCAAGCCCAAAGCGGCGCCGACCTGGTGGTGCCGACGGGCGAGTTCCTGGCTGGCAGCTTGACCGAAGCCGGCAGCGTTTTTTCGCAGCCCCTGGTGGAGCACGCCCGCACCGACGCCAGCGGCATGAGCCGGGCCGACGCCAAGGCTTACATGGCCGAGAAGGGCGACGCGCTGAACGCTGAGATTGAGCGCGTGCTGCAAGAAAAGGAAAGCGACACCGAGTTCAAAGCCGGCCGCGACCAGGTGCAGGCCGAGCTGCTCACCCAGCTGAACGAGGTCAAGCGCTTCACGCCCAAAGTGAATGAGCAGTACGCCACCCTGGCATCCAACTTCTATGCCGTGATGGCAGCCCGCAGCGGCATGACCGTGCAGAAGTTTGCCGAGACTTACCAGCTGGGTTTCAGCGGCCAGACGCAAGCGGGTGCGCAAGTGCTGGGGCAGGCGCTAAAAACGCAACCGCCGGCGGGCTGGGAGCACGTTTCAGGCGGCGAAGCTGCCGCCGCACTATGGCGTGGTGAGGGTTCTGCCAAAGCCGTCTTTTGGACAGATTTGGATGGCAAGTTATCCGGTGACGCGAATGAGCTGACCGGCTACTCGCACTCCATCAGCCAGGACACGATGGCGCATATCCGAAAGCAGCATGGGGATACGGCAAATGAAGCCAGACGCGGCCAGGTGGCGATTGGTGAGGCAGACCTTGCTGCCATTCCCGAAGTGGTTACGCAGTACGATGCCATCCGAACGGACTTGATGACCGACAAGGGCAGTCAGCGAGTCGCCTATGCCAAGCGCGTTGAGGGCGGGGTGCTTGTCTACGTGGAGGACGTGAGCCGCAAGCGAAGCGATATGCGCGGCACGACATTATGGAAATTCAAGGAGGGTACAGACCCGACGACAGTACTTGCTACCGCCTTGAAACAAGATGCCAGAAAAACAAAAGGCCAGGAAACTCCTAGCCTTTTGGATGCCGCGCTCCGCCCACTTTCGGATTATGAGTCCGATGCGCAAACTCCGTCATCACCTGATAGTTTAGATCAAAGTGGAGATACATACAATCAGCCGGCAGTTCAAACCGACACGCACGCCTTCAAAAAGTGGTTCGGTAAAAGCAAGGTGGTGGATGCTGAGGGTAAGCCGCTGGTGGTTTACCACGGCACGGCCAGCGACTTCGATTCTTTTAGCTCTGAATTCCAAGGCACGGCAACACGGGCAACCAGCTCGATGTCCGGATTCTTCTTTTCATCATCCACGCGAACAGCCAAGTCCTACGCAGACCACGCGGCGATGTTCGCCCCGGTTGACAAGCTCATCCAAGAAGCGGATGCCGCTGCCGACAAAGGCAATTGGGATCTGAACAAGTCCAAGAACGCGGAAGCCGAGGCGCTTGAGGCCGAGATAAACAAGGACCGCGGCCGTGGCCAGAATCTGGTCCCCACTTATCTGAGCTTGCAAAATCCCCTGGTGTTGGATGCTAAGGGTGAAAATCCGCAAGGCATTGGCGGCATTGACAAGCTAATCAAGAAGGCCCAGCGCGCCGGCCATGACGGGGTTGTTATCCGCAACTTTGACGACTCGGCGGGATTGAGCAACGACATCTCAGACCATTACATTGTCTTCAAGCCAACCCAAATAAAAAGCGCCATCGGTAACAGCGGTGCATTCGACGGCACGAACCCCAGCATCTTGCAACAAGACCAGCGCGGCCAGATCGCGTTTGCCAATGTCATCACCCAGCAGGCCAGCATCATCTCGATGTTCAAGGCCGCTGACCTCTCGACCTTCATCCACGAAGGCGGGCACTTTTTCCTTGAGGTCCAGTCTGACCTGGCCGCCAAGATCTCTGCGCGTATCAGCCAGGGTGAGACGGTCACCGACGGCGAGCGCTCTATTGTTGACGACTTCAACACCACGCTGACCTGGATGGGTGTCAAGGGCTCGCCTGAGCTCTCAGCCATCGACACCTGGTACTTGATGACGGCTGACGAAAAGCGGCCGCACCATGAGCAGTTTGCCCGCGGCTTTGAGGCTTACGCCTTTGAGGGCAAGTCACCCAGCATCGAGCTGACGACCATGTTCCAGACCTTCCGCAGCTGGCTGGTGAACGTCTACCGCAGCGTGCTCAAGTCGGTCAACGCTGGCCCGGCTGACATTAGCCAGGCCATGAACGCGGAGCTGTCTGACGAAGTGCGCTCGGTCATGGACCGCATGCTGGCCACCAGTGAGCAGATCGAGGCGTCAGAAGCTGCCCGCAACATGGGGCCGCTGTTCACGTCTGCCGAAGAGGCGGGCATGGACCTGGAGGCTTACAAGCTGTACCACGACATGGGCACCCAGGCGACCATGGACGCCGTGGACGAGCTGCAAGCCAAGGGCTTGAAAGACATGCAGTGGCTGAGCAATGCCCGCAGCCGAAAACTGAAAGAGCTGCAAAAGCGGCACAACGCTCTGCGCGCTGAGATCGCCCGCGAAGTACGTGCCGAGGTGATGAGCCAGCCGATTTATCGCGCTTGGACCTTCCTGACGGCGAAGGCCGGCGACCAGCTGGTGGGCGACAAGCCAGTCGGCCAGGCCAAGGGCGTGAACCCGGCGGTCGATAACATCTTCACCGCCATTGCCAAGCTGGGCGGCTTGAACCGGGCTGAAGTCAAAAGCCAGTGGGGCATTGACGAAAAGGAAAAGCTGGAGTCCGGCGTCTTTGGCTCGCCAGTGGTGCGCAAAGACGGCGGCCGCTCGATGGACGCCATGGCCGAGTACCTGGTGGAAGAGGGCTACATCATCGAGGGCCGCAACGACCAGACCAGCATGGAGCAGTTGGCTGAGTTGTTTGACGACCAGCGCCGCGGCACGGACCGCTACTCGATCACCCACGACATGCAAGCCGCTTACGGTGACCAGCCGCTGGACATCCCTGACTTGCCGGAGATGGGTTTCGGCAAGCTGCGCACCGAAGACCTGCGCGACATGTACGGCACGGCAGACGACGCCATCTGGCGCAAGCTGTCCGAGTTGCGCATGACCAGCGACGAGACGGGTCTGAACCCTGAGATCATCGCTGAGCTGTTTGAGTTTGGTTCGGGTGACGAGTTGGTGCGCAAGCTGCTGGCCGCTGAGCCGCCGAAGTCTGCCATCGAGGGCCGCACCGACCAGCGCATGCTGGAGGAGCACGGCGACCTGGCCACACCCGCCGGCCTGGAGCGCGCCGCCGACATGGCCATCCACAACGACGCCCGCGTGCGCTTTGTGGCCGCCGAGCTGCGCGCATTGCAGCACGCCATGGCCGTGCGAGAAAAGCAGCCAGGCAAAAAGAACACGGTCGATGTGCTGGTGGCCGCCGCCAAGGAGTACGGCAACACGGTGATCGCCCGCCTGAAGGTGCGAGACGTCCGGCCGGCACAGTACGCTGCCGCCGAGGTGCGCGCCGGCAAGGCCGCCATCGCTGCCAAGGGCGACCTGCCCAAGCAGGCCGAGCACAAGCGCAACCAGCTGGTCAACATGTACGCCACCAAGGCGGCCTACGCTGCGCAAGAAGAAGTCAAGAAAATTGACGCCTTCTTCAAAAGCATTGTGAGTGGTCGAGGAGGTAATGCGAAGACCCGCGATGCGGACATTCTCATGGCTGCGCGGGCAGTGCTGGCTAATTATGGTTATGGCGGCAAGGCCAAGGCCGCCAGCGAGTATCTTAAGTCGGTAGCTGCTTACGATCCAGGACTGTACGCCACCCTGATGCAAAGCGTGTCTGTTGCTGAATCACAAGCAAAGCCTATGCAGGAGCTGACGCTGGATGGCCTTCGTGGGCTACATGCCGAAATTGAGTCGATGTGGTTCTTGGCCAGGCGCACGCGCGTCATGGAAATTGACGGAAACTTGCTAGACCAGCAAGACATTGCAGACAAGTTGGTTGAACGCATGGAGGAGCTGGGCGTACCGAAAAACATGCCGGGCGAATCCAGCGCCATCACCCCCCGCGAACAGCTAACGCTGAATCTGGCGTCTGTGAAAGCGATTGTTCGCCGGGTCGAATCATGGGTGGATTTGAAAGACGGCTTGAACAAAATGGGTGTATTCCGGCGATATGTTTTCACGCCAGTCAAAGAGGCCGCGGATCGCTATCGGGCTGACAAGCTGGTGCACTTACGTAGCTTTCGGGCGGCTTTTATAGACATTGCCCCCACACTCAAGCGCGGCATGATTCACGCCTCGGAGTTGAACTACACCTTTGGGAAGGACTCTGGGGGAGTTGCCATGAATGAGATCTTGCATGCTGTTTTACATACGGGAAATGAGAGCAACAAGCGCAAGTTATTACTTGGCCGAGGCTGGGCAACGGAAGACTTGAATGGCAACATAGACAGTTCTCGGTGGGATTCTTTCATCATCCGCATGATTCATGAGGGCCGCATAACCAAGGCTCACTACGACTTTGCTCAAACTGTCTGGAATGGCATGGAGGCCATGAAGCCCTTGGCCCAAAAAGCGCATCGTGAGGCCTTTGGAAAATACTTTGATGAGGTGCAGGCACAACCTTTCTTAACACCATTCGGCACGTACCAAGGCGGCTATGTCCCCGCGCTGGCTGACAGTCGGATCGTCAAGGACAACGAACTCAAGAAGCTGATTGAAGAGGGTAATGAGGGCATGGCTTACGCATTTCCCGGCACCAGTAGAGGCTTCACCAAGTCTCGGGTGGAGTACAACAAGCCTTTGATGCTGGACATGCGTACATTACCGCAGCACATCGACAAGGTGCTGCTGTTCTCGCACATGGAAGTTCCCGTGCGAGACGCTAGAAAATTACTGGCATCGAAGGAGGTCAGTGGCGCCTTGGGCAAGCAAGACCCGGCGGCCATCACGGGCATGCTGATACCGTGGTTGAATCGCTCGGCACGCCAACAAGTCACGACACCTGTGGCGGGTGCGGCCTCCCTCATGCGCGTCATCAATACTTTGCGCAACCGTACCGGCATGGCCTACATGATGGGAAACTTGAGCAATACCGCCCAGCAGTTGTCTGGGGTTTTTGGTGCCAGTCTCAAGGTCAGCCCGAGCAGTTTGGCATCTGCCACGGCTGAGTACGTGAAAAATCCTAAGAAGATGGCGGAAACAGTGGCAGCTTTGTCGCCTTATATGTCGAACCGCATGGATGGTGAAGTGGGCGCAATGGCTTCCGAGATTGAGAGTATTCTGCTCAACCCCAATATGTATGAGCGAATGCAGGAGCTAACAAAGAGGCACACATACTTCATGCAAGCGGCCATGGACAACGTCATTGGGCCAATCATTTGGACTGGGGCCTACAACGATGCATTGGCAGAAAACTATCAGCTGACGGATGCTTCGCGTATTGCCGATGCCGCTGTTCGGCAGACGCAAGGCAGTAGCCTGCCCGAAGACGTTAGCCGAATTGAAACCGGCCCAGCGTATGCGCGCGTGTTCACTCAGTTCTACGGGTTTTTTAACATGTGGGCGAACTTGATGGGGACTGAGTTCGGTAAGGTGACTCAGGAAATGGGTGTGAGAAAAGGCATGCGCCGTGGGCTTTATGTGTTTGTGATGGGTTTCTATGCGCAGGCTGTCGTCGCAGAGTTGATTGCTCAACTGTTCAAGGGGGGGCCAGGTGATGACGACAAGGATGGCGAGTGGCTGGATGACTGGTTGATGGCTGTATTTTTCTATGGTCCAGCGCGCAGCATCACGGCATCTATCCCATTTGCCGGAGCAGCAATCAACAGTGCCGTGGCTCGCTTCAACGGCAACCCAATGGATGATCGCGTCAGCATGTCACCAGCCGTCGGCATTGTTGAGGTGGGGGCGAGCGTGCCTTACGACTTATACAAAGTGGCCATTGGTGAGGCTAGCGCTCAGCGTACCGTCAAGGATGTGGCAACGCTGCTGACGATTGGGTCTGGTCTGCCACTCCTGCCGCTGGCCCGACCTGTCGGCTACTTGGCCGGGGTTGTGCAGGGAAAGATAGACCCAACAAGCAGCGTCGATGCTGTACGCGGCAGTCTGACGGGATCAGCCAGTCCAGAAAGTCGCAATCGGTAAGTACTACCAAGAGCCGCACTAGGGTGCGCGTAACCGGGGTATGGCGGGCCACACTGCCCGTCATACCACCGGAGTACACCCTTGACTATTTCTAGTTCCACCCGCAAGGCTGGCCCGTTCACCGGCAACGGTGTAACGGTGGCCTTCCCATTCGCATTCAAAGTTTTCAGCACCGCCGATGTCCTGGTTGTACAGGCCGTTACCTCTACGGGTGTTGAGACTACGCTGACGCTGGGCACCAACTACACCGTCGTGCTCAACGCCGACCAGAACGCCAACCCAGGCGGCACCATCACTGCCCTGGTGGCACCAGCCACGGGTTACACATTGACAGCCACCAGCCAGGTGAGTAACTTGCAAAGCCTGGACCTGACCAACGCAGGTGGGTTTTACCCGGCGGTCATCAACACGGCACTGGACCGGGCGACGATCCAGATCCAGCAGCTCGCTGAGCAACTGACCCGCACGGTCAAGGTGACTATCTCCAGCGGCATCGACCCAACGGCTTACCTGGCAAGCATTGCCGCTTCCGTCACGGCCGCAGCCAACAGCGCAACAGCCTCGGCGGCCAGTGCCGCGCTGTCTGTTGCCAACAGCGCGAACGTCACGACCGTGGCCGGTATATCTGGCGCCGTCACCACGGTGGCGGGCATCAGCGGCAACGTCACAACAGTCGCGGGTATTTCGACCAGCGTCAGCACGGTGGCCGGTATCAGTGCGAACGTCACCTCTGCCGCAGGCAACGCCGCCAATATCAACGCGGTTGCCGGCAACGCCACCAACATCAACAGCGCCGTCAGCAACTCGGCCAATATCAACAGCGCCGTCAGCAACTCGGCCAATATCAATTCGGTGGTGGCTAACGCCACCAATGTCACGACCGTTGCCACCAACATCTCGGCCGTCGTCAGCGCGCAGGCCAATCTGGCGGCCATCCTTGCGGCGCCTACGCAAGCAGCCAATGCAGCCGCTAGTGCGGCCAGCATCGCCGGCGGCCCCGTGGCGAACATCGCGGGTCTGACGGGTTCCGTTTCTGCCGCAGCCGCACGCACCGCGCTGTCAATATCCACCCGCAGCCTTTTCAGCAAAGCCGATACCAGCTCAGTCGCCTTCACCAAGCTCACGGCATCCACCGCCCAAATAAAAGCGGGTACGTATGTGGACGTACAAGGCACGCTGGTGACCTTCGCGTCGGCAACCACCATCGTCATGCCCACGCTGACGGCGGGTGTCAATTACGCGATCTTTGCCTGCACGGACGGCACTGTGCGTGCAGACGCCAGCTTCTCCGCACCGTCAGGCTACACCACAGCCAATAGCCGTGAGATCGGCGGTTTTCACTATGCAGCTGGCGGCAACGCCACCGCGCAAGCAGGCGGCGACACGACGCCAGCCATCAATCAATACTCGCTATGGGACATCAAGTTCAAACCCAGCTGCTCAGACCCACGCGGCATGTGTTTGGTGGCGGGCAGCTTTTGGGCTGACATTTATTTGCTGGGGGTCGATTACCAGACCAACGGCACATCGGCCTATAACGTCACCATTGCAGACGGTAGCTCACCGCCTAAAGTACCCGCGCAGTTCGGTGGCAACGGCACAACCACCTACACCACACTGACTTGGTGGGAGGCCAATGAAGTGCTGCGCAGTGTGGGCAAGCGCCCGCCGACGTATGACGAATTTGCGGCTCTGGCCTACGGCACCACCGAAGCCAGCAGCGGCGGCACAGACCCCGGCTCAACCATCTTGCGCGCCGCCTACACCAGCAAATGGGGCGTGATGCTCGCCAGCGGCAACTTGTATGTATGGGGCGCTGAGTTTGGCGGTGGCGCAGCCGGTGCCGTATGGACTGCGAATACAGGCGGACGCGGCTCAACGTACCAAATGGAAAACGCCGCGTTCTTTGGGGGCTTCTGGGGTGGTACGTCGATCTCCGGTTCGCGTTGCTCGGCCTGGAGCGACTCGCCCACGCTCTCGCTCGCCAGCATCGGTTCTCGCGGCGTCTGTGACCCCCTGATTCTTGAGTAGGCGGCGACAGCCGCCTTGACCCCTTTTCACTCTTTATTTTGAAATTTAAATGACACCTGAATCCGACGCCACCCAGACTTACGAGCCCATGGCCGTGGTCGAAAAATACGAGTCGGTCATCCGCTATTTGTACCCGATTGCGCAGAGCTTGCCGCGCAAGCATGGCGTGGCGCGGGATATGTTTCTGGACTGCCTGTTAGGGCAAGTCCAATTGTTTGTAGAGGCAGGGAAATCGAGTCAGGTTTCCCGCTTGTACGTCGCAGACGCGGGCTTGTCCCATCTGCGATTTTGGCTGCGGTTTTTGTGCGGCGAGCAAGTGCGCGGCATCACGGCCCATCAAGTCCAAACAGCGCAGGTGCTGGTGGCCGAGGTGGGAAAGATGCTGGGCTCGTGGATCGTCAAGCAAAGGCGTAGGGGGTGACATGGGTATAAACGCCGCAATCTTTGGGGGCAACTGGGATGAAACGTCGAACTCCGGTTCGCGTTGCTCGAACTGGAACAACTCGCCCACGAACTCGAACAACAACATCGGTTCTCGCGGCGTCTGTGAGGACACAAGTTTTATAAATTCGCTCCGGCGCTGCCACGGCACGCTGGGCCGACCTTACTTTGTGTGGTCAGCCATGCTGTCCTGCTTCGGCAAATACCTTTGGGGGTTCAGAAAAACGACGAGTAGCCAGGCGCAAGCCTTGGTGAAAGTCGTGTCTGGCTTGCTGGGTTTGCAGGGGCGTTGTGATGGGTAAAAAGTACAAGCACCTGATCGAGCAAATTGCAGATACTGACAATCTGCGGCTCGCGTATCAGCGCACCTCCGCAGGCAAGCGTCTGACGTGGGGTTACCTCGAATTCAAAGAGTACGCCGAGATGAACTTGGCGCTTCTCCGTGAGGAAATATTGGCCGGCACTTGGGTGCAAGGCGGCTTCAGAGAATTCACCGTGTACGAGCCCAAGGCGCGCACCATCAGCGCGCTGGAGTTCAAAGACCGGGTGGCGCAGCACGCGCTGGTGGCGGTGATCGGCCCGATCTTTGAGGCCACGCTATTGCCCGGCACCTTTGCGTGCCGGCAGGGCATGGGCACGCATGCAGGCGTGCGGCATGTGCAGTCTGGCCTGCGCCGCACCAAGGCCACGCACTTTCTTAAAACCGACTTCAGCAAGTTCTTTTACTCGATTGACCGGGCTGTGTTGCATGGCCTCATTCGCCAGAAAATCAGTTGCCGCCGCACGCTGGCCTTGATCGAAGCCATGCTGCCCGCCACCGGTGTCGGCATCCCGATCGGCAGCCTGACCAGCCAGTTGTTCGCCAATGTTTACGGCGGGGTGGTGGACCGGTTCATTCACTTCACGCTTGGCGCGCGCGAGTGGACGCGCTACATGGATGACATCGTGGTGCTGAGCAGCAACCCCTACGAATTGCGCCACTGGTTTGAGGACATCAAGACCCTCAGCGCTGACAAGCTGGGCTTGGGCATCAGCCATTGGCAAGTGGCACCCATCAGCACCGGCATCAACTTTTTGGGCTACCGCATTTGGCCGCGCCACAAGCTGCTACGCAAAGACTCGGTGACCCGCGCCAAACGCAAGATCGCGCAGTTCGTCAAATACGACGAGCCTGACCGCCTGCAAAAGTTTATCGCCTCATGGCGTGGCCACGCTGCCCACGCCGACACCTGCCACCTCTTCAACCACATAAGGAAAACCCATGGAATCGACATTCATCAACACGCCTGAAGACTTGGCCGCCGCCGAGGGCACGCCCGAATTTGACGCCTTCATGGTGCAGCTCGCCGGGTCACTTTACCGGCTTGACCGGGATGACGCAGCTGCGACTTGGGTGGCCGTCAAAGACGAGTCCACCGTGAACCGCTTTGGCTTGACGGCTGCGGACTTCCCGGATGCCGTGCCGCCTGCCTTGCCGGTTTATGTGGCTTTTGTGGAGCCCGTGCCGACCGTGGTGACGATGGGTCAAGCCCAACTAGCCTTACTCGCTGCCGGTCACTTAGACGCCGTTGAGGCTGCTGTAACTCAAATGCCGCGTGAGGCACAGATCATCTGGAAGAAAGCCAATACGGTCCAACGTGGTGATCCTCTGCTGGTGCAACTGGCTGCATTCTTGAATCTTGACGATACAGCACTCGATGATCTATTTACAAAGGCGGCAGCACTATGACTTACCTAGACGCTGGCTATGCGGTGCTGATTGGGCTGGGTAGCACCTTCATGCTCTGGATTTTTTATATCTGCGTGATGGGAATTAAGCGGGTGAAGGACGAGGGAAAGCTGTCTAAAACGGCTTATGCGCTGGGGTCTGTAGCCTTGGTTATTGGCTACGCCTTGGACTTCTTTGTCAACGTCACTGTCATGACTGTTCTATTGCTTGAACTGCCGCAAGAAACCACGGTGACCTCTCGGCTCAAGCGGCATTTAAATGATTGTGATTGCTGGAGAAAGTCGATTGCGGCGTGGGCTGCTCCACTTCTTGATCCGTTCGATCCAAGCGGAAAGCACCTGTAAGGACTGACATGGCCGACGAAATTACCCCATCTAAAAAGATTGTCTTTGACCGGACGATCAACCTCGGTCATATCCTGACCTTCATCGGCTTTCTGATCGCTGGCCTGACGGCATGGTCAACGCTGGATAAGCGGTTAACCGTCATGGAAGAAACGCGAGGTTTCCAACGGCAGGTTGACACCAACCAAGATCAAAGATCGCTCGACGCATACATCACCGTCAAAGAAACACTGGGCCGTCTCGACCGGCAGGTGGAGCGTATCGCTGACCGACTTGATAAAACTGGAGTGAAATAAATGGACTTCGACCAGGCGTTCGAGCAGCTCATCGGCCACGAAGGGGGTTACGTCAACGACGCGCGCGACCCCGGTGGCGAAACCAATTGGGGCGTGAGCAAGCGCAGCTACCCGGCGGTGGACATCAAGGCGCTCACCATGGACGGTGCCAAGGTGATCTACCGGCGCGACTTCTGGGTCAAGTGCCGGGCTGACGAATTGCCATCTGAGGTGCGCTTCGACCTGTTCGACGGCGCGGTGAACTCAGGCGTCGGCCAGTCGGTCAAGTGGTTGCAGCTGGCCATTGGCACAACGCCAGACGGATCGCTTGGCCCGCTGTCACTGGCCGCCTTGGCTGAGCTCAGCCCGCCAGCTGTTGCCGCCAGGTACAACGGCCATCGGCTCATGTTCATGACGAACCTCAAGACCTGGTCCGCGTTCTCTGCGGGTTGGGCTCGACGCATTGCAGCAAACTTGATTGGGGGTTGATATGGACTGGCTCACCACACTCAAGTCGCTGGCTCCAACCGTGGCCTCGGCTTTCGGCGGGCCGCTGGCCGGCATTGCTGTATCGGCGGTGGGCAATCTGCTTGGTGTCACCGAAGCCACGCAAGAGCGGATCGCGTCGGCCATCACCAGTGGCAGCTTGACGCCCGACCAGATCAGCGAGATCAAGCTGCTCGAATTGAAGTACCAGGCTGACGAAAAGGAACGAGGCTTTAGGTATTCCGAGCTGGCGTTCAAAGACCGCGACTCAGCGCGTACGGCCAACGTCGCGGGCGGTACGCAGAAGCCTTTGTTCTGGCTGAGCCTGGTGCTGCTGTCGATCACGCTGGGCACTGAGTGCGCGGTGCTTTTCCTCGGCTACCCACCAAGCACCAGCGAGATCGTGGTCGGCAGGGTGTTGGGTTTGATGGACGCCGTGGCGATGTTGGTCTTGGCGTATTGGTACGGCACCACCAACGGGTCGAGCCAAAAGAACGAGCTGCTTAGCAAGGCTGCTGCGGCCCCTTGAATTCGCAGAATATTAGACAGCGTCTAATAAACGTCTAATATTCTGGTGAACGGGCAAGAAAAAAGCACCTAGGCTTTTGACCTAAGTGCTTGTTCTAGAACAGTAAATTCTGGCTCCTCGACCTGGGCTCGAACCAGGGACCTACGGATTAACAGTCC
>Ga0075464_10000868_pt1 | contig 13440 bp, 14 predicted proteins | sample DEB19_08_DNA_5_FD_75068 | JGI IMG/M metagenome (GOLD analysis project Ga0075464, IMG submission 75068) | Aqueous microbial communities from the Delaware River and Bay under freshwater to marine salinity gradient to study organic matter... | ecosystem: Environmental > Aquatic > Marine > Coastal ...
AAATGATTCCTTCAGCGCCACTTTTAATGGATTCGATGGCGTTTTTTAATAAATTATTAAATGATCTAAGAAGCTGATCTTTGTCGGCAATTACTTTAAAATCTTTAAGGGCAAACTCATCTGTAATAATTTGGATATGCGACATTTGGCTATACAATTGCGTGGCCTTATTTAACACCTCCAACAAATTCAGTTCTTCTGATTTGAGTTCGGGCAATTTTGCAAAATCAGAAAATTCAGATGCGATTCTGCTTAAACTATCAATCTGTTCTAAAAAAGACTTGCTAAACTTTTGAAATTTTTCATCAAAATTAACATCTTTATCATTCCAAGACCGGTTTAACATTTGTATACCCAACTTTAATGGTGTTAGCGGGTTTTTAATTTCATGTGCTACTTGTTTTGCCATTTCTCGCCACGCCATTTCTCTTTCAGTTTGCGCTAATTTGTTGGCATTATCCTCTAAAGATGCAATCATAGCATCATGCTCTTCAATCAAACGACTAATCTCCTCGTCGCTATTCCAATTCATTACAGTATTTCTTTTATAGGTGATGATGAACAGCGCATAACCAAGAATGACAATACATAGAAATAACAGCACAAAAATCCACAAAACAATTTCGGGATTGATGAGCTGAATAATAGAGTCTAATTCGTTTCTGATAGAGATTAAATACATAATAAAACGCCCAAAAGGCAGCTAAAATAAAAGTCGAAATTTTTGTATTCGATTTCAAATAACGCTTACCTATTAAGGTAAATTTAACATAAAAATAAAGATTTAGATACTCAATTTAAGCGCAAAAAAAAACAGGAAGAATATTCCTGCTTTTCTCTTATCATATTATTTTTAAATTGACGCACTTGATGTTGGCATAGCACGGTCTACTTTTTTAACCAAACCTTGCAAAACATTTCCGGGCCCCACTTCAATAAATTCTGTGGCGTCATATTCAATCATTTTTTGTGTGGTTTGTGTCCATCTTACCGGACCAGTTAATTGAGCAATTAAATTATGTTTGATACTTGCCACATCTAAATAAGGCTTTGCATCTATATTCTGAAAAATAGGGCAAATAGGTTGATTAATTTTTGTGGCAACAATTGCGGCTTCCAATTCTATTTTTGCGGCTTCCATTAATGGCGAGTGAAATGCGCCACCAACATTTAATTTTATCGCTCTTTTTGCGCCTGCCGCCAAAAGTAATTCGCAAGCTTTATCTATTCCGGCAATACTCCCAGAAATGACCAATTGGCCGGGGCAGTTATAATTTGCCGGCACTACTACTTCGCTTACTCTTTGGCAAATATCTTCGACAGTAAAATCGTCTAAACCCAAAATTGCAGCCATAGTAGAAGGCTGCAATTCGCAGGCTTTTTGCATTGCATTTGCTCTTTGCGATACTAATTTTAATCCATCCTCAAAAGACAAAGCTCCTGCGGCCACTAGGGCAGAAAACTCTCCTAAAGAATGTCCTGCAACCATATCTGGTTTAAAATCATCGCCCAAAACTTTGGCTAAAATAACCGAATGTAAAAAAATTGCTGGCTGAGTGACGTTGGTTTGTTTTAAGTCTTCCTCGGTACCATTAAACATGATATCAGTAATTGAAAAACCTAAAATTTGATTGGCTTGTTCGAATAGATTTTTGGCCAAATCAGAGCTTTCGTACAACTCTTTGCCCATTCCTACAAACTGAGCGCCTTGCCCAGGAAAAATGTATGCTTTCATATTTTTATTTTTTTATTGATGATCTAATTTTTGATGATTAAGCCAAATGAGCGGTAATCAATCTTAAAAATTCTGAACGAGTGGGTTCATTTTCAAACTCCCCGGTAAAAGCTGATGTTGTTGTTACAGAGTTTTGTTTTTGGATACCTCGCATGCTCATGCACATGTGTTTGCATTCGATTACTACGGCAACTCCCGCTGGGTTTAAGGTGTTTTGGATACAATCTCTAATCTCATTAGTCAATCTTTCTTGAACTTGTAATCTTCTCGAAAAAACATCCACCACCCTTGGAATTTTACTTAGGCCAACAATATGTCCATTTGGGATATAAGCAATATGGGCTTTACCAAAAAACGGCAAAAGATGGTGTTCGCACATCGAATAAACTTCGATATCTTTCACAATCACCATTTGACTGTAATCTTCTTTAAACATGGCTGATCTTAGAATTTCTTCTGCATCTAAATCATAACCATGCGTAAGGTATTGCATCGCTTTTGCGGCTCTTTCTGGTGTTTTTAAAAGTCCTTCTCTTTTAGGATCTTCGCCAATTGCGCCCAATATATTTTTATAATTTTCGGCAATTGCTTTGATGGATTGTTCATTATATTCATCAAATTTTGTGTACCCATTATTTTTCATAGTGCTTAAGATTAATTAATCTCCAAAATATTCTACAAAATTATTAGCTGTTTCGTATAACTTGATGCAATGTAAAGCAGCCCCCTTTTCACTAATTTTTTTGGTCAATTGTTTCCAAATCTCGATGGCTAATACTTCTGTAGAAGCCATTTTACCAAGCATAAAATCGACATCAAGGTTCAGGTTTTTATGGTCGAGTTTATCTATAACATGAATTAAAATAATATCTTTTAATTCTTTTAAATCGACCACAAAACCGGTATCGGGATTAATCTCTCCTTTTATTGTGACAAAAAGGTCGTAATTGTGCCCGTGCCAATTTGCATTTGCGCATCTCCCAAAAACCTCTTCATTTTTTGCTTCGCTCCAATCTTCACGATACAGCTTGTGTGCTGCGTTAAAATGCTCTTTCCTTGTGATATAAATCATTTTAATCAAATAAAATACAAATATAAACAAAGGATTTACATGGAAGCCGAACAAATCCATTCATTGTGATTAAATTTGCTTATGAAAATTCTTTTAGTTGCAGCCACCTATCAAGAAATTGAGCCTTTTATCAAACACCAAACATCAAATTTTAATGCCGATGAATGGTTGGATATCAAACCCCACCAAGTAAAAATTTTAATTACAGGTGTAGGAATGGTGGCCACCGCTTTTGCTTTGGGAAACGAATTTGCCAAAAATAAATTTGATTTGGCTTTAAATATTGGCCTTGCCGGGAGTTTTTATAAAAACATTAAAATAGCGCAATTGGTGGAGGTTCGGGAAGATATTTTATCAGAATTAGGCGCCGAAGACGATGAAGAATTTATCAGTTTAGATCAACTACAATTGGGCGAAGTAGAATTTACCGCCACAGAACAATATAAAATTAAAGAAGGATTAAGAAAAGTTACAGGAATTACTGTTAATAAAGTTCACGGAAATGAAGAAAGTATCGAAGAAGTAAGAGATCGGATAAACCCAACCATTGAAAGTATGGAAGGAGCCGCCTTTTTTTACGCCTGTGAAGAAGCAAACGTACCCGCCTTACAAGTGCGTTCTATCTCTAATTATGTAGAAAAAAGAAATCGTGCAAACTGGAATGTCCCTTTGGCTGTTACACAATTAAATGCTTGGCTTATAGAGTGTTTAAAAAACTTGTAATATGAAATTAACTCTTGGTTTTTCGCCTTGCCCTAATGATACTTTTATTTTTGATGCCCTTATTCATCATAAAATTGATACAGAAGGATTAGAATTTGAGGTGATTTTTGATGATGTAGAAACCTTAAATCAGAAAGCCTTTAAGGCCGAATTAGATATCACAAAACTCAGTTACCACGCCTATGCTTATGCATTAAACGATTATGTATTATTAGATTCGGGCAGCGCTTTAGGATTTGGTGTAGGCCCTATTTTGTTGAGCAAATATCCACAAGATCTCAATCATTCAAATCTAAAAATTGGTATTCCGGGTAAATATACCACCGCAAATTTTTTATTGAGTTTGGCTTATCCTAAACTAAAAAATAAAATAGAATTGGTTTTTTCGGATATCGAGCAAAAACTTTTAGACGAAGAAATAGATTTAGGCCTAATCATTCACGAAAACAGGTTTACTTATCAGGATAAAGGATTGATTAAAGTGAAAGATTTAGGCGAATATTGGGAAGAAAATACACATTGCGCCATTCCTTTGGGCGGGATTGTGGTAAAAAGAAGTTTGCCAGACGAACTTAAACAAAAGGTGAATAGATTGGTTAGAAAATCGGTGGCTTTTGCTTTCGAAAATCCAAGTTCGGCCTTGCCATTTATCAAAGCTCATGCACAAGAAATGGATGAAAAGGTGATGTACCAACATATCGAACTTTATGTCAATAAATATTCCATAGATTTGGGTAATGATGGAAAAACAGCGATCCATACTTTATTTGACGAAGCTTTTAAAAATAACATTATACCTGCGTCTACCCAAGAATTATTCCTTACAAAAAGCCAGCTTTAAACCTATGGCATCATTTTTAGCTAAATATTAATTAAAATAATAAAATTTAAAATTATGAAACTTAGATCATCCACGTTTTTTACCGTATTATTTGCTTTGGCAGGATTTCAGTCTTTTAGCCAAGGAAAAATGACAATTGAACCATTAGTGGAAACTAATCAATTTCCGAAAGCAAAGCTGACCATTAGTGATATCAAAACAGAAATGTTAGGCACAGATTCTGTTAAAATGAGTGTTAATTTTGGTGTTGCAAACTACAAATTAACCCAACAAACCATGGATATGATGTCTGGTGAATGTGCTAATTCTAATAATGGCCAACATATCCACTTTATTTTGGATAATAAGCCATACCAAGCTTTATACAAACCAGAAAACAAGGTAAATCTGCCAATCAATTCAGAACATTATTTATTATGTTTTTTATCTAGATCTTACCATTTATCGGTAAAATCTCCGCAAGCTTCGGTTTTGTTACATTTTAAAATAGATGCAAAAGGCAATATTATAAAATTAGCAAATACCACTGCGCCAATGTTGTTTTACAGTCGTCCTAAGGGAGAATACGTTGGAAAAGACACAGAAAACGTGTTGTTAGATTTTTATGTAAAAAACACCAAAATAGCTCCTGATGCATATAAAGTACAAGTAAGTGTTGCTGATACTACTTTTATTGTTGATCAATGGCAGCCTTATTTTATTAAAAATGCACCATTAGGAGAATTGAAATTGAATATCCAATTATTGGATAAAAAAGGAAATATGATGCGTGGAAATTATACTTCGATATCAAGAACAATTTTATTGAAGTAGCTATTTAAAGAAATTGTTTGGATGAAGATTCCACTTGCGTTAACGATGGAAGCGGCATCCTTTTGGCTTTTTCTGCCAAAAAGATATTGCAGAAAGCGTAGACAGTCCCGGTTTTCGTCGGGATTTAAACGCCCAAAAACTTGTCAATTTTGATTTGGCAACCCATAATAAAGGATTGCCAAAATCTTGTTATTTATCGCAGAAATGGCTAGAAAATGCCAATAAATCTGTTTCATTAAATCTTCTTCCGATAATTTGCAACCCAATAGGCAAACCTGCTTTATTGAAACCTACCGGGATAGAAATAGCCGGTAAACCAGCCAAAGATGGCCCTACGGTAAATATATCAGCCAAATACATCACAATTGGATCTTGTATTTGTTCGCCAATATTGAAAGCTGGAGTTGGCGTAGTTGGTGTGATGATAAAATCGTAACTGGTTAAAATTTGTTCGATTTTTTCTTTGATTAATCTCCTTGCTTTTTGAGCTTTATTATAATAGGCGTCGTAATATCCGGCGCTTAATACAAATGTTCCAAGCATAATTCGGCGTTTTACTTCTTCGCCAAAACCCTCTGATCTGGATTTTTTATAAGTGCTGATTAAATCCGTTGAAGCCGAACTTCTATATCCATAATGAATGCCGTCGTAACGAGCTAAATTAGAAGAGGCCTCGGCAGTGGTTAAAATATAATAAGTAGCAACCACGTAATCTAAATACTCAAAAGAAACAGGTTCTACAGTATGTCCATTAGCTTTTAAGGTGGCAATTTGTTTTAAAATATTGTCTTTAATTTCTGGATCTAGGCCTTCCGAATGCAGCGTTTCTTCGATATATGCGATTTTCTTTTTTGAAGAATTGGCTAATAATTTAGAATATTCTGGAACAATTTCGGATGAAGAAGTAGCATCATGATGATCTTTTCCGGCAATCACTTCAAGAATTAAAGCCGCATCTTCTACTGATTTGGCAATTGGCCCCACTTGATCAAAAGATGAAGCATAAGCCACTACCCCATAACGAGAAACACGAGCGTAAGTTGGTTTTAAACCTACCACGCCACAAAATGCCGCAGGCTGACGAATTGATCCGCCGGTGTCTGAAGCTAAAGTAGCGAAGCATAAATCTGCTTGTACAGCTACTGCTGCTCCGCCAGATGAGCCGCCAGAAACTTTTGTTTCATCTGCAAAATTCTTAACAGGACCAAAATAGGAAGTTTCATTAGAAGCACCCATTGCAAATTCATCGCAGTTTAAACGACCAATAATGATGGCGTCTTCGGCTAAAATTCTGTCGACCACGGTAGCGGAATAAACGGCTGTATAACCATCTAAAATTTTAGAAGAGGCCGACATCAGGTGATTTTTGTAGGAGATATTATCTTTTAACCCCATCACCATTCCTGCTAATTTTCCGGCTGTTCCTTTATTAATTTTATCCTGGATATGTATTGCTCTTTCTAAAGCTTCTTCTTCAAAAACTTCTAAAAAGGCATTTAAATGAGCGTATTTTTTGATACGTTGACTATAGTAATGAATTAAATCTGCTAAACTTATCGAACCATTTTTCAGGTCAACTTGCAAATCAATTAATTTACTGTAGGATTTAATTTTCTCGTTGATCATTTTATAAAACAAAACCTTGAATCCCCGAAATTAAACATTTCGAGCAATCAAGGTTAAAAGAATCTTTAATTAATTAAAAGAAATAATTGAATTATTTCTCTTCTGGCTTGTCAGATTTATCAACGCCATTTTGAGCATCTTTAAATTCTTTTACACCCTTGCCCATTCCTCTCATCAATTCTGGAATTTTTTTTCCACCAAACAGAAGCAATAAAGCCAATACGATTAAAATAATTTCTGGAGCACCTAAACCCATTTTTTTATGTATTAAATTGTTTATAAATCTTTAATTTCTTTTGGAGCTTCTAATTTAGCCTGCGTTTTCTCTCTTTCCATTTCCTCATCTCTTTTGAGTTCCTCATTTGCAGTAAGCTCATTGATATTTCTGTGAATTTCTCTTTTTACACCATCCGATGCGTCTTTAAATTCTCTGATTCCTTTGCCAAGGCCACGGGCTAGCTCCGGTAGTTTTTCTCCCCCAAAAAGCAATAATACTGCAAAAAAGATAAGCACCACTTCTTGTGTTCCTAAATTCAAAAATAATAATACGCCGTTGCTCATATCTTTAATAAACAGAACGCAAATATAAGTATTTTTATTCTCTGATGATTTAGATTTACTTATCTTACCTTATTCAGGAGAGAGCCAATATTTGGGATCTTGCTCTACGCTTGATTTAAAAATATGAAACTCTATTTCGGCCTGATTATCTGCAGTACCAATGGCTTGCTTGGTACTAATTTTTTGATCTTTACTTACACTTACGGATCCTAAATTCTTATATACCGTAAAAAACTCTCCATGCTTTACAATAACTACTGTAGCGCCAGCAATATCAATTACCCGGGTTACAACTCCTTCAAAAACCGATCTAACTGCGGCGCCAGCATTGGTTTTTATGGTCCACCCGGTTACATCTCGAGTCACATTACCAACTTTCTGAATACCTGCGTATTCTGTAACCACGCCATTCGCTACTGGCCAAGGCAATTTCCCTCTATTACTTACAAAGTCTGCAGATAATTTTGCGGCTTCTGGCGTAGAGTTTAAAATTGATTTATTGTTTACTTTAGATGCAGGCGCTTCTTTACCTTCGGCTTTTGCTTTTGCCGCAGCGGCTCTATCGGCATCCTCGGCCTTTTTCCTAGCTATTTCAATTTCGCGTTGGATAGCTTGTCTGATGGCCCTATCCAATTTTTGCGCATCTCTTTGCTTCTGCGCCAAATCTTGCTTTAATTTTCTTTCTTGAGAAATGAGGCTACTTACTACCTTCACTTGCTTTTTTTGTGCTGATCCTAAAGTGCTTTTTTCTTTCTCTTGATCAACCAACAAATGATCTTTCTCTGTTTTATTTCTATTGAGTTGGGTGATTTTACCTTTCAGATTACTTTGGGTATTGTCGATATATTTAGCTTGTTTCTGACGGTATTCACCAAATTGCTGCAAATATTTCATCCTTTTATAGGCCTGATTAAAATCTTTGGCTGCAAAAACATACATCAACTTGCTGTAAGAACCCTGATTTTTTTGTGCAAAGCGAACCATTGCCGCATAATCTGATTTTAGTTGATTAAGTTGTGATTGCAAAGACCGAACTTCGGTTTTGTTTTCATTAATCTGGCCATCTAATAATCTAATTTCTGAATTGATGGTATTGATTTTAGAAACTCTTAAACGAATTTGCGCCTTTAATGCATTCAGCTGCTTTAAAGTAACCCGTTTATCAGATGAGGTTTTATCTAAGGTGATATTGATCATTTCAATATCTTTATTCAATTGTGCTTTTTTCTTCTCTAATTCAGATCGGCTTTGGGCAAATAACTGAATCCCAGAAAATAGAAGAAAAAGAATAAATATTGATTTGATATATTTCATTTGGGCAAAGGTATTTAATTTAGTCTATCTCAGAAAATCTTTTAGGCACATTAAAAGGAAATTCTAAGGGAATATTTAACTCTGTTTTATGGTAATGCATAGAGGCTTTTAATTGCTGTTTAACCGCAAAAGCATCAATATTTAAATTTATCGGCAAAAGATGATTAGAAATTTCTTCGAAAACTGGTGTGGTTACTACTAAATTATTTTCCCCAATATTATCAGATAAACTAAAATCGCTTGTCTTAAATTGCTTATTAAATTGCAAAACATAGCTCAAATTTTGTTGCTTTCCTTTTAAATAATTTGATTCGTTACCTACAAAAAACGCATTAGAATCGATTAAAGCAAATGGCGGACAATTACCAACCAATAAAGCCTCAAGTGTTTGATAATCTATTTGTTTATTGGTAAAACTGCGAACAAAATTAAAAGACTTATTAATGTACTGTTCATTTAATCGATCTAAAATTTTGACGCTATCTGGCGTAAATATTACCCTTGCTACTTCTAATCCTGCAATTGCGGTTACAGAAATCCAAATTGCTTCTCCCTTTTTAATTCTAATGTTTAAAGTAAGATCGTATTGTTTTCCATTTAAATTAAAGGAAGTAGCTGCCTTGGTTGCAAAAGTAGAAAACTGAGTTTCGTGCGCAATAATAGCGGTTAAATCTGTTTTTGAAATTTCTTTGGTTGATATGATATTATTTGATGATGAAATTACATTCTTCTTTGCTTTACAAGCGCTCATTACCGTTAGAAACAGAATTATAGAAACCATAAGATTCAGTTTCCTAAAAGTTGATAGCTTAAAATAAATCGAATTGCTCATCATTGATTTTGATTGATTTTTAATTGAATATCAAACTGATTAGGCTCCAAATTCAATGCCTTTTTCCATAGGATAATTGCATTCTCGGTTTCGCCCAATTGCAACAAAATATCCCCAAAATGGTCAAATTGAACCGCACTATTATCGTTATTCTTCATCGCCTTTTCCATCCAAATTTTTGCTTCTCCAAATTTTGCTTGCTTAAATAATATCCAAGCATAAGTATCTTCAAAAGAAGCATTCTCTTTTTCTAATTCATTAGATTTAGCCGACATTTTCTCTGCCTTTTCTAGTTGCTCATTCCTTAACGATAAATAATAAGCATAATTATTTAAGGTATAAGTATTATTTGGCATTAGTCGCAAAGCCTCATCATAAGCCCCTTCTGATTCCTTATATTTTTTTTGTTGTTGATAAGCATCGCCTAAACTGCTATAAATTTGAGATTTAAATTCGCTGCTTTCGATATCAAAATTTAAAGCATTTTGAAGGTAATTGATCGCTTTATCAAATTGCTTTTGTTGGATATATCCTATCGAAGTATAAAAATAAAGCGAATATTGATTAGGAAACAAGGTTAATGCTTGTTCGCCATTTTTAATGAGCCCCACAAAATCATTTAAAGAAATTTGTACCCGAAGGATTTGATCCCAAACTTCGTAAACGTTTTGATTTAATTTTAAAGCGCTTTCGTAAGCTGCTTTTGCCGCCCTTAAATGATTTTGCTGAAAAAGAACATCGCCATAAAGGGCAAAAGATTTTGGATCGTCTGGATGAACTTGGGTTAATATTTTAGCCAAGGCTTCCGCTTGATTTAGAGCCTCTGGATCAGGAAAATCGTTAAAATATTTGATGATGATTTTCACCTTTGCGTCGATATTTAAATCTGCTTGTGCAAAAGCGATTTTGAGTTGATCAAATGCTTCTTTGGGCTTTTTCTGGATATCATAAATTTGTGCAATGGCCAATCTGGTCATCGGGTTGGTATCGTCTATAGCCAAGGATTTTTGATAAATATCCAAAGCCTCGCTCATTTTATTGTTTGTAAAATAAAGATCGCCAAGTAAAAAATAATAGCGCTCATCGGTAGGATTATTTTTTATAAGCAGTTCCAAATCGGCTATAGCCTTATCAATTTCGCCCTTTTTTAAATAAACTTTTTGCCGACCGCGTAAAACTTCGTCTGTTAAACCAAGTTTTTGTTCTAAGGTTTGATATTGCAAAAGGGCTTCGTTGTCTTTATCGAGCGCAAATAAAGCATCCGCTCTTTCAAAACTATAACCGAATTTATCTGGTGCAATTTTAATCAACTCATCTAAAGCATAAACAAGTAATGCGTAATCTTTTTGATCTTCATAAATACTAGCCAAAAGCAACCAATACCACTCGTTGTCTGTTTTAATGGTGGTTGCTTTTTGGGCAAATTCTTTGGCTTCTTTTAAAGCGCCTTGGTTATAATAAATTTGAGCCAATTCGTAATAGGCGAAATGATTTGCTGGGTCAATCTTTAAAACTTGGTTAAAATAATCAATCGCCAACGTTTGATTTTGAACCACCTTTTCTCTTAAACCGGCATAATAGTATTCGTTTACTTGTGCGCTGTCTTTTGCACTTAAAATTTTACCATTTACAATTACCAGTTCTTGATTAGGCTTTTTTACTTTTTGGGCGTAGGACGAAATGCTTATCGTGATGAGCATCAACAATGCAATATTTCGTCTGTTTATCATTTATTTTACGCCTGTATGTCCGTAACCACCCGCACCTCTTTCGGTTTCCGTCAGAATATCCACTTGTTGCCATTCTGCCTTCTCGTGTTTTGCAATTACCATTTGAGCAATTCTATCGCCATTGCCAATAATAAAATCATCCTGAGATAAATTAATCAACAAAATTTTAAGCTCGCCACGATAATCTGCATCAATGGTTCCTGGCGAATTGAGTATGGTGATCCCAAACTTAAACGCCAAACCACTCCTTGGTCGTATTTGCGCCTCAAAACCAATGGGCAATTCTATAAATAAACCTGTAGGAATCAGCCGACGTTCTAAAGGTTTTAGGGTAATATTTTCGGATAAATTGGCCCTTAAATCCATTCCAGCAGATGCTAAAGTTTCGTAAGCTGGTAAGGGATGTTTAGATTGATTGATGATTTGAATGATCATAAGCTTGAAAATATTTTTTGAAGTTGTTTGCGTTCTAAATAAATAATTAACAAAGCAAAAGAGATAAAAAGCAGGTTTCCGATGATGATATTTCGGTCGAAAACCACAAAAGATAGCACTACAATTAAAATGGATAAGCTTAAATATCCGATATTTTTTTTGAGCGAATAAGGAATTGGATAATGTTTCTGACCCAGAATATACGACAAAATCATCATGCTGGTATATGCTATTAAAGATATCCAGGCGGAAGCCATATATCCATATTGGGGAATAAAAATCAGATTTAAAATGATTGTTAAAAGTGCCCCAACACCAGAAATCAATAAGCCAAATTTAGTTTGATCTGATAATTTATACCAAATAGAAAGGTTCATGTAAATTCCTAAACTTACGTATCCAAACAATAAAATCGGGATCACATTTAAACCCACCCAATAGCGCTCTTGTATAAAATGTTTTAAGATTTCTATATTGGCTACTATGCCCACAAAAATGAGACTTACGGCTAAAATGAAATAGTTCATAATAGCTGCATAGGTTTTGCCCGAGTTTTCATTTTTAGCATGGTTAAAGAAAAAGGGCTCGGCGCCAAGCCTAAATGCCATAATAAAGATGCTTAAGAAAATAGCTATTTTACAACATGCGCCATAAACTCCAACTTGCGCCTCGCTTATTGCCGATGGTAACAAATGCCCTAAGAAAATTTTATCTACATTTTCATTGATAATGAATGATAAATTGGCAACCAAAACTGGCCAACTGTAACTAAACATTTCTGTTATTAGTTTCTTATCGATCTTAAATTTTAGTTGTAATAATTCGGGCAAAAGCAATAAAAAAGTAAGTACGCTTGCGATTAAATTAGCTACAAATACATAACCCACCCATTTCGGCTGATACCATTTTTGTAGCACATCTGCCATAAATAATTGATGTTTGATAATGAATGGAATGACGAATAAAAAGAACAGGTTTAACCCAATAAACGTAAGTACATTAATTAATTTGATTAGAGAATACCTGCTTGGTTTACCTTCTGCACGTACTTTTGCAAATGGAACAACACTTAAAGCATCTATCACTAAAATAACAATAAAATATTTGATATACGTGGTATAATCGGCCAAAGAAGTGGTTCTTCCGGCTTGCATCCAAGTGGCAATCGGATGCAGAAAAATCAAACTTGTTAGCAAAAAAAGAAAGCTTATAAATGCAACTACAATAAATGTATTGTTGTAGATATTTTCTTTTTGACCTTCTTTTTTATTGAGGTAACGGAAAAAAGTAGTTTCCATTCCAAATGATAATAAAGCATTTAAAATAGAGGCATAGCTATACATCTCGGTAAAAATTCCATAAATTTTTGGCGCATAAACCCTAGTATAAATAGGGGTTAAGAAAAAATTTAGAACCCGAGAAGCAACCGTACTTATGCCGTAAATGGCAGTTTGACCAGCGAATTTTTTTAAAGTCGACAAATTATTTCTTTAAGATATCAAAGTTACGATAGTTTTTTGATGGGATTTCTTCAATCACAATATCATCTACACGAGCATCATCCGGACCATATTTGCACCAGTCGATAAAATCAGGCATGATACTTTCGTCGCCTTCTGCTTCTAAACAGACAGAACCGTCTTTATGGTTTTTTATCCACCCTTTAATACCCAACTGATCTGCAACTGCCTTAGTAGATAGCCTAAAAAAAACACCTTGTACCCTTCCAGAAACTGTAATTTTGTAAGTCTTCATCAA
>Ga0075464_10000869_pt1 | contig 13433 bp, 14 predicted proteins | sample DEB19_08_DNA_5_FD_75068 | JGI IMG/M metagenome (GOLD analysis project Ga0075464, IMG submission 75068) | Aqueous microbial communities from the Delaware River and Bay under freshwater to marine salinity gradient to study organic matter... | ecosystem: Environmental > Aquatic > Marine > Coastal ...
CTGCTGCGGCCCGTGCGTTTGGTGCACCCGCGTTACCCGCTGTACATCGCCCCCAAAGAAGACCATGTGTTTGTGATCGGCGCGACCGAGATTGAATCCGAAGACATGTCGCCGGCCAGCGTGCGCTCGGCACTCGAATTGCTCAGCGCCGCGTACTCGGTGCACTCGGGCTTTGCTGAAGCGCGCTTGCTTGAAATCTCAACACAGTGCCGCCCGACCTTGATCGACAACTTACCCGCCGTGCGCTTCACCGGCGCACGCTCACTGCAAATCAACGGCTTGTACCGTCACGGATTTTTGATTGCACCGGCCATGCTGGACGTCGTGATGGAACTGCTGGCCACCGGCGACAGCCAGCTGGCACGCACTTTTGAGTTGCGGGTTGACCACTTGCCAAGCACCCAAGCCACCCAAGCGCAACACGCCTAAAGCCTGACGACGACCCCTATGCAAATTTTTGTGAATCGTATCCCGCATGACATACACGCTGCCGCCACGCTTGCCGATGCGCTGGCCTTGGCTGACGCTCGACCGCCTTTTGCTGCGGCGGTGAACCTGCAGTTCGTGCCCAGAACTCAATACGCCGCGACGCCACTGCAAGCCGGCGACCAGATTGAAATCATTGCCCCCATCACCGGTGGCTAAACCGGCCGCTGCGCCAGGAACCGACTCATGAACAACGCATCAACTTCAACGCCCACAGATCAGTTAGTCCTTTACGGCGAAAAATTTCAGAGCCGCTTGCTGCTCGGCACCGCACGCTACCCCTCGCCCAGCGTCATGGAGGCGGCCCTACGCCGCGCCAAGCCAGCCATGGTCACGGCGTCACTGCGTCGGCAGGGCGTGGTCTCGGCGGACACCAGCAACGGCTTTTGGGAACTGCTTAAAAAGCTAGGTATTCCGGTACTGCCCAACACCGCCGGCTGCCACAGCATCCAAGAAGTCATCACCACCGCGCAGATGGCGCGCGAAGTGTTTTCAACCGACTGGATCAAACTCGAACTGATCGGCGACGACTACACACTGCAGCCCGACACGCTCAACTTGGTGGAGGTCGCCAGCCACCTCATCAAGGACGGTTTCAAGGTCTTGCCCTACTGCACTGAAGACCTGGTGCTGTGCCGCAAATTGGTCGACGTTGGTTGCCAAGCGGTGATGCCATGGGCCGCACCGATTGGCACGGGCAAGGGCCCCATCAATCCCTACGCCATGCGCTTGCTGCGCGAGCGGCTCGACGTGCCGATGATTGTGGACGCCGGTCTCGGCCTGCCATCACATGCTTGCCAGGTGATGGAGTGGGGCTACGACGGCGTGCTGCTCAACACCGCCGTGGCACAAGCGCAAGACCCGCTGATAATGGCCGGCGCGTTTGCCGATGCCGTGCAAGCCGGCCGCAGCGCACACCGCGGCGGTGTGATGGCAGAGCAAGAGGCTGCACAGCCCAGCACCCCGGTGTTGGGTACGCCGTTTTGGCACCATGCTGGCCACTGAAAACCCGCGCAAAGGAACCGCCATGACAAACACGCCAAATCCTCAGCAGACTTTAGAGCGCATCGATCACGACAGCGCCGTGCAGGCCATCATCAGCGCGCATCAACGTGCTTTTGGTCTTGAAACCGCATCGACTGCTGTCTACAAACCCGCCCACAACGCCATCTACAACGCCGCGAATGATGCCTGCCTGCGCATGGGTTTCATCGAAATTGATGCAGACTGCGTGGCCAAGGCGTGGCAGTCCCAAGCAGAGCGTACCGGCTGCTTTGAAGCGGCCCAATGGCCCACAGAACCCAGCGACTTCGGCATTCAGCCTTTACCTCGCAAAAATAGTTTTGCGCCCTGCCCGCAGCAGCTTGGTCTTTATGCCGTGTTACCGGATGCGGCATGGGTCGCTCGCATGGCAAGAGCCGGTGTGCCCACGGTGCAGCTGCGCTTCAAGTCTGAAGACCCTGCCGCCGTGGCGCGTGAAGTGCAGGCCGCCGTCCAAGCGGTGCAAGGCACGGACGCCCTGCTCTTCATCAACGACCACTGGCAAGCCGCAATCGACGCTGGCGCCTACGGCGTTCACTTAGGACAAGAAGACCTAGACATCGCCGACCTCAGCGCCATTCGGCAAGCCGGACTACGGCTGGGACTCAGCACCCACGGCTATGCCGAAATGATGCGAGCCGACGCCCATGCACCCAGCTACATCGCCATGGGCGCCGTGTTCCCGACCACCCTCAAACGCATGGTCACCGCAGCGCAAGGCACTGGCCGACTGGGTGCCTACGCCAGCGTGCTGCGTGACTATCCGTTGGTGGCGATCGGTGGCATTGACGCAGCGCGTTTGCCGGACGTCATGGCCAGTGGCGTTGGTTCAGCAGCCGTCGTCCGCGCCATGGTAGCAGCCGCTGATCCGGAAGCCGAAGCGAGTCGTCTACAGTCTGAAATTTTGAAACTCAGCGCTCAGAACCGCTAAAAAAGCACGCTATAATCTGAGGCTTCATTCCTCGATAGCTCAGTTGGTAGAGCGCCGGACTGTTAATCCGTAGGTCCCTGGTTCGAGCCCAGGTCGAGGAGCCAGAACAAGCCGATCAGGCTCTAAGCCCCCTGCTATTTTTCAAGATAGCATGGGGCTTTTTTTATGCCCACACTGAAAGACAACATGAACGATAAAAATACCCAACGGGTTCACCTTGAAACGTTTGAAGATTTCGACAACGGTCTGTCAGATCTGATCGACCTCTGGTCCAGTGCGGACAAAAAGGTCACCCAAAAAATCAAAGAAACAGCACTCGCCAATTACAAAGAGGACTTGGAAGAAGCCGCCCTTCAGTGGGCCGACAACAAAGCCAAGTCCAAGAAATATGCGGCTATTGCTGAAGAACTGGCTGAATTTGAAGAAGCCCTGAAGTAGATCAAAAGACGCGCGATTATTGCGGCGGTATCTCGCCAAATCAGATGCTAATTTGCACGGCCTTCAAGCGTCACGAAGGGTCCGTCAGCGTAAACGATGCGCCCGCCCACCATGGTCAACAGCGAGACGATGCCTCCAACCTGATCGATGGGCACGCTGAGGTAGTCGCGGCTGAGCACCGCGAGATCGGCCAATTGGCCGATGGCAAGTGCACCGCGCGTAGGCTCTTCAAAGCTGAACCACGCGCTGCCTTGGGTGTAGAGACGCAACGCGTCGATCCGTGCCGGTAGTTCTTCCGGCGCGCGCATGGCGACGCCGGAGATGGTTTTACCGTCGAGCATCCATTGCAGTGAGACAAAGGGGTTGGGCACCATCACGCGGTGCGCGTCGGTGCCGCCACCGAGCGGCAGTTGAAGCCGCAAGGCACTCACCAGCGGCGGCACGAGACGCGCGGCTTCTGGGCCGCGCTGGCCTAGAAAGGCCTCGCCGCGAAAATAGAAAGCGTTTTGCACCAGCCAGCCCAGCCCAAGGGACTTCATGCGCTGGAGAGTTTCCAGCGATGCGTCATTGAGATGCGCAATGGACCAACGCAGTTTGGCGATGGAGGTTTCAGCGTTGACACGCGCCAGAGCGTCAAGCAGATGATGCACGGGGCGGTCGTTGTGCCAGTGGAACGTCGCTGTCATGCCGCGCAAGACCGCCCAGCGCAGCACGTCATGGAGTTGCTCTTTTTGCGCGTCGCTGGGGTTGTCGTTGTTGTAAAAGCCCCAAGTGACGTTCTCGCCGATGCCATTGAAACGCAGCCAGTCGTCACCGGAGCCCATTGGCCTCGTCTGCGTCAGCGCCTTGAAGTCTTCAAGTTCGTGGTCGCGGCGCGGCGCGCTCAGGCTGTAGCGCACGCGCACGGTGAGCGCACGGTCGCGCCACAGCTGGAACAGCGGCTGGTAGTCCGCTATCTCAATGTTGTAGCCGCCCGGATCACTGACGCCGGTGATGCCCATGGCGTTGAGGGCGCGAAAGAACGCGCGCGTGCCGTCGAGCCGCTGCGCGAAGGTCGGGGCAGGCAGCAGGTTAAAGAGGTCGCTGATGCTGCGGTTGTCGCCGACGAGCCAGCCGGTCGGCTTGCGTTCGTGGTCGCGCTCAAGGGTCAGGCGCGCGGCCCAATCGGCGCTGTCAGCCATGCCCAGCGCGGCAGCGCCGCCAGGGTCGAGCAGCACATGGGTGTAGAGCAACTGGATGTAGATGCGGTGATTCGGCGCGGCGGCGGCAATTTCGGCCTGCGTCGGCAGGCGATCTTCACGGAACTGCCGGGGAGTCCAGCCGCCCGCCACCACCAGCCATGAGCCGCGCGGTGCGGTCTTGGCTGCAACGCGTAGGCGCTCGATCGCTTCTTTCAACGTGCGTACGCCCAGCCACTGGACCTCGGTGCTGTAGCCCAGGCCTGCGCGAATAGCGTGGATGTGTGAATCGATGAGTCCGGGAATGACCGTGCGACCACCGAGATCGATGACGCGAGTCGAGGGACCGGCTAACGCGCGGATGCTTGACGCATCCCCGAGCGCCACAATTTTTCCGTCACGCACCGCCAAGGCCTGCGCAGGATCGCGGTCATAGACGACCAGCCTGCCATTGATGAGGATGGTGTCGGGTGCCGGTGCTACTGTTTGTGCGTGAGCGCTGTCGATAGCGATCAGCGCAAAAAGAAAAACTGCGACAACGCAGATACGCGATACGGGCCCGCGCTTTACAAACGCCGCATCGTGCATTCAGTCTCGATGAACATGGCAGTGGCGCCTGGCGGAGTGCGGCGATTGGTCTTGGTCTGCTGGTAGCCAGGTTTGACGCAGGAGACCAGCACATCGTCCGGCAGCACATCCTTGCTGATGTGACCGCGGTAAAGACCCAGCACATTAGATTTCAGCAATACCGGCTTGCCTTTTTTGGGCTGCAGCAGCACCTGCGCATCGACCACTGCCGAGCCGCGCGTATCGCGCACGAAGCCGAAGTAAGCCGGCCCCGCGCCTTGGATGTCTCTGGCCGCGTCGTAGTCGTCGCCGCCGGCCAAGACGGGCATTGCCGCAGCAGCGGCCAGGGTCAGCAAAATGGCACGAATCAGCATAGTGACCTTAGACCTCATAAAAGGATCCCAGACGGACCGGCCTCTGCCGTTACCACCGCCAATAAAACATCAACGAATATATCAATACCGGCAACAACATCACGGGCACCACCCACGCCAGCGCGAGGGGAATTTTGCCGCGAATTTTTTCCGGTAACAACGCGGTGAGGCCACCGAGAGTGGACGCGCCCAACGCAGAACTGGCGAGCCAGCCATACCAGTACATCGCCGGGCCTTCGTCACGCCGCGCAGCCGCGTAGCCCAGATCGATCCGGTCAGTTCCCGGGTGGTAGGTGAACAGCGGCCATGCTGCCATGTCGCAGACCACATAAAGGACCGCAAAACAGATGCCAAATACCAGCGTGAACGTGCCCCAACGAGATGGCCTCGCCACGGCCGTTTCGGTAGCCGTATTCATAGCCCGAAACCTCGAACGTTATTGACGATGTGGCCGGCTAGGAACACATACCAACAAATCGCGGCGAGAACGATGGTCAGCCATTTGCGCGCACTGGCGTAAGCGGCGTTGCGAACGTTTTTCCACAGATACCAATAGAACGGCAGAAATCCGAGGCCAATGGAGCTGAGATGCTCTTTCAGCTCAAAGGCGCCGAGAGTCTTGTAGAAACCTTCCTGTTCGATCGGAATGCGCACATAAATACGGTACTTGGCGTAAATCCAGCCGCCGAGTATGAAGGCGAGAACCCACAACACGCACACGGCGGTGGCATAGGTGGGTCCCGACACCGAGCGAAAGCGCGTGACGAAGCCGCCCCCACCAGCGCGCAGTGGCGTCAGCACGGCAGCCGCCTGATGCGTGAGCGCACCGAGCAGTGCAACGGCCAGCAAGGCATGCCCTGTGAACAGGATGGTCCAGAACGTGTTGACTGAGATGTAGTCGAAAAGAAAATCCATCAATCACGTTTCTCCGATTGGAAGGGGTGGCGCGATGGGTTCACTCGCGCCACCGAACTATCACTTCGCCAGCGGGTCTGGCCTCATCTGGAAATGCGCAGCCAGCGGCTTGGTGCCTTTGCCACCTTCGATCAGCCAGGGCGCGCGATCGCCATTGGCGGCCCACAGACCACGGCCTTTCCAGCCGGCATTCGGATCATCGATACGACCGTCAAAACCCTTGGCATAGAAGCCCTGCGGATAAGGAACGCGGATCGAAACCATCTTGCCGTCCTTGCCGAGCGCGACCAGGCCGTCCATCAGATTGGCGGTTGACATCGGAATGTCGTCACCCATGCCGAAGGTGTTGTGTTGATCGACCCACGAGTAGTAGCTCGCCTCGGCGCTGTTCTCGCCAATGCCCTTGAAGCCAGGACCCGGATACTGGTGGAACGCCCAGCCCTCAGGGCAGTGGTCGCCGGTGGCCTTGGGGCCGTTCAGCGGGCCTTTGCACAGGCGGCGGTCGAACACCCCCATGTGACCGCTGGCGAGGGAAACCCAGACACGGCCTTGCTTGTCAATATCGCCGCCACGTGGGCCGAAGCCGGGCAACGGAACGTTGTACTGCTCTGCCAGTGACTTGTGCGGATTATTCGTCGGATCGATGCGCACGACCGAGCCTGGGTTGCCGCGTATCGCCCCCCACACCGAGCCATCCGTCGGACTCGGCATCACCGCGTAGAAGGTGGGGCCAATGCGCATATCTTTGCCCGGCTCCTGCGGCTTGCCAGGTTCGGTGTATTCGTCACGTTGGCCGTTGCCGTTGGTGTCCATCACCAGCGCAGTCCAGCCTTGCGACTTCTCGATGTCGCCGGTCTCGTCGAGCATTTTGGTGTTGATCCAGCCGACATTGCCGCCACCGCCACCGGTACTCGCCCAGATCGTCTCGTTTTCGTCGTAGCCGAACTGCAAGTGATGCGAGCCGAAGCAGGTCTGATAGGCCGTGTACTTTTGGGTCTTCGGATCGTACATCGTCACACGGCGATTGGTACTGTCGAGGGGAAACTCGACGGCCGAAGGATGGCTCGACCCCTTTTTGCAGAAGTCGGGGTTGGCCGGCTTGTGGCCCGTCGCGGCGAGCCAGATGCGGCCTTTGCGGTCGAACATTGAGTTGTGGTTGTTAGCCCTGCTGTTCCAGATGTTTTCTTCGCCCCAATAGGCCGAAGGCTGCAGAATCTTGACCGAGCCAGCGTTTCCGGGGCCGAGGGCCAGCGGCATGTCAGGGGTCGTTGGCAAGACAAAATTCGTCGCCACATTCTTGACCGGGTCGAGGATCGGCATGTCGTCGCAGGCGTGCTCGCATTGTCCATAGACCGGGCCGTAGGCGTTGACCGTCGGATAGCGCCGGTCGCTGGCGATCAAGTCATGCAGATACTGCTTGTCGTTGTGCCAGTCGCGCAGCGTGACAACGATGTTGCGTTCGACGCCCTGCGGCCGTACCGGCTTGGTATGCGGCAACTCGCCTTTGGCGACACGTTCGGTCCAGTCGGCGAGATACTTGAACGGTAGACCGCCCATCTGTCCCGCGGCTTGAAGAATCATGTTCTCGCCCGCCTGTCCGGACTGAATGCGGCGGATCCATGCGTCCCGGTGCGTCTTGCCTTCGAGGTGGAACTTTGGAATCGTGCGGGTCGACAGCTGACCCAGCTGGTGACAGCCGACGCAACCGTTGTTCTTCATCAGATTGAGATAGTCGCTGAGCTTGAAGTTCTGTGGCGCTTCATTACTACCAAACACACTGGCCTCGGGGATTTTCATCATAGAGTACCAATACTGCGCCGGGTAATAGTGTGCAGCGGCCTTTTCAGTCGGAGCAGCCACCGCTTTCAGGTTGAGCTGCTTGCCGGGAACGCTCTTCACTTTGGGCGAATCGACGAGGCCGTAGCCGCGTACCCACACATCGTATTTGGCTTTCGGCAGGTCGGGGATGACGTAACGGCCCTTGTCGTCGGTGACGACGATACGGATAAAGCGCACCGGCAGATCGCGCGTTTCTGCGATAACCCAGACGCCGGCCTCAGGCCCCTTCGCCCCGCGGACCACGCCGCCGATGTCGTCGTTGTCAATGGCGACTGCGGTCACTTGCTGCGCATGCAGCAAAGCCGGTGCACACAAACTCAGAACTGCAATACCCATTGCAGCCACGCCAGCCAATAAAATCTTTCGCATTGTCATGCCCCTTGTCGTAAAGGATCTCATTTGTAAATTTATTTTTCCAAGCAGCTCTACATTGCCGCACTCATGATCAGTCCAACTGATGGCACCACATTGAAATTAATGTAGACAACAATTCATGAATCGGTCAATTTAACAAGTTCGTACTTTATCGAAATTAACGATTCATTTGGCGATATTTCATCAGGGCAAACCCCTTAAACCCTTTGTTTACATACCCCTCCAGCGGTCGTATGGATACCCCGCCGCACAAGCAAAATACTTCTCGCCCCCGATCAAGTCACCGATATACTCGCGACCTTATCCAACAAGGGGAAGTCACATGCCTCGTTTCACACGCCTGCTGGCGGTGCTTGCTGTTCTGTCGCTCGGCTTCTCACCTGTTGCGGGTGCCGCTGACAGCGAGACCGCTTACATCGTGACTTATTTTGAAACAGGTTTTGCCGACAAGGACAAGGTCCGTGGATTGGCGCGCAAACTCAGCGATGCCAGCGGCAAGGAAGACGGTAACCTGCGCTTTGAAGTGTTACAGCGAATCGGCCAGCCCGACCAGTTTGCGATTCTGGAAGCATGGAAAGACAAGACGGCCGCGGCCGCGCATGTTGACGCTCAGCACACCAAGGAATTTCGAGAAAAAATAGGCGCCCTTCTGCGCGGCGCTTACGATGAACGCCCGCACACCGCACTCAATGTCGTTGATGTGAAAGTGCCAGCAGCGAAAAGTCGCGGCAGCATCTTCGGTGTGACCCACGTCGATATCGTGCCGACCGAAAAGGAACGCGGCGTCAACCTCGTCAAAGAAATGGCTGGCAACAGCCGCAGTGACGGTGGCAACATCCGCTTTGAGGCACTGACGCAAAACAGCCGCCCCAACCACATGACGGTGGTCGAGATCTGGAAGGACAAGGCGGCCAGCGATGCCAACGAATCGACTCCGCACAAAATAAAATTCCGTGAAACCCTGACCCCCATGAGCGGCAGTCTTTACGACGAACGTTTTTATCGTCAGATCAATTAGTCATCGCGTATGGAGGCGATCGTTTCATCTGATTTTTTCGCAGCATCCCGCCGTCAACCCGCTTACTAAGGAGTTCATCGATGATTTCAACCATCCGCTCAATCCTGTCCACGTTCGCTCGCCTCAGCACCGCTCTCTGCACCGTCGTTGTGATGAGTTCACCGGCCAGTGCGCAACTGCTACAGCACAAAGATTTGTCCGCTTCGATGGCCCTCACCATGGCGCAGACGGCGTTGGAAACCTGCAAAACCAACGGCATCAACATATCGGTCACCGTCGTCGGGCGCAATGGCGAGATCATCGCGCAAGTGCGTGGCGACAACACCGGGCCGCACACCTTCGAAAACAGCATGCGCAAGGCCTACTCTGCGCGCACGTTTCGCAGCCCATCTGGTGATTTAGTGGCGCGCCTGAAGGCCGATCCCACATTCGCGTTGATCCACCTGAACAACGTCATCGCCAATCAGGGCGGTCTACCGATCAAAGTGGGTGACGACACCCTCGGCGGCATCGGTGCATCGGGCGCCCCGAGCGGCGACAAGGACGAAGCCTGCGTCAAGGCGGGCATTGACAAGGTCGCTGACCAGCTTAAGTGACGTAGAAGCGCTATCCGCTGCGTCATCGATCCAACGCGCTCACTCAAAGGCGCGTCGACGACCATCCGCCATCGCCCCAAAAAATTCGGAAGGAATCACCTTGACCCCACACCATGCCTGTCGTGCAGTGCAGATCGCCGGCGCGTGCCTCGCGCTGTTTGCCGGTGCCGTGTTCACCGGCCAGGGGGCCATGGCGCAATCGCGCAGCCTGCCGCAGTTCGAGGTCGACACGTCGTGGCCCAAGGTGCCGGCGCAATGGAGACTCGGCGACCCCTCGAGCGTGGCCATCGACGCCAAGGACAACGTCTGGGTGCTGCACCGGCCGCGTACCTTAAAGCCTGAGCAGGCGGCAATGGCCGCCCCGCCGGTGATCGTGTTCGATGGCGCCGGCAATTATCTCAAGGCATGGGGAGGAACCAACGCTTCCAACAGCGCTTACGACTGGCCCGAACGCGAGCACGGCATCCACATCGACTACAAAGGCTTTGTCTGGCTGGGCGGCAACAACTGCGCCACCGGCGGAATCCCCGGCCTCAAGCCGGTGTCCGACGACGCGCTGCTCAAGTTCACGCAAGAGGGCCAATTCGTGCTGCAAATCGGCCGCAGCAACCAGAGTAAAGGCGACGCCGACACCGCCAACGTGCACCGAGCCGCCGACGCCTTTGTGCACCCGGCCAGTAACGAGGTGTTTGTGGCCGATGGCTACGGCAACCATCGCGTCATCGTTTTCGACGCCGACACCGGCGCGTTCAAGCGCATGTGGGGCGCCTTCGGCAGCAAGCCAGACGGGATCGACCACTGCGCGGTCGATTCGCCCAAGACCTTCGCCGAGGGCGACGGCCCGCCCGACTACAACATCGCGCACGCGCTGCGCGTCGCCCATGACGGCACGGTCTACGTCGCCGACCGCGAAAACCGCCGTGTGCAAATGTTCTCGGCCGGGGGCAAGTTCGTGAAGCAAAGTCGGCGCACTGCCAGTGGCTACGCGCGCGACCTCGCCTTCTCGGCCGACCCGGAACAACAGTTTTTATACGTTGGCGCTGGCAAGGGAATCGCCATTCTCGACCGCAAGAGCCTGGACTTTCTCGGCATGATCGACGTGCCGGGCCAAATCGGCGCCGGCCACCACATCACCACCGACTCCAAGGGCAACCTCTACATCGCCCAGACCGCATCCGGTCTGCAAAAGCTGGTGTTTAAAGGGATGTCTGCGCCGGGAAAATAGCGCTGGCGCAAGGGATGCAGGGCTGATAGCTTTGCAACGGCTACTGTTCGACCTTAGCCGCCTTCACCAGTTTTTGCACAAACTCGGCACGCTCGCTAGCAAATACGGCATTGGCCATTTGCTGCTTGCTTTCTTCAAAGCTAGGCGCCTTGAACTTGCGTTTGCCTTCCAGCTTGATAACTTGCCAGCCATCGGGCGTGGCGATCGGCATGGCGGTAACGCTGCCGACGTTTAGGTTCACCATCACGTTTGACAGCGCAGGGATGATTTGGTTAGCTAAGAGCCAGCCCAAGCTACCGCCATTTTGAGCGCTGACGTTGGTGGATTTCTCTCGGGCCAGTTTGTCAAACGCAAGGCCATCCCTGGCTGCTTTGATCACATCCTTCGCATCCGCTTCAGTCGCGGTCACGATGTGGCTCACTTGGTATTGCTCGACATCGGCCAGCAGATCTACCTGGCGTTTGTATTCAGCCCTCAATTTGTCGTCGGAGATCGACAACTTCTCGAATTTTTTTGCGATCAGCCGTTCCACCAGCAAGGTGCTTTGCTGCATCAACAATTGCGCCTTAAAAGCGGGCTCCTTGTCTAGGTTTTGCTTCTTGGCTTCTTGCACGAGTACTTCGCGAGCGATGAGCTCGGTCTTGAGCGCAGCGCGCAACTCCGGCGAGTCCTTGGCGCCCTGCGCCACATTATTGGCAACGAGCATCTCCATCAACTCGGCACCGATCTTCACGTTGTTGACTGTGGCCACAGGCACATCTGCGGGCCAAGCGACACCAGCCAATGACAGCAAAATGCCTAAGAAAACAGACCAACGAATTAAGTTAAATTTTCGATTCATGTTTTTTTTCTGCTGAAATAATTGACGCTGCATACTTAGTGCTATCGCAAGTCAAGGACAACCCCGTCCAACTGCGCCAACATGACGCGGCTCTCTTTGCCTAAGCTGATGACGGCTGCAGCCAGTACTAAATTCAATTCAGACTTAGCGACTTGCTTGGCTTCAACCGATGGCGCCATGATGACCAAGCGGTTGTTCACCATGCCACCTTGGAACTCCACCATCTCGCCATTGGGTGCAGCCACCATGAAAGTTGTCAGCTTGTCTGTGAACTCCACTTTTGCAGCCTTGAACAGCACAGAAGGTGGCGCTGAAGCTTCGATTGACGTGGTGGTTTGATTTTGTTCAAAGGCGACGCTCGCTAGGGTGGTGTTCCCTTCACCACCCTGCAAAATCGTCACGGCCAACACACCCGCGCGCGCGAGCGCTACGGGTGCAGCAACTGGGGTAGGCGATGTCAGCGATGTCGATGTGGTCTGTGCTGTCGCTTGATTTGAGCCGGTCACGGCGAGTCGCGCCGATGACGATTGTGCTGCCGACTCGGGTTTGAATTGTGCGACCGATGAGGCTGGAGCGCCACCCGCCATTGAGGCGCTGAATCCTGCGATTTGCTCACGAATGAATTTGTCAACATCGACACCGCTATCGGGGATGCTGACGCTGGTCACCGTCAGCGTGCCGTTCATTAAATTAAAGCTGTAATTGCCTGCCGCCAGGTTACCCAGGCCAGCGGTAATCACAGCGGTGCCGACAGGCGTGGCGTTAGTGGCTGCAGTGGTCGCAACACCGGCACCTGTGACGCCCGATGTGGCAAGTGATTCACCACCGACAAAGCCACTGACAACACTGGTCAAAGTCGGTATGGCCTCGCCAAATATTTTGCTTGCATTGGCAGCGCTTACTGTCAATTCTGCCCTGGTGATGTTCGCCGTCAAACCCGTGGGTTGCGTCAAGTTGTAGTTGCCCGATGCCGCGCCGCTGATCGTGTTGGCTGCGGTCACCACTTTGGCGGCCCCCACGTTCTTGTCAGCAAACGTCCCGACCTGTGTGAGCGTCACGCTTGCCAGATCTGCAGCCACTACGCCCACCAGGGTTCCATTGCTCATCGTGGCTGCGGTGGTGCCGTTGTACACCTTGTTGTCTGCTGTGATGCCCGTCACGGTCAAATCAGCCTTGGTGATATTGGCTGTCAAACCGGTGGGTTGCGTCAAGTTGTAGTTGCCTGCATCGGTGCCTGACAGGGTGTAGCCAGACGCCGTCACTGCTTTGCCCGTGCCGACATTCTTGTCTGCGAATAAACCTGCGCCGGTGCCAGTGGCACTGACCACATCGCCAGCCAAGCCAGTCACCGCCGCCGTGCCAGTCAGCGTGGCTGCGGTGGTGGTGTTGTAAACCTAGTTGGCCGCGGTAACACCCGTCACGGTCAAATCAGCCTTGGTGATATTGGCTGTCAAACCGGTGGGTTGCGTCAAGTTGTAGTTGCCTGCATCGGTGCCTGTCAAGGTGTAGCCAGACACCGTCACTGCTTTGCCCGCGCCGACATTCTTGTCTGCAAACAAACCTGCGCCAGTCCCGGTGGCGCTGACCACATCGCCGGCCAAGCCAGTCA
>Ga0075464_10000870_pt1 | contig 13432 bp, 13 predicted proteins | sample DEB19_08_DNA_5_FD_75068 | JGI IMG/M metagenome (GOLD analysis project Ga0075464, IMG submission 75068) | Aqueous microbial communities from the Delaware River and Bay under freshwater to marine salinity gradient to study organic matter... | ecosystem: Environmental > Aquatic > Marine > Coastal ...
AGTGATAGACAATCCTGCCATCATTATTGAAGGAAAGAAAATAACTGGCATAGTAAAAAAATCGGAAGCTCCAAAAGAAGCTACTGTAATTGATTTAGGAGACTATACAGTGTTACCTGGATTAATTGATGCGCATGTGCATACTAATTATAATTCCGACGATTACCAAGTGGCACATTTGAGACAAAGTTCGGCTGCTAAAACATTAACCGCATTAAAACAATTACAGGACTTATTAGCTGAAGGATGGACTACCGTTAGAATTGCAGGCGATGCCGACGTAGAATATGGCAGTATGGAAATAAAAAAGGCAATAAATAAGGGCTTATATGTAGGACCGCATATTCACGGTGCAGCTCATTATTTGTCTGTAACAGGTGGAGGAGGCGATATTAATTTCATGTCACACGAACAAAAAATTATACCAGACGGATTAATTGTGAATGGCCCAGAGGAAGTTAGAAAAGCGGTAAGAGATGAAATAAAGTTTGGTAGTGATTGGATTAAAATTTTAGTGACAGGCGCTTTTATGACTGTGGGAGACAATCCTCAGAACGTACATTTTAGTCCCGAAGAATTAAAGATGGCAGTAGAAGAAGCAGCAAGAAGAGAAGTGCCTGTAATGGCGCATGCACATGCTACCGAAGGAATCAAGCAAGCAGTGAGAGCAGGCGTTAGAAGTATTGAACATGGCTCTTATATGGACGAAGAAGCTATTGACTTAATGATACAACATGGCACCTACTTAATCCCTACCCTTACTATTGACTTATATTTTAAAGAAAAAATTGCAGACAGTAAGGCACTTTCTAAAGCCATTGAATTAGCAAAAGATTCAAGAGCAGAACTATATTCCAATTTAAGATTAGCCATCAAGAAAGGCCTTAAAATTGGATTGGGTACAGACTATATAGGATGGACTCCAAATTATTCAGCAAGAGAGTTTGGCGAGTATGTAGAACTTGGCATGACCCCTATGCAAGCAATACAAGCAGGTACTAAAGTAAATGCGGAACTGTTACAAAAAGAGAAAGAAATAGGTACTATAGAAATTGGAAAACTTGCAGATATCATTGCTGTAAAAGGAGACCCATTAAAAGATATTACAGAATTACAAAGAGTAAAATTTGTAATGATAAATGGAGCCGTTGTAAAAAATCAAAAATAATATTAAACATGAACATTTCAAAAGAGGCTATAGAAAATGCGGCAGCTACTATCAAACCTTATATTCATCGTACACCTGTAATGACCAATAAGAGTATTGACGAAATGTCTGGAATTCATTTTTATTTTAAATGTGAGAACTTTCAAAAAATTGGTGCTTTTAAAATTAGAGGCGGCATGAACGCCACTTTAAGTTTAAGTCCTGACCAATTGAAAAATGGCGTAGCAACACATTCTTCTGGCAACCATGCACAAGCATTGGCCTATGCAGCAAAAGAATTAGGTATAAAAGCATATATCGTAATGCCTAAATCCTCCCCTAAAGTAAAAGTGGATGCAGTTAGAGGCTATGGTGCTGAAGTAATAATTTGCGAAGCAAATCAGGCTGCTAGAGAAGCTGCATTAGACGAAGTGGTAGCTAGAACAGGCGCGGCATTTATTCACCCATATGACGACGACCGCGTTATTACAGGTCAAGCTACTTGTGTTAAAGAATTGATTGAAGAAGTTCCAGACTTGGATATAGTAATAACACCTGTTGGTGGCGGTGGATTACTTTCTGGCACTTGTTTGGGTGCGCACTATTTCAAACCAACATTAAAAGTGTATGGTGGAGAACCAGAAGGAGCAGCAGATGCGGTATTAAGTATTAAATCTGGGAAGGTAGAAAAAGCCCCCTTTATTGATACAATTGCCGACGGCTTAATGACTACATTAAGTGAAAGAACTTTAGCTATTATTAAAGCACATGTAACAGATATTTTATTAGTGTCGGACGAAGAAATAAAAGCATCATTGAAATTGGTTTATGAAAGAATGAAAATAATTGTGGAGCCTAGCTGTGTAGTTCCACTTGCAGCGGCTTTAAAAAATCCCGAATTATTTAAAGGAAAGAAAGTGGGCATTATACTTTCAGGTGGAAATGTGGACCTAACAAAGTTTGGAACTTGGTTCCCTGCTAACTAATATTTTTATAAAATCAAATGACCAGTATGAAAAAAATGATTTCGATATTTTCATTGTTATTATTTGTAGCTATTTGTTCCAATGCTCAAGTATTAAACTATGAAGTAAAGCAAAGAGCCGACATTGACTACAAAAAATTAGCTCAAATTGACACTTTAGTAAATAGCTATATTACAAAGCACTGGGAAAATGGTGTTACAGTATTAATCGTAAAGGACAATCAAGTAATATACCATAAGGGCTTAGGTTATGCGAACGAAGCAAAAAAAACACCTATGCCGGAAAATGCTATTTACAGAATAATGAGCCAATCCAAAGCCATTACAAGTTTAGCAGTATTGCAATTATTTGAACAAGGTAAATTGGATTTGGACCAGCCTGTTTCGGAATTTATTTCAAGTTTTAAAAAGTCTACGATTTTAGACAAAATAAATTTTAGTGACACTAGCTACACAACAGTTCCAGCAAATCGTGAAATTACCATTCGTGATTTATTGACGCATTCATCTGGAATTGGCTACACCGATATTGGATCCAAAGAAATGAGCGCCATTTATAATAAAGCGGGCGTTCCGTCTGGCTTAGGTTATTTTGAAGCTAACCTACTAGAGAAGATGACCATTTTAGGAAAATTACCATTAGCACATCAACCAGGTGCAGAATTTACTTATGGCCTAAATACCGACTTATTAGGATGTATTGTTGAAATTGTTAGCGGGATGTCATTAGAGGCTTACTGTAATAAAAACATATTTGCACCATTAGGCATGAAGGATACTTATTTCAATGTGCCTGCTGAAAAAGCCAATAGAATGCCAACTGTTTATACAGAAAATGAAGAGCATAAATTAATAGAATGGGCACCTAGTTTTAGGAAGATAGACCCAGCTTACCCAATGATGAAAAAATCTTATTTTTCTGGTGGTGCGGGCTTATCGTCTACAGCATATGATTATGCTATCTTTTTACAAATGCTACTAAATAAAGGAAAATACAATGGCCAACAAATTATAGCACCAAGAACTTATGAAATAATGGTAAGTCCTCAATTAGGTTTTACAAAAGAAGGCGAAGATAATTTTGGATTAGGATTTTCACTTACTTCAGAGAGATCTGCGAACCTTAATGTAAGAAATAAAGGTTCATTTTCATGGGGAGGTTATTATAGTACGAATTATTGGGCAGACCCTAAAGACAAAATAGTAGTATTGATAATGACACAGCATACTCCTAATTCACATGGAGCATTGAAAAATAGAATAGAAAATATTATTTACGGAAGTATAAAAAATTAATTTAATTTTTTATACTAAAAAGATTCTCAAATAAAATGCCCCATCAAGTTTTCAACTTTTTGGGGCATTTTACTATTTTAAAAAAAATATTTATAAACTCATATAGTCTTGTAAATGTTCAATTAGTTTTTTCTGTGCTTCAATGGTATGTCTAATGATATCGCTCTGACTAATTATATTAAATAATTCCCCATTTTCAAATATGGGTAAGTATCTTAAGTTTTTTTCAGACATTATAATACTACATTGTTCAATAGGATCGTTTGCTTGTAATCTTGGCAAGTCCCCATCCATTACTTCTTCTACGGAGGTATTATTAGACGCTCTACCCTCTAATACCACTTTACGTGCATAATCTCTTTCGGTAAAAATGCCCGCGTATTTTTCATTCTTTAATACAACCAAGCTGCCTATATTAGCTGCAGCCATAATTTTTAATGCATCAATAATTGGAGTTACATTAGACACGGTAATTACATTTCTGTTTTTAGTGCTAACAATATCTTTTACGGTTGGCATAGCAATCAATTTTAAAAGTGAAAAAGGCCTTACCTAATTTACAACTTTTTCTGACATCAACAAAGTGTGCATGAGTTCCTTAACCTTGTCTATAATTAATGGTACAACAGATTCTACTTCGGGGGTTAGTGTAATACCTTGCTGCTGAATGCTTTCGATACTTACTACAAATAGATGAATTTCTGGCATGGTACCAAGTATTTGCAAGGCGCTCACCATGTCCTTTAATCCAATATCATGCGTACTCATTGCTTGTGGGAAATCCTTGGCAAATTTTGGTTTAATTAAGCGAATGGTGCCAGGAGGGTTTGAATCTAAAGTTGCATCCACTAAAATAACATGTGGATATTGTTCAAAGTACCCTAATAAATGAAACCCTCCTGTACCACCGTCAACTACGTCCACCCCTTTGGGTAAAACGTCATTAGCCATTCTATTAGCAACTTGCACGCCAATTCCTTCGTCACCCATTAAGTAATTGCCAATACCTAATATTAAAATCTTATTATCTGGATTCATGTTTTATGCCTTTTTTTCTGGATTAGGTGTTTGAGGCTTATTCTCGTCAAACACTTCTTCCTCAATAAATTTCCAACCACCGCCCATACTACTTATTTCTCCTCTTCCTTCTACATAGTCATGATAAAATACCAAGTAAACATGTATCACGGCAAATAAAATGAAAAACCACATTGCCCAATGATGAATTGCTCTTGTCATATAATCACCGCCTAACGCAGAAGGTACCCAAGCAAATAGTCTTGGCAACCACCATCCTCCCATTTCCGCATACAAGCCAAAACCTGTTAAACATTGAACTAGGAATGCAATAAAAGTTAGAAAGTATATAAAGCCTGCCATTGCATTGTGACCAATACTTAAATGATGTTGCTCCTTACCCCCTTTCTTTAACATTAAAATGTCAATCTTAAATACGGTCCACATTTCCTGAAAAAACCTTTTTGAAACTGGAATGAACTGTCTCCAATTTGCATATTTATTTCCAACAAAGCCCCAATAAATACGAAATAAGAAATTAAAGAAAAATAAATAAGCTGCAGCAAAGTGGACATACCTAAACCAACCCATCGTATATACTTTCGATGCTTCTTTTTGACTCATTAAGGATAAAGGATTAGAGATATAAAACCCCGTCACTATTAATGCTATAATAACTGCCGCATTTAACCAATGGTAAAATCGTACTGGCAATTCCCACACATATACACGGCGTAGCCTATGAATATGTAAATATTTATTAGCCATAAAATTATTTTTAAATTATTTAATCGCCTAAAACACTAATGCGGCTAATTGTTTTTCCTTCTTCATCATATAAATGCACACTACAAGCCATACATGGATCAAAGCTGTGAATTGTACGAATAATTTCCAATGGCTGTGTTTCATCATGTACTGGAGTATCAATCAAAGCAGCTTCATAAGCAGACATTTGACCTTTACTATCACGTGGTGAAGCATTCCAAGTAGTTGGAACTACTAATTGATAATTCGCAATTTTTTCATCTTTAATATTAATCCAGTGAGCCAATGCGCCACGAGGCGCTTCTGAATGTCCAACACCCAATGCCACTTTAGGCCAAGTTGATGGCTCAAACTTGCTCATCTCTGCCATTCTTGTATCACCGGCTTTGATATTCGCAATTAATGAATCATAAAATTCTAAAGCCCAATCTGCTGCTAGTATTGCTTCCAAACCTCTTGCTGCAGTACGTCCTAATGTAGAAAATAATGCTGCTACTGGTATGTCAAGGTCTTTCAATGTTTTGTCAACAATTGCTTTATAGTCTTCTCTTCCTCTAGCATAACCTACTAATACTCTCGCTAAAGGACCCACTTCCATTGCATTGCCTTTCCATCTTGGTGTTTTTAAATAACTATATTCTTTTGTGGTATCTAAATGTTCAAACGGAGGTTTTGGCCCAGTGTAGTTAATTTTACTTTCGCCTTTCCAAGGATGTAATCCTTTCGTCTTACTGCCTTCTCCTTCATAATCATACCAAGAATGTGTAATAAATTCTTGAACTTCATCTTCTTTTCTTAAATCCACATCGTACACTTTAGTTAAATCTTTATTTAAAATTGCGCCTGAAGGAAATTTATAAGAAGCAGTGTCTCTATACCCTTTAGTTGGCAAATCGCCATACACTAAATAGTTACCTAAGCCGCCACCAATAGCACCCCAGTCCTTGTAGAAAGAAGCAATCGCCATTAAATCTGGAATGTATACTTGATTAATAAATTCCTTTCCTTGCTTTAATAACTGATGTACATAGGCTAAACGTTCTGCATTAATTCCACTCACGTCGTCTAAACTAATTGAACATGCCATTCCACCTACTAAATAGTTAGGGTGTGGATTTTTACCTCCAAAAATAGCCTGCACTTTTACAATTTCTTTTTGCCAATCCAATGCTTCTAAATAATGCGCTAAGCCAATTAAATTAACTTCGGCAGGTAATTTATAAGCAGGGTGTCCCCAATATCCATTTGCAAAAATTCCCAATTGACCACTATCAACGAATTTTTTAATTCTTGTTTGAATATCGCTAAAATAACCTGGTGAACTCTTTGGCCATTTTGAAATGGTTTGCGCAAGTTCGGAAGTTTTTTTAGGATCTGCTTTTAAAGCCGCTACTACGTCAACCCAGTCCATAGCGTGTAAATGATAAAAATGCACAACGTGATCATGCATATACAATACACAGTGCATTAAGTTTCTTACTAATTCCGCATTAGGTGGAACCACAATATCTAAAGCGTCTTCTACAGTTCTTACAGACGTTAACGAATGCGTCGAAGTGCAAACTCCGCATACACGACCCACGAATGCCCAAGCATCTCTTGGATCTCTTCCTCTTAATATTTCTTCTAGCAAACGTACCATGGTACCACTACTAAATGCATCTACAATTTTACCATTTTCAATATCTGCTTCCACGCGTAAATGCCCTTCAATTCTGGTTACTGGGTCTACTACTATTCTTTTACTCATAAAATTTGTTTAGTTGGTGAATCAATTAAGAAGGTAATTCGTGCTCACTTTCTTTACCCTCTACTTCTAGTTCATGGATGCTCTCTTTTTTACCGAAATTGGTAGCTACTGCATGTGCTGCTATGGCAACCCCTGTTGCACCTAAAGCAATTTTTCCAATATTGTCAGCAGAAGCTTCTATTCCAAATCCAGCAAAAGAAGACGCACGATCGTATAACCTACCATTATCCCAATAGTTCTCTTCACTACAACCAATACAGCCATGGCCAGATTGAATAGGATAACTAGTTCCGCCATTCCACTTCATAACACCACAGGCATTATAAGTTGTAGGTCCTTTACAACCTACATTGTATAAGCAATATCCTTTCTTAGCATTCTCGTCGTCAAATGTTTCAACAAATAACCCTGCATCAAAATAAGGACGGCGATAACAACTATCGTGAACACGCTTACTATAGAAAGCTTTTGGACGACCTACTCTATCTAATTCAGGAATAGTACCAAAAGTTAATAAGTGAACTATCACCCCAGCCATAACTTCTCCAATTGGAGGACATCCTGGAACTTTGATGATTGGTTTACCAGTAATTAATTTATGAATAGGTGTTGCTTGAGTAGGATTAGGCTTTGCAGATTGAACACAACCATTGCTAGCACAGCTACCCCATGCAATAATTGCTTTAGCGTCTGCAGCAGCTTCTTCTAAAATATGCATGGAAGTTTTACCTCCAATCATACAATAAACACCGTCTGCAGCTACAGGCACACTGCCTTCTACACAAAGTATATATTCACCTTTATACTTTTTCATTGTATTCTTAAGCGATTGCTCTGCTTGCACGCCCGACGCGGCCATTAAAGTTTCGGTATAATCTAGTGAGACCATGTCTAATAAGATATCTGCAACCATAGGGTGAGAAGAGCGTATAAAACTCTCGCTGCAACAGGTGCATTCTTGGAAGTGCAACCAAATGATAGGTATACGAGGTTTAGTTTCCATCGCAGTTGCAACTTGTCCAATAGCAGATTTTTCAAGGCCAATAAAAGCGGCCATCATACTAGCAAATTTCATAAAATCACGGCGATCGTATCCTTTACGTATAACCTCCTCATAATAAGTAGGCTGTTTAACTTCGAGCATTTCGTTGTCCATGCTGAAAAATTTAAAGGTGAAAATGTTTGAATCCGAGCACTAATGTAGGAGTGAATATTAGCGGATGCGCTGACAGATATCATTCTTCGATATGACTGTAATCATACCGGTATTTTGCGAATCAGTTTAATATTGATATCTATAAAATCAAAACTTATGAAAAAAATCGCCTTCATTGTATCCATGATATTAATCACAATTTTACCAAAAGCATTAATGGCACATCCAGGACATGGTGGTCATGACGACAGTGGTTATACAATTACCCATTACCTTTTCGAACCAATGCATGCTGTTGTAACTATTAGCTGTATTGTGTTTGCTGTTGTAGTAATGTTATATACAAGAAAAAAAGAAAGGTCTAAATAATTGCCATGCACGAATTATCCATCGTTATGAGCATTATTGATATTGCCACTAAACAGATGGAGGGTGCAGACGCATGTGTTATTGAAGAGATTGAGTTGGAAATTGGAGCATTAAGTGGTGTAGAGGAAAATTCTTTTGAATTTGCATGGAAACAAGCAATAAGGGATACTCCTTTACAAAATGCAATTCTAAAAATACATAAACCAGAAGGGCTAGCCACTTGCCTTGATTGTATGATAGACTTTTCAATTCAACAATTATATGATCCATGCCCAATATGTGGCGGTCATTTTTTGAATATCAAAAAAGGCAAAGAATTAAAAGTAAAAAGTTTAGTAGTTAATTAAAAATAAAATTATGTGTGCAACCTGCGGATGCGATGGACAGGACCATGTTCATGGAAAAAGAATAGTAGATGTTGAACAAGACATTTTACATCAAAATAATTTACTTGCAGAACGTAATAGAGGCTATTTTGAAGCAAAAAATATTTTAGCCTTAAACTTAGTAAGTTCACCTGGTTCAGGCAAAACTACTTTGCTTGAAAGAACATTAATGGACTTGAAAGGCCAATTAGAATTTTGCGTGATAGAAGGTGATCAGCAAACAACTAATGATGCTGACCGCATACATGCTACAGGTACTAAAGTGACTCAGATTAATACAGGAAAGGGTTGTCACTTAGACTCCCAAATGATCTCACATGCATTACAGGGTTTGAAACCCAAAGGTGACTCTATCATGTTTATTGAGAACGTAGGAAATTTAGTTTGTCCTGCCATGTTTGATTTAGGGGAAAAAGAAAGGGTTGTTATTATAAGTGTTACAGAAGGTGACGATAAGCCACTAAAGTATCCTGATATGTTTTTCTCTTCTACCCTTTGTATTGTAAATAAAACGGATTTACTGCCCTATGTTCCATTCAGCATTGAAAAAGTAAAAGAGAATGCATTGAAAATTAATAAAGACTTGCACATTATTGAAGTGAGTTGTACCAATGGTGAAGGCCTTGAAGAATGGTATAGCTGGTTAAAGTCTAAAGTATTAGCTCCCGAAACTGTTTAAATGCTAACTTTTTATATTCATATCAATGGCTTGGTACAAGGCGTGGGGTTTCGTCCACATGTGTGCAAAATAGCCAAAGCAATGGGTATTACTGGTTGGGTAAAAAACAATACCGACGGGGTACAGATTACCATTAACGCAACAATGCAAGTTGCAGAAATATTTTTAGAACAAGTAGTTTCTACTGCACCGCCAAATGCTATCATCACAAACACTAATATTAGAAATATTGAAGATCATGAATTTCTTGATTTTAAAATAGAAATGAGTGAAAATTCAAATACACCTAATGTATTAATCCCTCCCGACTATGCTATTTGTCTAGACTGTAAAAAAGAGATTGACAACGGTTTAGACAAAAGATATGCATATGCATTTACCTCTTGTGTCGCATGTGGACCTAGATATTCAATTATAAAAAACTTACCCTATGACAGGCAATCAACCACAATGCAACATCAGCATATGTGTATTGACTGCGAAAAAGAATATAATGACATTGAAAACAGAAGACACCATAGTGAAATAAATAGCTGTCCAAGTTGTTCAATACCAATGCATTTGTTTAATAGTACAAACACCTGCCTAAGTCATGAAAGTAGCGTTATAATTGACACAATAACGAATGCAATTTTAGCGGGAGACACAGTGGCAGTAAAAAATACAGGAGGTTACTTATTACTATGCGACGCAACAAGTGAAAAAGCGATTGAGTTATTAAGAACTAAAAAAATAAGACCCTCAAAACCATTTGCAGTATTATATCCAAATATTGAAATGGCAATGGAAGATGTTTATATTAATAGCGAAGAAAAACTAGCATTAGAGTCTGTAATTGCACCCATTGTTTTATGTAAAATAAAACAAACCGATAGTATTGCTACAAAACTAATAGCCCCATTGTTAGACAAATTAGGTGTGATGCTACCTAGTTCCGCTTTGCTATACATTATTGCAACAAAATTGAATCGTCCAATTATTGCCACAAGTGCAAATATGAGCGGTTCCCCAATTATTTACAAGGATATAGATGCTTTAGAATATTTATTCGAATTCGCTTCCTTAGTGCTAATATACGACCGCGAAATTATCACACCACAAGACGATAGTGTATTACAGTATACAGAAAAAGGACAACGCATCATATTAAGAAGGAGCCGTGGACTAGCTCCCAACTATTTCCCAAATAATTTTGGAGAAAACAATGAAAATTTATTTGCTACAGGCGGTGAATTAAAAAGTGCATTTGCGTTCACAAATAGTAAGCAGCTGTATATAAGTCAATTTTTAGGAGACCAGAGTAATTTAGTATCTCAGGAAGCCTTTACTCAAACATATGCGCATTTACTAAAAATGTTTAGGGAAATGCCACAGACCATTTTAGTTGACGCTCATCCTAACTATTTTGTCTCTGAAATGGGTAATAGTATAGCAAACAATTTGCAAATTCCCGTAATACCCATACAACACCATAAAGCCCATTTTGCATCGGTATTGGCAGAAAATAATTTGTTGAGTGCTAAACAAAATATACTAGGTTTCATTTGGGATGGCACAGGATTTGGAGATGATAAACAAATATGGGGATCGGAGTTATTAAATTATAAAGAAGGTTTTTTTTCAAGAATTTCGCATCTTGAATATTTTCCTGTTTTAGTAGGGGACAAAATGAGTAAAGAACCAAGACTGTCTGCATTAAGTTTATTAAAACAAATAAACGAGGACATCATAATTAAGGAAATGTTTACAAGCCAAGAATGGGATTATTACCAAAAGGTATTAAAACAGCCTGCTACTATTCAAACCAGCAGTATGGGGCGTTTTTTAGACGGACTAGCTTGTTTATTGGGTATTGAAAACAAGACAAGTTATGAAGGCGAAGCGGTTATGCAATTAGAAGCTATGGCAAGAAGCAGTAAGCCACATCAATCACACTATGATTTCATAATTCACGAGAATAGTATTAATTGGCAGCCCTTTCTATTCGCCCTTATTTTCGACATCAACCTAGGTAGAGATAAAAGCTTTATTGCAAGAAAAATATTTAATAGTCTTGTAGAGCTTATTATACAAATAAGCAACTATAATGGTATATGTCAATTAGCATTTAGCGGTGGTGTTTTTCAAAATGCACTATTAGTTGATACCTTAATTGAAAGAGCAGGAAGAACAAAAACATTATTTTTTCATAAAAATATAAGCCCCAATGACGAGGGCATTTCACTAGGCCAGATAGCCTACTATTTAAATCAAAAAAAACAAGATTATGTGTTTAGCAATACCAGGGAAATTAATAGCCATAACTGCACAACTTGATGATACTTTTAGAACAGGTAAAGTTTCTTTTGGAGGTATCCAGAAGGAAGTAAACTTATTCATGGTACCAGAAGCTAAAGTAGATGATTACCTTTTAGTGCATGTGGGAGTTGCCATTAGCGTGGTTGACGAGGAAGAAGCGAAGTTAACTTTCAAGTATTTAAAAGACATGGGAGAAGTGGAGGAATTAGAAATTCCATCAATATAAAGTAATCAAAGTTTTAAAAAAACATCATGAAATTTTTAACCGAATATAGAGACCCAGAATTAGTAACAGCCTACCTTGAGGAAATTCACCGTATCACTACAAAACCTTGGACATTAATGGAAATTTGTGGTGGACAAACCCACAGCTTGGTTAAAAATGGCATTTTAGAAATGTTACCGGCAAATATTACCATGGTTCATGGACCAGGCTGTCCAGTATGCGTTACCAGTGTGAGCGTGATTGATGAAGCTATTTATTTATCACTACAACCAAATGTTATACTATGTTCCTTTGGCGATATGCTTCGTGTTCCAGGAAGTAAAAAAAGTTTATTAGAAGCAAAAGCTGAAGGGGCAGATATTAGAATTTTATACTCGCCGCTGGAAGCAGTACAATTAGCAAAACAAAACCCCGAAAAAGAAGTCGTATTTTTTGCTGTAGGTTTTGAAACAACGGCACCAGCAAATGCTTTAAGTGTGGTGCATGCAGATCAACTTGGGGTTGCAAATTTCAGCATCCTAGCTTCTCATGTACTAGTGCCGCCTGCAATGGAAGCCATATTAAGTGACGACGAAAATAAGATAGACGCATTTTTAGCCGCAGGGCATGTTTGTACTATTATGGGAATTGAAGAATACTATCCAATTGCCGAAAAATACAAATGCCCAATGGTAGTAACAGGCTTTGAACCAGTAGATTTATTACAAGGTATTTTAATGGCAATAGATCAATTAGAGAAAGGAGAATATAAAGTAGAGAATCAATATGCAAGAAGTGTACAGCGTGAAGGTAATAAAATGGCGCAGGAAACAATACATAAAGTATTTGAAGTAAGTGATAGAGTTTGGAGAGGCATTGGAAATATTCCACAAAGTGGATACGAAGTGAATGACCGCTACAAAGCATTTAACGCAAGAATTAAGTTTGATATTGATATCCCTTTTGCAGAAGAGAATAAAGAATGTATAAGTGGGGAAATAATGAAGGGCTTAAAAAAGCCAAGACAATGTCCCAATTTTGGAACTAAATGCAAACCAGAACATCCTTTAGGAGCTCCCATGGTGAGTAGTGAAGGCGCTTGCGCTGCTTACTACCATTATGCTGGAGTAAACGAAGCTGCGGTATAAAAGGAGATTTCATTTTTCAACAATCACAAACCAAGTCATGTTAACCGAAAATAAAATAAAAATGAATTTACAATGTCCTATGCCAAAGTTTGACTTTGACATAATCACTATGGGACATGGAAGTGGCGGACTATTAACACATAAGTTTTTACAAAGTGGTGTATTTGATATATTGAAAAACGATTTATTAGACCAACAACATGATGGCGCAATTTTTGAATTAAATGG
>Ga0075464_10000872_pt1 | contig 13429 bp, 16 predicted proteins | sample DEB19_08_DNA_5_FD_75068 | JGI IMG/M metagenome (GOLD analysis project Ga0075464, IMG submission 75068) | Aqueous microbial communities from the Delaware River and Bay under freshwater to marine salinity gradient to study organic matter... | ecosystem: Environmental > Aquatic > Marine > Coastal ...
ATCACCGCAGAAGAAAAGCGCAGAGAGCGCGGTGGCGGTACCAAATGGCACGTTGTACGACGCGATAACCACTTACTCGACTGTGAAGTTATGTGCTTGGCGGCCGCTGATAACGAATTTTGGGGCGGCGTAGCACTTGAACGCAAGAGACAGCTCAAGTCGCAAGTTATTAAACCAAAAGCACCAAGACCGCGCCAAGAACAGCGCCCGAACCCGTATTTGGAGAATTAAAAATGACAAACAAAAGACTTCTTATTGTGCGTAAAATATTATCTTTGCTCGACAAAACGGTACATTATGTTCGCGGTGCGACTACTTGCCCTGTTTGCACGTACATCGGTGGAGTCGGCGATGTAAAAGTAACCTCAACGTCCGGCGATGTCCGCTATTGCCAGTGCAACCTTTGCGGAGCGACTTTTAAAGCAGTTTGTTGCGAAAATACAAAAGAAACTGTAAAAACAACAAAAAGTTTTGACAAAACTGAAAAACGTGTTATAAAAAAGAAAAGGACGAAAAAAAATGGCAAATCTCACACAACTTAACGCCGACTTAGCTATGTACCGTTCCGCGCGAGACGCGATATTAACGGGGGCACAATCGTACAGCGTTGCGGGCAGGAGCCTTACGCGTGCTAATCTCGACGATATAGAAACTCAAATAGCTAGAATTGAAGCAAGAATAGCTAGGTGTACGAGTACATCGGGCGGTCTTGTTAAATCGCCGCTATTGGGGGGCTAAAGACTATGTACGACAAAATCACATCGATAATTACAAAGACGATAGCACTTATAAGCCCCTCGACCGCCCGCGACTATGTCAAAAATCATCAAATATTGCGTGCATACGAAGCCGCGAAAACAAGCGGTATTAACCGAAAGTTCAGTGCACGTCAAACATCAGGTGCACAAGAGATTCAGGAGAGTTGGCAGACCGTTACAGACAGAGTCAGACAGCTTGTTAGAGACAATTCACATGTCGCGGGTATGGTACGCCGTTTTACCGCCGGGCTTATTGGCGAAGGCAGCTGGCCGCGTCCAAAAATATTAAAAAACAAAAATTCAGGCAATTTTGACTTTAACGTTAAACTCAATAGCGAAATCCTAAAGCGTTGGGAGCCGTGGGCGTTATCAGCTTGTGCCAATGGCGACAGCGTGTACCAGCTGCAGCGGTTATGTGCGTCAACTTTCTTCATCGATGGCGGAATTTTGGTACGCAGAATTGTCAAAAAAGGCAAGCTCTTACTTGAACCGATTGAAATTGATAGGCTCGATACAAACAAGGATTCTGACACGACGAACGTTAGGATTGTTGGCGGGAAAGAGCTTGACGAGTACAACAAACCAGTGGCTTACTGGATTAAAAGCCGTTTCCCGTCTGAGAAAGACGTACAAAGCGTCAGAGTACCGGCATCAGAAATAATAGACTTGTACGACCGCGACAGGGCATCAAGTGTAGGCGGCATCAGTAGGCTTGTTTCTTGTGTACTTAACTTTCATAATATCGGCAAGTTTCGTTCTGATACAATGAGCTTGGCAAGAACAGCTTTAGGTTTTGGTATCTTTGTTGAAACGGAATTCCCCGATGACTTTTTCGGTACGACGCCGGAGGGCACGGACGAGCAGGGTCGAGAATACGACTACGTCACACCCGGCGGTGTACACTATATGCGCCCCGGCGAAAAAATAACATCGGTTAAACCCGAATCGCCTACGGCACAGTACGAACCGTTTTTGCGTGCAGAGCTTAGAAGTGCCAGTGTTGGCGCTGGGATGAGCTACGAAGCAGTGTCAAACGACGGTTCGCAGACTAATTTCAGCGGTACAAGACAGATGTTACTTTTTGAGCGGGCGATGATGCGGTACACTTTTGCGATTTTCGAGGAAAAATTGTACTCTCAAATCTACCGATGGTTTATTGAGTTTGAACAAAGTTTTGGGAAACCCCCGCTTGTAATGCCGGGGTACGATGAGAACCCGCACCACTTCTTAAGATGCAGTTGGAGCCGTCCGAAGACCGAGTGGGTGGATCCGTTAAAAGACGCAAAAGCGGCTAAAGAAGAAATTGAAATGGGCGTTAATACGCTCACAGAGTTTTGCGAAACGCAGGGTAGAGACATTGAAGAAGTCGTACAAACTCGAAAGTACGAGAATGAACTATTTGCGGCGGCGGGATTGAAACCTGAATTAACTAAAAACGGAGAAGAGGAAAATGGCAGATAAGAATTTTGTTACACGTGCACAGATTTTGTACACCCCGCAAAGCTTTAGAGAGGCTGACGATAGTGTAGAGTTCACGCTATCAACAGAACGACCGGCTCTAATATTTGACTTCATCCGCTTTGGATTAGTCAATGAAATTATTATGTCAGATGGCGTCATTATACCCGAAAATAAGCAGATTCCGCTTATTGACAGTCACGACAGGGGCACGGTTAAAAACATTTTAGGCTCTGTACGCGACTTTAAAATTGGAGATGGTAAAGTTATTGGGCGTCTGTACTTCTCTAAGTCGAAAGACGCACAAGAAGCACTTTTAAAAATCCGTGAAGGGCATTTAGACAGCGGTTCAGTTGGGTACAGACAAGTAGAAACCGTGTACATCCCGGAGGGCGAAAGCTTTGTTAAAAACGGCAAAGAGTACAACGGCGAATTATATTTAACCACAAAATGGGCATTACAAGAATTCTCGCTAGTTGCCATAGGTGCCGACTCAGGTGCAAAAGCAAGAAATGAAAACGTACAGGTTAGTGAACGCGCGGCGCGTGATGCCGCAGAAAAAATAACGGAGGAAAAATCAATGCCAGCAGAAATCAAAGAACGCGCCGAAGGTACGGTAACAACCGACAATCCGGCAAAAGACGGTATCAAAGAGGTCACTATCAGAAGCGCAAAAATATCAGAGCTTTGCACAAAGCACGGTTGTGCCGACAAAGCAGCTGAATTTATTCGCTCCGGCGCTAGTGTAGAACAGGTGCAAGACGCTATTCTTGATGCAATTCAAGCTAGAACTGTACCCTTGTCAACTGCTTCACGTGTCGAAGTCGGTACAGAAGACATCGAGAAAAAAAGAGCTGCAGCAGTCGACGGAATATTGATTAGAAGCGGTATCAAGCTTGCGAATCCCGCGCCCGGTGCTAAAGACTATTCAACTTTGAGCTTTGAAAATATCGCTAGAAACTGCTTGCGTGCTTCAAATATCGACACGTCTTACATGGGTCGCGAAGAAATTATGAAACGTGCCCTTTCTACATCAGACTTCCCCAACATCTTAGCGAATGTTGCTAACAAATCGGTAATGCAGGGGTACCAAGCCGGACAGCAAACTTACAGAATCTGGGCAAAAACTGGAATGTTGCCCGACTTCAAAACAGCGTCACGAGTAGCTTTGGGCGACGCTCCCGAAATGCTGCTTAACGAATCGGGCGAAGAGGTACAACAGGGTGTCATCGGCGACCGAGGCGAATCAATAACGCTTAAAACTTATGCACGTAAACTTGTTATCACACGACAAGCACTTATCAACGACGATGCAGGACTTTTTAATAGAATGTTTTTTGCGTTCGGGCAAAGAGCTGCTAATCAGATTGAGGCCGCCGCTTACGGTGTACTTATCGACAACGAAGACCTTGCTGACGGCGTAAAACTATTCCACTCTGACCACGGCAACTTGGAAGGGTCTTCAAAAGGCATTGTAGACAGTACCAAACTTTCTGTCGCTATGGCCGCCATTGGCAACCAAAAGAGCGACGGCGGGATGGCTCTTAGTTTGATGGGTCGGTACATTCTCGGTGGTTTTGAAAATCTTGTGGCCGCGTCTATACTTTGCAATTCAACAACTGATGCCACTGCTTCAAGTAACGCAGACTTTAACCCGTACAGAAATATGGGCTTGGTTCCCGTTATCAGCGGGCATATCCCGGGCAAAAAATGGTTCTTGGTTGCGGATAACATTGACACAGTAGAAGTGGCTTTCTTGAACGGTAAAGACACACCGACAATCGAGGCTATCGACAACGATGGCAGCATCTTGGGACGTACATATTTAGCGTACATTGACTATGCTGCAAAAGCTCTTGATTATCGCGGAATGTTCTGTAACCCCGGCGCGTGATTAACTTTTCGGGCGTTCTAACAGGGCGCCCATACTTAATTTGAAAGGTACAATAAAAATGGATAACAAAATTTCCGAAGGAAAAACAATTAAAATAATTGCTCAAGCCGACATCAGAGCCGGGGAGTACGTTACTCTCGGCTCAAATTTCGGCGGTATCGCTCTTGACGACGCCAAAACCGGTGCAGTTTGTGTACTTGATGTTTCCGGAGTGTACGAAATACCGAAAGCAACGGCAGCGGAGACTACGCGGTATAACCTTGGTGACCCCGTATCTATAACTTCGGGCAAGGCTTCGCTTGTTGCCATCAACTCTGGAACAACAACAGCTCAAATAGCTTCTATTGCAGGTAATGTAGTCGAAGCGGCCAACAGCTCGGCAAAAACTGTTAAAATCAAATTGCGATGACAAAACATAGCTTGCTCGACTTCTACGACCCTGTTTTTTACGGGGGGTACAGCTTGTGGGCGGGCGAACCTTATCGTACCGCCTCGGAAGTATCGTACACTATCGAGCAGGCTTGGTTAAAATCACAAATAAAAACACGGGAGTTTTTCGATGAGCTTAAAAACACAAATGAATATTGATTTAACTTCCGTGTTTTTTAATTCTGATGAGTTCGCCGAAACTTGCAGTTATACCGACTTTGCAACGAAAACAAAAGTAACCGGGCTTAAGTGCATTGTACAAAACAAAGCGGAGGTTGGTACAGAGTACGGACGTGCAGATTACAGCACCGTAGTTGTACGCTTTGAAGATATAGCTCTTCCACAGCGAAACGACAAAATCGAAACCGACACGGCTGTGTACACAGTGCTTAACCGCGTTAGTCTTGAGTTCGGAGCTTGGACGCTTCAAGTTGAGTCAGAAGAAAAGAGTAAGCCATGACACTTTCGCACGACATAGAAATCACTGGATCCGACGAATTTGCCGTTGCGCTTGCTATGCAGCTTGTGAACAGAGGGTACAAAAAGCCCGCGCAGGATGTTTTTGCTCGCGCATTGCGTCGCTCTCTTGCTAAGACCGGTTCTGAGACGACGAAAAAAATCAAGCAATTTTTTAGAGACGGCGAAAACAATTTCGCGCCGCAAAGTAAACATCCGTTGACAGGATTTGTTGTGCAGCATATGGCGGCAAAAAATCGCCCCGCAATGTTTACCGGCAAAAAAAATGACCTTGAATTTGCTAGTAAAAGACGTACGGTACCGGGTGGGAGATTAGGGCGGATGATGGAATATCAACTCGACGAAAAAGACGGGCAGTGGGTTAAGATAGGTTTGATACCAGAAAAGCGCGGTTTTGGTTGGGATAAAAAGTTCGCAAATTGGCAAGAGGCCGGAAGATTAGATTTTAGCGGCTACAACAATGGCAACAACTTTTTTGCTATGATGCGGTACACCAGAGCAATCGGGGTACCACTGACAAGGTGGCCGGTGCGACCTGCAAGGCCCGTTATCAGTAAAATAGACGATATGTACAATCCGTCGGCGATGTTTGAACAATTCTTTTTAGAACGGCTTGGGGGCTGAAAATGGCTTATACAACTACTTACGACTTATGCAAGGCAATTTTAAAAGCTATAAAAAGCGATACGGCGCTTTCGACATTTTGTACTACAAACTTCGCAAAGCAACCTTTATATTTCTTTGAAATTGACCCCGATAACCCCCCTAGCCGTGATGATATGCCGTTGATAGCGTTGTACATGAACGATGTAGAGCACTCGCAACCCGGCGTTGATGTACGAAACATCGGCATCGGTTGTGCAATATTGGATGACGACACGGCGACTGAAGAATCAACAATCGGGTTGTACAAGGGTTTTAATACAATCGAAAAACTTGAAGCTCTTGTTTTTGCAGCGATAGAAAAATTCGCGGACGAATCAGCGACGACGCCCGCCGAAATCTCGATTGTGGAAGTGGGAAATACTGCTATTAAGTGCTACTATCCCTATTTCCACAGTTTCAGACAAATAAAAGTATCGACAGAAAGGTGATTTAAAATGGGTACACAATTTCCAAATTTTCCGACTTCGGGTAAAAATGCTAAGATATTGATGAACACAAGCGAAGGGGTTAAATCAAATTCTTTAGCTATGACACTTCAAGCTTCGTACACGTACAAAGGCAAATTGTACACAAACAGAGTTTATAAACTCGGCACCAACAAAACGCTTATAAATATGCGTCCCGAGGTTGCGCCGAGAATCGACATTGACGGGGTATTAGCGGGTGGCGACATCACGCCGAACGCTGCAGTAGACAAGGTTGATGTGTCCGGCGGAATTATTCTTGTTGACGGCGCTCAAGTTCCCGTGACTGCAGCAACTCTTGAATTCAATGTGCGTCCTACCGGCTCCAATAAGGCTTGGGTTGCTATTTTAACAAGCAAAGCGGGTGTACTTAGCATAAGTAAGGGTACGGACGGAGCCAGTCTTGCAACAACTTACGGTGCAGGCGCGGGCGAAAAGCCTCTTATCGGGGCGACCGACATTCTTCTTGGCTATGTACAGCTTTCTGGCTCAACTTCGGCGATTGTTGTAAACTCAGACATTGAAGTCACTGATAGAGAATTCGCAGGATTAGACTATCATATTTTACCGAATATCGGCGGTGTTATCCTGCCAGACGCTCTTTTAGCTTGTCATACGGACGGCAAAACCCGCCCTGTTAAGTTCACCGGGTACACATTAGATACGGTTCTGTCTGAAATACCAACTGGCAAAAGCTTTAAAATAACTGCTTCTTCATCTTCGCAAACAGAAGAGACTTTTAGCGGTTCGTACAGTACATCAAGCATCAGCGGGTGGACCTTTTCTTATGAACAGCTTGCGAGCGACACAAAAGCACTTGACAACGTGTACAAACGCGAAGGGCATTGCGGGATAAGGTGTACATGGCCGAATGGCTTTTATATGCAGACGGTCGGTACAATCGTACCCGATTTAAGCGTTGATGTTGGTGCGTTTAACAAGATTAGCGTATCCGGATCTTGCGGTGATATGCCGTCACGTTCAGACGAAATTTAAGGGGTTCTTATGGGTAAAAAGGATAAAATATTATCAATCGAAGAAATCGTTAAGCGCGGTGCAGTTGAAGACAAGAAAGAGGTTTACATTAAATCTCTTGGCGGCTCTGTCACGCTGTACGCCGTAGATTTTTCCAAGCTTATTGAGTTAAGACAGGTACACGGCGATAAGTTTCAAACAGCTCTTGTAGCCGAGTACTTAGTTATGCCGTACAACGATGCTTGCAAATTATCAAAAAATCCCGTTGTCTTTCAAGAGATACTTGCGGCTATTAACGCGACTTTCGCGCCCACAATTTCGGACGACGAAATAAAAAACTGATTGCAGAGCTTCAGGAAAATGAATTCCTGAGGCTCGCCGTTGCAATCGCAGAGAATGACGGTGTGGCGGTACAAACCGTCATTAACAGAGGCTTAACAGATTTAAAGCTAAGAATAGCGTACAGAATAAACGAAAGCGAGAAAAAATAAATGGCCGGTTCAAGCACTATAAATATTATTTTAAACGCGGTTGACAAATATTCTAGTACACTGCTAGGCCTGGATTCAGCTTTAAACATAGTCGGCAAGGGCTTGACGGCAATGAAAAGCATTGCTGATGTTGCTTTTGCCGGCTTATCTACCGCAGCGAATTTGGCGCAAGGTGCATTAACCGGACTTGTTGATTTAGCCGTTATCGGCGGAGACTTTCGCGAAATGCAAAATCAGTTCACGAATCTTGCGAAAAGTTGGGGCGTTGATGGCGAGGCAGTCAAGAGGATCCTAGAAGATGTTACAGACAATGTAATATCTATGAACGACACAATCGCTTTATCGTCAAAAGGTATAGCGGCGGGATTCGACGTTGAAGAGTTAGAAACAATTTTTACTTTTGTAAAAAGGCGTACAGAGGCCACAGGCGAAGACTTCGAGGCAATGGCTGATAGAATGATTACGGCATTGCAAAAGGGTAGATTCTCTACGCTCGCAGATATGGGCTTAATCATTGATAAGGGCGAAACTGTTTCAACAATGCTCGGCAAAATCACGGATGCAACCCGACAGTACGGCGAAACCGGCTTTAATGTCGCCGACAAAATCGGTGCATTGTCGGAGCAGTGGGAGCGGTTTAAAATAAAGATAGGTGACGCTATCAACGCAAGTCCGGAGCTTGAAAGGTTCTTTTCAGAATTAAAAGATGACGTAGTTGACTTCATCAGAACTTTTGATGCGACTAGCGTTACGAAGTTTGTTGACAAGCTTTTTGTCGAGATTAACAAATTGTACGATGAGTTTTCTTGGGACGACATTAAAACTGGCTTTGAAGATTTTACCGATTATTTATCGAACATCGACTTTGCACAGTACATCAACACACAGAATATTGTTGATAAATTCAAGGCTACAATAGCCTTAATCACAGCAGAAATGCCGGGCTGGGTTACAGATTTAGAAATAATATCTAAAACATTCATTTGGACTATTGTCGATATGTTTGAAGTTGTTTTAGAAGTTTTAACAAAAATCGGTGACGCTGTGTCTCTTGTTATCGACTCAATCGCAACAATTCCCGCAGCCTTTGAGCGAGTGTACGACAGAATTGTACAGTGGCTCCCATCTTTTGGCGGCGACGAAGGCGCTATGAAGTTTGAAGTGAGGCCGGAACTAATTTTAGACGATTCGAAAATTGACAAGTTTGCAGCACAATACCAGCAAGTGTTGAACGACAGGATAAATAGCGAATTCAGTACAGACAAGATAAGCACGGGTTTAGCAGATAGAGCTACAAAAGACGCTCAAAAGACGGCACAAGAACGGCTTATCGAAGTCGGCCGTGCTGTTAATTGGCCGGCAGAATTTCAAAACTTGGGTGAATTCTTGTTTAACTTTATGGTACAAACTATGTCAGGACAAGCAATACCGCCGATAATGGCTATCACAACTGCACGCTAAGGGGGTACTATGTTTTCAATTTCGCCGTTACCTGCGTACATCACCAACTTATCGGATATAGAGGCTTATAAACTGCTTATAAGCGGGGTACCGCTTGATTTAACAGTTACAAAAACCGTATCAATTTCAACGACTATAAGCGGCGGGGCACAAGTCAGCGTTTTTAATCGTACAATCGCAGGCAAACAAGCCCGGTTCCAAAGAATTTTACAGAATGAAGATTTTAAAAAGCTTGAAAACATCTGTAACAGCGAATACAACGAGTGGTTGCTTGTGCACCGTGGCAGACGGTTCACTGTTTGTGTTGTACTTATATCAGCTACAAAAGTAACCGAGAACAGCACCAACGCAGCATTTGAGATAACATTTATAAATGAGGTGCTGTAATGATAATCGGCGGTGTAGGCGGTGTAATGCGCGTTGGTGGCGCTCTTGCGGGCTTAAAGCTTAACCACTTTCCCGTATCTGTCGACTTTGGCCGTTCAAATATTGACGGTGTTTTTGTCGAGAACCGCCCGATAAGCTATTCAGCGACAGCGAAGATAAACGACGGTGTACAAGATATTCCGATCGGCGAAGTTGTTAACTTTCAAATTTCAGCGAACATAAATGGCTCCGGGAATGCTATGCTTACGGTACGTGATACTGATAAGTGGGGCATCAGTCAAACGACTTACCAAGACCTTTTGCGCCCTTCAAATAAGATTTTGACAATCACGATAAGTATGATGATCGGCACTTCTAGCTATGATGTCGATGTATTCACCGGTACAATAGAAAGCTATTCAGAGTCGCAAGGCGCATCGGGCGGCGCAATATCTTTAAGTTGCCGTCCTGCGTCTGTCAGTATTTTAAACAAATCGTACAACGCGCCTAACCGCTTAACTGCTTTCAGAGCGATTAACGATGCGTTAAAATCAACCGGTAGTTTTTCAAAGACACAGGGGCTTGTTATGATGTTGTCGGACAAACCATACGGCGGGGCGCAAGAAACTTCAATCGGCGAGCTGATAAACACTATAACGCTCGGTACCGCGATTGTTGAAGAGCGTACAGCCGGAGGATTAAAAATAGATAATCAGTCAGGCGAAGAAGTTGAAACCCCAGCGGTATTCACTGTTTCAGACAATAATACTGGAAGTATAACGCGTTCAGTCGGTGCACAAAGCACTTTTAACACAATCACAGTTTGGGGCTTAGACGACGACGGCGAATTAGTAACGCAGGTTGTACAAGATGCGGCAGACGTAGCCGCAAGGGGCGTTTTAAGGTACAGTACAACATATGGCGACCCCGAATTACCGATTGAATCTAACGTTGCGGCCGCAGAAGCTTTATTATCTGTGGGGTTAAGGGGCAGGGTCTCGGTACAGATGGTTTTAAATCCATTTTTGCAAGTTGGCGATTTAATAAGTTTTTCTAGTGTGAGACTTGGTATCACTTCGGCAACAGCGAAAGTAAACCGTCTGCAGCATCACTTTGCACACGGAAACGCTCAAACTTGGCTTTCAGAGGTGAGTTTACTGTGATCACAACATACGGGAAAGTATCATCAAAACTTGATGACGGTCGGTACATCGCAATCGCTAAGCTGGGCGGCAAGTACATAACCGCCTACAATCTTTTACCCCACTTTGAATTACCCGAAAAATCGGAGGTAAATATAATCCAAGTCGGAGAATTGTACGGTATCTACCCGCTAGAAATGCCGCTTAACGGGGTACTATCGTTTCCGCTTAGTACAGCGGTAGCCGAAGACTTACGACAGTCGATGTGGCGAAGTATGGCCGCTATTATAGCTAAGCAAGCGGGAAAAGAAAAGCAGATATATAAAGCAGGTACAATAACATCGGTCGGCGAGAGTGCTTTTAACGTCAAAATCGACGATAAAAATTATCTCTGTGGTATGTACCATAACTTGGGGCTTACCTTTGCCGATTTTGCGATTGGCGATGTAGTCTGTGTTGATGTACGTATGATGCTAGTTTGCGGCTTTTTAGGCGTTAAAGAAACTGGTACACAGATAAGAGGCTCGTACGCAGATGGATATTTTTCCGTGCCTATTGCGGACGAAACAGGGGCTATTATTGGCGGATCTGTTAGCGTTTCTGTGGCTTACGGAGAGTACAATCCCGGCACAGGTAAATTTATAGATTATTCTATCATAAAAACCGAAACGGCAGAAGACGGACTTTTAATAATCGACTCAATACCGCTACCCAACCGTATTAGACTAACGTACGCGAGCGGAACCACTGTATATGAAAGGCTTATAGACTTGTCGCCGATTGAAATGGTCAGTTTTGCACAGACTTGGACGCGCTTAAAATCGCCGTCGATAAGCCGAAGCGTAACGGTTGACGGTACAGAAATTATGTACTCTGCCCTTGCTGAACTTACTCCGTACAAAAAAAACATCACTTTAGACAGCTTTAACGGGGTGATAACTGTACCCCGAGTTGAAGATGAGCTGCAGATTGGCGATATTACGGCACAGATGAAAATATCAACTGCCGGGATTATGTTCGGTGTAGACGGCAAACCAAGCGGTACAATATATCTTCTATCCGCAAGTCTGAAAGTAGCATTATCACCGGCTTTGCCTGCAAAAGGCGACTTAATTGCCACGGCAGCGGAGACGGGTGGTCAAAAGAGAAGCTATAGTTTCTTTCGCGATACTGCTTTGACGCTTAACTTCACTTGCGATAATATCGGGGCGGAGGTACTCTTACAATGAAAATTCTTAATGATTCAAATATCGAGATTCAATCACTCAAGATTAAGCCTGATACCGTTATTTCGCTTAAATATGTTTGTACCGAAAACTTGGTAACAAATCACCAACTTTATGCACAGAGAGCAGACTTTATAAGTGGCACTGTTGCGGGGGAACCTGACGGGTTGGCACGTGCGAATGGCTCTAATGCGCTTGACAATGGCAGGGTACTTGGCAGAGTCGGTACAGACGCTTGGCAACGCATTGACGGCTATAATAACGCTTTGAATTTTGGCTTGATGGCTAAAGATGACGTGTACGACTTTGAAATTAAAGTTGAGGGTACAGAGCTTGACACGGGAAAAGTTGATATTGTACTAACTTCTGCTGTCAGAGAGCCTTACCAAATAGCAGATAATACTTTTTTAATGAAAACTGACGGCTTGGGCGATTTTAGACTTTTTAAATTTGGGGCGCCTTCGGGAGTTGAGGTTACCGCTTACATTTCGATCCAAGAAGTTGTTAAAACACAATCTTCACCGATTGAGCTATTTGAAGCCAAAACGCTTGCGTATTTGATTTATGATGACGACGAAAAAAAATGGACTGTTATTGTGGGTGGAGTAAAATTACCGTTAAGTGAAGTGTACCGCTCTGTATTGATGTCGCCCACCTCCTCTCTTGCACCTCGTTACGGTACACTTGTCAATGTAGAAAATCAAAACGACAAGAGATTTTACCGGCTAACAGAGGGAACCTTTGAAACGACAATGGCGGCCGCTAACGATATTTTATTTTTTATCGACTGGAATTTTGATTCCGGGATAAGACTAGCAGCTGTATCGGGCGAGTCGTACACGCATATTTGTACATTCGATGCTGATACGCTTTATAAAGTGCGGTACAATGTTGACAAATGGGAAATTTATGAAGAAATGTACGAACTTGGTGATTTAGTTAGTACAACGATTTTAGTCGATAACGAACTTGGAGACGCTGATAACTTCCCGCTTGTAGGCTGGACAGAAATGGTTTTTGACATTGATAATATATTGATTGAGGAGTAAAATAACATGGACACTACCGAACTGGATTCTATTGTTACAAACGCACCCGGCAGTGAGATAGACTTACCATTTTTTGCCGAATTAAAGGCGAATCTGCTACTTGCACTGCTTGCCGACGGTACAAACGCTAAATTGCCCGTGTACGCTGATAACGCCGCGGCATTAGCTGATGGTGCCGTTGTTGGCTCTCTGTACGCAAAGTCCACAGGCGAAGTGTACACGGTTATATCAAATTAAGGAGTTTTTTATGAAAAAGTTTCTTGTTTTGTTTCTCGTTCTTTTTGCTTGTACCGCCTATGCACAGGGCATTCCATCACCGTCAACACCTCGGTTAATGGCCGACGATGCGGGTAATTACGTCAGTCAATCGTACCCCTTGCCGGTATCCATCGGGGGGGCGGATTCTGAAAATATCGCGTCTATCGCAGCAAATATTAGCAATCCACTGGAGTGGAAAGTGTCTGTAGCAAGCGTTACGAGCACAATTAGTACATTCACATCACAGCTGACATCAGATACTAGGCGTTTTGTAGCAATCAAAAATAGAGACGCATTCAAACCTATATATTTAGG
>Ga0075464_10000873_pt1 | contig 13419 bp, 13 predicted proteins | sample DEB19_08_DNA_5_FD_75068 | JGI IMG/M metagenome (GOLD analysis project Ga0075464, IMG submission 75068) | Aqueous microbial communities from the Delaware River and Bay under freshwater to marine salinity gradient to study organic matter... | ecosystem: Environmental > Aquatic > Marine > Coastal ...
AAACGTGCAATTTTATACTCTGGGTATTTTTCTTTAATTTTTGTGATTAGCTCAAACGCATACTGAAACGGTACGTTTCTTGCTAAATCGCTGTAGTCCCCGTCTCTAAAATGCACGACGATTAATTTTTCATTTTTAGGTACTAGGTTACTTGTAATTTTTGGAAGCTCTTCATTATTTTCCAAAAATAACTTGGCGCGTTGCTCCCAAATTCTAAATTGGAATTTTGGTTCCTTTGGTAACTCAGTCGGTAAATAACGAAGCTTTGCAATATCATAATCAACTGGAATTTTTCGGAATAATTCCGCCAATAGGTATTCTTGTTCCGCTATATTATAAACAGGCTCGCCTTTGTCATTGGTTCTGAATGCGCCTAAGGATCTTTGACGGTTCCCTTCCACTTCTGGAATTAAGGTGATGTCGATAAAATGAATGCCCTGCTCTAAGAAGACTACCCCTGCCAACGCGCTTAATTCTGGACGATTTAGTGGCGCTATAACGACAACGTGGTACCCCTCATTTTTATATTTTACAGCGTACTGGCAAAACACAACAAAATCCCCAAATGCAATTGGCCAAATAGCGGGCATTACTAAATTTTTTCTGTTGTTGGAAAATTGGGCATCAAAATGTGTTGACACCTTTTTTAGTACTGTAGTGTATTCGTTTGATCTAATTGAACTATTAAACTGTTTATGCAGCATATAACTTAATAAGTTATCGCGATGCACAATTTCACTAAGCAATTCAAACAAAGTTGCGTCTTTGCTTTTGAAACAAATATTCAAAAACATTAAATAAAACTTCCATGCCTTATCTACGTCGTTGTTCCTATAGCACGTATTTAATAGAAGCGAAATACTTTCAAAACTAAAGTTCTTTAGTTTCTTAACGTCTTCGATAAGTTCGGCGTAGTCACCATTTGAATATTTTACAAATGCAGCTTGTAAATCAAAAGGTGCTTCCTGTGGGCTCTGTTCGGATTCGTGCTTCCCGAATAATTCTATCTCTATTTTCTGTTGTTCCATAGCATTTACTCCAAAAATCACAATAAGCGCATAACGTTTGCGGTACTTTTTCAAAAGTTATAGTATTTTGTACTTTTTTTGATGTGTCGTCAACTAGTGTTATAAATTTATTAACGTGATCTTGTGTGATTTGTAATACTATATTTTCAATACGCATTTCTGGTTTTATTGCAACATTCCATCCAGTTGCTAAAGGCATCATTTTGAAAATATCGAAATATGCTTTGGCATACGGCGTCAATTGGAGCCCTTTTCCTGACAATGGATCGGTACAATATTTTTTGTCATACGGTTTTTCAGCAGTTTTAAAATCCACAACCGCGCGGCGCATTGTTACGATATCAATTCTTCCGCTGAATTTATGGCCCCCTGGCGTATAGAACTTGAACGGGTATTCCACCATTGGGACTCCGTTATAGAACATCGGCTTCAGAGCAAATTTATCAGTGTACAACTTAAACAACGCTAAAAGTTGCTCTCGGGCCAATGCTTTGTTTTTAATAAGATAGCTTGTAAGCCCTTGCTCTATAGCATCCCACGCCTTTCGTTGTGAGAAGGTTTTGCTATATACTTCCAGACCTTTCCCCCAAGCGTTCCCTAAAGCAATCGGCTCGTTGCTAATAAACCGAGACCCCTTGACGTACATGAACTCATATTTTTTAGGGCATTGTAGAAAGGTCGAGAGCTTCGTGTATGACCAATCCATTTAATTAGCCGCCAATACTTGAGTTTCGATTTCATATTGACCGAACTCGTTTACGTACACGAGGCCAATACATTGATGTGGGAATTCCGTTCCGTTCGAGTCCTTCACACAGCATTCCAATACTGTTTGCGAAAAAGGCGACACATTTAGCATCTTGCGCCTGTTGAATTCTGAATTGTTGCATTGCGTCTGGCTCATTTTGATCATCCTTTAGCTCTATAAAAAAGGCGCGGCCGCTGATACCTCCAGCAACGTCCAGCGTCCCTTTATCATTTGCGACAACTACTTTAAACCAATAAGATTCAGGAATCAAGGAGAGTAGTTTTAATGCGTTTCGTTGAAATTTAGATTCCATCTATACTGAATTTTTCTTTGTTTGCCCAATTTTTAGTGGACATCTCACAATCTACTTCTAATTTTACTTTGAACAAGTAATCAAAATTTTGCATGATATCGATTATATCTTGAATATAATGCAATTGGTTCTTTTTACATTCAATAAAAAGCTCATCGTGAATTTGCATCAAAAGATTAATGTCTTTATTTTGTATAAACTTATGGACATCGATCATTGCTTTTTTGATAACATCCGCGCAGCAGCCTTGCACTAAGGCATTTACTGCCTTGTACCCTTTATCAGACGTTAGGCGGCGTCTACGTCCAAACTTATTAAAGATATACCCTCGGCGCTCGGAAGCCGCCTTAACCTCATTCATTAGGCTCTTAGCCATGGGGAATGCTTTGAAATAGTTCTGCCGGACGCGCTGGGCATCCATAGGGGGTAGGTTTAGACTTTTGGCCATCTTATTGAACCCCATCCCGTATAAAAGGCCAAAATTCAGCGTTTTTGCCCGGTCCCTATCAATCCCCACGGTGTCCGCAACCACTTGGTGAAAGTCTTTTCCGGCGTTGATATCGTCGATTAAATTTTGCGCATTGGCGTAGTCGGCAAAAACTCGGTATTCCATTTGCTTGTAATCAATATGCACGTTCACATAGCCAGGCCTTGGAATGAATCCAGTCCGAATGGTTTTATCTTTTTTAGGGATGTTCTGCAAATTAGGGTTTGTGCAACTGCATCGGCCGGTTACTGTCCCATTTTGCAAAAAATTGCTATGAATAATGCCGTCTTTGTTCTTGTCTAAATAAGATTTTGCGTAAGTTACCGACAATTTTTGTAAATGCCGGTATTCTAAAATTAACTTTGCAAGCTCGTGATCAATTTCCTCAACGATATCTTTAGAAGTTCGATCGTTCCCTTTTGGGGTTTTAGGAAGCTCAATTCCAAAGCTTTTAAAAATAGTTGCTAGCTGCTTTCCCGATTCGATATCGAAGGCATAACCAACAACGTTATAGATTTTTTCCTTTATATCGATCATTTTATTTTGCGAGTCAAAGAATAAATTCTCGAAATAATCTAAATCGATTCGCATTCCACGGCGTTCCATATCGATGACGACATCAATCAAATCACATTCTTGCTTATAGACGCCTAAAAGGTTTTCCTGTCGAAGCATTTCAAAAAACGCTTTTAAGAGATCAAACGTTAACTTAGTATCCATTTCCGCATACGGTACTATAATGTTGTCTGGAACTAGATTGTATTTCTTATCGTCTTTGTTGGTAATTCCTTGAGAAATAAACCAATCGCTGACAGCGTCACTTTGCTTTTCTTCGTTTAGATATCGTTTTGCGACGGCCTCCAAAGAACTTGACTTGTTCTCGTCTAATAAATGGGCGGCGAGCATTGTACAGTAGATTCGGCCTTGTATTTTAATCCCAACATTACGCATCATGTGGGTATCAAACTTTGCGTTGTGCATTATTTTAGGAATTTTGGGGTTTTCTAAAATTTCCCTAACATCCTCGGGGTTGCGAGTCGTCAAAAAGTCGGTTCCGTCGTATAGGACAAATAGAAACGGTTTCGCATCAATAATGTCCAGCCCATCCGTTTCCGTATCAAACGCAACTATTTTAGGATTTTTTTGCATGAGTTAACAAATCAAAAAGCAAAAGCGTGGACCGTTTAATAAACCCCATTTTTCTCATCTGCGCACGAATGCACTCTTTTATGATAAAGCTTTGCGTCCTATGGGTAGGGGAAAGTAATACAATTTCTTGTATAAATTTGTATTCTTCCGCAGTTACGAACACGGTTAATCGGTAATTATTTTTTTCCATGACTCATTCCGGGCAATTTACGTTGCCCGGTTCCCTTGTTTTTATAAAAATTTACTAGATCGAATCGTCTGATTCTACTAAAACGTCCTCGGACTCTTCAACTACTCCAAGGTCTTCCGATGGGGCAGTAGCTGGCTTCCGTAGTGATTTGCGAAGCTCTTCTAGCTGTTTCCGCTCATTTGCGACAATCTCTTTGATTGACGTATTTTGCTTCAAAATCTCTTTTTCAGCTTTAGCTTTAGCGGAAATAGTTCCCCGCGCTTTTGTCGCTTTTACACATGCGGTGGAGATCAAAGTGAACAACAATTTACCAATGGCAAGAACACTAGGCTGTTTGCGCAAAACAAGTGTTTTTGTAAGAGACAATCCGGCAACCTGATAAGAAATGACATACTTGGTCCAAAGGTCTAGCCCTTCAATTTGTTCAGAAACAAGCCCAAAAGGGATTGCTACCGTGTGGCCAGAGTTTGCAAAAATAAGACTTTTGCCGCCTTCGGACTTCTCAAAAGTGACTTCAACATCGGACGCCTCAACAACATCGATATTAAAGAACGCTTTAAGATTTTGAATTTTATTTTCCTTTACGGAAAAAGTGTTTACAGACATTTATAACTACCTCCAAGATTTTTACTTTAAGAACAATGTCTTCTTATTATTAAAAAGGACTTGTAACCTTTTTGTCAACGCCTTTTTTCAAATTAGATAAATATCGTATAAATGCAGGCGTTTTTATGTAAATATTCCCGCTTACTCTAACTTGCGTTATGCAATTTGATGCAAGTAGAACGTGTAAAATATTTCTACCAAAATCTTTGTCGACATTAAATATTTCACAAATAGACGTTAAATTCAATTTATCGAAAGATAACATGATATCGGCCAATAGTGTTGTTAATTCCAACTTGTTAAAATCGTTTGTAAATATAATTGCTTCTTTTTTAATCTTAGTTTCGGAGTATGTTTTGAACCCCATTGCGTTTGACGCATAAACTTTAGTTAAAAAATTGTTTACCATTTCTACGTGATTCTCGTTCACTATTACATTTACCCCATCCGTTGTGCTAAAAAATTGAGCGGCGCAGGCGGCGGAAAGTCTGGCCAATTTTAGCGATTGTTCGGCAAGGGGTACTAAAGGAATGCTGATATGGTACATCCGGGCTTGCTCGTTTGCGTAGTGAATAATCAACTTTTCCGCTTCTGGCGTAAAAATAACGTCTTTGCGCTTCCGAGACCACGCCCACATTATAAGATTGTGGCATAGCTCCGTTGTGAACGTCTTAACTTCTAACCGCTCTGATTTTTTAGCGTTGATCACTTCGAAGTCCACGTCATCATTAGATACAGCAAACGCAAAGTCGAGCCTCGCGATGTCCTCGTTGTGCCCTCCCATTAGTGCCGGGATGGCCTCGCATCCGAATCTAAAGTGGCTTAAGTGCTGTCCGTTCTTGCAGTTTGCTAAAAATAGTAATCGAGTACGGGCCATGGTTTTCTCGGAATGGATCTTTTGAATTGAGGCGATACCAGAGCTCATCATTTCTGACATTTTCTTAATATCCTCGTCTCGCATTTCATGGAACTCATCAATAACTACCAAGCGCTTATCATTGAGGGGAATAATTTTCCAAGAGATCCCCCAATTATTAGAATTGCCTGATTGATGGACGCCGCCAACAAGCCCGGCAAAAGAGACGTTTTCCCCTCCAGCCATATCGCCCGCCCGGAAATGCCGGTGCAATGCGTCGACTGTTTCGGTCTTTCCTGTTCGAGTATCCCCAAAAATCAAAGCGTTAACGTGCGATCTTTTAATATATTTGTCTTGAAAATCAAACGCTAAAAGAGAGTGGTATACTAAATCAACTGCCATGAATAGGGAATTGCGGTCAAAAATCCGAGTAATCGCTGTATAGTCTCTAAACTTCTCGATTAACTTTTTTTCCATGTCTTGCAGGGAATCGGCTTGGAATACTTTCAATTTTTCATATAATACGGGCGACATTTCAAACTCATCGATATTATCTTTAGTCGAAGTATGCTTGTAAGTTAACAAGATACTTTTTTGGGTTTTTGGTTCGACCAACGGCAACGACTCTAATATATACGGTTTGTTTGTGTCTAAAATTGCGTTGCCTACTAAATAAGAGGAACGGCTTGCGTGCGACTTTACGTTTTGCGAATTAAAATCAATTTCAGGAACTAACGTCGTTTCTTCGATGTTGAACACTTCTAAAACATTCAATTTTGGATACGGGCATTTCCCAGGAACCCCCAATTGTCGTTTAATCAGTGTCGTTTGTTCCGCTTCGGTAACATTGAATAGTCGTAATAGACTGCTAGAATTCGAAACGAATCTCCGAATCAAATATCCCTGGTTGTGGTATAGAGTACACGCCAGACAAGTAGCGTTTGTCTTGTCCATTTTCTTGCATCGAAGCTCTATTTTTTTAGGAACCTGAAACAATGCGCCTTTTCCTGTGATAATGGCTGTAGTTTGAACGGGTTGATTGTAGTATTCAGAATAAAACGTCTCACTTAAATGGACCTCGTGAACTAATTCTTTCTTAGAAATATCCGAAATATCCGTAAACTTAACTTTTTCTAACTTTAAAAACTCATCAATGCTTTTTAATTTAATGTAGTCGCCAAAGTCGCCTTTTGGGGGGAGCTCGTTTTCTGGCAAATGTATTAAGGAAAGGTCCGATGCGATATCGAATAATTCCGACGCTATTTTTTTAGCGCCCTCTTTACCGGTGTCGTCGACGTCATAGCAAATAACAACTGATTTGTTTCTAAAATATTTATTGAATCTCTTATTCCAAGAGCCCGCCCCGCCTGTAACGGTAATTGCGTTTAGGCCGTGGGAAATAGCGCAAAGCGTGTCCAATTCCCCCTCAAAAATATAGATTTCTTTCCCCTTCACATTCTTAAGAGGAAATAATCGAATGGCCCCAACGCCTTTTGCTTCCGATATAGTTTTTTCTTGGCCTTCGGTTTTTATTTTTAGGTGCTTTCTAATATTGCGAACGTTCCCGCCAAAATCCGTAATTGGGATATAATACCGTTTTCCGTCCCAGCCGATCTTGAATTGCTTTATTACGGACAACGATATTTTTCGGGATTGAATAAGGTCCTCGCACTCGTACGCATTTTCTAATAGTTTTTTGTGATAATCCGAAACGTTACTGATTGGCGATTTAGTGAGCCCGTATAAAGTCTCTAGCTCGTCGATCGCATCGGGGGTATCGATACCGAATAGGCGCGAGTAAAAAGAAATAGGGTCATGGCCCCCAATGTTACATGCTTTGCAATGCCATTTTCCTGTAATTATATTGATGTGAAGTGATGCAACCGAGTCGTCGTGAATCGGGCACTGAAAGGCACATTCTTCATCCGTTTCCCGCACTATATTCGCAAATTTAGTGTAAAACGCTAGAAAATCATTTGATAATAGTTCCGATAGATTCAAGGTAAGCCCGCCGCTTTTTTAAAATTAAGGATTGCTAAAGTAAAGGTAATATTTTAAGATACTAAAAAGGCGTTAAAATAGGTTGACTCCCCCCTTGTTTATCCTATTTAACGCCTTCTTTGTTTTTATAAGATCCTAAAAAGGATTTTCTTCGTCGAAGCTTACAACTGGGATTTCTTCCTCAACTGTTACCGCACTTGCCAATTGCTCTGGCGCTTCGTCAACTACACTAGTTGCAAGAAGGACATTCCCCCGACCTTGTACATCCGCTTTTACTTTTTGGTAATACTCGCCTAGCTTTGATCGATTCTCTTCTTTCACCCGTTGGACAAAAGTGCTTGGGGTGATTGCCGCCCATCCTGCCCGTGTCTTGTCATCGTCTTTACCTTTAATGATCGTGTGTAAGGAAAACGCCATTTGGTTTAGGGGGCACTGTAGCTCCATAGCCTTATCAATGATGAACTCTAAAAAATCTTTACCGGTCTTGTACTCACCTTTTTGGAAACTTAAGACAGTAAATACAGGCTCTTGCCCTTTTTGGGAGTCGGTAAAATCTTTGGTGGTCATGATGATGAAATTGATCGCTTCTTGTGCAAGCGGGGGAACTTTTCCTTGGAATTCTAAGTCTTTAGCATCGACCATTGTACCGTCGTTCCACTTTTTCCGATCAATCGTAAACTTAACTTTTTGCTTGGCCTCTTTGTCCCAGATCGTCCAATCTTTGTAATGATAGAGAATAATAAATTTAAAATCTTCGCTCTTCTCTTGGTCCTTAATAAAATTGGCATATACTTGCTCCGTTTTGCTGTTTATAATAGTTCCCAAGGGAATGCTTGTTTTCAACGCAAACGAACCGTTGGAAATTTTCACATAAGAAAGGGCACTATCATTAGAACGTGCTGGAATATATTCTTCTAGTCCGGGAATGTTTCGAATTACATCAATTGCATAATTTGCGGCCATTTTATTTTTTCCTTATCGAAATATCAGTTTTTTTAAAAATACTTAGACCAATGTCTTCGGGTTCTGGCTTTCTCTCCAACCCTCCCCACCATGCTTTCAGGGCTGTTTTGTCAATTGTTTTTTTAGCCAAATCACTCTCGCCTTCGTTGTCCAAAAATTTGAAAAAAATGTCCGAGTCTTTTATTGAAGGGTACGAATCTTTTCTAAGCGAAAACGTACCAAGGTCGCGGAACTGCACCGCGTAAATACCTTCGTTTAAACAATGCGCTTTAAAAAAGTCTTTCTCGACTTCAATAATTGCTCTTAATTCTTTTATTTGGGATTCTAGGTTGGATATTTTATCACGGGTATTTTTTATTGTATAGCACGTATTGTATAAATTCACTTTAAATATGCCCTTCCAATTGTTGTGCTATTTTTAGAAATTCGTTTTTCATGTTTTCTTTCTTCTTTAGTGCTTCACTAATTGCATGGTCAATCTTATTTTCATGCAATAAATCAAAATAACCAATACTATCGTGGACCTGGGACCCTCCTCTGTGTGTACGGTCTTCCGACTGTAGCCGATGCCCTAAATTATAGGTTTGACTATAATAAATTGCATATTTAGCGCAAGTAAGGTTGATACCGATGCCGGTGGAAGCTTGGCCGATCAGTATATTCGAAGGCCCATAGAACTTGTCAATTTCTTTTTGCCGATCCTTAATACCCGAGTACAAAAGACAAGGGTCGTACTCTTTCAAGACTTCTTGCAGTTTGTGAATAGTTTTAGTGAATACGGTCCAAATGACTACCTTGCTACCCTTGATGCTTTCTAAAATTTCAAGCAACGCTTTTATCTTAGAATCCCCAATCCAAAGCTCTTCCCCCGACTCGGTTTTTATAAAGCCCGCAGTGATTTGGTTTAGACGAATTATCTTGGTTGCCGCGTTATTTGCCACTGTAGGGTCATTTAGATAGTCCGCGTGGTCTTTTACATACGCGATATACTCGCGGGCCATAGTCGAGTAAATACGGGACTGTTCCCCGCCCATTTGACAAAAAATGTTCTGATAGACCTTCGGGGGAAGGAACTTCATAACGTCTTTTTTATAAATAATACTTGATTTTTTCTGCAAAAGGCGTTGCAGCTCTTCTAGGGTTCCAGGCCTAGGCACATATTTTCCAAATCGATTATAGGTTCCCTCATTCTCATTTTTAAAATACTTATTTCTAAACGAATAGAAATTTTTTCCAAACGTCTCCCCGTTGTCTAAAAATAAAAATTGCATAAAAATATCTAACAAATTATTTAGAACTGGCGTACCTGATAGAATAAATTTATAGGAGGCGTCCCAACCTATTCGGACCATTGCTTTGGCACGTTGCGCCTTATTGTTTTTTATATAATGGCTCTCGTCTAAAATAATGACGTCGAATTTCTTTTTTAAAAGCGCGGCTTCGATTCCTACTATAGCGTCGTAATTTATTAAAAAGATACTTGAATGTGGGTCGCTTAGTATTAATTTCTTCTTTTTCTCATCGCCTCTAATAATTGTGACGTGCTGTTTTAAATTCGAATGTATTTCAAATTCGGTCAACCAGTTATATAGAACAATAAGAGGGCCAACGATTAAAGTTTTTTTTACTTCTTTGTGCTGGTAGAAAATATATCGGCAAAGGTCGATGCCCATTTTCGTTTTGCCCGCGCCCATTTCCCAGAAATAAGCGAAGGTTTTTTCGTCTTTAGTACGCTTAAACTCGCGAACTTGGAAGTCATATGGTTTTGTTTTGAAAGAAAAGCCCATGATAATTTGTTACCGTTTAATCCTTGATCCCACCCAAAGTCAACTCTGTTGCCCGCTTGATCTATTTTTTCTCTTAGTTTCTTTTCTTCCTCCGTACCACGGTATTTTATAGTTCTTAAAAAATAGCCGTAGTACGTCAACCTATTTGCAAGCCATGCCACTAGGTTCGCTAAAAAATCGACCACCCCCAACCGAAGGACTACCCAAAACCCAAACGGAATAATGAGGGGGCCTATAATTGAAAACGCGATTTCTTTAGCGCCCATGACTATAGTAAAGGCACTTTATACGGCACTTTGCTAGTGTCGATTGACGGCAAATATCGATTATCTAAGTGATTCCATCCTTTTGGGTCCTCTTCAATCGTTGAAAAGTAAGGATGCAGCTTCCCCCAATTTTTTAAAATAGCTTTTTCAACTGTTTTGGAATCCAAGTAGTGTCCCTTAAAGTAACATTTTATGTCAAACGCTTTTCCAAATAGATGTAAACTAAGCGGTATTTTTTTAGCGCCCTTGTAGACAACCTGCAACTCTTCCCAAGTTCTTAGGCCGCTATGTTGAAACGTACCCCCGCTCTCCCAATTGTTGATAATAATGTAGACACGCCCCCCAAATTCCGCTGTCATAACGTCTACTAAAATATCAAGCCCAGCTAAGGTGGTAGGATCTAAAAACATCCATGAGTTTTCACCAAACCTTTGATAAACGCTGCTGGACACCAACTCTTGAAGTTTAAAATATTTTAGCATCGTAATTTATCCTAGAAGCCCACTTTGTAAGATCCACCATACTACTACAGCAAGGGTTGCCAGAAGGCCAGCCGTACAGGCTAAAAGGGTCGCAATGACCGCGTTTTTAGCTTCGGAGAATAGCCCATTTACCTCGGTAGAACTTCTTTCGATCTTAGTAGCCAACGATAGTATTTTGTCGTGACTGTCTTTGAACCCGGCATCAATTTTTTGATTTAAATCGTCATGCGAGCGTCTCAATTCTTCTCTGTTATCCCGTTCTAATGAGTCAAGTCGTGTTTGCAATGCCTGCACGTTCCCCGTCAAAAATATAACGTCTTTTTTTAACCCTATGACCTCGGACTTGATGTCTCTCTCGTTTGATTCTATTAGATTCATTGCAATCTCTCTCATCCCTTTTTCTACGACTTTTGAGGTGCTTTCCTCAAATATTTCAAACCCCATTATAGCCCTTTTTTCCGCCTTTTGTCTTTTATGAATCCGTTTCGGGAAAGTCAACTTCAACTATTGGCAAAGTTACCCCCGATAACATTTGGTCCTGTGATATTCCGCCCCACCCGCTTTCAGAGGGTGGGATGATATAGAAAAACCCATCCGGGTGTTGTTGTACATCCGCCCAACGCTCTGTCCCTAATCCGTTGGGAATCCCTGAATTCTGACTGATAAGCGATTCTGCTGCGATACCCTCTGATTGTACGTTCGACTTTAAAACTTTAATTTTCATGTGTGTATCCTTTACTCTGTTGTACCTGCCGTGTCTGCCGCATCGAACCACGAAACTACCCCCGGAACCGTTAGTGGAACTTGAGTCAGTGGAAAAATCGTCATGAGAGAGTTACTCCCCACTTATTCGATAGGTACCTGCGAACGGTTAGCATTGCACTATCGGATAGCGAAGTATTATAAAATACACACTCGGCAATATACCCAGGGAAGTATGGATTTGGGGCCGACGATTTAACACCAATAGACATTCCGAGTATTGCCCCAGAAAAAGTGGGTGATAATGCAGTTGTGCCACTGTTATTAACATATAGCACTCCGTTTCCGCTAGCTACGTCAAATCTCATATCCATTATAAGCGTAGACGATGTACCATATGATTTTATGAAAACGGTAGGTGCCGTACCTAAAAACACTTGAATCTGCCCAGATGCTACTCTGAAATATATTCGTTGAGGTGAAGAAGCGTTGAAAATACCTATTGTTCCAACTACGGGGTTTAATGGAAAGGCTACTATAAAGACTGTAAACCCGGTTGTCTGTGGTGACGGAAAAAGGGTTGACACATCTAACTGATCATCAACACCATCAAAAGTTAATACGTTTTTACCAGCAATTGTATTAACTGCAGTTAATGGTTGTTTTGCGCCAGCTGCTTGAGTAAACGGAACTTGAGAATTCGCTTTATTTTTAACAGAAGAAACCGCGCCCCCACTTGACGTGATAGTAGATATATCAGATGCATCTAGCCATCCAACGCAACCCGGAAAAATTAGCGGGGTTTGTGTTATATATTCGCCCTTACCCATCTTAGTAAACTCTCGTGTAATATACCGTTATAAACGCATCGACCACAGTTGTAATTCCCGTTGGGGTATAACTGATAACATCACCACTTACAAATGTATTGGCGGCCGTTGCGGCGGTGAGTGTTCTTGTTGTTGTATTCGCGATCGCAGATAGCCCGGTAATTGTAGTACTATTTATTTTTGCCGTGTATGTTCCGGCAGTCCCAGCGGACGTATTTCTAAGGGACAGCCCCAGTATAGTCCCACTGAAATTAGGAACGACGATGTCATAGACTTTGTCATTGACCAGTGTATTAACGAATGCGACTGTGAATTGTTCTACGACAGTAGCGGTTCCCCCTTGTACACTCCAAGAAGTTGTAGTTTGCCGGGAAATTGTCCCCCCTGCATATTGATTAGCAAGAGTATTCCCAGCTAATGTATCGGAACCTTCTTTTACAAAAGTAACGGCCCCGGCCCCTATATTCAGGAAGCGAAACCAAAACCCCGCCGACGTTCCAATAGTAGACTGTTGTGGCAGGGTCACCGTAATAGCGGACGCGTTATTGAACGTGATCGTTTTTCCAGAATCCGCAGCTACGACGGTGTAAGTTGTTCCAGTCTGTGCATTAATCGGAGATATAAGGCCAGATAAATCGGACACAATTCCTGAAATATAGGATACTACTGAAGTGGTCATCGATATTGCCCTTCAAATACACTAACCGTTGCGCCAGCACCGCTTAAAGTAGTGACATTGGCCCGATGGTACTTCCACGGTGCGTTGGCAGTAAATCCGTCCGTTGACGTTATAGTAGACAACGATAGCGAAATAACCCCCATTGTTAACCAACTAGAGTTGTTGTTGGACACTTCGATGTTTATGACTGCACTACCAGTACTGGATGCGGTTGACCCTATTGCCTGGAACGTGCTCAACTGCCCATTTGAAACAATTGCAGTTCCTGCCCCTACAGTGGACACGCTACTAAGCAAAACGGACACCATGACATTATCTAATTGAGATTGTGA
>Ga0075464_10000875_pt1 | contig 13407 bp, 15 predicted proteins | sample DEB19_08_DNA_5_FD_75068 | JGI IMG/M metagenome (GOLD analysis project Ga0075464, IMG submission 75068) | Aqueous microbial communities from the Delaware River and Bay under freshwater to marine salinity gradient to study organic matter... | ecosystem: Environmental > Aquatic > Marine > Coastal ...
AAGATTAATTTCCTCAACTTAGTGATACTTAATGTGTATCTTTGACCATCGTGCAGAATGACAATGGATTTTCCTTGTCCTAACAAGGTGGAACTTGAAACCACCTTTCCCCAGCCATTTGCCATGTAATAGGAGTCTTGGGTCGGCCGTTTGGAATCTAGATTCACTTTAGGCCTCCAATCTAAAATGTATGGGTAGGCGATAACAATCTGACAAAGGTACTTTAACTATTTCTACCGCTGAAAATTTCCAGGTTTTGATAGTTTCTACAGCCGACTGATCTAATCGCCCATAGCCAGAGCTTTTAATTACCATAACGCTTTCAACATGGCCTTGGTGACTAAGGCAAAGCTGAAGATCAACAGCCCCTTGCTCCCCCATACGTCTACTTGCCAGGGGGTACGGTGGCCTTGGATTTGCATACTTTTCTCGTGACTGAATGTCCTTACCCATCAAAGATGATGAGGGCGATTTTGACCCAGCGTTACCGGCAATTGAAATTGAAGTGACTGCTACTGTGGAGTCTTTAGGGCTAAGACTCAAACCTAGCGTTTTTGTAGGTAGAGAAGGCATGCGCTGGACACTCGAATCCGCAAGAAGGTTTAGAGTAACGATGTCTCTGGACAATAAAACTGGACTGCCTTGGGGATAAAAACACACTGTAAGAAAAAATATCAAATGTATCGAGAGAACCATAAGGATAATGAGAGCATCCTTATCAAATATCGTTCTTACACTTCTTAGCAAATCCATCTCCCCAACTACTGCATACCAGCATTACAAATGAAAACTATTCTCATTCATTTTATGGAAAGCGGTTTGTATTAACAACCCCTCAGCATAAGGGGATGAATAGACTAGGGGTATTTAAATGGCTTACAGAAAACTAAAATTCAATGCTTCACTCCGAGGCGCCACAGCGAAGTAATTTCTGCCGCTCTTGCGAAATGCAGCATATCGGAAGCATCAAATGCCTTCGGATGCTTTGGCTTAGTATCTGCCCTACCCAGCACCACTAAGCCAGCCTCTTCAATCCAAGCAAGCAATTCTTGTCGGGTTCTCAACTCAAGATACTCAGCCAAATCCGAAAGAATGAGCCACGCCTCACCCTGAGGCAATAGGTGATCCTTCAATCCAGACAAAAATCCTCTGAGCATTTGACTGTCGGGGTCGTACACCGCATGCTCTAAAGTTGAGCTGGGTCTTGCGGGTATCCACGGTGGATTGCACACAATCAACGAGGCCTTTCCTTGCGGAAATAAATTAGCCTTCACAATCTCTACCTGGGAACCCAGATTCAAGCGCGTAATGTTTTCTTTGGCGCAAGTAAGCGCCCGATCGTCCTGATCGGTGGCAATGATTTTTTTTACATCCCGCATCGCCAAAATAATGGATAGAACGCCAGTGCCAACGCCGATATCAAATGCCAAAGAGTCTTCATCTAGCCGCTTTGGCAATGGCGCATTGCAAACCAATTCTATGTACTCGCCGCGAACAGGCGAGAAAACACCATAATGAGGATGAACGAAAATGGGCTCGCCATCGCCATCAGCCAGAATAGGCAAGCCATTCTTGCGCCATTCATGGGCACTAATTACGCCCAATAGCTCTCGCAATGACACTACGTAAGATTCGCTGACACATCCATATGCTTCTAAGCAAGCTTGAGAGATATCCGGTGCGCGACGTAAGGAAATAGTGTGGTCGGAGTTGCACTGAATTAACAAGGCACCAAGTATTCTTGCGCGCTGTGACTGAATGAGGCGGTGCTGATTAAACATCTCTTTTGCTGTTTTCTTAACAGCAGTATCACCAGATTTATCCACCCTTTTTCCTGCACGCTTGGACTTTTTCGAGGGTCTATCTACCCGTCGAACCAAAGCTTGCAATAACTGACGGACGTTCTGGAAATCACCCCTCCAAAGAATCGCAGTACCTTCACAGGCAAAATGGTAGGCATCATCCGCTGTCAAGGTGTCATCCCCGATCACCACTTTTTTGTGTGGCGCTATCCCGTTTTCAGAATGCCAAAGCGCTGCAAGTGCTTCGCCATTCTCGTTCCAATGAATGGAGGTATTTTGGGTCATGACTTACTCAGGAGGATGCTCCTCAGGATTCACATCCAATGCAATTAAAAAACGAGAAACCATGTTGTATGCAGCGATGACAGTAACTAACTCCACTACATCGGTATTTCCCAAGGCAAGCTGCAAACGCTTCATCAAAGCACCATCGACTTTAATATTGCGCGTCATTTGAAAGGTCAACTCTGCCGCATCATTCTCTAAAGGGCTAAACAGTTGGGCAGGGAATCCAGCTTGCCCAATCAAGCGCAGTGCTTGAACCTGCTCATCAGTACCGCCAGATTTGATAAAAGGGGGTGCATGATGAAAGAACTCATACTCAGCGCCATTGAGAACGGCCACTCCACACATAGCAAGCTCACGTAGCTTTGGATCCAAAGAAAGGTTATTGCGTATCTCACCAATGAAATGATTCCAGCCCTCAGCAATCGGAGTGCTATGCAAAAGCATACGATCCAAATTAATAAATTGGCCGCCACGTCTCTTGCGGATTGCTGCTACTAGCTCAGCCGGCTCAGCCAAATCCATTGGTTGGTAAGGAATTAAACGCTCAGACATAAGATCTCTAGATAAAAAGGTGCGAATGACAAAAAAATCAATAATCTGGCTAAGATTATCACCCCAATACTGTCTTGCTCGATAATGAGCAAACAGCCACATAAGATTAGCCATGAAACCCATCCTCAACATAGCCGCCTATTTATTTGTCAGTCTAGACAACTTAACTGAGCTACGCAGCAAGATGCTGGATGAATGCAATGCGCGTCAACTCAAGGGAACAATCCTACTTACCGGCGAAGGCATCAATCTGTTTTTAGCTGGCAAAGAGTTGGAATTAAGCGGGTTTTTAGACTGGCTACGCATTGACCCCCGCTTCAAACCATTACAAGCCAAAGATAGCTGGTCTGAAGCACAGCCATTCAAAAAGATGCTGGTCAAAATCAAGAATGAAATCATACGCATGAATCACCCGGCGATTCGACCAGAAGAAGGTCGCGCGCACTTCATCACCCCAAAGAAATTACAAGAGTGGCTTGACCGCGGCACAGATGACTTGGGGCGTCAAGTTGTTATGGTGGATACGCGTAACGCCTTTGAAGTCGATTACGGCACCTTTACAAATGCCCTGCATTTCAATATCAATAAATTCACTGAATTCCCAGAGGCACTTACTGCGCATAAGGAAGAATTAGCAGATAAAACTTTGGTGAGTTTTTGTACAGGCGGAATTCGCTGTGAAAAATCCGGTCTCTATATGCGAGAAATCGGGATGGAACATAGCTACCAATTAGAAGGCGGTATCCTCAAGTATTTTGAGGAAGTTGGATCCGCACATTACACTGGGAGTTGTTTTGTATTTGATGAACGCGAAGCGCTTAATCCAAATTTAAACGCAATCCCAATTGAGCAATCCATCAGAAAAAAACTAAAATAAGCCAATCCAATAAAGTAGCAAATGACTAGGTCTTATTAGTCAACGCAGATAACAGCCCGTAGAGCCTTTCGGCCGAAGGCGCTAGGCTGCGCCCCCTCTTCTTAATCAAACCAATTCGCCTCGAAACCACTGGATCATGCAAAGGAATACTTGCAAGAACGGGATGATCATTGCTTGGCATGGCTAATGATGGCACCACTGCTATTCCCATGCCCGCCTCTACCAGACCAAGCAGGGTTGTCACATGCTGAGCCTCATAGATAATTTTGGGGGCCCGTGATTTCCCGGCAAGCGCAAGATCAATTAACATTCGATTGCCAGAAGATTTTGAGACTGACATAAAGTCGTATTGACACAACTCCTCCCAGCTTACTTTAGCTTTCTTGCTTAAAGCATGATCTTTTCGACATGCGACTACGAAAGACTCTTCGAAGATCGTCTTAAATTCAATATTCGATTCGTCGCTACCAACGAAGTTGACTCCAAAATCTGCTTCGCCATTAGCGACAATCGACAAAACTTCATTCGCACTAGCATCGTGTATCTTGATGCGAATCTGTGGATAGCTCTCGTGGTACTTTCGCAAGACTTGAGGTAAGAAGTAATAGACTGCGGATGGGACGCAAGCGATGGTGACCTCCCCCATACGCCCGACCCCCAAGCCCTGAATTCCTAAAAGGGCCTCATCTAAGCCTTCCAAAAGATGCTTTGCCTTTTTTACAAAATCTCGGCCAATGGAGGTTAGCTCCATATTCCTGGTGTCGCGGTCAATTAACCTCACACCCAAAGCAGACTCAAGTTTTTCTATGCGTCGACTAAATGCAGGCTGAGAAATATTAATTAATTCCGCAGCTTTTTTAAAGCTTTTAATCTCGGCGGCGGCTACAAAAGCCTGCAAATCATGCAAATCAAAGTTAATGGACATGGTTTATATATGTGTATAACGCATTAATACTTAATAATATTGCAATATGCAAAACACAAGAATAATGCAAAAATCATCATTAACAATCATCAAGGAGAATTTCCATGACCATTTCCCGCAAAGCCCTTATTTTGGGCGGCTTATGTATAGCAAGCTTGTTTTCTGGAGCTTTACAAGCGCAAACCTATCCCACTAAAAACATCACAATCGTAGTGCCCACTGCGCCAGGAGGAGCCAACGATGCTATGGCTCGAATTATTGCTCAAGGCCTGAGCCAAAAAATGGGGCAGCCTGTCATTGTTGAAAATAAACCAGGTGCCAATGGTGCCATTGCCAGCGAATTTGTTGCGCGAGCAACGCCAGATGGATACACCATTTTATTTGGCTACATTGCTACACATGGAATTAACCCAGCCTTACAGCGTTTGAAATACGACCCAATTGCAGACTTTGAACCAATCGGCATGGTGGCTAACTCACCCACTTTATTGGTTGTTACAAATAACCTGCCAGTAAGCAACGCCAAAGAATTAGTGGCCCTACTCAAGGCAAAGCCTGATTCCATCAGCTACGCTTCTGCCGGCAAAGGAACTGCGCCACATTTGGCTGCAGAGTTATTTCAGATCAACACCGGCACTGAGATGTTGCATGTCCCCTACAAAGGATCGGCACCAGCAATCGTAGATACCATTGGCGGTACAACACAAGTAATGTTTCCAAGCCTGTTTAGCGCCTTCCCCCAAGTTGCTGGTGGAAAGTTAAAGGCACTAGGCATTGCAGGTGAAAAACGTGCCTCCGTTCTTCCAAACGTTCCGACCCTAAAAGAACAGGGCATTCCAAACATGAACGTTACACAATGGTATGCCTTATTTGCTCCAGCGAAAACGCCTAAGCCAATCATTACCCGCCTAAACAAAGAGCTCAACTTGACTCTAAACGATAAGGCAAATGAGAAAAAAATTGAGGACCAAGGAGCTGAAGTTGAGACTGGCACACCGGAGCAATTGAAAAATTTAGTCCAAAAAGAAGTGATTCGCTGGAAGAAACTAGTCGACAGCGCAAAAATTACTGCAGATTAATAGATGGCTAAAGACATTCCAATATCTTCAGTTGGGCCCCTGGAAGTCATTACTTCAGGGGCGTTCGCAGCTGCCCTCAAAGATCTGGTGCCGCTCTATGAGGAGCAATACCAATCCAAGGTCAATTTATCTTTTGGATCCTCTATTGGCGCTGCACATGACTCTATCCCTACACGACTAAGTCAAGGTCAACAGTTTGACGTCTTCGTTTTAGCAGAGTCTGCACTAGACAATTTTGCCAAAGAAGGACAGATTAAAGATAACACTAAGGTAAATTTAGTTTCATCTCATATTGCCGCCGCCGTTCGCAAGACAGACTCAATTCCCGATGTCAGTACTCTGACTGCTTTGAAGCAAACTTTATTAACAATCGGAAGAGTTGCTTATTCTGCAAGTGCTAGCGGCACCTATCTCTCTACTGAATTATTTCCGCAGCTGGGAATTGCAGATGAGATGGCCATAAAAGCAAAAAAAATATTTAGCGAGCGAGTTGGGACCATCTTAATGAGGCATGAAGCTGATTTTGGTTTTCAGCAATATAGCGAGCTACTACCTATAGCGGGAATTTCAATCATCAATGATCTTCCGCCTGAAGTAAAAAAACCTTTCTTCTTTTCGGCAGGCATAGGATTTAATACTAAAAAAGAAAATCAGGCGCGTCATTTGATTGAATTTTTAGCATCTCCAGAAGCGGCGCACCTAATAGAAAAAACAGGTCTAAAGCCAGCCTTGGCACTAGCTCCTTGGCTGGCTAGCACCTAGAGTACTAAAACAGAATATTTAGCAGCATGGGTCTTGAATAAAACTCAAGACCCCCAACCTCCCATCAAAAGCATTCAATATCAAATATGATTAGTATTCATCATTCACTACTTTGATTTGAAAAAAATGAACCTACTCTCCAGACTGCTACAACAAATTTTTCTAGCATCTCTTTGCCTTTTTGCTCACGGAATCTACGCCCAAAGCTACCCCACCCAAGCCATTAAAATTGTTGTGGGCTTCTCTCCAGGCGGAGTCCCTGATATCGCAGCTAGAGTTATCGGGCAGCATATGAGCGAAAACTGGAAGCAAGCAGTAATAGTAGAAAACAAGCTTGGGGCCGGGAGTAATATAGCAGCCCAAGTCGTTGCCAATGCCCCCTCCGATGGCTACACACTACTATCCATTTCTTCTGCTTTTGCAATATCACCAGCCATTTATCCTTTGCTAGCATTTGATCCTATAAAAGACTTTTCTGGTGTTACCTTAACGGCCACTGGGCCTGCCCTGGTATTGATCTCACCGAACCTCAAAATCAACACCATGAAGGAGTTAATTGAGTACGCACTCAAAAATCCCGGGAAAGTGACGTATAGTTCGGCCGGCGTAGGAAGCGGATCACATTTTGCGGCAGAACTCATTCGGGCAAAAGCCGGTGTTGATCTGCTACATATTCCAACCAAAGGGATTCCTGATGCCATCACTGAAGTCATGTCTGGAAGGGTTGATTTCTTCATTAGTCCTTATGCTAGCGCCATTAATCTTGTGCGTGCCGGGAAGGTACGTGCCATCGCCATTACCAGTACCAAACGCTTTAAGGATTTGCCAGCCTTGCCAACGGTATCTGAGTCCGGTGTTCCTGGGTATAAGTGGGAATTTTGGTACGGCTTAATGGCTCCCGCCAAAACCCCAAAGGTAATTTTGCAAAAAATTTCCCAGGAGGTAAAACGGATTCTCGAACTACCTAGCGTCAAAGAGCGTTTCGATGAATTGGGAACTACCACTGTCTCCAGCACCCCAGAGCAATTCGATAAATTAATTGCTTCAGAAATTATTGAATTTGCACGCCTTGCAAAACTCTCTGGTATTAAGTCAGAGTAAATTGCTATGGAAAAAATAACAACCCAACAAGGCAATCAAATAGCCTACAAGGTTGATGGTGATGGGCCTTGGCTCACACTCTCCCACTCTTTAGCCAGCAATATGCTAGCGTGGAATCCACAAATGTCGTTCCTTACCGCGCACTTTAGGGTGTTGCGCTTTGATACACGCGGACACGGTTTGAGTTCTGCACCAGCCGACCCCTACAGCCTCGAAGACCTCGCCCAAGATGCTGATGACTTGTTGCAATCTCTGGGAATCAAACAAACGCATTGGATTGGCTTGTCGATGGGCGGGATGATAGGTCAAACTCTGATATTGAAATATCCAAATCTGTTTAATTCACTGGTATTGGCAGACACCACAAGCAAGCGCCCAGATAATGCAAAACAAATGTGGGGCGAACGCATTGCAAAAGCCAAAGCACAAGGCATGCCCGCAATGGTTGAGAGCACCTTAAAACGCTGGTTTTCTGATCAGTTTAGACAAACTCACCCAGCCATCATTCAACAAATTGCAGAGGGAATTGCCACCACCTCAATCGGCGGGTTTGCTGGATGCTGCGAGGCAATCTCTAAAATAAACACGTTTGACCGTCTCTCGGAAATTACCTGCCCAACACTCATTTTGGTAGGAGAACACGATCACGGAACCCCTCCAGAAATGGCTCACGCCATGAAAGAGCAAATGCATGATGCGATTTTTCATCAAATACCAAATGCTGGCCACATCTCCAACATTGAACAACCAGAGCTATTCAACCAATCTCTGTCTGATTTTTATACCCAGTCTGGATTCTTAAGGTAGACCCCCAGCAAGTCAATTTAGGTCGACCTACTTACCAAAGTCATATGCTCGACCATGGGTGGCTTGACAAAAAAAGATCCCACAATGGCGCGCCAATCAGCAAATGCTGCTGAGCCCCGAAAATCAATTGTGTGATTTTCCAAAGTCTCCCAATAAATGAGCAATAAGTAACGGGAAGGAGTTTCTAGGCTATGGCTCACCTGATAACCCTTGAATCCTTTTGCCTTAGAGATGATGGTTTCCACCCCGCGCACAATCGCCTTCTCAAATTGAGCCTGCTTCTCAACGTCTATTTCTAGGTCACAATGCTCCAACACCATAAAACCTCCCCAATCAATAAAAATATGGTCCATCAATAGTAAGATTACTATTTAGCATCAATGAAATAATAAAAAACAATAATTAGGATCTGAGACATGTCTAAACCCCTCACTATTCAGCGGATGCCGAATTTTTTATCTTCACTTATTATCGCCAGCACAGCATTAGTCTGGGGATTTAATGCGCAAGCTCAAGCGCCCGCTACAACATACCCCATTAAGCCCATCAAGCTCATTGCACCAGTGGCAGCGGGCGGTGGACTAGATAACATTGCCCGTACCCTGGCAGAGCGAATGTCAAAGTCCTTGGGGCAAACGATTGTGGTTGACAATATGGGTGGCGGTGGTGGCTCTATTGCCTCCCAAGCTGTCGCAAAGGCTACCCCAGATGGCTACACCTTAATGGTCGCCTATGTGGGCACGCATGGCACGAATCCTGCGGTTAGAAAGCTACCTTACGACGCCATTAAGGATTTTTCCCCCATCGGAATGATTGGCGCAACCCCTAATGCATTGGTTATTAATCCAGACTTACCAATCAATAACCTGAAAGAGTTTGTTGATTATGCAAAGAAAAATCCTGCCAAACTGAGCTATGGCTCAGCTGGGCCAGGAACATTGACCCACCTTGGCATGGAGCAATTTAAGCTTGCAGCGGATATTTTTATGGTGCATGTTCCTTATAGAGGTATTGGGCCTGCTTACACCGACTTATTAGCTGGACAAACACAGGCTATGCTTCCAACCCTCTTTGCTGCCATGCCCTATTTAAAATCCAATAGAGTTCGCGCTCTTGCGGTGACAGGCCCCAAACGTAACCCCGCAGCGCCAAATATTCCGACATTTAAAGAGTTAGGCTACAACGGCTTTGAAGGCCAGCAATGGTACGGTATCGTCGGCCCAGCTAATCTACCAGAGCCGATTATTAACAAACTAAATATTGAGTTAAATAAAGCACTCGCAAGCCCAGAGTTTTCCGAAAAAATGACTAGCGAAGCAATGAACTTAATGCCAATGACACCGCAACAATTTGGCAACTACATTAAAGAAGATATTGCGCGCTGGACCAAGGTGGCAAAAGATCGAAAAATTGAAATTGACTAAATCAATATCTTTAACAGTTAACAACATTAAAATTTAGAAAAATACATAGGAAATCACATGTCTCACGCCATTCAAGCAGCAGCTGACCTTAATGCCCCACCAGTTACAAAAATTCTTGCTGAATTTGTAACAAAGCATCCCAGCCAAGGTTGGACGCCTGAGGTTGATCATGAGGCACATCGCACATTTTTAAACTGGCTAGGCTGCGCTATTGGCGCAGCAAATCATGAAAGCGTTGAGTCTTCATTAGCAGCCATTCAGGAATTCCAGCCAGCAGCCCAGGCCTCGATTCTTGGCCGCAAAGATCGCGTAGATATGGGTGGGGCAGCACTGATTAACGGTATCAGCTCACATACATTCGACTTTGACGATACCCACCTGAAAACAGTTATCCACCCTGCTGGCCCAGTTGCCTCAGCCATTTTGGCGCTTGGTGAACACACAAATGTTAATGGTCGACAAATCATCGACTCCTTAGTCTTGGGAATTGATGTTGCATGTAGGGTTGGAAATGCTATGTATCCAGACCACTACCATCGTGGTTGGCACATTACCGGCTCAACCGGCATGCTCGGCTCTGCTGCTGCCTGCTCTCGACTCTTGGGCCTGGATCTTCAAAAGACGACTATGGCTCTTGGCATTGCCGCTTCTCAGCCTGTTGGCATGCGTGAGCAATTTGGCACCATGACGAAGCCCTTTCATCCAGGCGGCGCAGCTCGTGCAGGACAACTCTCTGCTCTGCTTGCAAAGCACGGCTTCACGGCCAGCCCTAAAGCCTTGGAAGCGGGTCGCGGCTATATGCAAACAGTGTCCACCAAGTGCGACTGGTCGGAAATTGACCGTGAACTTGGAAAATCGTTTGAGATATCACTAAACACCTATAAACCTTTTGCTTGCGGCATCGTGATTCATCCAGCTATTGATGCATGCGCTCAATTGCGCGCTCAAGGTGTAAAAGCTGATGATGTTGAGCGTATCGAATTGCGCGTGCACCCACTAGTGCTTGAATTAACCGGGAAAAAGACTCCAAAGGATGGCTTAGAGGGTAAGTTCAGTGTGTATCACGGCTGTGCAGTTGGACTGATTTTTGGACAGGCTGGTGAAGGTGAGTATGCCGACGATATCGTTAATCGTGCGGATGTGCTTGCTTTACGAGCCAAGGTAAATGCCACAACAGACACCTCTATCAGCGAAGCATCGGTAGATGTGAGGGCCATATTAAAAGATGGAAGAGAGGTACATATTTTTGTGAAAAACGCTATTGGATCGGTTGAAAACCCAATGAGCGATGCAAATCTGGAGCATAAGTTTTCCAGCCTCACTGAACCAGTTATTGGTAAAGAAAAGACTCAGTTACTAATCTCCGCCTTATGGAAACTAGGCCAGGCATCTGACCTGAAGAAAATCCTCAGCCTCTGCACACCTGACTAAGCACGTAAAACTCGCCCACTTTCATGATTCCATTACCCAACATTGTCATCTTAGGTGATTACGAACGTGCCCTTAAGCGCTTTTCTAAATGGGATCAGCTTGAACGCCAAGCCGACATCACCATCCATCACGAACCACTGCAAGGAGAAGCTCTTTATGAGGCAGTTAAAGATGCAGACGCCATTGCAGTTGTGCGTGACAGAGCGTCATTCAACGAAGCGCTAATTGCTCGGCTACCTAAGTTAAAGTTTTTTATGTTTACTGGGGAGCGCAATGGCACCCTTGAATCATCAGCACTCATCTCCCGAAATATTCCAATTGCATGCACCCCAAGCGGACCCTCTAAAGAAAGTACTGCAGAGTTAACTTGGGCGTTAATTTTGGGGGCGTCCAAACGAGTCATTGAACAAAACAGGCTTGCAACCACAGGTGGCTGGAGAGATGAGTTATCCGTTCTCCCCTTATTGGCAGGCGAAAGACTTGGGGTGATGGGTCTGGGCTCAATCGGCAGCAGAGTTGCAAAAGTGGGTGTTGCGTTTGGTATGGAAGTGGTTACCTGGAGCCCGCGCATGACTCCAGAAAGAGCGGCGGCTGAAAATGCAATCTCTGTCAGTCTTGAGGAGTTGCTAAAGACCTCAAAAGTGATCACGATGCATTTAGTTGCAGGGCCAGGAACCAAGGGCTTGATTAGTAAAAATGAATTAGCGCTGATGCGCCCTGACTCGATTCTAATTAACACCTCAAGAGCGGCCTTAATTAATATGTCAGACCTTCAAGAAGCGCTTCTTGTGGGCAAGCCAAGACAGGCCGCCATAGATGTATTTGATATAGAGCCTCTGCCACTAGATAGCTCACTACGTCACACCCAAAACCTCCTGATAACACCACACCTGGGATTTGTTGCTGAGCCAATTTTCGAGAACTTCTCCAATAAAATTACAGAAACGCTGAGTGCGTGGCTTAGCAATAAACCGGTACCTCATCCATTCACCTCTAAATGATTTATTAATAGTGTCGATTCATTTTTGAAAAAAATTACCCCCCTTCAACTCTTCATCTGCTTTAGCAAAATCGGTTTATCAGGCTTTGGGGGCGTTCTTCCATGGGCTCGCCGCGGCTTGGTTGAAAAAGACAAAATACTAAGCTCGGAAGAGTTCAGCGCCATTCTTGGTGTATGCCAACTCATGCCAGGACCCAACGTGATTAATCTCGGTGTTTGCGTTGGATCAAGATTTTGTGGTGCGCGAGGCGCGCTGGCTGCCTTCACTGGGCTCACTTTGGGGCCGATCTGCATTGTGATTTTGCTGGCCATCTTATACGATCACTTCAGCTACATAGAGTATGTAAAGGGTGCGCTCAAGGGCATCGCTGCTGTTGGAGTAGGGCTTATTGCAAGCACTGGATTCAAGATGCTAAAAGATGAGTTTCGCTATCCACCAATGTTGATAGTTATTGCGTTAACGATTCTTGCTGGAACGTATTTCAATTTGGGGCTTGGATGGGTGGTCTTAATCGTTGCCCCCGCCGCACTCTATTTCGCTAGAAAAAAGACTAAGAAACTGTGACTTTACTATTAAGCTTATTTATAAAGCTATCGCTCTTTTCCTTTGTGGCATTTGGTGGAATTATTGCGGTACTCCCTTCCCTCTTTGACCTTGCAGTCAATCAAGAGCACTGGATCAGCGCGCAAACTTTTGTAGATTATTTTGCTATTGCACAGGCTGCCCCAGGTCCTAACTTTATGGCAATTACATTAATTGGATGGAACCTTTATGGGCCACTCGGCGCCATTGTGGCATCCATCGCTATTTGCTGGCCTTCATCCATTATGGTTTTTTATCTTGAGCGCTACATTACAGGCATTCAAGATCCCGAAAGAAAGCAAACCATTCAGTATGCTGCTGCAGCACTAGCCGTGGGCTTAGTACTGACCTCATCATGGAAGCTCACTATGAGCTTTAATAGTCACTGGACAGCAATACTGCTAACGATCGCAGTTATTGTGCTTACGCAGTTTTCTAAAATCCACCCACTCCTTCTAATTGCCCTTGGGGCGCTCATTGGAGGGGCTGGATTTATTTAAGCCGTTCGCTTGCGTGACCTAATCAATCGAAGTGCATTAGGAATCACCAATAAAGCAATCGCAACCATCATCAGAGTACCGGATATGGGTCGCACAAAGAAGGTTGCCCAACTACCCTGACTAATAGTCAGCGCTTGGCGCATTGATTGCTCTGCCATTGGCCCTAAAATCAAACCAATAATCATCGGGGCCGCAGGGAAATCAAACCGGCGCATTCCAAAGCCTAATAAGCCGAAGAAAAAGAGTAGACCAACATCAAACACTGAATTAGATGAC